>Ga0182743_1003583_pt1 | contig 12349 bp, 17 predicted proteins | sample eDN3rd30CKraftOP_FD_128522 | JGI IMG/M metagenome (GOLD analysis project Ga0182743, IMG submission 128522) | Enriched Organic Plus compost microbial communities from Emeryville, California, USA - eDNA 3rd pass 30_C Kraft OP (version 2) (version 2) ... | reverse complement strand
TAACGTGTCGATGACGGTGAGCCTGATTGCGCCGATCGCCATGGAAGAAGGCCTGCGCTTTGCCATCCGCGAAGGCGGCCGCACCGTGGGCGCCGGCGTCGTCGCCAAAATCATCAAGTAATTGATGGATCGGCGGGGGGAACGCCCCCCGCCCATTTCGTTCTTTAGGGATTCCCATGAAAAGCCAGAAAATCCGCATCCGCCTGAAGGCGTTCGACTACAAGCTGATCGACCAGTCCGCCGCCGAGATCGTCGATACGGCCAAGCGCACCGGCGCCGTGGTTCGCGGGCCCGTGCCGCTGCCCACGCGCATCCGCCGCTACGACGTGCTGCGCTCGCCGCACGTCAACAAGACCTCGCGCGACCAGTTCGAGATGCGCACGCACCAGCGCCTGATGGACATCGTCGATCCCACCGACAAGACCGTGGACGCCCTGATGCGCCTGGACCTGCCGGCCGGCGTGGACGTCGAGATCGCCCTGCAGTAATGCCGTCCCGGGCCTCGCATGCGGCCCGATCGGATCAAACCGCCCTGTCATCTAGGCAGGGCGGTTTTTTCATGTTAGAATCAAGGGCTTCGTCATCCATTTTCGTCCAATGGATGGGTGCCTGACGAAAGATTACAGCCCCGGCCAATCGCAGTCGGGATCGAAAACTGTGGGGAAACACCCCCCGGAGAAAACAATGTCGAATTCGACACCTACGCCCGCCGCATGGCGGCTCGGGCTCGTGGGGCGCAAGGTTGGCATGACCCGCATCTTTACCGAGGAAGGCGAGTCCATCCCGGTCACGGTGCTGGATGTGTCCAACAACCGCGTCGCCCAGGTCAAGACGCCTGAAATCGACGGCTATGCGGCGGTCCAGCTTGCCTACGGCGAGCGTCGCGCGTCCCGCGTGACCAAGGCCGAAGCGGGCCACTACGCCAAGGCCGGCATCGAAGCCGGCTCCATCCTGAAGGAATTCCGTCTGGATCCCGCCCGTGCCGCCGAATTCACGGCCGGCGCCGTGGTCACCGTGGAATCCGTGTTCGAAGCCGGCCAGCAGGTCGACGTCACCGGCACCACCATCGGTAAGGGTTTCGCGGGCACGATCAAGCGCCACAACTTCGGTTCCCAGCGCGCTTCGCACGGCAACTCGCGGTCGCACCGCGTGCCGGGCTCCATCGGCCAGGCGCAAGACCCGGGCCGCATCTTCCCCGGCAAGAAAATGTCCGGTCACCTGGGCAGCGTCACGCGCACCGTCCAGAACCTGGATATCGTGCGTGTGGACGCCGAACGCGGCCTGCTGCTGGTGAAGGGTGCCGTCCCCGGCCACAAGAACGCCGACATCGTCGTGCGCCCCGCCGTCAAGGCGACGCCCAAGAAAGGAGCCTAATCATGGAACTCAAGCTCCTGAATGATCAGGGTCAGTCCTCGGCCACCGTTGCCGCTGCCGACGAGATCTTCGGCCGCGACTTCAACGAAGCGCTGGTGCACCAGATCGTCGTGGCCTACCAGGCCAACGCCCGCATGGGCAACCGCGCCCAGAAGGACCGCGGCACCGTCAAGCATTCCACCAAGAAGCCCTGGCGCCAGAAAGGCACCGGCCGCGCCCGTTCCGGGATGACTTCCTCGCCGATCTGGCGTGGGGGTGGCCGTACCTTCCCGAATTCGCCGGACGAGAACTTCAGCCACAAGGTCAACAAGAAGATGTACCGCGCCGGTCTGCGCGCGATCTTCTCGCAGCTGGTCCGCGAAGACCGCCTGGCCGTGGTCGAGAACTTCACGCTGGAAGCCCCCAAGACCAAGCTGGCCGCGGCCAAGCTGAAGGGTCTGGGCATTGCCGAACCCGTCCTGATCATCACCGATGCCCTGGACGAAAACGTCTACCTCGCGACGCGCAACCTGCCCCACGTGGCGGTCATCGAAACGCGCTACGCCGATCCGCTGTCCCTGGTCCACTACAAGAAAGTGCTGATCACCAAGCCGGCGATCGCCCAACTCGAGGAGTTGCTGGGATGAATGCCGAACGTTTGATGCAAGTCATTCTGGCGCCCGTCGTGACCGAAAAGTCCACGATGATCGCCGAAAAGAACAACCAGGTCGCTTTCCGCGTCGTCGCCGACGCCACCAAGCCGGAGATCAAGGCCGCCGTCGAACTGCTGTTCAAGGTCGAGGTCGAATCCGTGCAGGTTGCCAATCGCAAGGGCAAGGAAAAGCGCTTCGGCCGCTTCATCGGCCGTCGCCGCAACGAACGCAAGGCCTATGTCTCGCTCAAGGCCGGGCAGGAAATCGACTTTACGGAGGTGAACTAAATGCCGCTGGTCAAAGTCAAACCCACGTCCGCCGGTCGCCGGGGCATGATCAAGGTCGTGCACCCCGAGCTGCACAAGGGCCCGGGCTACGCCCCCCTGCTCGAACCGAAATCGCGCAATTCCGGCCGTAACAACAACGGCCACATCACCGTGCGCCATCGTGGCGGCGGTCACAAGCAGCACTACCGCGTCGTCGATTTCCGTCGCAACAAGGACGGCATCGTCGCCAAGGTCGAGCGCCTGGAATACGACCCGAACCGCACGGCGCACCTCGCGCTGCTGTGCTATGCCGATGGCGAGCGCCGCTACATCATCGCTCCCCGCGGCCTGGAAGTCGGTGCCACCGTGGTGTCCGGCTCCGACGCGCCGATCCGCTCCGGCAACACGCTGCCCATCCGCTCCATCCCGGTCGGTGCCACCATCCACTGCATCGAGATGCAGCCTGGCAAGGGTGCCCAGCTGGCCCGCTCGGCTGGTGCTTCCGCCGTGCTGCTGGCCCGCGAAGGCGTCTACGCCCAGGTCCGCCTGCGCTCCGGCGAAGTCCGCCGTGTCCACATCGATTGCCGCGCCACCATCGGTGAAGTCGGCAACGGTGACCACAGCCTGCGCCAGATCGGCAAGGCTGGTGCAATGCGCTGGCGCGGTGTGCGCCCGACGGTTCGTGGCGTTGCCATGAACCCGGTGGATCACCCGCATGGCGGCGGCGAAGGCCGCACCGGCGAAGGCCGCGAACCCGTCAGCCCGTGGGGTACTCCCACCAAGGGCTACCGGACCCGTCGTAACAAGCGGACGGACAATATGATTGTCTCCCGCCGCAAGCGCAAATAAGGGGCGAACACTATGTCACGTTCGATCAAGAAAGGCCCGTTCGTCGATGCGCATCTGATCAAGAAGGTCGATGCCGCCGTCGGGGGCAAAGAAAAGAAGCCGATCAAGACCTGGTCGCGCCGTTCCACCATCCTGCCCGAGTTCATCGGGCTGACGATTGCCGTGCACAACGGCCGCCAGCACGTTCCCGTCTACATCAACGAGAACATGGTCGGCCACAAGCTCGGCGAATTCGCCCTGACGCGCACCTTCAAGGGGCACGCGGCGGACAAGAAGGCCAAGAGGTAAGCCATGGAAACTACCGCAGTCATTCGCGGCGTCCATATTTCCGCGCAGAAGACCCGCCTGGTGGCGGACCTGATCCGTGGGAAGTCCGTGGCGCACGCCCTCAACATCCTGACGTTCAGCCCCAAGAAGGCCGCCGGCATCCTGAAAAAGGCGCTGGAATCGGCCATCGCCAATGCCGAACACAATGATGGCGCCGACATCGACGAACTGAAGGTCACCACGATCTACGTCGACAAGGCCCAGTCGATGAAGCGGTTCTCCGCGCGCGCCAAGGGCCGCGGCAATCGCATCGAAAAGCAGACCTGCCACATTGTGGTCAAGGTCGGGGCGTAAGGAGTCGCAATGGGACAGAAAATTCACCCGATTGGGTTCCGCCTCGCGGTCAACCACAACTGGACTTCTCGCTGGTATGCGAACGACAAGGTCTACGGCAGCATGCTCGCCGAAGACATCCGCGTTCGTGAATACCTGAAGAAGAAACTGAAATCCGCTTCCGTGGGCCGCGTCGTCATCGAGCGCCCCGCCAAGAACGCGCGCATCACCGTGTACTCGGCTCGTCCGGGCGTGGTGATCGGCCGTCGCGGCGAGGACATCGAAACGCTGAAGGCCGACCTGCAGCGCCTGATGGGCGTGCCCGTGCACGTCAACATCGAGGAAATCCGCAAGCCGGAAACCGACGCGCAGCTGATCGCCGACTCGATCGCCCAGCAGCTCGAAAAGCGCATCATGTTCCGCCGCGCCATGAAGCGCGCCATGCAGAACGCCATGCGCCTGGGCGCCCAGGGCATCAAGATCATGTCCTCGGGCCGTCTGAACGGCATCGAGATCGCCCGTACCGAGTGGTACCGCGAAGGCCGTGTGCCCCTGCACACCCTGCGCGCCAACATCGACTACGGCTTCTCGGAAGCGCAGACGACCTACGGCATCATCGGGATCAAGGTCTGGGTCTACAAGGGCGACATGCTGCCCAATGGCGAAATGCCCCCGGAAACCGCCGCCCCGCGTGACGAAGAACGCCGTCCGCGCCGCGCTCCGCGCGGCGATCGCCCCGGCCGCCCCGGCGACAACCGTGGCCGTGGCCGCGGTCCGCGCCGCGATGCCGCTTCGGCTGCTCCGGCGCCTGAAGGAGAATAAAACATGCTGTCACCCTCTCGCAGGAAGTACCGCAAGGAACAAAAGGGCCGCAATACCGGCTTGGCCACGCGCGGCGCCCAGGTTTCCTTCGGCGAGTTCGGTCTGAAGGCCACCGGTCGTGGCCGCCTGACCGCCCGCCAGATCGAGGCCGCTCGTCGTGCCATCAACCGCCACATCAAGCGCGGCGGCCGCATCTGGATCCGGATCTTCCCGGACAAGCCCATCTCGCAGAAGCCCGCCGAAGTCCGGATGGGTAACGGCAAGGGCAACCCGGAATTCTGGGTCGCGGAAATTCAACCCGGCAAGGTGCTGTACGAAATGGAAGGCGTGAGCGAAGAACTCGCCCGCGAAGCCTTCCGCCTGGCCGCCGCCAAGCTGCCCATCAGCACGACCTTCGTGTCGCGCCGCGTGGGCGCCTAGGAGAGATCAGGATATGAAAGCCAGTGAACTGCGCGCCAAGGACGCCGCCGGGCTCCAGACCGAGCTCGAGAGCCTGCTGAAGGCACAATTCAACCTGCGCATGCAGCGTGCCACCCAGCAGCTTTCCAACACCAGCCAGTTGGGCAAGGTGCGTCGCGACATCGCACGCATCCGCACCATCATGACTGAGAACGCAGGAAAGTAACATGACCACCGAAACCCAGAAAGACACCACCAAGCGTCAGCGTACGCTGGTCGGCAAGGTCGTCAGCAACAAGATGGACAAGACGGTCGTCGTCAGCGTCCAGACCCGCGTGAAGCACCCCGTGCTGGGCAAGTTCGTGAACCGTACCGCCAAGTACAAGGCGCACGACGAAGCCAACCAGTACAACGAGGGTGATACGGTCGAAATCGCCGAAGGCCGGCCCATCTCCAAGTCCAAGTCCTGGACCGTGGTGCGCCTGGTCGAGGCCGTGCGCATCATCTGATGCCGCCGAGGGCGGTGGATCCTTCCACCGCCACCGACCATCCCCGGACCCCGCCCGAGTGCGGGGTCTGTTCGTTTCCGGCCCGGCGAAATCCTGTAGGATGAAGACTTTCGCAAGAGGCGCCATGGACATCACCTGTTTCGAAGACCTGCTGCAGGCGGCACGCCTGCAGCCCGAACCGCAACGCCTGCTGTTCGTTTTTGCCGCCAGCACGGTGCCGGACGACGCCACGCCGGAACAGAAAGCGCAACACGCCCGCGGCGAAGGCGGCGAGCTCACCCCCATCCTGTGCGTGGACAAGACACCCGACGAACTGGACACGTTCCTGGCGCTGGCCGACGAATCCCGCCGCACCGGCCAGGATTGGCAGGTGGTGTTCGTGGCGGCCATGGCCGACCAATCGGCCTATCTGCCCGACAACAAGGACGTCGACCAGGCCTTCCAGCGCATGACCCAGATGATCAAGTACGGCACCGTCGGTTCGCTGCTGGCCTTCGACCGGGACGGCGAGCCGATCGTGTTCGGCGCCGCCTGACGCGCTCCGCCAAGGCGGCGCGGCCGTGCCGTCCCCGCGTCCTGCAGTGCGGGTGCGGGGCAACCGGAGCAAGCCCATGAAATCGTTTGCCGTGAAATTGCCGTTCCTGCGCTGGCTGGGCGTGGGGTTGCTGAGCCTGCTGTCCGCCTGCGCGGCGCCTACGCCCACCGCCGTGTCCGGCGCCGGTCCGGTGGCGCCGGAACCCGTCACCGCGCCCGCCACGCAAGCCGCCGCATCCGCCTACGAGGCCGGGCTGGACATCTTCCACCCGGTCGTCGCGCGCCACGGCATGGTGGTGTCCGAGCAGGCGCTTGCCAGCCGGGCCGGGCTGGACATGCTCCAGGCCGGGGGCAATGCCGTCGATGCAGCCGTCGCCGTCGGCTTCAGCCTGGCAGTGGTCCTGCCCAATGCGGGCAATCTGGGCGGCGGCGGCTTCATGATGGTGCATACCGCCCTGGACGGCAGGAATATCGCCCTGGACTTCCGCGAAACGGCGCCCGGCCGCGCCACGCGCGACATGTACCTGGATGAGCAGGGGCAGGTGGCCGACGGCCGTTCCTTGTTCACGCACCTGGCGGTCGGGGTGCCGGGCAGCGTCGCAGGCCTGGTCCATGCCCAGCGGCGCTGGGGAAAGCTGCCCCTGGCGCAGGTCATGGCGCCGGCGATCCGCCTGGCGGAACGCGGCTATCCGGTCAGCCCGACGCTGGCACGGGCCCTGGCCGGCAACGCCGGGGCCATGGGGCGCTGGCCGGCCACGCGAGCCGTTTTCTGGCGCGGCGGGCGGCCCCTGCAGGCCGGCGATCGTCTTGTCCAGAAGGACCTGGCGCAGTCCCTGCGCCAGATCGCGGCCCAGGGGGCCGATGCCTTTTATCGCGGATCCATCAGCCGCAGGATCGTGGCCGAAATGGCGCGGCACGGCGGCCTGATCACCGCGCAGGACCTGGCCCGGTACCGCGTGGTCGAGCGCGAGCCGATCGTGGGCGATTACCGGGGCTATCGCGTGATCACGATGCCTCCGCCCAGTTCCGGGGGCATCCACCTGGTGCAGATCCTGAACATGATGGAAGGCTGGCCGATCGGCGAATGGGGGGCCGGCAGCGCCCGCACCATTCACCATATGGCGGAAGCCATGAAGCTGGCCTATGCCGACCGGGCGGAATACCTGGGAGATACGGATTTCGTCCGGGTGCCGGTGTCGGGGCTGGTTTCCAAGGCCTATGCCCGCCAGCTGGCCGCCACGATCAGCGATGCACGCGCCCGGCCCTCGTCCGATATCCGGCCGGGCCGGCCGCAGCCTTATGAAAGCGACCAGACGACGCATTATTCGGTGGTGGATGCCGCCGGCAATGCCGTCGCCGTCACCTACACCCTGAACACCAATTTCGGCAGTGGCATCGTGGTTCCGGGAACCGGCATCCTGCTGAACAACGAAATGGACGATTTTTCCGCCAAGCCCGGCGTCGCCAACGTCTATGGCCTGATCGGCGGCGAGGCCAATGCCATCCAGCCCGGCAAGCGGCCCCTGTCGTCGATGACGCCGACCCTGGTCATGAAAGACGGCAAGCCCTGGCTGGTGACCGGCAGTCCGGGCGGCGCGCGCATCATCACCACCGTGCTGGAAGCCGTGGTGGATGCCGTCGATTTCCGGATGAACCCGGCCGAGGCCGTCGCCCAGCCGCGTTTCCATCACCAGTGGTGGCCGGATGAGTTGCGGGTGGAAAAGGGCATCAGCCCGGATACCCTGGCACTGCTGCGCCGTTATGGCCACCACGTGGCCGTCAAGCCTGCCATGGGCCGGGTCCAGACCATCCAGGTACGGGACGGCAGACTGTACGGCGCCTCGGATCCCCGCGATCCCGACGGCGCCGCGCTGGGGTACTGATGCGGTCCGCGGCAGGCCGCGGACCGGTGCGGGGCTAGGCCGGCCGCTGCGTTCCTTCGTTGCGCAGTTCCTTGCGCAGGATCTTGCCGACGTTGCTGCGCGGCAGGTCTTCGCGGAATTCGACGAACTTGGGCACCTTGTAGCCCGTGAGCAGCTTGCGGCAGTGCGCGATCACATCCGCTTCGGTCAGGTTCGGGTCCTTGCGGATCACATAGAGCTTGACCACTTCGCCCGAGGCGCCGTTGGGCACGCCGATGGCGGCGGCTTCCAGGATGCCGGGGTGCTCGATGGCGGCGGCCTCGATCTCGTTCGGGTACACGTTGAAGCCCGACACCAGGATCATGTCCTTCTTGCGGTCCAGCAGGAACACATAGCCCTTGTCGTTCATGTAGCCGATGTCGCCGGTCAGCAGCCAGCCGTCTTCATCGAAGACCTTGGCGGTTTCCTCGGGGCGGTTCCAGTAGCCTGCCGTAACCTGGGGCCCCTTGACGCAGATTTCGCCCTGTTCGCCGATTGCCATGGTGCGGTTGTCGTTGCGCACGGCGACGTCGGTGGACGGCACCGGCAGGCCGATCGAACCGTTGAAGTCGATCTTGTCCAGCGGGTTGATGGTCACAGCGGGCGATGTTTCCGTCAGCCCATAGGCCTGGGCGATCGGTTTGCCGGTGGTCTGCAGCCAGCGCTGCGCGATGGCTTCCTGGACGGCCATGCCGCCGCCCAGGGTGATGTTCAGGCCGCTGAAGTCCAGCTTGGCGAAATCGGGGTTGTTCAGCAGGGCGTTGAACAGCGTGTTCACCCCCGTCAGGGCCGTGAATTTCGCCTTGCCCAGTTCCTTGACGAAGCCGGGAATGTCGCGCGGGTTCACGATCAGCAGGTTGCTGGCGCCCAGCCGCATGAAAGTCAGGCAGTTCGCCGTCAGTGCGAAGATATGGTAGAGCGGCAGCGCGGTCACGATGCATTCGCGGTCGCCCTGGCAGTAGGGCCGCACCCAGGCGTAGGCCTGGCAGACGTTGGACACCAGGTTGCCGTGGCTCAGCATGGCGCCCTTGGCGACGCCCGTGGTGCCGCCGGTGTATTGCAGTGCCGCAAGGTCGGCGTGCTTCAGCGTGGGGCGCTGGTATGGCGCCCGCGATCCCTCGGCCAGTGCGTCGCGCAGGCGCACGGCGCCCGGGATGTTCCAGGCCGGCACCATCTTTTTCACGTGGCGGACCACCAGGTCGGTGATCAATCCCTTGGGGAAGCCCAGCATCTCGCCCAGCGAAGTCACGACCACGCGCTTGACTGCGGTGCCGGGCATCGCCTGCTGCAGGGTGTGGGCGAAATTTTCCGCCACCACCACGGTATCCGCACCGGAATCCGTCAGCTGGTGGTGCAGTTCGTGGGGCGTGTAGAGCGGATTGGTGTTGACCACCACCGCGCCCGCCATCAGCGTGCCGAACAGGCAGATCGGATACTGCAGCAGGTTGGGCATCATCAGCGCCACGCGGTCGCCCCTGGCCACGCCCCGGGCCTGCAGCCAGCCGGCGAAGGCGCGGGCCTTTTCCATCGTCTGCGCATAAGTCATGGACGCACCCATGCTGACGTATGCCGTGTTGCCGGCATACTGCCTGCAGCTTTCCTCGAACAGGTCGACCAGTGAATCGTAGGCGGTGGCCTGGTCGGTGATGTCAGCCGGCACTCCTTCGGGGTAGTGTTCCAGCCAGATGCGTTCCATGATGCGGTTCCTTTGTGTGATCAGTTGTGTTTGGATTCCTGCCCCAGCAGGGCTGCCTTCAGGGATTCCTGGGCCGGATGGGCGCCCAGCCAGACCTTCAGGAGCGCGGTGGCGAAACGAGGATCCTTGACCTCTCCCAGAGCCTTGCCCTTGAATGATACCGAGACCGTTCCCTGATTGAAAACGATGTCCACACGGTCGCCCGAGGCGCCTTCGCCGCCCGTCTTCATGAAATCCTCGAAATGGGCGATCGTGTCGGCCATGCTGCGCAGTTCTTCTTCGGTGCAGTTGGCCTTCAGGCCATCGTTGAGCGCGTCGGTCAGCGCCTTGCTGTTGATGTCGCGCAGCAGGGTCAGGCGCAGCAATTGCGGCTCGGTGCCGTTCAGGATCGCCTCGGCGTCCTGGGTTGGCTTGCCCCGGTACAGGGCGGCGACATAGACGTGGAAGACGAATCGCTGACGCAGCCCGGCACCGTTCAGGACCAGGTCGTGGCCCGCGACCGACTGCTGTTCCGGCACGTCCACATTGGCCACGGTCAGCGCCAGGGCCGGCGGCGCCGCGCACAGGCCGGCGGCGGCCAGGGCCAGCGCGGCGAATGCGCGCGCCGGGTGGCCCCAGGCGCGGAACGCTCCCCCGCGGGGGCGGTGCGCCGCGCCGGAAAAGGTCGATGCGCCGTGCGCAAGGCCGGTTTGCGCCGGCCGGCCGGAATCGATCGGCGTGTTCGGGTGGGTCATGATGCGTCTCCCGCCGCGTCGAAGCGCGGCTTGCGTTGTTTGTAGTAGGCCTTGTCGGCCAGGTAGATGGTGCGCCGGACTTCCGTGTGCACCGTGCCGTCGGCGTCCTTCAGGTCCACCTGGTAGACCCGCTCGGCCTCGTGATTGCGGTCCAGCTCCTCGCGGATGCCGCGCAGATCGTCCTCGGTCAGGATGAAATCCGCGTACAGCGTGCGGAATGCGGGCTTGCGGTAGCGGATCTCGGCGGCCTTGTCCCAGATGATGGCGTCCCGGTCCAGCCGCGCCATCAGCATGCCCACGTGCACGCCGTCGGTCACGGCGAACAGCGCGCCGCCGAAAAGCGAACCCACGATGTTGCGCGTGCGCCGTGTCAGCGCCAGGCGCACGCGCACGTGCAGCAGGTCGTGGGATACGTATTCCACCCGGCCGCCCGTCGAGCGGAATGCCGGGTGGAGATTGAAGCCCGTGCGCATGGCACGCGCCCGCCACCGGGGCGGCAGGCGTTTCAACTGCGACAACTTCATGCCAGGCTCACGGTCCGCTCGCTCAGAACTGGTGCGAGAACTGCACGCCGATCAGGTCCGCGCTGCTCTTGTAGTCGCCCTTCAGCACGCCCGCGTGTTGGGGATCGGACGTGTTGTTCACCGAAGTGCTCTTCACGAACAGGTGGGCGTAGCCGATGTCGACCTTGGTGTTCTTGTTGAAGCGGTATTGCGCGCCCAGGGACACCCAGTAGCGGTCGTTGTCCGGCAGGGAAGCGGGGCGGAAGGCGTCGTCGCGCACCGGCGACTGGTCCCAGGCCACGCCGCCCTTGAAGGTCCAGGCATCGCTGTAGCGGTAGTGCGCGCCCAGGGCCACGCGCCAGGCGTCCTTGAAGCGCAGGTCGAGTTCGGCGTCGGGAATGCCGCTGTTCTGGATCTTCAATTCCGGGATGCTGCTCCAGCCCGTCCAGGACACGTCGCCCAGCAGGGTCCAGCGGTCGTTCAGCTGGTGGACCACGCTGAAGATGGCGGTGTCGGGCAGTTCGACCGAGGTTTCGGCGTCGTGGGTGCCGATGACGCCCAGGCCGGCGAGCGCGCCGGCCGCCGTGGCATTGAGCGTCCGGTTGCTGACCTTGGTGGTGCCGTCCGCGTCGATCTTGACCTTGGAGCGGTAGGACAGGCCGAAGCGCGTGTCCGGGGTGGCCTGCCACAGCAGGCCGGCGTTCCAGCCCCAGGCGTCGCCCTTGGCCTTGACGCGGGCTTCAAGATCGCCGTTCATGCCGGCAGCGGGGCCCAGGAATGCATACTGCGCCTTCCGGTAGTCCGCGTCCAGCTGCATCCAGTTCACGCCCAGGCCGAAGGACAGGGTGTCGGTGGCCTTGAAGGCGATGGACGGATTGATGTTGATGCTTTCGATGGAGAATTTCTCCGAGTGATAGCGGCCGGCCCAGCCTTCCTCGTAATCGGTCATCAGGCCGAAGGGCGCGCCCACGCCCAGGCCCAGCCAGATGCGCTGGTTCACCTGCCAGGTGAAGTAGGCGTTGGGCACGGCGGCCCAGGTGCCGGCATCGCCGCCGTCGGGACCGCCGGTCGGCTGGCCGCCGAATGGGCCCAGGAAATTGTCGCCGAAGTACGTCGGTCCGGTCGTGCCCCCATTCGAGAACTTGAAGCTCGGCTTGATCGCCACGACGCCCGCGCTGACGTTCATGCCCGGCAGCATCGTCATGCCGGCGGGGTTGTAGTAGACGGTGCTGGCGTCGTCCGCGATGGCGGCGGAGCCGGCATAGGCGCTGCCCAGGCCGCTGGCGTTCTGTTCCAGCAGCTGGAAGCCGGCGCCGTGGGCGATGCCCATGGTGCCCAGGCCCAGGATCAGGGCCGACAGGGTCTTGAGCGAGTGTTGCATTTTCATCGTGTCACCTCCGGATTGTGTGATGAAAAGTCGTCTTCGTGCGCAGGCGTGCCTGCATTTCGTGTATTGCCCGATCAACCACATCGGGCTTGGGGTTAAAATCAGGGGATGCACGTCCCCGGGCCGCGCAGGGTCAAGTGCGG
>Ga0182743_1003581_pt1 | contig 12364 bp, 9 predicted proteins | sample eDN3rd30CKraftOP_FD_128522 | JGI IMG/M metagenome (GOLD analysis project Ga0182743, IMG submission 128522) | Enriched Organic Plus compost microbial communities from Emeryville, California, USA - eDNA 3rd pass 30_C Kraft OP (version 2) (version 2) ... | reverse complement strand
GTCTGGTCGATGACGTAGAACACGGCGCCCAGTTGTGGATCGACCGACGCAATTTCCAGGACTTCGCCGTTCTGGCAATAGCCGACGTAGGTATCGTCGTTGAAGTAGAGGGCCCGCGGCGTCCTCGGAGCGATCCGTTGCCGCTGCAGGCTCGTTTTGGAGAAGACGAGCGTTTGTGAACTTTCAGGAATCTCCAGCTCCTGCAGTAGCGGCTTGAGAAAGCCGAACCGCTTGTCGAACGGCAGCTCTTTGTCGCCGCTTTCTAGCTGCTCGATCAGCCGCGTGACTCGATCGTTCGACTTGCCTTTGCTGTACGAGATCGGCTCCTGCTCGAAATCCTGGCCGGCGAGCCGCCCAGCGGTCAGGTGCGCCAGCAAAAAGAGCCCAGCCGCCAACGCTAACGACAGTACGCGAGTCATGCAGCTATCCTCAAACCGCAGCCGACGGCAGTCAAGCCATCGGCTGACAGATCCAACGCATCGTCCTGCCGGCCAACCGCCGGCTGGCTACGCAGCTTCCGACAGTGCGGCGGCCGAAGCCTGGTAATGTCGGGTGATCAGGTCGTTCTGTAGCCAAAGCAGCTTGTTGAAGGCGCGCAGCGTGCGAACCTCGGTCTCGCGATCGAGATTGAAGCTGAGAATCGTGGCGGTGATTGCGTCCGACACAAAGCCCATCAGGGCGTTCATCTGGACCAGCGGCACGTCCAGTTCCTGCGAACCGGCTTTGGGCGTGTGGATCTTGCCGACCATGTCGAGGTAGCTGATCATCTTCTCGTCGTAGTCGCGAGTGACCAGCGCGGCCAGGTATCGGCCCAGGTGCTGCTTGCGAAACTCGATCATCGCATGATCTTGCTCAAGCTTCTCGATGCTCTCCGGCACCTCGCCGTCGTACCCATGCTGGCGGGGGACAAAATGCCGCTTCGTGGCGTCGTAGCTGAACAATTTGTCGTAGACCGCGTCCACCAACTTGGGCACCACCGGCCCAAGTAGCGGCGCCGCTCCCTGGATGGCGGCGATGTCGTCAGCCGAAAAGCCCATGAACTCGGTCAGATACCCCACGCGATACTGCAGGTCCGATTCGAGACGATCCTCATCAATTCGCTTCATGTTCGCGACTCCATAGCGGGAGCAGGAGGGTTAAGATAAAGACCGGAACGTCCTGAACAATATTCTGGACACCGACATCCTATTTATCGGATCGTACCCGCCTATAATTGGACGTCAAGATCCATTTTCAATTTTTTTGAGCCGACTCCATGTTTTCTCAGACCGTCGAATACGCCCTGCGAGCGGTTGTCCATCTTGCCAGCGTGTCTCCGCAGGCCAGAACGACGGAGCAAATTGCCGAAGTCACCCGCGTACCACGGGCCTACCTGTCGAAGGTGCTGCAAAGTCTCGGCAGGGCGGGGGTGGTCCATTCGCAGCGAGGCGTCGGCGGCGGCATGACGCTCACCAAGCCGGCTGCAGAGCTTACGATCCTGGAAGTCGTAAACGCGGTTGAACCGATTCAGCGCATCCGCGTCTGTCCGCTTGGGCTTGAGTCACACGGCACCCACCTGTGCCCATTGCACAAACGGATGGACAACGCCTTGGCGACGGTCGAAGAGGCGTTCCAGCGCACGACGCTGGCCGAAGTGCTGGCCGAGCCAACGCTCAGCGTTCCCTTGTGTGCGTTCCCCTGTGCGCCGCCGGCGAATACCACCGGGGCGTCTGGGCTGGTGGAAGGCGCTCCGGAGCCCGGCGCAACCTCGTAGTCAGGCCCGCTCTTAGCCGCTTGGAATCACGGAATGCCACACTACGACGTCATCGTGCTTGGGGCCGGAGGCGTGGGCAGTTCGGCTGCCTGGCATTTAGCGCGAAGGGGGGCGCGCGTTTTGGTTCTGGAGCAATTCTCGCCGGGCCACGATCGCGGCAGTTCACACGGCGAAACGCGAGTCATTCGCCAGGCCTACTTCGAGCACGCGGACTACGTTCCGCTTCTGCTGCGGGCCTACGACTTGTGGCGCGAACTGGAAACGCAAATCGGCAGCCGATTGCTGGAGCAGGTCGGCTTGATTCAAGTCGGCCCTGAAGAGGGGGAGGTAGTCTCCGGCGTGCTGCGCGCGGCGCGCGAGCATGGCCTGGCCGTCGACAAGCTGACCGCGAGCGATGCTGCGGAGAGATTTCCAGCCTTTCGCGTGCCTGAGGGAATGACGGCTGTCTTCGAACAGGCCGCCGGATACTTGAAGGTCGAGTCGTGCGTGCTCGCCCATCTCGCCGCTGCGAAATCGGCGGGGGCTGAGCTGCGATTCAGCACGCCAGTGCGATCCTGGTCGGCCAGCCAAGGCCGAGTAAGAGTCTCCACCGACAGCGGCGACTATCACGCCGATCGCCTGGTAATCACCGCCGGCCCCTGGGCCCCTAAGATGCTGGCCGATCTCGGCGTGCCGCTCACTGTGCTGCGAAAGCACGCCTATTGGTTCGCGTCGTCCAGTGCCGCAGCAAGACAAGACGCCGGCTGCCCGACTTTTCTCTTTGAGTTGCCAGGCGGCGTGTTCTATGGCTTTCCGCAGCGCGACGCGCTCGGCGTAAAGGTGGCGGAACACAGCGGCGGCGAACCCATCGCGGATCCCTCCGGCGATCCCCGCCAGGCCGACGTCGAGGACGAACGCCGCGTCGATCGCTTTCTGCAGCAGTGCCTGCCGGGCGTCGGCCCGCCTGTAATACACCGCAGCGTTTGCTTTTACACGATGTCGCCCGACGGGCATTTCATCGTCGATCGCCATCCGCGGCACGAAAACGTCGTGTTCGCAGCCGGTCTGTCGGGGCACGGATTTAAATTCACCAGCGTCCTCGGCGATGTTCTGGCGGAAATGGCGTTAAACATCCCGCCCACGCAGCCGATCGATTTCCTGCGTCTTAACCGCTTCGACCCGCGTGCGTGATGGCGATTCTCGGTTGCGAGAATCGCCCAGCCACGCGCGACTAGCCTCGCAAGTGGCGGTCAAAGAAGCGTTTTACTCGCCGCCACATCTCGTCGCTCAGCACATGGCCGGCGCCCGGTTCGATGTAGTAGCTGAAGTTCGCTTCAGCATGCATCGATTGATACGCGCGTTCGATGGTTTGAATTCCCTTCCGAACTTCTTCGATCGGACTGCCGCCGTCGAGTTCGCCGAAGTTGAGGTGCAACGCGCGCGGGGCGATCAGGGCTGCGATATCGGGGGTGTCGCCGTACTGATGCAAGCCGGGGATAAAGTTGGGAAAGCAGTGCAACATTTCGTGCTTATGAATCGCTTCGTAAGTTGGCAAGCAGCAGTTGCCGCATAGCGCCTTCAGCCTCGGTTCCCACGGCCCGACAAGCCAGGTGTGAGTCGAGCCCATCGAGTGGCCGTAGCAACCGATTCGATCGGCTTGCACTTCTGGGCGGCTGCAAAGCAGGTCAACTGCTCGGCGCATGTCGAGAATGTGCTTCCAAGCCAGGCATTTCCCTTCAACGGTGTACTTGAGGAACAAGTACCGCTCGAGCGCGCCCCCTTTTTGCTTGTATCCCTTCTCGCGCTCGCCAAAGCCAAGCGCATCGGGGCAAAGAACCACATATCCCTCGCGCGCGAGGGCCAACCCCGTGTGATGCTCCTTCATTCCCGCTAGTCCTGCGGGCTCCGAGGCTCCCAAATGCCACGCGCCGTTGTGCTGATGCCAAACACAAATGCCCGGCACCGGCTGAGCTGGCGTTGCCTGGTCGGGAATGAGCAAATAGGCCGTCACCGTGCCGCTGGGAATGTCGCCCCCCGGCACATGATCTCCCGGTTCGGCTTCGTACGTGATCTTCAGCCGCCGCAGGCCCTCGAGCCTTTCTTCCGCCAGGATCTTCAGGTTCAGCGGTCCAGTTGCGGGCCAGTCGCCACCCAAGCAAGCGAGCAGACGGTCGCGAAAATCTCCCACAGCCATGGCAAGGCTCCTGGAATCAGGCCGAAGCAAGGATCGAAATAGTCTGGCGAGCGTCACTTTAAGCTGACGACGCGCCCGCCTCCATCGAGGACGCATTTTCGTCAGAATGCGAACCAGCATGCGCCCGCCGCTCCATCCCGCCACTCTTAACAACTTGACACTTGCTGGGATGGCCGGTATCTTTTTAGAGGCTTGCAAGCCGAGCTTGTAAGTCGTGTTCGCACAATATTTTCGAGCCAAACACAGCGCGAGCTGCTCGAAAGGGTAGGTCGCGTTTTTTTGTTGAAACTCGGCAACCTCGCGAGACGCGTAAGGCATGGCCAGCATTCAGCTTTGCGGCGTGTCGAAGGTCTATCGAGGTGGCAGTTCCGACGGTTTGCCCGACACGGGTCAGGCGAGCTCGCGCGGAACGCTGTCGCGTGAGATTCACGCGGTAGAGGGCGTCGACTTAGAAGTGCGAAGCGGCGAGCTGCTCGTTTTGATGGGACCCAGCGGGTCCGGCAAGACGACGCTGCTGCGACTGATCGCGGGTCTGGAGGAGCCGAGCGCAGGTTCGGTTCAGATCGACGGACGAGATCAGCACGGCATTGCGGCTCGGGACCGAAACATCGCCATGGTGTTTCAGGGGCCAAGCCTGTACGGACACCTAACGGCCCGAGAGAACCTGACGTTCGGCCTGCATTTGCGGTCGGGCAGATCGTTCCTTGGCCGCTGGATAGGAAACAAGACACAGGACCAATCGGAAGTCGACCAGGCGGTTCAAGCGGTTGCCGACTTGCTGGGCATTCAAGCCCTGCTTGGAAAGCGACCGGGAGAACTATCGGGAGGTGAGCAGCAGCGAGTGGCGATCGGGCGGGCATTGATCCGCAAGCCACGCGTCTTCTTGCTCGACGAACCACTCGCCAGCCTGGATGGACCAACCCGACTGGCTCTGAGGAGAGAAATACGACAACTGCAGCAGCGACTTGGAGTGACCACGATCTACGTCACCCACGACCAAGGCGAAGCCTTGGCCCTGGGAGATCGAATCGGAGTGCTCCGCCACGGCCGCCTGCAGCAGTTGGGAACGCCGGACGAGGTATACCGTCACCCGCGCAATCGCTCGGTGGCGTCTCTTTTCGGCAACCTGGGAATGAACCTGATCCCAGGCGAAGTGATAAATCAGGCAACTAATGCGGAATGGGTGAGCGGCCAATGGCGGCTCCCGATTCCTGAACGAATAAGAAAGACAGTACTGGACGCCGGCCGAAACAAGGTCGATCTCGGCATCAGGCCGGAAGACCTGACGGCGGCTGGCGTCGACGCGGCAACCGGGCCTGTGCAATGGCCGGCGACCGTGGAGGGAATTGAATACCAGGGGAGCGTGACCTACGTTCGAGCCGCAGGCGGTCAACCGCCTGCAGTACTGGCAAAACGGGTGGACGATCGGCTGCAGGCGGGCGAAGCGATCACCCTACAATTGGAGACGGAAAAAGTTTGCTGGTTCGACGCCGAAACGGGAGCGAACCTGAGTATAAATACAGCCGAATGAGGTAGCAGGCACATCGAGCGTACCGGAAACGGGCCGCGACAGGATGCGGGCCCCAGGCTTCGATTCGGCGGGGCGGGGTGAGAGCCGGTCACCCAGCGACGGGCAACGGCCGGAGGAATATAAGCATGATGAACCCAAACGACATGTTGCGGATGGTCGACTCGATCCACCGCGAGAAGAACATCGACAAAGAGATCGTTTTCCAGGCGATCGAAGCAGCCCTGGTCACCGCGGCCAAGAAGCAGCAGGGCGAAAACGCCGACATTACGATCTCCATCGACCGCAACACGGGCGTCCTGTCGGGCACGTCGGACGGCAAGCCGCTCGATCCGGACGAAATCAGCGGCCGTATCGGCGCCCAAACCGCCAAGCAGGTCATCATCCAGAAGATTCGCGAAGCCGAGCGAGACGCGCTCCTGGGCGAATTTGGCGAACAGATCGGCACGCTCGTCAACGGCCTCGTCACGCGCAATGAAGGTGGCGCGACGATCGTTTCCCTGGGAAACATCGAAGCCATTCTGCCGCGCAGCGAGCAGATTCCGGGCGAATCGCACCACCCCAACGAACGGGTCCGCGCCGTCATTTTCGAGGTCAAGCCGCAAGGCAGCCGCGTGAAGGTGGTCCTCAGCCGCACCCGGCCCCAGCTCGTGCAGCGCCTATTCGAACAGGAAATCCCGGAAATCGCCGACGGCGTAATCACGATTAACGCCATTGCCCGCGAACCGGCCCACCGCAGCAAGGTGGCAGTCAGCAGCAGCGACCAGCGAGTCGACTGCGTCGGCGCTTGCGTCGGCGTGCGTGGCAACCGCATCAAGAACATTGTCGAGGAACTCGCCGGCGAACGGATCGACATCGTCCGCTGGAGCGACGACCCCGAAACGCTCATCCGCGCCGCCCTGCAACCGGCGGAAGTGGACCAGGTCCTGCTCTGCGACATGATCGGCCGTGCTATCGTGCTGGTGCGCGAGGACCAGCTGTCGCTAGCAATCGGCCGCAAGGGGCAAAACGTCCGCCTGGCCAGCAAACTGTGCGGCTGGGACATCGAAATCATGACCAACGACGAGCTCGAGCAGCAGATCGACCGGGCGGTCGCCGGCTTCTCGCAGATCGACGGCATGACCGAAGAGCTGGCCCAGCGGCTGGTGGAGCAGGGTTACCTGTCCTACGACGACCTGGAAGTGATCGAGCCGGACGCCCTGATGGAAATGGGCGGCCTCACCGAAGAACAGGTCCAGCACATTGTCGAGCAGGCCGAAGAACTTGCGGCGAAAGCAGGCAAAGCTGCCGATGAAGAAAAGCAGCGCAAGCGCGCTGAGGCTGCCGAGGCGGCTGCCAACGAGAAGGCGGCCGCCGAAGGAGGGGGGGAATCGCCCAAGTAGGCGGTCCCGCCTCCAGAGCCGGCAGGGCCAACAAATCGTCAGAATCGGACGGAAAACCATTTCCCCAACTGGCGTTGTAGGCCGTAAGATTGTACATTATCGGATCACTCCCTATCGCAGGCTTGCGGTCGCTGCGCCCGATGGCGTAGAGATGGCCGCAGCTTGCCTCAGCGGCAGGAAGGGTGCGCGAGTCGCAGTAGCCCGAGAACGGGCGGACACTTCGGTTTCCGCCTTCTCTTTGGCGGAACGACTCGCTTGAGTGCACAACCTGCAGGCTTAGTTGGCAAAAGCTCCGGCCGTTTCGTTACCGGCCGCGTTGCTTCCAGAGGAGATTCGGACATGAAGTAATTGGGTGTTTCTGGCTCGCGCAGGTCCGACGCGCGGGCAGTACTATGGAGGGCGATTGTGCCCACTCGGATTTACGCGTTAGCCAAAGAGCTGAAGATCGACAGCAAAGAGCTGGTAGACCTCTGCACCAAGGCAGGGATTCCCGGCAAGGGGTCGGCGCTGGCGAGCTTGGAAGACGACGAAGTCGCAAAGCTCAAGGCGTTTCTCGAGAGTGGCAGCAAGCGCGCTGCCGCCCAACCACAGCAGCCTTTGATCGACACGAAGGCGGTTCTATCGACCCCCGTCTCGTCAACGGCCACGCTTCCGCCCCCTCCGCCGACGCGCCCTGCCGTTCGGCGTCCGAGTGCTCCGGCCACGCCACCCGCGGCGCCGGCTCCAACTCCGGCCGCTCCTACTCCGCCGCCGGAACCGGTTGTCGAAACACCCGCTGCGCCAGTCGCGCCGCCGGCGCCTCCCGCGCCTCAGCCCGAGGCCAAGCCGGCGGTCGAGAAGGTCGAAAAGCCTGCCGAACCCGCGGCGCCGCCGACGGTTGCCGCCGAAGCGCCCGCGGCCTCTCCGCCTGCTCCCGCCGCGCCTCCGCCGCAGGAGCCGAAGCCGCCGCTGGTCCGACCGACTCCGGCAGCCCCCTCGCGCGTACCGATCGCCCCGCAGCGCGGCGACGCCTTCGGCGCACGTCGGCCGGGCATGATCAAAGTCATCGACACCAAGACGAAGCGCGGCGCGGTCGATTCGCGCAAGTCGGAAGGTGACGGCGACAAGCCTGCCGAACGCCCCCGCGTGGGCGGACTGCGTTTCGCGCAGATGCCGGAAGTCAAACAGCCGCCGGCCGGCGCGAAGCCGAAAGAGCCGCAGGCTCAAAAGCCCATTTTGAAGCTGCCGACCGACGTCTTGAAGTCGGGCTCGCGGGCGCCGCTCAAGGCGCTTGCCGACCAGGTGGCTCGCCGTACCGCGGGCGGCGACAAGCGTGGTTCGCTGCCTCCCGACGTCGCCGCCGATGCGACTCCCGCTGGCAGCGCTCGCCCGGCTCGCGGCGGCAAGAAAGGCCGTCCGGGAGAAGTGGAGCCAGGCCTGGGCGATATGGCCACCCTGCGGGCTGATCGCCAGAAGCAGAACCGCAACAAAGGTCGTCGCCCCGGTATGGAGGACGATGACGGCGCCGGTCGCATTCGCCGTCGCACCTCGCTGGTGCGGCGCAGCAAGACGGTCAGCACCGCCGCTCCGCGTAAGGAAGCGGTTTCGCTGGAGCTGCCGACCACCGTCCGCGCCTTCTCCGAGGCAGCTGGCGTCAGTGCGGCGCAGGTAATTCGCGTCCTCATGGGTATGGGCATGATGGCCAACATCAATGCCCCGATCACCGAGGAATACGCCGAACTGCTCGCCGCCGAGCTGGGCGTTCAGCTCGAGTTCAAGCAGCCCGAGTCGCTCGAAGACAAGATCGCCGCGCGTTTCGCCATCGACGAAAACTCGGAAGATCTCGCTCCGCGTCCGCCGATCGTCACGATCCTGGGCCACGTCGACCACGGTAAGACGTCGCTGCTCGACAAGATCATCGGCACCAACGTCGTGGCCGGCGAAGCGGGTGGTATCACCCAGCACATCCGGGCTTACAGCATCACGACGAAAGACGGCCGTCATGTGGCGTTCGTCGACACGCCGGGTCACGAAGCGTTCACCGAAATGCGTGCCCGCGGCGCCAACGTCACCGACATTGCGGTGCTGGTCGTCGCCGCCGACGACGGCGTGATGCCACAGACCGAGGAATCGATCAGCCATGCGAAAGCGGCCGGCGTGCCGATCGTCGTGGCGATGAACAAGATCGACCTCCCCGGCGCCGACGAACAGAAGGTGCTGCAGCAACTGGCCACTGCCGGCTTGCTGCCGAGCGAATGGGGCGGCGACGTCGAAGTCGTCCGCACCAGCGCCGTCACGGGGCAGGGTATCGACACGTTGCTCGAAACCTTGCTGGTCACCGCGGAACTGCACGAGTTCAAAGCCATCGCCAATCGTCCCGCCAGCGGCATGTGCCTCGAAGCCGAGCAAGAGCCCGGCCGTGGCGTGATTGCGAAGGTCATGGTGCAAAACGGCACCCTGAAGGAAGGCGATATCGTCGTTTGCGGCGCCGCTCACGGCCGCGTGAAGGCGATGTACGACACTCTCCGTCCGCGTCAAAAGCTGAAGTCGGCTGGTCCTTCGACGCCGGTCAACCTGACTGGTCTCGATATTCCGCCGAACGCTGGCGACAAGTTCTACGTACTCGACGACATTGCCGAGGCTCGCGAACTGGCCGAACAGCGCGCCGCAGCCAGCCGCAAGAGCTCGCTGGCGGGCATTTCGACCAAGATCTCGTTCGACGAGTTCCAGCGTCGCCTGGCCGAAGGACGCCTGGGCGCGGCCGAGGACGTCGTCACGTTGAACCTCATTATTCGCGCCGACGTGCGTGGTTCGATCGAAGCCATCCTCAAGGAACTCGGCAAGCTCGAACATCCGGAAGTCAGGGTGAAGGTGCTCCAGGCTTCGGTCGGCGGCATCACGGTCGCCGACGTCACGCTCGCTCAAGCGTCGGACGCGGTGATCATTGGCTTCAACGTCATCCCCGACGAAGCTGCCCGCTCGCTGGCCGATGAACGTGGCGTCGAAATTCGCCGCTACGACATCATCTACAAGCTGACCGACGACATCCGCGCGATGCTCGAAGGCAAGCTCAAGCCGGAAGAACGGATCGTCGAGCTCGGCGCCGCCCTGGTCAAACAGGTGTTCGTCATCAGCCGCGTCGGCGCGGTCGCCGGTTGCCAGGTCATCCGCGGCAGCATCGAGCGGAACGCCCGAGTGCGCGTCAATCGCGAGAGCCGAACGATCGGCGATTACCCGATCGACACGCTCAAGCGAGAGAAGGACGACGTCAAGGAAGTCGCTCGCGGCATGGAGTGCGGCATCAAGCTGCAAAACTTCAACGACATCAAGGAAGGCGACATCCTCGAGGCCTACAAGATCGAGGAGGTGGCGCGAACGTTCTGATCTGGAGTCAGAAGACGGAATCGGGAGTCAGCAATTGGCCATCGCGGTCGTCCTTAAGCGGGACGACCGCTCTCAAGCTTCGGCACTGGGCAATCAGCGCCGGACGATGGCGCCCAATCTGACGCCTGCCCCCACTTTTGCCCATCGTTTGTCGCCTGCGAAGAGCCTATGACGAGTCGTCGACTTCTCAAAGCCGCGGAAGCCATTCGTGAGGTGGTAAGTATGTCCATCCTCACAGAGTTGCGCGATCCGCGGGTTAAGAACGTCACCGTAACGTCGGTCGAGGTTGCTCCCGACATGAAGTCGGCCAAGGTTAACGTCTCCATCATGGGAGACGAGCCCCAGCAACGGCTGACTCTAAACACCCTGCAGAACGCGGCCGGCTTTCTGCAGCACCGAATCGCTGACCGGATCGAGACCCGCTACACGCCCCGCCTGCAATTCCACCTGGACAAGGGCGTGAAGAACTCGCTCGAAGTGGCCCGCATCCTCGCCGAAGTGCTGCCCAAGAATGAGTCCGCTCCGGCCAAGCAGTCTGCCACGGAAACCGACGATCCTCCGGACGACGAGGTCGAACCTTCGGAGGGTTGACCCGCGGAACCGGCCCAGCCGCTGGCCGCCGCGTTCTGAGTCTTTGATCGCCGCTTCTTGTATCGCATCTTTCTGAACCAACGCCCGGAAACTGGCATGTCGACCAACCGCGCCGCACTGCTAACGAAGCTTCACAAGGTGCTGAAGAAGCACTATAAGCCCTCGGCGCCGCCGAAAGATCGCACGGTGCTCGAGCACCTGCTCTACGCCTGCTGCCTGGAGAACGCCCGGCAAGAGGCAGCTGACGAAGCCTTCGCCAAGTTGAAAGAACTCTACTTCGACTGGAACGAGGTGCGCGTCACCACGATCGCCGAGTTGTCGGAGGTGATGACCGGTATTCCCGACGCTCCCGCTGCCGCCCAGCGGTTGAAGAAGGCGCTGCAGTCGGTGTTCGAAACGGTCTATGACTGGACACTTGAGCACCTGACGAAGCAAAACATCGGCAAATCGGAAAAGGACCTCGAAAAGATCCAGGGAATCACGCCGTTCGTGCAGGCCTATGTCATTCAGCACGGCCTGGGCGGGCACGCGATCCCAGTGAACTCCGGCGCGATTGAAGTCTTGTACGCCATCGGCGTCATTAGCGACGCCGAAGCCGACAAGCATCAGGTGCCCGGCATGGAGCGGGCCATTCCCAAGAACAAAGGGGAAGAGTTCGGCTCGCTACTGCAGCAGATCGGCGCCGATTATCACGCCTCCCCCGGCTCGACCAAGCTGCGCAGCATCCTGGCCGAGATCGACGGCGACTACAAAGAGCGGATTGCCCGGCGGACCGCCCGCCAGGAAGCCGAGGCCGCCGAGGCTGCGGAAGCCCGGCAAAAGGAACGCATCGCCCGCCGCGCCGAAGCCAAGGCCGCCCAGGAGCAGGAAGCCAAAGAACGGGCAGCCAAAGCCGCCGCCGCCAAGTCGGGCCGCTCGGCTGCAAAGCAGCCCAAGGCCCCGCCGCCTCCTCCGAAGCCTGCCCCCGCGCCCAAGCCCGTGGCCAAGGAGACGCCGAAAGAAGCTCCCAAGCCAAAGCCCGAAAAGGCCAAAGGCCCCGGCCCATTAGCCAAGAAGGCTGCCGAGGCGGTCAAGAAGAAGGCTGGCAAGCCGCTGGCGAAAAAGAAGCCTCGCTAAGGGCCGCCATCGCCCACAACGCCGGCCGCCTGCGTGTAAGGTAGAGTTCATGCGCTCCACGCTTTCACCATGCGACTCGAAGCTTTGCCGCGTGCTCCTAAACGCGGCCTGCGGGGCGTTTCTCTTTCTCCCGACCGGCGCCGCCCTGGCGCAAAACGCGACGCTAAGCGATGCTTCAGCTGTCGAGCCGCCCGTCGAAACACTCGTTCCCAAGACACCTCGCAGCGAGGCGGACGAGGATCGAATCACCGCCTCCGCCTGGTTCGCCCGCGCTCGGCTGTTGCATCAGCGTGGCCAAAAGGACGCGGCCCTGCGGGCCTATCAGCGGGCCTGGCGCTACGATCCGCAGGCCACGATCGTAGAGGCGATTGTTCCGCTGGCCCTTGAACTCAAGCGAGTCGACGAAGCGGCCCGCTACGCGGTCTTCGTTGCCCAGGGCGATCCAGACGACGCCCTGC
>Ga0182743_1003579_pt1 | contig 12366 bp, 8 predicted proteins | sample eDN3rd30CKraftOP_FD_128522 | JGI IMG/M metagenome (GOLD analysis project Ga0182743, IMG submission 128522) | Enriched Organic Plus compost microbial communities from Emeryville, California, USA - eDNA 3rd pass 30_C Kraft OP (version 2) (version 2) ... | reverse complement strand
GCCGCCAAGGGCCTCGAGTGGCCGATCGTCCACGTCGCGGGCCTCGAGGACGGCTTGGTTCCGATCCACCACGCATCGGGTGCCGAGGCACGGGCGGAGGAGCGCCGCCTCCTCTACGTGGCCCTCACCCGAGCGGAGCAGGTGCTGTGGTGCTCCGCTGCGGAGCGGCGCACCTTCGGCACCAAGACGGTGCGGCGCAGGCCGTCGCCCTACCTCGACAGCATCCATCTGGCGCTCGAGCTGCTGAGCGACCGGCACGACCCCGTCGACCTCGGCCGGGCGGTGGCGAAGCAGCGGGCGTCGATGCGGGCGAGCGACGGCGTGTCCCGGAAGGACCGGGCACGCCGGTCGGGTGGCGGCGAGGTGGCGGAGGACGACCGGGCGCTGTACGAGGCGCTGCGCGAGTGGCGGCGGCAGCATGCGAAGGCGGCGGACGTGCCCGCCTACGTCATCTTCAACGACGCCACGCTGCAGGCGGTGGCGGCTGCCCGGCCCGGCAGCCAGCGAGCGTTGCTCACGGTACCCGGCATCGGTCCGGTGAAGGCACAGCGGTTCGGCCCGGACCTGCTGCGCATCGTCGCCGAAGCCGGCTGACCTCGCTCGGCGCGGCACGGCCGAACTCGGTCGAGGAACGACGCGCTTCGCGTTGATTCCTGACGCAGATCGCCGCGGGCTCAGGGGATGAGGACGGCGCCGGAGAGGCCCTTCGACCCGTGGCGCAGGGCGAGGAACCCGTCACCCGCCCTGACGACACGTTGCACGTCGCTATCCACGGGGGAGGTGATCTCACCGGAAGCGAGGTCGACGAGGTGGAGCTCGCCTCCGTCTGCGACGACTGCGACGCGGGTCCCCGACGCGACGACGGCGTTCACCGACTCGACCCCTGGGACGACCACGGCGTCGCTGCCGGGCCGGTCGAGGTCGTAGAGCCGGAGCGGACGGCCCTCTCCCGGGTCGGCGGGCACCCCGAGGACCGAGCCGGAGCTGTGGCACCGCACCACCGCGTCTCCGAGGCCGGGACCGAGCGACGGCAGCGCCTCGGGCAGGGCCACCTCGGCCCACTCACCGGAGACGGCGTCAGGCCTCAGCGCAGTCGTGTGGCTCGGCTCGCCGGGGTGGAACCGCAGTGGGCCGCTCATGCAGCGCCCCTCCGGCGGCGGCTCGGTTGACGCTGCCGCGAGGGAGGGCAGCGAGACGCTCCACACCGCGCGTCCGCCGTTCACGGTCGCCTCGAGGACGACGGTCTCCTTTTCCACGAAGTCGACGTTGGCGAGGGCCGATGACGGCGAGCGGCCTTCGTTCCACGCACCGGTCTGTCGGTCCAGCACGAGGAGCCGACGGTCGACGTCGCCGGTCGTGCAGTCCGGACCCGCGTCGCCCTCCTCGGGCTGGGCGGAGCACAGGATGACCTCGATCACGCTGAAGCGTTGGTTCGTGATGGCCTGCGCCTCGAAGATCCAGCGATCCGGAGGAAGCGGGGCGTCGAGCTCCGCGAACGACACCGACTCGGGATCGAAGGACCAGATCGAGCCACGGTCCCCTCCTGTGCCCAGGAGGACGAGGGCCACCGCTGATCCATCCACGGACTGGCCGACGTACACCGACCCGTCGGCGAGTTCGCCTGGCACGGCGATCGCTCGAGGTGACGGCGAGGCGCTCGGCGCATCACCCGGCTCCAGCGCATCAGGCGGCGCACCCTCGCCACACGATGCGAGCAGCACCGCAGCGAGGAGGAGGAACACGGCGCCCCGTCGACCTCGTTGCCCGCTCATGGTGCTGACCCCCTACTCGGTCCGACCACCGTACTGGCGGGGGCGGTTCCGACAATCGGCATGCCCATTCGTGTTCTGTTGTGCAGGACCGGCTCGATCGGGCCGGTTCTGCACAACAGAACGTCCCGATGGCCGACCTACGAGCCGCCCTCCATGCGGGCGCCCCGCGCCTCGAGGAGCGCACGGAAGCGCTCGCCCTCCATCGAGATGAAGAGGCCCTCGGCCTCTGCGCACAGCGTGTCGCCGGCGAAGATGCGGCCGACCGTCGTGATCTTGCGGCCGTCGCGACCGGCGAACTCGCCCTCCAGCCGCAGCTCGGTGCGCAGCGGCGTGGGTGACCGGTAGTTCACGATGAGCCGCGCCGTCATGCCGGCGCTGCCCGAGAGCGACTGGGTGGCACCCAGCAGCTCGTCGAACGCGGCGGCAACGTAGCCGCCGTGCACGCAACCGGGCGGACCCTCGTAGGCGGCGCCGAACGTGACGGTGCCCTCGACCCGATCCTCCCGGTACTGGAGGTCGATCGGCGGCGACAACGGGTTGGCCGGCCCGATGAACGGGCTGTGGTCGAAGAACGCGAAGGCCTCCGACTCCGTGGAGCGGAACTCGCCGGCGACCAGGGCCCGCGCCTGCTCGGTGATGGCGGCACCCGCGTTGGCGGCCTCGCTGAACCCCTCGTACGACTGGCCGCTCGGCATGGCGCCCAGCAGCTCGGCCACGGCCTCGAGCGCGTCGGCGGCCTCGGCGAGCTGCTCCTCGGTCGCGGTCGTGCACACCAGCCGCTCGATCACGGCGCGGTTCGCTGCAGCCAGGCGGTGCAGCTCGGCTCGCCGCGGGGTGAGCTCCAACGCGTGCAGCCGTTCGATCCGGCTGGTCGCCAGCTCAGCGGCGACGGGATCGGCTCCGTCTGGCTCGAGCGTCATCGTCAGCCCTCCTCGGGCAGTCGGAACAGGCCCAGCACCGGCGCGTGGTCGGAGGGCTTGGTCCCCTTGCGGGCGTTGCGGTCGATCAGATCCGAGACGGAGTACTTCGCGAGCCCCCGGGAGGCGAGCAGGAAGTCGATCCGCATCCCGCGCCGCTTGTGGAAGTCGCCGGCGCGGTAGTCCCAGTAGGAGAAGAGGCCGTCGGCGTCGTAGCGCTCGCGGAAGACGTCGACGAGACCCCAGTCGCGCAGCTCGGCGAGGGCACGGCGCTCCGGCTCGGTCACGTGGGTGGAGCCCTCGAACGCCTTGGGGTCCCATACGTCGCGGTCGTCGGGGGCGATGTTCCAGTCGCCGAGGATCACGAGGAGCTCGTCCGGAGAGTGGTGCGCCTCGAGGTGCGCCTTCAGCCGCCCCAGCCACGCCAGCTTGTAGGCGTAGTGCTCGTGTCCGACCTCGCGGCCGTTCGGCACGTACACCGAGGCGACGCGCACCCCACCGCAGGTCGCCCAGATGATCCTGGCGTCGGGATCTGCTTCGGCGCCGTCCTCGAAGCCGGCGATCGGATCCTCCAGGCCGACCTTGGAGAGGATCGCAACCCCGTTCCAGCGGCCCTCGCCGTGGTGGACCGACTCGTAGCCCATCGACGCGAACGCCATCGAGGGGAACTGCGCGTCGGACATCTTCGTCTCCTGCATGCACAGGACGTCCGGCTGCACCTGCTGGAGCCACTCCTCGACCCGCGGCATGCGGGCGTTCAGGGAGTTCACGTTCCACGTGGCGATCAGCACCCGAGCGAATCTAGCGGCGGCCCGCGCGTGGGCCGTCGGGGCCCGCCGCGGTGGCCTGAGGGCCCCCTGAGAGCTGCCGGGAACCACCCTCCCCGGCCGATAGGCTCGGTCGTCGTGAGCGACGATTTGCGCAGCGAGACACTCGGTCCCAACGCCTGGCTCGTCGACGAGATGTTCGAGCAGTACTCCGCCGACCCCTCGTCGGTCAGCGAGACCTGGCAGGACTTCTTCGCCGACTACCGCCGGCTCGGTCACAGCGCACCTCCCGGCTCCAACGGCAACGGCCACGACGCCCACAGCAGCGGCGCCGGCGCGACCGCGACCGCCACCGCTCCCACCCCGGCCCCACCGGCGCAGCCGGCAGTCCAGCCCGCGCCCGCTCCGGCGCCCGCTGCACAGCCCGCGCCGACCCAGCCCGCCCAGGCCCAGCCGGCCCAGGCCCAACCCGCGGCGGCCCAGCCCGCCGCCGCACCTGCCGAGGAGCCGGGCGAGCCGATCCGAGGCGTCGCCGCCCGCATCGTCGAGAACATGGAGCGGAGCCTCTCGGTCCCGACCGCCACGAGCTACCGCGAGATCCCCGCGAAGCTGCTCGAGGTCAACCGCTCGGTCATCAACGGCTACCTCGGCCGCACGCGCGGCGGGAAGGTCAGCTTCACCCACATCATCGGCTATGCGATCGTCCGGGCGATCGCCGACCACGTGCCGGTGATGAACAACTCCTTCGCGGAGGGCTCCGACGGGAAGCCCCGCGTCGTGCGCAGCGAGCACGTGAACCTCGGTCTCGCCGTCGACCTCGAGAAGCGCGACGGCAGCCGCACCCTCGTCGTGCCCGTGATCCGCGACGCCGACGTGAAGACCTTCGCCGAGTTCATGGCGGCGTACGACGACCTCATCCGCAAGGCGAACAACAACAAGCTGTCGCCGGACGACTTCGCCGGTGCCACGGTCACCCTCACCAACCCGGGCACCATCGGCACCGAGCGCTCGGTCCCCCGCCTGATGCCGGGCCAGGGCGTCATCGTGGGGGTGGGCTCCCTCGCCTACCCCACCGAGTACGCGGCGGCCGACCCGCACACCATCGCGGACCTCGGCATCTCGAAGGTGATGACGATCTCGTCCACCTACGACCACCGCATCATCCAGGGTGCCGAGTCCGGCCTCTTCCTCAAGCAGGTGGCCGACCTGCTCCTCGGCGAGGACGGCTTCTACGAGGCGATCTTCGAGTCGATCGGAGTCCCGTACACGGCCGTCCAGTGGCGCCGCGACGTGAACCCCGTCGACCGCGAGGAGTCGATGGTCGTCAAGCAGATGCAGGTGTCGCAGCTGATCAACATGCACCGCGTGCGCGGCCACCTGATCGCCGACCTCGACCCGCTCGCCGCCGAGCCGCCCCACATGCACGCGGAGCTCGACCCCGCCACCTACGGCCTCACGATCTGGGACCTCGACCGCGAGTTCCTGACCGGCGTCGAGCAGGGCGTCTACGCACCCGTCGGCGGCAGGGAGCGGATGAAGCTGGGCGACATCCTCCACACCCTGCGCGACGCCTACTGCCGCACGATCGGCATCGAGTACACCCACATCCAGAGCGTCGAGGAGAAGCGCTGGGTGCAGGAGCAGGTGGAGGGCGCGCCCCTCACCATCGAGCCCGACGAGCAGCGCCACATCCTCGACCGCCTGAACGCGGCGGAGGCGCTCGAGAAGTTCCTCGGCACGAAGTTCGTGGGCCAGAAGCGCTTCGGGCTCGAGGGGGCGGAGTCGCTCATCCCGATCCTCGACGCGATCCTCCAGCGCGCCGCCGACGACCAGCTCCGTGGGGCCGTGCTCGGCATGGCGCACCGCGGCCGGCTCAACGTGCTCGTGAACATCGTGGGCAAGTCCCAGGAGCAGCTCTTCAAGGAGTTCGAGGGCTGGGTGGACCCCGACTCGATCCAGGGCTCCGGCGACGTGAAGTACCACCTCGGCCAGACCGGGATCTTCACGTCGCTCGAGGGCAACTCGATCCCGGTGGAGCTCGCGGCGAACCCCAGCCACCTCGAGGCCGTGAACCCGGTGGTCGAAGGCATGGCCCGCGCCCACATGGACCAGATCGCCTACGACCGGAGCTTCAAGTTCCCGGTGCTCCCGGTCCTGATGCACGGCGACGCCGCGTTCGCGGGCCAGGGCGTGGTGGCCGAGACGCTCAACCTGTCGCTCATCAAGGGCTACCGGGTCGGCGGCACCATCCACGTCATCATCAACAACCAGCTGGGCTTCACCACCTCGCCCGACGCCGCCCGCAGCTCCGAGTACTGCACCGACGTGGCGAAGACCGTCCAGGCGCCGATCTTCCACGTGAACGGCGACGACCCCGAGGCCTGCGTCCGGGTTGCGAAGCTCGCGTTCGCCTACCGGCAGCGGTTCCACAAGGACGTCGTGATCGACATGGTGTGCTACCGCCGCCACGGTCACAACGAGGGCGACGACCCCAGCTACACGCAGCCCCTCATGTACAAGGCGATCGACCAGCGGCGCAGCGTGCGCAAGCTCTACACCGAGGTGCTCGTCCGCCGCGGCGACATCTCCATCGAGGAGGCCGAGGCCGCGCTCGCCGACTTCAACGCGAAGCTGCAGGGCGCCCTCGACGAGACCCGTGAGCACGCACCGGACTCCGACGTGAAGGCGCTGCCGCCGCCCCCTGCGGCCGGCGTCCTGCCACACGTCGAGACCGGGGTCTCGAAGGACCGGCTCGACCGCATCTACTCGGCGCTGTCCACCGTGCCCGAGGGCTTCACCATGCACCCCAAGCTGGTGAAGCAGTTCGAGACCCGCACGAAGATGTACGAGGGCGGTGAGGTCGACTGGGCGCTCGCCGAGTCGTTCGCTGTCGGGTCGCTGCTCCTCGAGGGCACCTCGGTCCGCCTCGCCGGCCAGGACAGCCGCCGAGGAACCTTCTCCCAGCGGCACTCGACCCTCGTCGACCACAACACGGGCGAGGAGTACCTCTCCCTCGGGTCCCTCTGCTCTGAGGACACCCACTTCTGGATCTACGACTCCCTGCTCTCGGAGTACGCGGCGCTCGGCTTCGAGTACGGCTACTCGGTGGTGAACCCCGAGGCGCTCGTGATCTGGGAGGCGCAGTTCGGCGACTTCATGAACGGCGCGCAGATCATCATCGACCAGTTCCTGGTCTCGGCCGAGGACAAGTGGCACCAGACCTCCGGCCTCGTGATGCTCCTCCCCCACGGCTACGAGGGCCAGGGCCCCGAGCACAGCTCGGCCCGCATCGAGCGGTTCCTCATCCTCTGCGCCGAGGACAACATCCAGGTGGTCAACGCGAGCACCGCGGCCCAGTACTTCCACCTGCTCCGCCGCCAGATGCACCGCAGCGTCCGCAAGCCGCTCGTCGTGTTCACCCCGAAGTCCGGGCTCCGTGCACGGTCGTACCGCTCGAAGGTCGGCGACCTCACCCGCGGCAGCTTCCTCGAGCTGCTCCCGGATCGCTCCGGGATCGACCCTGCGTCGGTCACCCGGCTGATCCTCGCGTCGGGCAAGGTCGGCCACGAGGCGATCGCGAAGCGCGACGAGCTGGGCGCCCCGTTCGCGGTCGCCCGGGTCGAGCAGCTCTTCCCGTGGCCGTACGAGGCCATCGCCACCGAGCTCTCCCGCTACCCGAACTGCCGCGAGATCGTCTGGCTCCAGGAGGAGCCGGAGAACATGGGCCCGTGGAACGGGATCAAGGGGCGCCTCTACGAGTCGCACGGCGACCGCTACACGATCCAGCGGGTCAGCCGCCCCGAGTCCGGGAGCCCCGCCACCGGCAAGGCGGCCATCCACGCACAGGAGCAGGCCGAGCTGCTCGCCCGGGCGTTCGCCCCGATCTGACCGCCGGAACCTCGAGATCCACCGTTCTGTCATGCAGGGTGCGACGGATCCGTCGCACCCTGCATGACGAAACGGGAGCTCAGGTCAGCGGGATGCCGACGACGGCCTCGAGCTGCTCGATGGCCACGTCGGGGTCCTCGACCTTGATCGTCGTCATGCCCATCTCCCGGGCCGGCTTGAGGTTCACACCGAGGTCGTCGAGGAACACGACCTCGGCGGGCTCGACCTCCGCCATCTCGCAGGCGAGCTCGTAGAAGCGGGTGTCCGGCTTGCGGACACCGACGCGTGACGACTCGACGACCACGCCGAACAGCTCGACCACCGGACCCCACTCCGGGTGGCCGAGCGCGCCGCCGTCGTCGGGGCCGGTCACGAAGTTGTTCGTGAGCAGCCCCGTGACGAACTGCTCGGAGCAACGGCGCACCGCCTCGACCATCGAGGGACGCAGCTCACCGGCGAGGCACGCGAGCACCTGTCGCCCGTCGACGCGGTGACCCGCTGCGGCGCCCTCCGCCTCGAAGGCATCGACGAACTCGTCGATGCCGATCTCGCTCCGCTCGAGCCGCGCCCACGCGTTGGAGTGCGGGTTCGTCGCGTTGAGGGATCGCAGGAGCCCGGGAGGGAGGCCGCTACGCTGCTCGTACGACGCAAAGGCGTCGAACGGCGAGCTCAACACGACGCCGCCGAAGTCGAAGAACACGGCCCGGATCACGATGGTCACCCTACGGGTTCGGTTCGTCGGCGGGGTCCGCCCGCGCCACGACCGACCCGGCCTGGTTCCGTCGTCGGGCCGGGAACCGGATTCCAACCAATGAACAACATCCTCGTGGTGGACGGGTCGAACATCGCCACCGAGGGCCGCAAGGTCCCGAGCCTGGCGCAGCTCGACGAAGCAGTGCGCGCCTTCCTCAAGCAGAACAGCTTCGAGAACGTCGTGGTGGTGGTCGACGCGACGTTCGGCCACCGCATCGACCCGGCGGAGTCCGCTCAGTTCGAGGAGGCGATCCTCGCCGGCGAGATCGTCACGCCACCGGCCGGCGCGATCGGCCGAGGCGACGCCTTCATCCTCCAGATCGCGGACCAGGCCGGCGCGACCGTCCTCTCCAACGACAGCTTCCAGGAGTTCCACGGCACCTACGAGTGGCTCTTCGAGGAGGGCCGGCTCATCGGCGGCAAGCCCGTGAACGGCATCGGCTGGGTGTTCGTCGGCCGCACGCCGGTGCGTGGCCCGACGAGCCGCAGGGCAGTTCGCGACGCGAAGAAGAAGGGCGACGGCAGTGGCAGCACCCGTTCCCGCCGCCCACGCTCGGGCACCCCAGAGAAGATCGAGACGCCGAAGCTGAAGGCCGCGCCCGGCGAGAAGCCGAAGATCGGCGACAGCAAGCCCGCCGGCCGTGCCGCCTCGACGGCGCGCAGTGCGGAGCAGGACGAGGCGCAGCCGGAGAAGAGGCGCTCGCGACGCAGCACCAAGCCCGTCGAGCCGGTCAACGAGCCCCTCGCCTTCCTCGGCTTCGTCACGGAGCACCAGATCGGCGACGTGGTCCAGGGCGAGGTCGTCGAGTTCGCGTCGCACGGCGCGTACGTCTCCGTCGACGGCGCGCGCTGCTACGTGCCGATCAAGTCCCTGGGCGATCCGCCCCCTCGCAGCGCACGCGAAGTTCTGTCACTCGGAGAGCTGAAATCATTTGTCGTTGAAACTGTCGATACTCCGCGACGTAGCATCGACCTGTCACTCGACCTGTCGACGTCCTCTCCTCAGACCGAGGAGGTTCCCACCGATGAAGAGAGCGACCTGATAGAAAACGCGGTGCAAACACCGCTCGCCGAGGAGGCAGTTTTGGCAACGACGAAGAAGGCGCCCGCAAAGAAGGCAGCCAGCAAGAAGGCTCCGGCCAAGAAGGCCCCGGCTGCGAAGAAGGCGCCTGCCAAGTCCGCGGCAACGAAGAAGGCTCCGGCCAAGGCGACGGCGACCAAGAAGGCGCCGGCGAAGAAGGCCCCCGCCAAGACCACCGCGAAGGCTCCGGCCAAGAAGGCCCCCGCGAAGACCGCGGCGAAGAAGGCCCCGGCGAAGAAGGCCCCGGCCAAGACCGCGGCGAAGAAGGCACCGGCCAAGAAGGCCCCCGCGAAGACCGCGGCGAAGAAGGCCCCGGCGAAGAAGGCTCCGGCCAAGACGGCCGCGACCAAGAAGGCTCCGGCGAAGAAGGCCCCGGCCAAGAAGGCGCCCGCTGCCAAGAAGGCTTCGGCGAAGAAGTAGCGATCGCCGTCCACGACGGCGACGGTGTGGAACGACCCGGCTCCGGCCGGGTCGTTCCGCGTCCGGGCCCCACTACCATCGACCCCCGTGTCGGCCCAGTACATCTTCACGATGCGGAAGGTCTCGCGGTTCTACCCGCCGGACCGTGAGGTCCTGAAGGACATCTCGCTCTCGTTCTATCCCGGCGCCAAGATCGGCGTGCTCGGCTCCAACGGAGCGGGGAAGTCCTCGCTGCTCCGCATCATGGCGGGCCTCGACGACGGGTTCACCGGCGAGGCGCGGCTCACCCCGGGCTTCAGCGTCGGCCTGCTCGAGCAGGAGCCGCACCTCGATCCCGAGAAGGACGTGATGGGCAACGTCCTCGACGGCGTCGGTCCGGTGCGCGACCTGCTCCTCCGGTACAACGAGGTGATGGCGGCGTGGGGTGACCCCGACGCCGACTTCGAGAAGATCGGCGCCGAGCAGGCGGAGCTCGAGGACAAGATCGCTGCCGCCGACGCGTGGAACCTCGAGCGCAACGTCGAGATCGCGATGGACGCGCTGCGATGCCCGCCGGGCGACGCGGATGTCACCTCGCTCTCGGGCGGCGAGCGCCGCCGCGTCGCGCTCTGCCGGCTCCTCCTGAGCCGTCCCGACCTCCTGCTCCTCGACGAGCCGACCAACCACCTCGACGCCGAGTCCGTCGGATGGCTGGAGCGGTTCCTGCAGGACTACGCCGGGACCGTCGTGGCGATCACTCACGACCGCTACTTCCTCGACAACGTCGCCGGTTGGATCCTCGAGCTCGACCGGGGCCGCGGGTTCCCGTTCGAGGGCAACTACTCGAGCTGGCTCGAGCAGAAGCAGGATCGCTTGGCCCGCGAGGAGAAGCAGCAGTCGGCGCGACTGCGCACCCTCCAGCGCGAGCTCGAATGGGTGCGGATGGCGCCGAAGGCACGGCAGGCCAAGGGCAAGGCGCGCCTCGCCGCCTACGAGCAGCTGCAGGCCGAGGCCGAGGCCGCCGGCGGCTCCGACGAGAAGCTCGAGCTGGTCATCCCCGCCGGCGACCGCCTGGGCGACCAGGTGGTCGAGGCCGAACACCTCCGGAAGGCGTTCGGCGACCGGCTCCTCATCGAGGACCTGTCGTTCTCGCTCCCTCGCGCGGGCATCGTCGGCGTGATCGGCCCGAACGGCGCCGGCAAGACGACCCTGTTCCGGATGATCGTCGCAGCGGCCACCGGCGACGACGACCCCGTGGCACAGCCTGATGACGGCGCGCTGCGGATCGGTACGACCGTGCAGCTCGCCTACGTCGACCAGAGCCGCGACGCCCTCGACCCGGATCGCACGGTCTACGAGGAGATCACCGACGGCCACGACGTGCTCACCGTGGGGAAGCGGGAGGTGAACGGCCGGGCGTACGTCGCCTCGTTCAACTTCCGCGGCTCCGACCAGCAGAAGAAGGTCGGCGTGCTGTCCGGCGGGGAGCGCAACCGCGTGCACCTCGCGAAGATGCTCCGCAAGGGCGGCAACGTCCTGCTGCTCGACGAGCCGACGAACGACCTCGATGTCGACACGCTGCGCGCCCTCGAGGCCGCGCTCGAGGCGTACCCGGGCTGCGCGGTGGTGATCAGCCACGACCGCTGGTTCCTCGACCGGATCGCCACGCACATCCTCGCCTTCGAGGGCGACTCGCAGGTGCGCTGGTTCGAGGGCAACTTCAGCGAGTACGAGGCGTTCCGCCGCAAGGAGCTCGGCGCCGACGCCGACACCCCGCACCGCATCAAGTACAAGCCCCTCGCCCGCTGAGGGCACGGCGCGCCGCCTGGGGCGCACTGCCGCGCTGTTCGCTCAGGTCGGCCCCGATCCGGCCGATGGAGAGGCGTATGGCTACCTCCACGTCCAAGAGGGCGTCGTCCGCGACGACGTCGAACAAGAGCCGAGCCGTGCTGCGCGACGTCGAGGCCGGCAGCACGGTCGACTGCGCCCACTGCGGTGAGCGGGTGAAGTTCCAGGCGAAGATGCGCAACCGCCAGGTGATCGCAAACGTCTACGTGAAGGGCGTGTGGGACCGGGTCGAGCACTACCACTCGGAGTGCTACGAGAAGGCCGGCAAGCCCCACGGCGAGATCGTCGGGCCGCTCGACCAGCGTCGCAGCCCCAGCCCGGCCCAGATGGCGGCCAAGCTCGCCGAGAGCGCCTGAGGATCAGACGCTCGGCAGCACGGCGGCGATCCGTGCCGCCTGCTCCCCGGCGTCGCCATCGGTGGGCACCAACCGCAGCTCCGGGTCGACCGGCGCCTCGTACGGCGCATCCACTCCCGTGAACCCCGTGAGCTCGCCCGCCCGGGCACGGGCGTAGAGGCCCTTCGGGTCACGTCGCTCGCACTCCTCGATCGGGGTGTCGACGAAGACCTCGACGAACGGCAGCCCTGCGTCCTCCGCCGTCCTCCGGGCCCGGTCGCGGTCCGCCCGGTACGGCGAGATGACCGGCACGAGGGCCACCATCCCGGCGTCCGCCACGATCGCCGCCACCTCGGCCACCCGGCGGATGTTCTCGCTGCGGTCCTCCGGCGAGAACCCGAGGTCCCCGCACAGCCCGTGACGCAGGTTGTCGCCGTCGAGCCGCGTCACCGCCCGCCCCTCCTCGACCAGCCGTCGCTCCAGCGCGGACGCGACCGTCGACTTCCCGGAGCCCGACAGCCCCGTGAGCCACACCACGGCGCCGCTCAGGCCGAGTGCGGCCCAGCGCTCCTCACGCGTGAGCTCGCCGTGTTGCCAGACGACCTC
>Ga0182743_1003576_pt1 | contig 12374 bp, 9 predicted proteins | sample eDN3rd30CKraftOP_FD_128522 | JGI IMG/M metagenome (GOLD analysis project Ga0182743, IMG submission 128522) | Enriched Organic Plus compost microbial communities from Emeryville, California, USA - eDNA 3rd pass 30_C Kraft OP (version 2) (version 2) ... | reverse complement strand
TGATGGGCGTGGGCACCCCCGAGGACCTGGTCGAGGGCGTATCGCGCGGCGTCGACATGTTCGACTGCGTCATGCCCACGCGCAACGCCCGTAACGGCTGGCTCTTCACCCGTTACGGCGATATCAAGATCCGCAACGCCAAGTACCGCGACGATACTCGCCCGCTGGACCCGAGCTGCACCTGCCACACCTGCGCCCATTTCTCGCGCGCCTACCTGCATCATTTGCAACGGGCCAACGAAATCACCGGCGCGCGCCTGAACACGCTGCACAACCTGCATTTCTACCTGACCATCATGGGCGAAATGCGCGAAGCCATCGCCGCAGGCACGTTCCAGGCCTGGCGTGCCAAGTTCGCGGCCGACCGGGCCCGCGGGATTGATTAGCAACGGGTAACATCCCCGTAATAGCCTGGATTTCTCCCCTGGCCCTGCCGAGCGCATAACCTCGCTACAATAGTCGGCTTGCCCTGTCCAAGGCTCGCGCGGGGACGGGCGCTACAAAAACCTTTCATAATTCGACCCGAACACCTCATTCAGGAGATTTACCATGTCCGTTATCGATACCGCCGGCATCGTTCTGGCCCAGGCCGCCCCCGAAGGCAGCGCGCTGATGGGCATGCTGCCCATCGTGCTGATGTTCGTGATCCTCTATTTCCTGATGATCCGTCCGCAGATGAAACGCCAGAAAGAACACCGCAACCTGGTGGCCAACCTCGCCAAGGGTGACGAAGTCCTGACCGCCGGCGGCATGCTGGGCAAGGTCTCCAAGGTCACCGACACCTACATCACCCTCGAAGTCGCCGACCTGGCCGACAAGCCCGTTGAAGTCCTGATGCAAAAGACCTCGGTCTCGACCGTGCTGCCCAAGGGAACCATCAAGGCCCTGTAAGCGTCATATCCGGCCCCCTTATATCAGGGGGCCTTTTCCGTTATCTCGCATGAACTAGCCGCCAATGAACCGCTATCCCCTCTGGAAGTACATCACGGTGCTGGTCGCGGTCATTATTGGCCTGTTGTATACCCTGCCCAATTTCTACGGCGAGTCTCCCGCCGTGCAGGTCTCCAGCGCCAAAGCCACGATCAAAGTCGACGAAGCCATGCTCGGCCGGGTCGAACAAATACTGACTGCCGGCAATATTCCCGTCTCCAGCGTGTACTACGAGCAAAACGGTACGCTGGGTACGATCCGTGCCCGACTGCCGTCCACCGACGTGCAATTGCAAGCACGCGACCTGCTCGACAGGTCCCTGAACACCACTCCCGGCGACCCGCAATACACCGTGGCGCTGAACCTGTTACCCGCCTCGCCGCCCTGGATGCGCGCGTTGGGCTGGTTCGAGCCCAAACCCATGTATCTGGGCCTGGACCTGCGTGGCGGCGTGCACTTTCTGCTGCAAGTCGACATGCAAGGCGCACTGCAAGCCCGCTATGACTCACTGGCCGCCGACGTACGCACCTCGCTGCGCGACGAAAAAATCCCCACCCAGGGTGTCGAACGCTCTGGCTCGTCCGTGGTTGCGACATTCAGCAACGCCAACGAGCGTGACCGCGCCCAGAGCGTACTGCGCAGCCGCCTGCCGGACCTCGAATTCACGACCGGCGAAGACGGCAATCGCGCCACGCTGATCGGCATGCTGAGCCCGGCCGCCGTCACCCGCGTCCAGGATTCCGCCCTCAAGCAGAACATCAACACGCTGCACAACCGTATCAACGAGTTGGGCGTGGCCGAACCTGTCATTCAACAGCAGGGCTCGGATCGCATCATTGTCCAGTTGCCCGGCGTACAAGACGTCGCCAAGGCCAAGGAACTGCTGGGCCGTACCGCCACGCTGGAAATCCGCATGGTGGACGATTCTCCCGCCGCGCAGACCGCGCTGATGGGCGGCACGGTGCCCTTTGGCCTGGAACGCTACACTGATCGCGATGGCCGTCCCCTGCTGGTACGCCGCCAAGTCGTCCTGACCGGCGAAAACCTGCAGGACGCCCAACCCGGCCGCGACTCGCAGACCCAGCAGGCCGCCGTGCACCTGACCCTCGATGGCAAGGGCGCACGCATTTTCCGCGACGTCACGCGTGACAACGTCGGCAAGCGCATGGCTATCCTGTTGTTCGAAAACGGCAAAGGCGAAGTCGTCACCGCACCGGTCATCCGCAGCGAAATCGCGGGCGGCCAAGTACAAATCTCCGGCAGCATGACCGCCGAAGAAGCCGCCGATACCGCCCTGCTGCTGCGCGCCGGAGCCCTGGCCGCACCGATGTCCATCATCGAAGAGCGCACCATCGGCCCGAGCCTCGGGGCGGACAACATCTCCAAGGGTTTCCACTCCACGCTGTACGGCTTCCTGGCCATCGCCGTGTTCATCATTCTGTACTACCACTTGTTCGGGGTCTTCTCGACGATTGGCTTGACGATGAACGTATTGCTGCTGCTGGCATTGCTGTCGATGCTGCAAGCCACGCTGACCCTGCCCGGTATTGCCGCTATTGCGCTGACACTCGGCATGGCCATCGACTCGAACGTGCTCATCAACGAACGGATCCGCGAAGAACTGCGTAACGGCGCCTCGCCGCAGCAGGCCATTCACCACGGTTTCGAACGCGCCTGGGGAACGATTCTGGACTCGAACCTGACGACATTGATCGTGGGTCTGGCATTGCTGGCTTTCGGTTCCGGCCCGATCCGTGGCTTCGCCGTCGTGCACTGCCTGGGTATCGTGACCTCGATGTTCACCTCGGTCGTAGGCGTACGCGCGCTGGCCAACCTGTGGTACGGCCGCAAGAAAAAGCTCGCGAGCCTGTCCATCGGCACCGTCTGGAAACCCAAGGCAAACTGACCTGATTGGGCGGCCCAGCCGCCCAACATCGATAAGACTCAAGGCGAAACATGGAATTTTTCCGTATCCATCGCACCATCCCGTTCATGCGCCACGCGCTGGTGCTGAACATCATCAGCCTGGTGACGTTCCTGGCGGCGGTGTTCTTTATCATCACCCGTGGCTTTCACCTGTCGATCGAGTTCACCGGCGGCACGGTCATGGAAGTCAACTACGCGCAGACTGCGCAATTGGACAGCGTGCGTACTGCCGTATCCAAGTTAGGCTACTCTGATTTCCAGGTTCAAAACTTCGGCACCTCGCACGACGTCATGATCCGTCTGCCGTTGACCGAGGGCCAAACCTCGGCCACGCAAAGCGAAACCGTCATGGGCGCCCTCAAGGCCGCCGATCCCTCGGCAGACCTGCGCCGCGTCGAATTCGTCGGCCCTCAGGTAGGCCAGGAGCTCTTGCACAACGGCCTGATGGCGCTGCTGTTCGTCGTGCTGGGCATCATGATTTACCTGGGCATACGCTTCGAATGGAAATTCGCAGTCGCCGGCGTGATCGCCAACCTGCATGACGTGGTGATCATCCTCGGCTTTTTCGCGTTCTTCCAATGGGAATTTTCCCTATCGGTGCTCGCAGGCGTGTTGGCGGTGCTCGGCTACTCCGTGAACGAATCCGTGGTGATCATGGATCGGATCCGCGAAAACTTCCGCAAATACCGTAAAGCGGATGTGCATGAGGTGATCAACAGCGCCATTACCCAAACCATCTCCCGGACCATCATTACGCACGGTTCGACCCAAATGATGGTGCTGGCCATGCTGTTCTTCGGCGGCCCGTCGCTGCACTACTTCGCCATGGCGCTGACAATCGGCATCTGGTTCGGTATCTACTCGTCAGTCTTCGTGGCCGCCGCACTGGCCATGTGGATGGGCGTCAAGCGTGAAGACCTGGTCAAACCGGTCAAAAAAGAAGGCGACGCAGAGATCGCCTGATCGCTGATTGATCTCTCATCCCGCAAAAAAATCGGGCACCTGAACTCAGGTGCCCGATTTTTTTTGGTAATCACAGCGACATTTACAGCCAAACGTCGATGCCTTGATGCCTTAATGCCTTGATGCCTTGATGCCTTGATGCCTTAATGCCTTAATGCCTTAATGCCTCAACGCCCTTAAAAGTAAAACGCACCCTTCCGAGCCTGTTGGCATTGGCATCTCATTCACCGTGAGTTTGCCGCAGCCGGGTAGGCGTGGCGGGCGGGCCTGTTGGAGGCTGCCGAGCCCGTGCATCATCGGCGGGGGAAGTCCGGGGGCCATGTTTGAGCGAAGCGAGTTTGGCCCCCGGCCCGCCGATGGTGCACGGGCGAAGGCCGAGTCCCCGTTGAGGGGACGAGTCAGCTGACCAGGCCCGTCCGCCACGCCTACCCGGCTGCGGCAAACGGCTAAAGAACCCAACTCACACAAACATGCAGTCCGACCTCACCGACACAGCAAAGCCGGACCCTTTCACGCTCAATGCTGCACAGCCACCGAGCGAACCTTAGCCACCTGATCCGCGGACACCTCGCCCCCCTTGTTGCCCCATCCGGAACGCACAAAGCTAGCCAGTGCCGCGACTTCCTCGTCATTCAAACGATCCGAATACCCCTGCATCACCAGATGCATAGGGCGGCGATCCGTCGACGGCACAGAAGTCCCGTTCAGGATGACCGACAGGAGCGGGCTGGGATCCTTGCCCTGAACCATCGCATTGCCCTGAAGCTCAGGGAAAATCTCCGGAGCCCCCTTGCCAGTAACAAAGTGGCAAGCAGCGCAGTTATCCAGGTACAGCCGCGCCCCCAGAGGCATATCAGGCGAAGCAGCCGTCAGCATCTTGGCAGTTGCCTGCCCCGCCTCGTCGGCTGGCGCCGCCGGCATCGGGCGAGGACCAGGCGCGGCCACCTGCTTGGGCGCCTCTTGTACCGCCTGGCCATCCGCCGACTTGAGGAATACCGCCATCGCATTCAAGTCTTGATCATTCAGATACTGCAACGAATGCTCGACCGCCAATGCCATTTCCCCGTTCGCGATAGCGTGCACATTACGCCCCGTGCCCAGATACGCCGCCAACTCCGCGGTGGACCATTTCTCGATGCCCGAGTTGGGACCACGCAGCGCAGGAACACTCCAGCCGTCGAGTTCACCGCCGGTCAGGAAATTGGCATCGCCCAAGCGCGTGCCATCCTGTGCCATGAACGCCGTACGCGGACTGTGGCAGGCTGCGCAGTGACCGGCGCCTTCGACCAGATACTGGCCTCGGAGCTGCTGCTCATTGCCGCCCTCCATCGGCTTGAAGGACGAATCCCCGCTCAAAGCCAGCCAGTTCCAGGCCCGGATACCAAAGCGCAGATTGAACGGGAACGCCAGTTCCGTGGCTTGCACCTCGTTTTTCACCGGCTTCACATCGTTCATCAAATACGTGTACAAGGCCTGGATATCGCTCTCGCTCATGAAGCGATAGTTCTCGTAGGGCATGGCCGGGTACAGGTGCTTACCGTTGACCACGCCATCGACCATCGCAGAGCGGAACTGATCCAGCGTCCAGTTACCGATGCCGGTTTCCTTGTCAGGAGTGATGTTGGACGACCAGATGGTGCCCATGGGGCTTTCGATACCCCGGCCACCAGCCAGCGGCGAGCCGCCAGTCGCCGTATGACACGCCATACAGTCCCCAGCACGCATGACATATTCGCCACGGCCGGGTTCGATTTTCCCATCGGCAGCCAAGATCTCCTTGGGCGGAGTGGTTTGGACAGGAACGTAGATAAAGGCCAGTAGACCGACGATCGCCAGTACCACCAAGACACCCAGAATGCGGAGCACTTTTTTCATCTTGTTCTCCTCAAACCAGGGGACGCGGGTTGCGCAGGTACAGCGTACGGATGGCGTTCACCGTCCAGTAGGCCAAGGCACCCACCATGCCGGTGGGGTTGTACTGTGTGTTTTGCACGAAATTGCCTGCACCCATGACGAACACGTTGTGCTTGTCCCAGGCTTGGCAATAGCGGTTCACCACACCTTCGAGCGGACTGCTGGACATGATGTGACCGCCCGTGTTGTGCGTCGTCTGATAGGGCCGCACGTCGTACTGCGCGCCGATATCCTTGAATCCCAGCTGCATCAGGTCCGGCTTCATCGCGCGTCCCACCTCTGCAGCCTTGATCTTCATGTACTGGTTCATCTTGAGGTCGTTTTCCTGCCAGTTGAACGTCATGCGCATCAACGGCCGGCCATGCGGGTCCTTGTAAGTCGGGTCCAAATCCAAGTGGTTGGCGCGGTAAGACATATGCGAGCCGTGCGAACCGATCGACATGGAGCGGCCGTAATATTCCTTGATGGCCTCCTTCCATTTGCCGCCCCAGGTCGGCGTGCCGCTGGGCAGACTCATGGAGCGAATGGGCTGTCCATTGAAGGTACCCGAGCGCCAGTAGGCGCCGCCGATAAAGCCCAGCTTGCCAAAGTCGTTCTGGTTAACGCTGAAGTCATCGATACAGATGCCGTTCGAGCCATGCCCAATAAAGGGGTTGAAATTGGCATCCTTGAAGAACATGGTCACGCCACCGTTCATCTGGTAGGCGTAGTTCTTGCCCGTCACACCTTCATTGGTAGCCGGGTCATAGGGTTTGCCAATGCCCGACACCAGCAACAGGTGCACGTTATTCAGTTGGTACGCCGACAGGATCACGAGGTCAGCAGGCTGAAAGACTTCTTCCTGATTGATGGCATCGAAATAAGTCACGCCAGTGGCAGTCTTGCCATCGGCCGCGATCTCCACGCGCAACACCTCGGCATGCGTGCGATAGGTGAAATTCGGCTTGCGCTTGAGCGCGTCCAGGATAGCGGTCTGCGGCGACGACTTCGAATACTGATAACACCCATAGCGTTCGCAGAAACCGCAGAAATTACAGGGCGCCATTTGCATGCCATACGGATTCACGTAGGCCGTGGACGCGACCCCTGCCGGCGCCGGGAACGGGTGATAGCCCATCGCCTTACAGGCGGCCTCGAACTTGGTCGAGTCATAGGTGCGCGGCAGGGGCGGCATGGGATATTCCTCCGAGCGCCAGCCCTCAAACGGATTTCCGCCTTCCTGGATCTTGCCTTTGAGGTTACCTGCCTTGCCGGAGATGCCGGCGACCCGGTCAAACTGCGTGAAAAACGGCTCCAGCTCATCGTAGGTCACCGGGTAGTCCATCAAGTTCATCCCCTCAGGAATGATGGACTCTCCCCAATTCGCCTTCACGTAGCTGCGCAACTGGATTTCCTCAGGCTGCGGCCGCCACAGCAGACCATTCCAGTGCGTGCCAGCCCCGCCTACGCCATTAGCGGGCAAAAACGAGCCCATGGAGCGGTACGGCAAAGCGATTTCCGAATCGCGACGGCGAACAGTCACCGTCTGCTGGCTGGGATGCTGCATGTTCTTGAGCCGCACACCATACTTCAGCTCATCGATCTGGTTGGGATACTTGAATTCGGGCACGGTGTTCTGGTCGCGGCCACGCTCCAGTGCCACGATTTCCAGGCCTTCAGCGGCCAATTCAATGCCTGCGATGGAACCAGTCCAACCCAAACCGACGATTACTACGTCCTTCTTTTTTTCAATGCGTGCCATGCTTCAAGCCCTTTCGCCTTTGATGGAAACCGGACCCAGCGGATACTTCACGTTGTGCTGGTCCACCCACTCTGTAAAGCCGGCGCGTGCTCCCGGAAAACCGATATAGCTCCAGGCTTGCATGCCATAGTTGCCGCCATACATGGGATCGGCGAAATAGCCTTCTTTGGTATTGCTCAGCAAAGTGGCAAAGAAGAAGCTGAGCTCGGGCGCCAGCTTTGCTTCGCCTTTTTGCAACGCGGTGAGCGCCTCATCCTGCTGTTCGGGCGTCAGGCTCTTGAAATCTTTGCTCCAGCGCGACTCACACCACGCGTTAAACGCGGGGATCGCCTTACGGTAGAGTTCGGCCGGATTCAGTGGGCTTTGCCAGCCTCGGTCCGGGCTCGCCGTCGGATCGTGCGGCCCTTGCATATACCAATCCTTGGCGCTGCCATATTCGCCCGCCAATTCGCGATCGATAAACACCGGAACGTGGGCTTCCAGCGCCCCAGGACCGTCGCCTTCCGAGGGGATCAGCCGCGCCGTGGCCGCGAGCACGAAACTCCACTCTTCGGGTGTGAAATACACAGGCTTGTATTTATCAAGCTGAACAGCGGCTTCTTTGGCATTGGCACGCAATGGCATGGCCAAGCCTGTGAGCGCCATGCTTGCGCTGGACGCAAGCAGAAAGGTCCTACGACTATGAGGACGCGAGTCAGGCATATCGAATTCCTTCTTCCAGAGACCATCGTGAAATGGTCTCCCCGTTTAAATCTTTGCTTTTTTGTGTCAGATTACCCACACTGCTCCACAGAGAACGCTTTTGGGCAGACTGCAAAGGAGCGGCCGTATTTTAGCGTTACAGGCAGCAGCACCCCGTCCGTGCTCTGAGCAGACGGGGTAATGGGGTTTAAAAACGGTGTGGACAGGTGAAGGGTTCGGCCGAGCTTGAATACCTTTCGGCCCCTCATCCAACTCGCAGAAAAACTACTTCCGCCAGGGCTTGCGCAGCATCCAGCGATGCCGCTCATCCAGCACATAGGGCGCCAGATAATGCGCCACCATGATGCCAATCGCCGCAGCGGCCGTGACATCCGACAGAAAGTGATCCCGATTGATCACGCGGCTGATCGCCACCAAGGCCGCCAACAACAGTGCAGGCGCCCGCCAGCGCGGCGCGATTTCACCGATGGCGGCAGCGACCGCAAACGCCGTCAGCGTATGGCTCGACGGAAAAGAACTGTAGTCGTTGCCCCGCGTAAACGGCTCGACCAAGCCGTGCCACCCGTCTTCGAGCAATACCTCGGGCCGGGTGCGTGCGACCAGTTTTTTTAGAATCAAAGTGATCAAACCGCCCACCGCCATCGAGCTGATCACCAGCATGCCATAGCGAGCGAGCCGCTCAAAACCCGCCCGGACCGGGCAAACCCAGCCGCGGCGAATACCGACCAGCGACACCACGTAGACGAACAGCGCCGCGAACAAATACATCTCGCTATCGCCCAGATACCCGATGTAGTCAAAGATCTCGTTGACCACCGGCGACATATGCTTTTCGATAGCCAAGGTCAACGGCTGGTCGACCCAGCGGCTCATCAACAACAGCAGCAGAGCAAAACACGCGGTCAACAACACGCCACGAAAAGGTCTGCGCGGGAAATGTGCCATAGCATGAGAAGTCACATGAGGGGCCGCGACGACCTCGGCCTCGGTCGTCGGAATCGCCTCCACAGGGGAGACAGGAGGCAAACCTTGAGTAGATGTCATGGAAATAAGCGTAGATAGCAATACATTCACGCCCCCTCAAGGCGGCGCCGCGCGGCCCACATCGTATACGCCAATTGTCTCCAGACCAAGACTGAAATACCCGCACGCGGTAAAATGATTGTTTCTTTTCCTTTCGCCCCCGGGATCTACACCCGTCACGGCGCACATCATGCAAGAAACCACTATCAAGCGCGCTGGCGCCCCCGCGCCCGCGGCATCCGGCCCCGCCACCCTGAACTCCCTAGTGTCCGACAGCGGCATCACGGCAACCCCGTCCGGCGTGCGCAAACTCTACATCCGCACCTTTGGCTGCCAGATGAACGAGTATGACTCGGACAAAATGGCCGATGTCTTGCGCGGCGACCAGGGCCTGGAGCTGACCAACAACCCCGAAGAAGCCGACGTCATCCTGTTCAACACCTGTTCGGTACGTGAAAAGGCGCAGGAAAAGGTCTTCTCCGACCTGGGCCGCGTGCAGCACCTGAAAAAAACCAACCCCAATCTGGTGATTGGCGTAGGCGGCTGTGTGGCCAGCCAGGAAGGCGAGGCCATCGTCAAGCGTGCGCCCTATGTCGACGTCGTGTTCGGCCCGCAGACCTTGCACCGCCTGCCGGAGCTCATCAAGCGCCGCCGCGATTCCGGTGCCTCGCAGGTCGACATCAGCTTTCCCGAGATCGAAAAGTTCGACGCACTGCCTCCCCCTCGGGTGGACGGCGCCTCGGCCTTCGTTTCCATCATGGAAGGCTGCAGCAAATATTGCAGCTTCTGTGTGGTGCCCTATACGCGTGGTGTCGAGGTGTCCCGCCCCTTTGACGACGTGCTGGTCGAGGTTGCCGATCTGGCTGACCAGGGCGTCAAAGAGGTCACCCTGCTGGGCCAAAACGTCAACGCCTATCGCGGCCCCATGGGCGACACGGGCGAAATCGCAGATTTCGCGATGCTGCTGGAATACGTGCACGAAATCCCCGGCATCGAGCGCATCCGCTACACCACCTCGCACCCCAAGGAAATGACGCAGCGCATGGTCGATGCCTACGCTCGCCTGCCCAAGCTCGTCTCGTTCCTGCACCTGCCCGTGCAAGCCGGCAGCGACCGCGTGCTGGCTGCCATGAAACGCGGCTATACCGCACTGGAATTCAAATCCGTGGTGCGGCGCCTGCGCGCGGCGCGCCCCGGCTTGACCCTGTCGTCGGATTTCATCGTGGGTTTTCCTGGCGAAACCGAAGAAGACTTCCAGAAAACGATGAAACTGATCGAGGACGTAGGCTTTGATACCTCGTTCTCATTCGTCTATTCGCGCCGCCCTGGCACGCCGGCGGCCGACCTGACCGACGATACACCGCAGGACGTCAAACTGCGCCGTCTGCAACAGCTGCAAGCCCTGATCAACAAACAGGCCGCCGCCATCGCTCAATCCATGGTCGGCACCCGCCAGCGCATCCTGGTAGAAAGCCCGTCTCGGCGCGACCCTAACGAGATGATGGGCCGCACGGAAAACAACCGGATCGTCAATTTCCCCGCACCGGCCCGGCTGATCGGCCAGATGGTGGACGTCATCATCACCGAAGCCTATCCCAACTCCCTGCGCGCCCGCGTCGCGGATGTCGACGGCCAGGATCACGACGACGTATCAACGCCTGCCGCGCAACACTCCGCACACAGCCCCGCATAAGGCCACGAATGACAGCACCACGCAGCCGCTCCCGACGCACCATGCCGACCATCGTCAACCTGGACGGCGACAACACCCATCTGGCCAATCTCTGCGGCCCGCTCGACGAAAATCTCCGTCAGCTCGCCGATGGCATGGGTGTCACCCTGGCACGCCGCGGCAGCCGCGTCACGCTCGAGGGCGAACGTGCCGAACTAGCCGGCCGCGCCCTGCGACGCTTTCACGAACAAGCCGTGCATCGAGCCCTGTCCGTCGACGATATCCAGCTCGGCTTAGTCGAAATGGGCGTAGGCCGCAATGAATCGCAGCCGACAGACCCGCGCGGCATCGAGCCGTCTTCGCTGCCTACCGCCAGCGAAGACGGCGGCATCGCCCTGCGGACGCGGCGCAGCGATCTGCGCCCGCGTACCCCTAGGCAACGTGAATACCTAGAAAACATTCTCAAACACGACATCACGTTCGGAATCGGCCCTGCCGGCACGGGCAAAACGTGGCTGGCCGTTGCCTGCGCCATCGACGCCATGGAGCGCGATTCGGTGCAACGGCTGGTGCTGACCCGTCCCGCGGTCGAGGCAGGCGAACGCCTGGGCTTTCTGCCCGGCGACCTGGCACAAAAAGTCGACCCGTACCTGCGTCCGCTCTACGATGCCTTGTACGACCTGATGGGCTTTGACAAAGTCCAGCGCCTGTTCGAAAAACAGACCATCGAAATCGCTCCGCTGGCCTATATGCGCGGCCGCACCTTGAATCACGCCTTTGTGATTCTGGACGAGGCACAGAACACCACGCCCGAGCAGATGAAAATGTTTCTGACCCGCATCGGGTTCGGCAGCAAAGCCGTGATTACCGGCGACCCGTCGCAGGTCGACCTGCCGCGTGGCCAGCAAAGCGGCCTCGCGCATGCCGTGCGGGTACTGGAAGACGTTCAGGGTATCGCGACCACGCGCTTTACGAGCCGCGACGTGGTTCGCCACCCGCTGGTCGCCCGTATTGTGGACGCCTACGACAAAGCGGCCGAAGAGGAATCCTGAGCGTCCAGCCAGCCTGGCAACGCGTCGGCAAGAACCGGCGCATTAACAGGCCGGCCAACGTATCCGGCCCTTGTGGCCACCCGCAATAGAACATGAACGCCAACCGGTCCGCGCCTGCCGCTCACCCCGCTACCATGAACGCCGAGCTGACTCTGCCCGAACTCTCCCTCTCCGTGCAATACGGCATCGCCGAGCCGCGCCTGCCGCGTTGGCGCCTGCGCCGGTGGGCGCGCCGCGCGCTGGACGGGGCGGCACGTGACGGTCTGATCGACTGCACCCGGGCAGAATTCAGTCCGCGTCTGGTAGGCCAGGCAGAGGGCCGCAAGCTCAACCACGCCTATCGCGAACGAGACTACGCCACCAACGTGCTGACGTTCGAATACGGCACGGACCCACTCGGCACGGCCCGCGGCGATATCGTCATCTGTGTCCCCGTGCTCGTACGCGAGGC
>Ga0182743_1003575_pt1 | contig 12376 bp, 13 predicted proteins | sample eDN3rd30CKraftOP_FD_128522 | JGI IMG/M metagenome (GOLD analysis project Ga0182743, IMG submission 128522) | Enriched Organic Plus compost microbial communities from Emeryville, California, USA - eDNA 3rd pass 30_C Kraft OP (version 2) (version 2) ... | reverse complement strand
TCTTATAAATGTCGGCGGAAGCATGATGACGACTGCGAAAGTCGCATTCGGAATCGGCATGGCCGCGACGGGCGGAAGCAATTTTTGGTCATCCACGGCAGGCAAGATTGTCGAATATGTGATGACGCCAGTGTGGCCGCTGCTGACGATAATGTATGTCGGCGGCGCGATGCTCTCTATCGTGCTACCTAACCTGCCTCTGATCTATGGCATTTTCGGCATCACAGCGTTCGTTCTGGAGCTTATCGTTGCCGCCATTTCCATCATGGTATGGGCGTTCATGCATGCGCGCTTGGATCACGGCGACAGCTTTGTAAGCCCAGTTTCAGCACCAGGTTATAAAATCCTGTTCGGGCTGTTTCTGCGCCTGCCGATCAACGCGCTCGCTCTCGTTGCGGGTATGACAGCGAACACTATTGTTCTGAACATCTTTCTGTTCATTTGGTCGTTCGCGTTCCAAGGCTCGCAGATTGGCAAAATCATCGGCGCTGCAAGCATCATCGCCGCTTTTGCGATCATGCTCTACATCCCGTGGAAGATTGTAAACATGATGTTCTCGCTCAACTCAAACTTGAATGAGCGTGTCGCCCAATGGTTCGGCCATGCTGTCCAGTCCTTCGGTGAAGCGGCACAGGGCAACACCGTTGTGGCAGGCATCCACGCGAATGCTGGCGCTGGCGCTTCGCAAAAACCGCAGGCAAGCAACAGAGCGCCTAACGGCAAGAATAGCGGACCTGACAATGCCCCTGCGGGCGGTAGTCAACGCCGTTTCCCAAACGCGCCAATCGGCGACAAAACCAGCACTAAGTAATGGAATTCCCCTGTCGTCATTGCGGCGGCGGCGGGGGAGAATTTAACAAGCCGCTAGGGGAACTTCAGATGTTCAAAAAGAAAATAACACTAACCGCTGCGGCATGTGCAGCACTAGTAACCGCCTCGGCAGCGCATGCAGAAATATTGCCACTTCAAACTAATCAAAAGATTTTCTGCGCCATTGAAAACAGCATCACATTCAGCAGCGATATCGGCTCGGCGCTATTGGTAAGCGGAACAGGAAATTTCCCAGGCTTCCGGTTTGAATCGTACGACAATACGCTGCGCATGTCGGGTGTTGAGAAAAATCGTGGCGGCAGTGGAGTCTTAACTGTTACTGAATACGGGCAGAGCAAGACTTACACGATTGAACGTTCGCCGCCACCCGCCGCGCCGTATACTCTTAAAGATATCGAGATTACCATCAAGGCGGGCCATGGTGTCGATATTTCAGATGTAGCCGAAGTCCTGAATGAAAACACTTTTGATGGCATATGGCCGAGTATTTCCCCCGATTTCGCAAAAGAAACACGCATAATTGTTGAGGAAAAAACCAGTGATCTTGGGCAAACAACGGGAACGTACTTTACCGCCTCTCCAACGGCTAAAGGTGGTGTTTTTGAAGTGGGCTACTCATCGGTAGTTAACCTCTTCCCTGCGATAGCCGATAGCAATTGCACTGGAACCGCAATTTCCTCTGGTAATGCTAAAATCAGGATCACTGTCGAGCCTGCTACCCCTCCAGAGCCGGAGACGCCAGAGACGCCGGAGGAAACAGCATGCAAACCAATGCCTGTGCCTGCCAACGGCGCGCGATTTGTCTTTAGGTATCCCACAGGATCGGCATGCTCATAAAGGCAAGCACCAGACACCAAAAAGCCCCCGATTTGGGGGCCTTTTCATTTGGGGAGTGGGAAACCGTCTTACGAGAAGTACTTGACGGAAATGATAAGGGCGATGGCGATAGCGCTCCAAGCCGTCATTGCGAAAACTGCTTGGAAAGCTCCGAAAGCGGCACCCTTCAAAAATCTGCTCATGTCGGTTCTCCTGTGGTTGTGTTCGTGAAATCTTGCCAATTGTCTGTTGCTGGTGAAGTGACGTCAAGCTGCATGGTGCGGGCCAGCCCTGAAAGGGCCACTCGGTGCTGCTTTACGGCAACGCCGCCTTGCAACTAAATTCGGCTTAGATTGAATGGGCATGGCACACCGGAGTTTCCGATATGCCGGATTTGCAAGTGCCTCGCTCAATGGAGCTTGGCGAGTTTGACGCGTCTGAGTTCGGATTCAATGGCCTTAACCGTGCCGGCAGCTTTGTCGAGCAACACGCGGGTTTCCAACTCCCAAAGGCGCTCGTCTTCCGATGCTCCAAGCCGCCAGATTTTGGCGTCGTTGTGGATTTTGATGGCTGCCTTATGGGCCATGCGGGCCGCATGCAGGCGCTCGATTGCCGATCTGATGGCGGTTTGCTTTTCGTAAAATTCCATGGTTGTCCTCCCATATCTGATTTTTGTTACGTAACGGAATTATAAGGATGGTGCGGCTTCTTCGATTTCTGGCGCTGGATGGTCCTCAAGCCAGTCTTCAAGCTGCTCGCGGATTTCGGCGGCTTCGTCGTCAAAAAAGATGCCGTCGATTTGCGACATGCCAGTGCGGCACAGTTCTCCGCCGATTAGGTATTCTTCAAATCTGCCGCGCCGCTCAACACTGAAATTGATCGTCTGGTATCCGGTTTCCGCGTCGATCTCGTCTGAATGTTCGATGTTATAGACTTCATACTGGTACATGATGGTTCCCCTTATTTTGCTGAGGTGAGGGATTGTTTGCGATGCCCCTCTGAAAGCCCTCCGGTTCTCCATGAAGGCTTTGGGCGAGGCATCAGGCGGCTAGCTCGTTGACCAGGCTGGAAAGCCGATGCTCTGGAACCTGCTCCAGCACAGACAGGATGTGCAGCGGGTCGGCGGCTCCGGTTTCGAGCTTTGATACCTGTGCAGCGGCTTCCAGTAGCTGGCGGCGAGCGCGGCGGGCGAGTATCCTGGCGTCTTCGCTCGGCAAGAATTCAAGCCATTTCAGGGCGTCGGCGTATACCTTTTGGGCGGTTGCCTGCCATTCGCGGGCGGTTGCGAGGTCTGTGGTTTTCATCTGATTTTTCCTTTCGCTTTTATTGAGAGTTGCGCCACGCGATCATGTGCGGCTGACGTTCTAGTTCCGTCCGCATGCGCTCCAGCACCAGAAGCGAAGGGATGCGGTTGAACTTGACGGCGGGCATCTGCCGGACAGTGTTGAATGACAGGCCCGTGAGTGATGCGAGGTCTTTAGAAGACAGGGCGAGCGCTGAACGAAGCCTGCGATACTCGGCTGCTCGCCATACCTTTTCGGCGTCTGTCTTTGCGGTTTTTGGTCGGTCTAGATAGTACATATGAGTTCCCTTCTGGAGAATTGGAGAGGTTTATGCCCCTCTGAAACGCCTCCATTGCGAGGCGTTAGGGCGAGGCATGAACTAAATCTGATAGAATCCAACAAAGGCCCAAAGAATCCAAATAAGGCCAACACCTTTGAATGGCATCGCTAAGAAGCGATTCTTTTGACTGATAAAAATACCCACACCAAAGATAAGTAGTCCTAAAGGAAGGGAGTAAAGCAATTCCTGAGCATGCGCGTTAACAAAGGCAATAAGTTCGTTCATCTGATTTTTCCTTATATTCCGATGATCTTGATTAATCATCTAATATAAGTATTGGTTTAAAAACTGTCGGCCGCAATACCTATGTAAAGCAAATCAATAAAAATAACCGATTGTTTTATTGTTAATTGCGCTTACATAAAGCAATAATATTACGCGATGTTACTAATCTGGAACTATAATACTTATACACCTCGAAAAGTAACACTTGGATGCGAAGCGAAAGGAAGGGGCAAAAGCCCCAACCTCAATGCGCGCTGCGGAGAATTTCCAGGCCTTTAAGCGCTGCTTGCGAGCGATTGTTAACGCCAAGCACGCGGAAAAGGCTTTTCAGGTGGATTTTGACGGTGCCTTCGGACAAGCCAAGCGTGCGAGCGATAGCCTTTGACGGTTCGCCCCTGACGAGTTCGCGCAGCACATCCAACTGACGGGGCGTCAGGTTGGTGGCCGATCCGGCTGGCGCAAGGGCTTCGCCGGTGTCGTCGGGAATTTTTGAGGGTTTTGCAGGCTCTGGCGATACGATTTCCAGCCCGTCAAGCTCGATGGCGAACGCTGGGGCGGTGTCAGTGAGTTGGATGGAAATCCGTACCTGAGACGCGGTTACATGCAGCATTCAATATCACTCCTGATGCTAGGTGGCCGGGATGGCCTAGAGACACGCAATGGGGAGTGGTGGATATGATGTGCTGCATGGGTCTCCTGTGTGGGTTGGGAGCGGGTCTTTACCGGTGTCCTGAATGGATTGCAAGCCCCTGCTGATGCGATGCCGAGACAGAAGCGGGAAGCCTGTCAATCGGAAAAACCCGAATGGAGCGGGCGCAACGCAGTGAGCCACGGGAGGGGATTTTCTGATTTACGGGCTGGAGCGACTAATCCTTTCGTGCACTTCGGGGAAAGACAAAGGCTTTCCCCGGAGACGCCGCCCGGCGAGGGATTTTCTTCTGTTTTCGTTACCTAACGAAAAGAGGAACGGCCTTCGGTTTTGATGCCGAAGGCCGTTCCCCTCTGTTGGAAAAATCAGATATCGAAACGTCAAGATCAGGACACCGGACGCTCAATTAGCGTGCCTGTCGGCGGTGACTACTGCAAGCTTTATTTCGGTCGGCGGAAAATGAGGCGGATTTGACAGGCGCTTGAAACCGGGGCGAAATAATAAACGCCGCTGTCATTGAGGCTGGAACCTCTCGGCGGCGTTTGTAAGGAACTTAGGTATGTTGAATCACGCTTTTGCGCCTGTAAAGACCCATTTTAGTACGCGGTGACCGCCGCGCTGGGAACCCACGTTTCCAGCACCCAAAACGAATTTACCCCACAAACCAAATTTGTTGACGAAGGCAGGCAGGGCAAGAGTTTTCAGGCTCTGGCGCTGGCGGCTGCACCTCGACTTGGTGAGGGGCATTACCGCATAGATTTTCTGAATAGCTTTGACGCTGGCAAATCTGTCGGCGGAATTGTCGCTAATGCATATGAGGAATGGGAGAGGAAGCGCGACACCGAATGGGGTTGCCTCGATTCCGAAGATCGCCTTCGTGCCGACCTGGCCGCGCTTGATGCGGAAGAGGACGCGAAAGCGCTTCTCGACTATCTGCCGGATGTCTGGAAGCCGTTCCTTGAAGGTATGAAGCAGCCACGCCGTGGCGAGCGTGAAGATGCAATCTGGAAGAAGGTCGGGCGCGACGGCCTGCGCATTCTGCAACATGGTGCGACGGAACTGGCGGACTATGCAGGCATGAAGGCACGAGCCTATGCCCGCGAGTTTCCAGCCCGCGACGAAGCTGGTGAACCAATTAACCAGCAAGAAAAGCACCAAAAGGGACGCTGTGAAAAGTGGCACCTGCGACGACTGAAAAAACAGCAAATGTGGGCGCTGCTCTTTATCGAAGCGGCCATTGGTGCGGTAGGTGGGCCTCTGCACGCTTTGAGGCCGCTATATGTGAGCGAATACGTTCTTGAACGCTATCTCGATCACGTTGCCCGTACCGAAGAGATTTTGAAGGATCTGAGGCTTGTGAAAAAGCTCGATCCGTCTGTGCAAATCCCGATGACCGAGGTTAACCGCAAGGCAAAGCGAACCGCTGCCGCAAAGCGTCGCCTTCTCATGGATATGACACTGGCCCGTTGGGAGGCCCTGGATTGGCATGTGTGTTGGATTACAATTACGCTCCCCGGCGAGTTCGTCCCCCACTCCACAAACGAGCCTGTCCGCAAATCACGCTGGAACCCAGAGCATGGACCAGCCGAAGCAATGGACGCTATCCAGCTTGATATGAAACGCACCATGGCGCTCCTGCGTGATCGCGGTGTTAGGCCTACAGGCTGGTGGAATGTCCAGCCGCAACAGTCAGGCGCACCGCATCGGCATATCATACTAGCATGCGAAGAGCTTGAAGATGCTCGCGCCGTCTGTGACGCCTTCCGTGATCGGTTCTCTACCCGCCTGGTTGCCAATGAGGGCGACAACGACGGACAAGACCACGGCTGCGCCGCGTATGTGATTGGGGACGATGATCCGCGTTATAAAACAAGGATCAGCAAGCAAGGCTCCGAAGAAAGCGCAACGTCTGCTGCAAAGTATGCCGCCAGATACGCAACGCGCCACGAGAACGAAGGCGACCTAGAGCTTTACAGCAAAGACCCTGAGACAGAAGAGGAAGCCGAGAAAATCAAATCGATCAAGGATTTTCGACGGTTCTTAGCATGGAAGTGGGGTAGGCGGGCGCGCACTCATACCTGGCTTGGCCTGGACGCTGGACGTGGGCCGCTCGAAATCTGGGATACCCTGTGGGCGAACGCGCAGCGTTCCGATTATGAGCCAGACGACGCCAGAATGGCGATAGCGTTACGTCATATGCGATCCGCGCATTTGGTCTCTCAGGATATCGTCACGTTGCGAGAACAGCTAGAAACGCTCAATCGCGAAGACACGGAAGCAGTCAAAGCACAGATTGAAGAAATAGCCGAATTCTCCGAAACCGCCGCTTATGAGGCCTGGCATGCCGCGATAGCGGCGGGCATGTGGGCTGATTGCGATCTGGACAGGCAGGAATTGAACTGGTTGCATGATGCCGTACGGGAATGGGATTTTGAGAAGAACCCTGATCTCCGTGCGAGGGTCGTGACAAATGAGGTCGTTTATAATCCTGCCGATGCTCTTCCGCCCATGCCGCTGCGTGAAACGGCTGAAACTCAATATGGCGGAAAGAGGAATGAAACGATTGGTGCGGTTGCACCCGTTGCACTTTTCTCGATACTGGAAGGGGCTGGCCGCGACGATTTCCTCAATGTTGCAAACTGCTTCGGTGTTGATGTGGAATGGCGCAAGCGCAAAGCGTCCAGAAAGGCGATTTTAAAGGCAATTCATGCTGCGGGGATAAAGGTAGACTGGAAGCTGAAAAAGCTCAAAAAAGAAGAACTACAGGCCCTTGCCGATCAACATGGGATAGAAGTTGAAGCTTCGCTTCTAAAACCTAAGACTGGCAAAATCCGCGTTGCTCTTGCTGATGCTGGAATCCATTTCCTAAAGCGCCCGAACGGGACGCTTGTAGGGTATAATCTGTCAGGTGAAATTCTGCTTCGCACCGAAGATGAATGGGAGATTGTTGATTCCGCCACGGCTCAAGAACGTGCCGCTGAGTTTGAAAAAAATGGCGGAATCGATACTAGGAATAAGGGGCTTTCAGATATTCCTACCGACCCAAGGGATAGGCCCGGTGGGCCTCCCCCCTGGGGATGACGGGGCAGGTTTCGAACCGCCCGTATGTCGAAAACACCTCATCGAAAAGCAAACTGACGGAAAATTAGCTTGAATGGCTCAAGCGCCGGGAGGGGTATGATCGGGCACGATCCTATCGACCTCACTGTAGTCGGATCACCGATCTGAACACTTCCCGCTACCTAGAAAATGCCTTTGGTTCACGAAGATACGCCTCGGCAATATGGAGAGCGGAAATATGCGCGCCATGGACCTCTGCACTTCCACAATCACATTCATCCTTGTGGTTCTCGCGCGCCCAAACCCCGTCTGTGCCGCGCCTGTAGAACCAACCTTTGTTGAAACCCGCTCCTGTCATATCTAAGCCCGGGTGTTCGACTGCCAATTCACACACCTCAAACAGATCCGCCTCACGGAGGAGTACGCCTATCCCTTTCTGGTAAAGGGTCGTGTGTCCAACCCGCGCGTGTTGGATTAGTTCATCGATCTCGAATGCAACGGTGCCATGTTCCTGGATAAGTGCTTCGACTTGCGGGAAGCACATGGGAGTATTTTTTAGATCAGCAGATCCGAATAATACGATATCGGGAACGTCAACAATGATGCCGCCAAAGGGGTCTCCATCAATAGATTGAAATTTCTTCGCTATCGTGTCGCCGCAATAGAATGCCGTTTGCGGCCAAGCAATTTTTACGAAGCTCTCTGTGTATTCCGGCAAGTCGAGTGCGCGCCTAAATGCCGGAATTGTAAATTTGTCATCCCTGACCCCTTTGATTTCACGCCACGGTAAGCCCAGCAACGCATGAAGGATTGGGTCTTCGGATGGCGGGGGGAAAAGTGTCTCTGTCTCTGTTCGTCCCTGTTGGGCCGCATAATCGCGAAATAGAGCCCGGTCGGCGATCACATGTGCGCGGAAGCAATCGGCAGGCAAAGATGCCTTGCGCAACGGGCCGATAAGCCAAGCCCGTTGCGCTTCAGTTCGACAACGAGTCCCCTCGATACTAAGTGCGGCAAGATCAACTACCCCAACTTTCGAGGCAGCCTCCTTATCGATTAGGTATAGGTGTCCTTCGCCCTCCTCGAAGGAGTAATGCGCCATGCGCTTGCGTAGCCAGACAGGCCGTTCTTTATAATCTTCACTCGTCTCAACCACGGTCTTTTCCGTGTATTTGTGACTGGCGAACCAAGCACCAACCGTGGGGTCGGATGAACAATCAACGTAGAACGAACGCCATCCATAATGCTGCAAGAGCGCCTGAGTGAACCCGAGGGAGCCGCTATGCTCTTGCAAGAAGACGTCCAGAACGTTCTTAGCGTATCGGCTCCACTTCAACATCTCGCTCGGAATACAGCCTTTCCGATCAAACGAAGTCACAACCGACGGTGAATCTGGTTTGCCGAAATGAGAATTTTGTCCCCGATACAAGACATCGGCACCGTGATCAGCAATTACTGATTCCAGATCCGCTAACGTTTCAACTCTTATCTGCTTCATCATAGCCCCCGCGTCGAAATTAAGCTTTACTATCACATCCGTCTGTTGAGCAATCGGGTCATTTTGTTTGAGGCTTCTCGCTTACTGCCAGCACCTCGGGTTCGTGCAGCAGGAAAACGCGGCCATGAGTTCGGACGGCTTGTTGTACGAACCCGGCCCCCCCCATTTTCCGCCATCCAGTTCGTAGAAAATACGTGCCAGGTTTTCGGCGACTTCTGCTTCGGTGAGAATTGGCATGCCTGTCTCCTGCTCGAAGGCAGGATGGCACGGACTCATCAATCAAAGTATCACGGGGTTCAGGTATTGCGTTCATGTCAGAAACAGGAATTCCAGCGGAATAACGGGAAGCTAAGCACTCTCGGACGTTAGGGGCTCTGCCCCGTCGCGCCTTGGGCTTGGCTCCCCGGGATACATTAAAAACAGGAAGGCTTGCGGCTGCGGAAACTGCCTGGTTTCAACATTATTGGCAGTGGCGGCAAAAATGAAGGCCCTAGAAGGGCCATTTAAAGCAAGGTTTCGACGTCTGGCGATAGTAAGCCCATTGGGTTTTGGCGGTTTACCGATTTATCGGCGGATTGTGTGTATTTGATTTTGGCGTTGCCTGACCCGACAATTCTTGTAACGGAATATTCCGTTACACAGAAAGCGGGGCGATTTGAAAGTTGTAGATTTATTTGCAGGCGCTGGAGGAATGTCGCTAGGTCTTCAGAATGCGGGATTTGAACTTATACAGGCTTATGATGCATGGGAGCCTGCTATTTCCACTTACCGGGCAAATGTCGGACATCATGCATGGATGCATGATCTGAAAGACATTTTGAATGTCGGGCCAATGCTGGCGCAACTCGCGCCAGACATGATTTGTGGCGGACCACCGTGCCAAGACTATTCCAGTGCCGGACGTCGAGAGGAAGGCGAGAATGCCAGCATGACTCAGGCCTTTGCCATGCTCGTCGTGGTTGCTCGCCCACAATGGTTTTTAATGGAGAACGTTGGCGCTGCCGCGAAGTCGCGGGCATGGGCGGAAGCGCGGGTGATGCTGGTGAAGGCGGGATATGGGCTTACAGAATGCAAACTGGATGTGTCATATTATGGTGTCGCTCAATCCCGCAAACGGCTGTTTGTCATTGGCAGGCTTGGCGAGCGGGATGGGTTTCTGACATCGGCACTAATGGCTGCGCGATCTGAACGGCAGACGACGCTAGGCGATCTGTTTGGGAAGGACTGCCCGCCACTTTACATAGCCCCGCGATTCACACGGAATAAGGCTGTTTGGCACATCGATGGCCCCGCGCCTACAATCATTGCCTCATCGTGGCGTCCGATCCCTGCAACTCGTCATGTACTGGAAGGGACGGCGGTGCCGTCGCTTGCACAGATGGGGCAAATTCAAGGGTTTCCTGCGGATTGGGAGTGGCTCGGGGGCTCGAAACACGAGAACATGAAACTCATTGCGAACGCGGTCCCGCCAAAGGTAGCGGAGACGATTGGTAGAGCGATTCTGGTGCGTGAGGCGGGCGAGGATATTCCAGCAATTCAAGGAAATTTTGTCCGCTGGCTTATGCAGCGCGGGCGGTCGTACCAATCGGCTCGCAACGTCAAGTCGCAATTGGTGAAGACTCGACGTCTGTTGGGCGGACGAACCTTTAGAGATACTGGAGTCGAATTGGTGAGGCTGGAGGCTATGCCAGAGTTTCAGGAAATTGCACCAAAAATCCGGTCTGATCTGCGCGCCGCGCTTCGGTTGTATGCCGACTTTCTGGATTCCAGCATGCAGCGGGTGAGGGCCGAAAAGTGGGATTTAGCGGCTTGAAACGGAGACTGGTGATTGGCGGTTCAGCTCACAAAAAGACAGCATACTATTCCTCGTAGAAGCATTGGGCGCTTTTACAACGGTAGTTGCAGTGTCTGGGTCAAACTCAGATCGGGAAAGATATTTAACGCGAGGAGCGATAACGAGGTCTTTTGCGCAAAGCGTGCCTGGGAGGAGCGCAGTGAAAACGGACACAAGATTAACATCGAGGATGTATTCCAAGAGGTCGCTGACAAAATCTGCTCTGGCGAAGTCACAACATTGAATCAAGCGCGATCTGACTGTGTATCAGCCATGTTCGCTCTTTGGATTGCCCGTTCTCATCTTGCAGAAAAGCCGCTACCGGGGGTGAGTGCTGAAACCTTGTATGGGCTGAGCACGGAAGAGCTTCGGGATTCCAACTTAGTTAAAAGCTGGAACCCCGATGAGCGGGACCAATTGGAGAAGGCGGGTAGAATAGTGAATGATCCCGATGGGGCCATCCCCGGGCGCATGCAGGCCTGGCCGTTTATGATGCAGCGATATATCGGGCCAATATGCGCCAAACTTCGCGGTATCAGATGGGGAATCCTGCGAGCCGAAGAGGATGAATTCCTCCTACCTGATCGTATTCGCGAGCACTGTTTGCTCCCCCTTTCTCCGAAAATATTGCTGGTTGCAGGTCACAGTGATGATGTGCTGGCGGCTGCGGGCGTGGCGAAAATTAACCAGATTGCGAAGTCAGACTTCCGAGAGTGGCTGATTTCGAAGACTGAATTCCCAACCTGATCCTTTGTAGCCGTCAAAGGCGGGTCACCAAAGAAAGGTAGCGCATAAAGCGTAGGCTGGTAGGTGTCCTGAAAATCGGACGCCGCCACATACTAGCCGGAGGCCAATTCGCGCCTCCGATCTCGGTTAACACGGCAGCCGTAGGAGCCTTAGCATAGCGCCACGATAGCGGAAGGCGGGACCGACTGCCGCCGAAGAGGGGACAACCTGGAGCGAAATTCACTTTCTGGGCGGGCTGGCGGAAAATGGAGGTTCTAGAAAGGCCATTTAACGCACAAATTTGATGCGGCATGAGTTCTAGGTCACGGGAAAACAGGCGACTTAGCGGCCTTTTGCAGCGGCGTAGGCGTTCGTTGTTTCCTGCTGTGGCTACAATTACGGATCGGCAGGGGGGGAGCGATCCTTCAATGATTGAAGCAACTCGCGCAATATGACGTTTGTCTCGTCTTGTTTCTGTCTAACCTCATTTATGAGCCTTTCGGCTACTTGCTCGTCGCGCTCCTTCAAGGCTTCAATCAATTGTTCATTGTCGGCGTTAGCTGATTGACGAGCGGAAATGACTTCACGGGTCAGGGCCTCAATCGACGGAACCGTACGGTTAGGCGAAAAGTAGTCTACGACCATTGGCGCAAACGGGCTTAGGGTTGCGATCACAAGAGCAATTACGCCAACACGAATTGCTTTCTTGGCCGACGTATCTGTCTGAGCGGACGCCTCCTCGAATTTGCTGATAAACACAGCGGCCTGAGCCTGAATATCGTTGCCAATTCTCGCCGCATTTGCCATGACGTTTAACATATTCTCGAACTTCTGTTCGATTTCGGCTAGCTTGGCGTTCGTGTCCAGAATTGGATTTCTGGGCATCTTAAGGTCTGGCATTCTGGGAACTGGAATACGGTTATTGATGCCAGCACCTAGCCTTTCGTCCGGTGACTTTACGACAGACATCGAGTCGAGCAGTCGCCGCTGGTTCTCAACCTGATCCAGAATGGATTTCATAGCAGGATTGGGCTTTGTGAATGACACAAGTCGATTTCGAAGTGCCTCCATTTCTTTCGACGGACGAAGCAAATCCTCGTAAACATGCTTTTGAGCT
>Ga0182743_1003573_pt1 | contig 12380 bp, 11 predicted proteins | sample eDN3rd30CKraftOP_FD_128522 | JGI IMG/M metagenome (GOLD analysis project Ga0182743, IMG submission 128522) | Enriched Organic Plus compost microbial communities from Emeryville, California, USA - eDNA 3rd pass 30_C Kraft OP (version 2) (version 2) ... | reverse complement strand
TCCTGCAGGCGATAGGCGCGCAGCTTGTTGATCAGCCCGATCCCGCGCCCTTCCTGCCGCAAGTACAGCAGCACGCCCCAGCCGCCCTGCTCCGCCTCTGCCGCCATGGCGCGCAGCGCGGCATCGAGTTGCGGCCCGCAATCGCATTTGAGACTGCCGAGGATATCCCCCGTCAGGCATTCGGAATGAAGCCGGACCAGCGGCGCCCGGTCGGCCGATTGCTGCCCGATGACCAGCGCGACATGTTCGCGCAGATCGTCGGCGCTGCGGAAAGCGACGATTTCGGCCGATTCGCAGGCCGCCACCGGCAAGCGCGCACGGGTGGCGATAGTGAGGCGGGCGGTATCCTTCCACGCGGCGAGATCGCCGGCGGCCACCGGCTGCGCTTCGCCCGCGCCGGCCGGATCGACCAGGAACGCGGGCAGCACCCCGGCCAGCCGGGCCAGTTCCATCGCCGCCGCCGCCGTGTCTCGCCAGGCGAGCGTTTCGGCCAGGAACGGCCCTTTGAGCGGATTGCCGAGATCGAGCGCCGGGTCCGCGATCGGCCGCGCGCTGGCCAGCGTGAACGGTTCCGCGCCCCGGATCAGCACCGGGGCATGGGGCTCTGCCGCCTCGCGCTGGTTGGCGAGCTTGAGCGTGGCCGCGCGGGCGGCGGAAATCAGCATTTCGCCCGCTTCGGCCCCGGTGGCGATAGCGGTTTCCACCGGCAGCAGCACCGGGCCCTGTTCCATGGCCAGCGGCCAGCCGTGGCGCAGCGCATCGATCGCCTGCGCCACGCGGCGGGCGCCGCTGGGCGGCGCGATGCTCACAGGGTGAAGTCCGTGATCAACGGGATGTGGTCGCTCGGCTGGTCCCACCGCCGGGTTTCCTCGACGAAGCGGTGGGCGGTGGACTGCGCGGCGAGATCGGGCGAGGCCCACATATGATCGAGCCTGCGGCCCTGATCCTTCTGCCGCCAGTAGGAGCGATAGCTCCACCACGAGTAATTCCGTTCCGGTGCGGGGATATGCTTGCGCCCGAGATCGACCCAGCCGTGCGCATCGGCGAGGCGGCCCAGCGTTTCGACTTCGACCGGAGTGTGGCTGACGACTTTGAGCAGCGCCTTGTGGCTGTAGACGTCGCATTCCAGCGGGGCGATGTTGAAATCGCCGACCAGCAGCGTCGGCCGGTCGAGCTTTTCGGACCACCGCGTCATCCGTTCGATGAAATCCAGCTTCTGTCCGAACTTGGGATTGACCGTGCGATCGGGAATGTCGCCGCCCGCCGGGATATAGACGTTTTCCAGCACCATCCCCTGCCCGGGGCCGAGCAGTTCGACACCCACATGGCGGGCTTCGCCGTTATCCTGCCAGTCGTTGCGGCTGTATTCGCGCAAGGGGATGCGGCTGACCGTGGCCACGCCGTGATAGCCCTTCTGCCCGTGCACGGCGCGATGGGTGTAGCCCAGCCGTTCGAACATATCGTGCGGGAACAGGGTCTCCGCGACCTTGATTTCCTGCAGGCACAACACATCGGGCGCCTGTTCGGTGAGAAAGCGTTCGACCTGATCGATCCGCAACCGGACCGAATTGATATTCCAAGTGGCAATGGTGACCATGGACAGGGCTTTAGAGCATCGCGCGCAAAAGTGGGAACCGGTTTTGCGCAAAAAGCGATGCGACGAGAGAACGGGCATCGCGCGCGAAAGTGGGAACTGGGCGATGGCTGCTGGCAGCAGGTCGGCCGAACTCCGGCTGACACCGCCCGGCACGCGTTCGACAAGCTGGAGAGGAGCGGAGAGCGGGGCAATCCCCGAAAAACGTAAACCCTCGCCCCGGGGGCAAATAGGGGCGAGGGTTCGTTCGAGCGTTCGTCACGCTACCAAGGCGGTCTTGGGGAAGAGGCTAGGGCAACAGGGGGGAAACCCGCCTCGATCCGCCTTGTGGGACTATAGATAGGGTAAGGAGGCTTGCTCTTCTATGAACAGGCATTCACGTTTTGCCGTATCGCCTGCACATTGCCGCGACCGCCCGTTTACCCTGTGCGACGACCCGTGCGGCGGGGATCGCGATAGGTAAACGTGCTGTCCGCCACCGCCATGCCGTAGCGCTGATTCGAAAGGCGGATCGTGGTGCGCTTGTTCTGCGAATCGAGCGCGACCCAGCTGACCAGTTCCATGCCGCCCGGCGCGCTGCCATCGCGCATGAAAATCAGCGTGATGCGGCCGTATTCGGGGCGCTTGGGATCGCGCACTTCGATGCTGACGACGCTCGGATTGCCGGTGGGAACCAGCTTGCCATAGCGGGCCACATCGCGGCTGGGATCGAGTAGCGCGCCCAGCGGGCTGTTCTTGATCGGCCAGCGCTGGACCTGCCGGACTTCGTAATCGATCATGGTCAGAGCCTTGCCGTCGCTGACGATCAGCATCGGCACGCTCTTTTCATATTCGAATCGAATCTTGCCCGGCCGCTTCAGCGTCACCACGCCCGAAATGCTCTGCCCGCTGCGGTCGGTCTGGACGAAATTGGCCTGCATGGTGGAAATGGCGCGCAAGGCGCTCACCGCGCGGTCGAGATCGCCGCTTTGCGCCGTCTGCGCGGCCAGCGGCGGCGCGACAAGCGTTGCAGCGGGAACGGCCACGGCGGTCAGTGCCGCCATGGCCCAGCGAATCAGCCTGTTCGAAGATGTCATCAAGTCGTTCATGCCCTTTGCGCTACGAATGCGGAAAAGCACTAATGTAGCGGGCTTGAACTTGGTGTGAACCCGGTGAAGGCCCTTACTTGATCTTGGCTTCCTTGAATTCCACGTGCTTGCGCGCAACCGGATCGTACTTACGGAAAGTGAGCTTTTCCGTGATGTTGCGCGGATTTTTCTTGGTCACGTAGAAGAAGCCGGTGTCGGCGGTGGAGACCAGCTTGATCTTGACGGTTGCGGGCTTCGCCATGGCGTATTCCTAAATTCCTGTAAGGCCGGTCTGTGGCCGAAAAAATATGAAAGCGGCGCACGCGGCACCGCCCCTACAGGGCCGGGCCATTGCGACAGGCCGGGGGAAAAGTCAAGCGAGGGTGACCCTGATCGCAGTTTCGCCTGCGGCCCCGCGGCTCTCACCAGTCCACTTTGCCGCGATTGGCTTTCACCGTGCCGCGGATTTTCTTGCCGTCGAGCCGCTTCTGCTTGCCCACGCGGTTCAACTGCGACTTCTTGCGCTTGGCGGGCGCGATTTCCGCCCTGGCGATCAGATCGGCCAGGCGCGCGCGGGCTTCGGCCCGATTCGCTTCCTGCGTGCGGTGGGTGCGTGCGGTCAGGACGATTTCGCCCCGCGCGGTCATCCTGCTGCCCGCCAGCGCTTTCAACCGGTGGAACACCGGCGGCGGCAGGCGCAGCGCGAAGACATCCAGCCGCAATTGCACGGCGGTGGCCACCTTGTTGACGTTCTGCCCGCCGGGGCCGGAAGAGGCGATGAAGCTTTCTTCCGCCAGCGCCAGCGCGCGGGGCACGGCGCTGTTCTCGTTCACGCCTGCCTCATTTCCGGTCTCATGCCGGGGCGTCGGCCCCATCCAGCGCAATTCCCAGCGCAAGGAAATCGGCGGGCAGGGGCGCCACGGCGGTAATCGGCGGCTTGCCGTCGCGGGGAAGGGACAGCGCGTGGGCGTGGAGCATGGTGCGCCCGGCGCGCGGATCGGCGCGCCCATAGACCGGATCGCCCAGCAGCGCGTGGCCGAGGCCCGCCGCCGCATGGACGCGAATCTGGTGCGTGCGCCCGGTCAGCGGGCGGAACTCCACAGCTGTCAGCCCCCGGTGCACCGCCAGCCGCCGCCAGTGGGTGACAGACGGCTTGCCCTTCTTCGCCGGGATCATTTTCCAGCCGCCGCTGGCAGAGCTGATCTTGGAAAGGGACAATTCGATCGTCCCTTCCTGCGCCGCCACTTCGCCCGCGACGAGGCCGATATAGACCTTTTCCACCTGCCGCGCTTCGAACGCGGCGGCAAAGCGTTTCAGCGCGCGCGGATTGCGGGCCAGCAGCAGGCAGCCGGACGTGTCGGTGTCGATCCGGTGTGCGGGGGCAGGCGGGCGCTGGAAGCCGAGCTTGAGCGCTTCCAGATGGTCTTCCAGACTGGCGCCGCCCTTGCGCGGGCGTTCGATGGGCAGGCCGCCCGGTTTGTCGATCAACAGCGCTTCGCCGTCTTCGAATAGGATGCGGGACATAAGGTCCACCGGGCCGCTCACGCCAGCGCCCCGGCGATTCGGGCCAGGGCTTCGTCCAGCACCGCATCGTCGGCGGCGAAGCTGATCCGGAAGCCGTCCTTCCCGCCGAAAGCCGAAGCGGCGACGACGGCGACCCCGTGATCGAGCAGATGCAGCGCCAGCTGCCCGTCATCGCCGAACCGCTCCATCAACGGCGCGGCGTCGATATAGCAGTAGAACGCGCCATCCGGCGTGGGGGTGGAAAGCCCGGGCACCGCGTTGATCGCGGCCACCACCTTGTCGCGCCGCGTGCGGAACCGTTCGCGCCAGTCGGCGAGGAAATCCTGCGGTCCCTCGAATGCCGCCGCCGCCGCCGCCTGGCTGATCGAACAGGGATTGCCGGTGGAATTGGATTGCAGCCGCACCATGCCGTCGATCAGCCATTGCGGCCCGGTGGCGACGCCAATGCGGAAGCCGGTCATCGCGTGGCTCTTGGAAACGCCGGAGATGGTGCATATCCGGTCCGCCAGATCGGGGCACAGCGCGGCCAGCGTGGCATGCGGGGCATCGGTGTAATTGAGCGGGGCGTAGATATCGTCAGACAGCACCATGACTTGCGGATGGCGGCGCAGCACGGCGCCGATCGCCTGGAGCATCGCGGCGGGATAGACCGCGCCGGTCGGATTGCCGGGGCTGTTGAGCAGCAGCCACCGGGTCGACGGGGTGATGAGCGCTTCGAAATCGGCGGCATCGAAGCGGAAATTGTCCCGCGCATGGGTGATCAGCGGCACGGCCTTGCCGCCCGCGAAACGGACGATCTGCGGATAGCTGACCCACCACGGCACCGGCACGATCACTTCCTCGCCTGCGCTGATCGTGGCCAGCAGCGCGTTGAAAATCGCCTGCTTGCCCCCGTTGCAGACGATCACCCGCTCTGCTTCGGTGGCGATGCCGAGATCGCGCCGGAAATGGTGTGCGGCCGCTTCGCGCAGGCGCGCGGTGCCCGCAACCGGGGTGTAGCGCGTCTGCCCTTCGTCAAGCGCCTGCTTGGCCGCTGCGATCACATGCGGCGGCGTGGCGAAATCGGGTTCGCCGACGGAGAGCGAAATGATGTCGCGCCCCTGTTCGCGCAGAGCGGTGGCGCGGTCGGTCATCGCATTGGTGCCGGACACCGCGATCCGTTGCAGCGACTGGGACAGACGGGGGAGAGTCATGACAGCAATTCCGCTTTCATCAGCCCGCGCAGGGCATTGCCGATCAGGAAACCATCGGCGAGATCGTCGAGAGTGAGGTCCGCTTCGCGCGCCTGGTCCGCTTCGATCAGCGAGCGGCGCAGCACGCCGGGCAGCAGGCCGAGCGCGGCGGGCGGGGTGCGCAGCACGCCATCGTCTCCGGGGACGAAAATCGTGGTGAAGCTGCCTTCGGTCAGCAGCCCGTCATCGCGCAGGAACAGCGCTTCGGCCGCACCCGCCGCGCGCGCGGTGGTGAGCGCGAGATCGTAGAGCGCGCGGTCGCTGGTCTTGTGGCGCAGCCGGGTGTCGGCCGGATCGAGCGGCAACGGCAGCAGCGCGCAGCGGACGGGTTCGCCCAGCGGCGCGGGCAAAGGCCCGGCTTCCAGCGCGGTGGCCCCGCTGCGGGCGAGCATGAGACGGATGCGGGCCGGATGCTCCAGCTCGAAACAGGTGGCATGGATCTGGTTGCGTGCGGCGTGGCGATCGAACGCGAAGCCCAGCGTGGCCGCGCTCTGCTTGATGCGCTCCAGATGCAGTTCGAGCAATGCGATGCCCTGTTCCGGATCGAAGCGCATGGTTTCGATCAGGTCGCAGGCGGCGGCGGCAGACTGACGCACGAAATCTCCCTTAATCAGACACTCGCGCCATTCCGGCAGGCATTGCGAATCCGCGACCACCGCCGAGCCCACGCCGAGCACCGCGCGCCCCGTCCCATTTTCCCCGGGGGAGAGGCGCAATGTGCGGATTGCCACATTGAAGGCCGCACGGCTAGGTCCCTCTGCCGCATCGCCGGTCGCGGGCCGTTCGATCCAGCCGATTGCCCCGCAATAGGGGCCGCGCGGCCGGCTTTCCACCGCATCGATCAGTTCCATCGCGCGAATCTTGGGCGCGCCGGTGATCGATCCGCAGGGAAACAGCGCGCGGACCACGTCCATCGCCCCTTTGCCCGGCTGCAGCGTGGCGTTGATCGTCGACACCATCTGATGCACGGTGGGATAGGTTTCGACGGTGAAAGGCGCTTCCACCCGCACGCTGCCCGGTTCGCACACGCGCGACAGGTCGTTGCGCATCAGGTCCACGATCATCAGGTTTTCCGCCCGGTCCTTCACCGAACGGGCCAGTTCCTCGCGGTGGCTCTCGTCCTGCGCCGTGTCGCGCCCGCGCGGGCGGGTGCCTTTCATCGGCTTGGCCTTGGCCGAAGCATCGCGCAGCGAAACGAACAGTTCGGGCGAAAAGCTCAGCAGCCAGTGCGATCCGTCGAACACCACCCCGCCATACCCCGCCGCCGCCACCGGGCGGATCGTGGCATAGAGCGCCAGCGGATCGCCGCGATAGCCGCCCGCCAGTGGGAACGTCAGATTGGCCTGATAGATATCGCCCGCTTCGATCGCCGTGCGCAGCGTGTCGAACATGCTGGCGTAGGCGCCGGGGGACACTTGCGGATCGAGCGGGCCGATCGCGGGCGGAGGATCGCCCTGCGCGCGGGCGGCCAGCCACTGCGGCATCTGCCCGGCGGGAATGGTTTCGTAGCTGTCGAACAGGCCGAGCCACACCAACGGGCCATCGGCGCCGGTGCGGCGTGCGGCGCGGGCGGCCAGCCGGGGTTCCAGCGCCAGCCCCGCTTCGTAAGCGACATAGCCCGCCAGCGCGCCGCCGCGTTCGGCCAGCGCGGCATCGGCGGCGGCCAGCACGGGGGCGACTTCCGCGGGCCTGCGGGCGATAAACAGGGCGCGCGGATCAGTGAACAGGCGCGCATCGCTGGCCCGCTGGGCGCGGGCATCGTCGAGCAGGACAAAGGGTCGCGGCGCGGACATTCCTGCCGCCTTACCGTGCCGCCGCCGAAAGAAAACCCGTTGCGTGGTTTCGGCGGCGGTGGCCGCTATCCATGCAAGCGTGCTTGACGGCCATTTGCGCGCGTTCCACACATTGGCCAGCCAATCCGGCAGGGCATGGGACAGGGACGCATGAGCGATATTTTCATTGGGCTGGGCGCGAACGGCGAACGGCAGGTGCTCAATCTCAAGCGGGCCAACCGCCACGGGCTGGTCGCCGGGGCGACGGGCACCGGCAAGACGGTCACTCTGCAAGGCATCGCCGAAAGCTTTTCGGCCGTGGGCGTGCCGGTATTCCTGGCTGATGTGAAAGGCGATCTGTCGGGGATTTCAATGCCCGGCTCACACGATTTCAAGAATGCCGCTTCGCTGGAGGCGCGGGCGAAGGAACTGGGCATGGACGACTATGCCTATGCCGACAATCCCGCGATCTTCTGGGATCTGTTCGGTGAGCAGGGCCATCCGATCCGCACCACGGTGTCGGAAATGGGGCCGCTGCTGCTGGCGCGTCTGCTCGATCTCAACGAAACGCAGGAAGGGGTGCTCAATATCGTCTTCCGCTATGCCGATGAACAGGGGCTGCTCCTGCTCGATATGGCCGATTTGCGGGCGATGCTGGCCTATACCGCCGACAATGCGGCGGACCTGACCACCAAATACGGCAATGTCACCAAGCAGAGCATCGGCGCGATCCAGCGCCAGCTGCTCTCGTTCGAAAGCCAGGGCGCGGACAAGTTCTTCGGCGAACCGGCGCTGGAGATCGAGGATTTCCTCAAAGTGGACGAGAAAGGGCGCGGCTATATCAACGTGCTCGCCGCCGACCGGCTGATGCAGAGCCCCAAGCTCTATGCCACGTTCCTGCTCTGGCTGCTGGCTGAGCTGTTCGAAGTGCTGCCCGAAGTGGGCGATCCGGAACAGCCCAAGCTGGTGTTCTTCTTCGACGAGGCGCACCTGCTGTTCGACGATGCGCCCAAGGCGCTGCTGGACAAGATCGAACAGGTCGTGCGGCTGATCCGGTCGAAAGGCGTGGGCGTCTATTTCGTGACGCAGAACCCGATCGATGTGCCGGAAACGGTGGCCGGGCAACTGGGCAACCGGGTGCAGCACGCGCTGCGCGCGTTCACCCCGCGCGACAAGAAGGCGATCAAGGCGGCGGCGGATACGTTCCGCATCAATCCCGATCTCGATGTCGAAACCGCGATCACCGAACTGAAAGTGGGTGAAGCGCTGGTGTCGACGCTGATGGAAGATGGCGCGCCGTCCATCGTCCAGCGCACGCTGATCAAGCCGCCGCGTTCGCGCCTCGGCCCGATCGATGCCAAGGAACGGGCGATCATCCAGTCGGTCAGCCCGGTTCAGGGCAAGTACGATACCGCGGTCAACCGCGAAAGCGCGGAGGAAGTGCTGGCGCAGAAAGCCGCCGATGCGGCCGCCACCGCGCAGGAAGTGGCGCAGCAGGGCGCGGAGGAAGTGGGCAAGCGCGAGCGCAAGTCGCCCGCGCTATGGGATGGTCTTGCGGGCAAAGTGGCCAAGGCCGCCGCCGGGGCCGCCGCCGCCAGCGCCGGTTCGATCCTCGCCAGCACGCTGCAGGGCAAGACCAGCCGCGCCAATCCCAAAGCCAGCGCGGCCAGCGCGGCCGCGGGAACAGCGGCGACGGAAATCGGCAAGGCGTTCGGCATTCCCGGGCTTGGCCGGTTCGCCCGCAATCTGATCGGCGGGCTGATGCGCTGAGATCAGCGCCTCACGCCTGGCGCGAAGCCGTACCCTAACCCAGCGGCAGGCGCAGTTCCGCCGCCAGCCCACCTTCGGGCCGGTTGGCCAGCGTCAGCCGCCCGCCGTGCTGTTCGGCAATCGCGCGGGCCAGCGTCAGGCCAAGGCCAGCCCCGCCGGTGGCGCGGTTGCGCGAGGGTTCGCCGCGCGCGAAGGGTTCGAACAGCCCGTCGATCTGGGCCGCGGGAATGCCCACGCCGTTATCGGTGATGCGGATCACCGCCTCGTTGCCTTCGCGGTGCAGCGAAACCCAGGCATTGCCGCCATAACGCAACGCGTTGTCGATCAGATTGCGCACCGCGCGGCGCAGCCAGGTTTCGCGGATCGGCATCACGATCCGGTCTGTCTCGCCCAGTTCGGCGTTTTCGCCCAGATCCTCGTATCCTTCGACGATCGCGGCGATCAGCGCGGAAAGTTCCGTCTTCTGCAACGGATCGCTCGGCCGCCCGACACGCGCGAGCGAAAGGATATCGTCCAGCGTGCGGGTGATATCCTCCACCGTGGCGGCCATTTTGGCCCGTTCGGTTTCGCTTTCCACGCTTTCGATGCGGATGCGCAGGCCTGCCAGCGGGGTTTTCAGATCGTGCCCGATCGCGCCGAGCATCACATCCTTTTCCGCCAGCAGCGCGGCGATCCGGTCTTCCATCGCGTTGTGCGCGGCGATCAGGCGGCTGACGTCCTCCGGCCCGTGCGGCTGGAGCTGGCCATCGGCTTCGCGGGTGCGGGCGAAATGTTCGACCCGGCCGGTCAACAGCGCCAGCGGGCGGGTGATCCGCCGCAGCAGGAAAGCGAGCAGGCCGACGAGGATGATATAGAGCAGCACCGTCTGCACCAGCAGCGACTGGAGCCCGCGCGGCGAACCTTCGGGCAGCGAAACGCGGGCAACGATCCAGTCCTTGCCCGGCGCTTCGCGCATTGCCGCCAGCAGCAGCTTGCGGTTGCGGATATCGCCGCCTTCGCGCGCGTTCTGCCACCGCCGGGCCCGTTCGAGCAGGAACGGGTCCTCCGCCAGCGGGCGTTCGACCACCACCAGATCGGACAGTTGTTCGCCCTGATCGGCCAGAATCGCGGCCAGCGCCTTTTCCCGCCCGGTCTGGCGGACCTCGTTCGCCCTGATCGGCAGAGTGGGGCTGCGTTCCAGCCGGATTCGCCGGGATCCGCCGCGATGGGCGCGCTCCGGCGGCTCGGCGCGGCGGGCATGGTCGTGTCCATGCGCAGTGTTCGCCCCGCCGCCGCCGATCACGCGGAAAGCGATGGCGTTGAGAATCGAGGTTTCGCGCCGCTGCTCCTCCGCGCGCCACAGCAGCACGGCGGAAATCCCCTGCGCGATCAGCAGCGCGCCGGCCACCGACAGCAGCATCTGCCCCAGCAGGCTACGCGGCCAGAGACGCACGGTCATGCCCTGTCCGGGCGGGAAGTGTCCGAACGGGAACTGTCGGGCAGCACGCGGCGCACATCGGCGGCAAAGCGATAGCCGCCGCCCCACACCGTCTGGATCAGGCGCGGTTCGTCGCGCCCGGCTTCGATCTTGCGGCGCAGGCGGCTCACCTGGTTGTCCACCGCGCGGTCGAACAGATGGGCTTCGCGGCCCTGCACCATGTCGAGCAGCCGATCACGGTCGAGCACCTGGCGCGGATGATCGAGAAACGCTTTGAGCAACCGGAATTCCGCCGAGGAAATGGCGATGGCCGCACCTTCGGGATCGCTCAGCTGGTGCTTCAACGGATCGAGCCGCCAGCCTTCGAATTCGTACCATGCGTCCTCTTCGGGCAGAGCGGCGGGCCGGGTGGCGCGGCGCAGCACGCTGCGGATGCGGGCGACCAGTTCGCGCGGTTCGAATGGCTTGGTCACGTAATCATCGGCGCCGATTTCCAGCCCGATGATGCGATCGGTCGCTTCGCCGCGCGCGGTCAGCAGAATCACCGGCAGGCTCTTGGTTTCGACCAGATGGCGGCACAGCGAAAGCCCGTCTTCCCCCGGCATCATGATGTCCAGCAGCACGATATCGGGCTTGTCCTGCAACAGCAGGTTGCGGGCATCGGCCGCGCTTTCGGCCTGCAGCACGGCAAACCCCTGGCCGGACAGATAGTCCGCCAGGGGTTCGCGCAGGCCCGGTTCGTCATCGACGATCAGGACGCGGGCGCCCGCATGTCCGGCATTGGCGGCAGGGGCGCCCGTCATCGTTTACTGGGCCTTCTGCTGCTGTTGGGCGGCGCGCTTGGCCTGCCATTCGGCGCGCATCTTTTCACGCTGCGCCTGGCGTTCCTGCGTTGTCAGCACGCCATTCCTGTCGGTATCGGCGGCATCGAAGCGGGCGAGATGGGCCGCGACGAATTCGGCCCGGGTGACGGGGCCGGCGCCCTGCTTCATCATGCCCATGCCGCCGTGGCCGCCGCGATGCCAGCCGCCGTGATGGCGTCCGCCAAAGCGCTTGCCATCGGCCTTCTGGCCATCGGGCGCGGTGCGGGTGCGATCCCGGCGGGCGGCAAATTCCTCGCGGCTGATGCTGCCGTCCTTGTTTGTGTCGAGCCGGTCGAACCGGGCCTGCTGGCGCGCTTCGCGATCGGCCGCATCGAGCTTGCCATCCTTGTTGGCGTCCATGCGGTCGAACATCTTGCCGGCCCGTTCTTCGGCCTGCGCGCGGGTGATGTCGGGGCGGGCCTTGCCGGCACCGTCCTGGCCGGGGGCGGCATAGGCGATGCCTGCGGTGGCAACGCTGGCGGCCGCAGCCGTGCCCAGCAGAATTTTCGAGATCATACGCATTACCGTGGCTCCTTCGCAAATTCGGTTGAGTTGCGGAAGGCCGATCCAAGGGGAGGGGGATTGGGATGGCCCTCCGCAACTCTCGAAGCTGCTTCTACGTGCCGCTTGTCGCGCAACTTTGTCGCCAAACCGCAAAATTGTCGCAAATTGTCGCGGATCGGCAGGCCGGTTCATTCGGGCGCAAGACGCGGGCGATGTTCGGTGCCGAGCCCGGCGGTGATGAACAGCGCCTCCACCGGGCCCGTGGCATCGGCGGTGTGCCACACGCCGGGCGAATTGATCGCATATTCGCCGGGTTCCAGCCGGGTGGCGACATGGCCCTGCCCGGGAATGTCCTGAATCAGCGTGATTGAGCCCCGGGTGCAGACGACCACTTCGGCCCCGTGCGGGTGCATTTCCCATGAATCCCACGGGGCGGAAAAGGCGTGCAGGGCAACCAGCCGCCCCTCCGCCCCGTCGCCATCGGTCCGCGCGGCATAGTCGGCGTACCAGTCGATCCCGGTATAGGGCGGCTGCGCCTCAGCCGTCGCGCCGAGGCCGAGATGCACGAAGCGTTCGTGCAGATTCTTCGCCCCGGTCATGCGGGCAACGGCGCGCACGCCGCTTCCAGCCACCGGCG
>Ga0182743_1003572_pt1 | contig 12380 bp, 15 predicted proteins | sample eDN3rd30CKraftOP_FD_128522 | JGI IMG/M metagenome (GOLD analysis project Ga0182743, IMG submission 128522) | Enriched Organic Plus compost microbial communities from Emeryville, California, USA - eDNA 3rd pass 30_C Kraft OP (version 2) (version 2) ... | reverse complement strand
GGCCTCCTCTATATCGACCGTCACCTGGTGCATGAAGTCACCAGCCCGCAAGCGTTCGAGGGCCTTCGCATTAATGGCCGCAAGGTCCGCGCTCCCGAGCGTACCCTTGCGGTTGTCGATCACAACGTGCCCACCACCGACCGCCGCAACGGTATCGACGATCCCGAAAGCGCGCTGCAGGTGGCGACCCTGGCCCAGAACGCCAAGGATTTCGGCGTCGAGTATTATGACGAACTCGACAAGCGCCAGGGCATCGTCCACATCGTCGGCCCCGAGCAGGGCTTCACCCTGCCCGGCATGACCATCGTGTGCGGCGACAGCCATACCTCCACGCACGGCGCCTTCGGCGCCTTGGCCCACGGCATCGGCACCTCGGAAGTCGAGCACGTGCTCGCCACCCAGACGCTGATCCAGCAGAAGGCCAAGAACATGCTGGTGCGCGTGGACGGGCAGTTGCCACCCGGCGTCACCGCCAAGGACATCATCCTGGCCATCATCGGCGAGATCGGCACGGCGGGCGGCAACGGCCACGTCATCGAATTCGCCGGCGAAGCCATCCGCTCGCTCTCGATGGAAGGCCGCATGACGGTCTGCAACATGACCATCGAAGGCGGCGCCCGCGCCGGCCTCATCGCCCCGGACGAAAAGACCTTCGAATACGTGAGGGGCCGCCCGCGCGCCCCCCAAGGCGCCGCCTACGACCAGGCCGTCGCCTATTGGAAGACGCTGTTCTCCGATGAAGGCGCCCATTTCGACCGCACGGTGGTGCTCGACGCCGCCAAGCTGCCCCCGATCGTCTCCTGGGGCTCCTCGCCCGAGGACGTGATCTCGGTCAATGGCGTGGTGCCCAACCCTGACGAGATCGAGGACGCCAACAAGCGCGCCTCCAAGTGGCGGGCGCTCGAATACATGGGCCTCAAGCCCGGCACCAGGATCACCGATATCGAGATCGAGCGCGTGTTCCTGGGCTCGTGCACCAATGGCCGCATCGAAGACCTGCGCGCCGCCGCCGCGGTTCTCAAGGGCCACAAGGTGCGCGAGGGCGTCAACGCCATGGTCGTGCCGGGCTCGGGCCTGGTCAAGGAACAGGCGGAAGCCGAGGGCCTGGACAAGATCTTCAAGGAAGCCGGTTTCGACTGGCGCGAGCCGGGCTGCTCGATGTGCCTGGCCATGAATGCCGACAAGCTCAAGCCCCAGGAACGCTGCGCTTCGACCTCGAACCGCAATTTCGAGGGCCGCCAGGGCTTCAAGGGCCGCACCCACCTGGTGTCGCCGGCCATGGCCGCCGCCGCCGCCGTAGCGGGCCGGTTCGTCGACATCCGCCAGTGGCCGCAATACTGAGCCCGGCCAGGCGCCAGACCCATCAATGCGAAACGGCCCCGCTCGGGGCCGTTTTCTTTCAGTCCATCGGGTTGTCCGCCAGCGAGACGAACTCGTAGGTATTGTCCAGGCTCCCCGGCACGTCGTCCGGAACGCGCAGGCCCAGCCCCTGCTTTTCGAGCTCGGCTATCCACTCGTCCCAGGACACCAGGTCCAGCCCGCCGGGACGATCCTGCTCCTGCGCCTCGCCTGAATTGAGCAGGTACTGGTCGAAAACGATCTGCAAAATGATCTTGGTCCGGCTCCCGGAGGGCAGTTCGGCCAGGGCCGGCTGGCCCGAGCGGGCCTCGGCCCAGGTGCGAATTTCGGCAGGGTCGGTCAGTATCAGGGACAAGACGAGCTCCATCACGCTGGATTACATGGCGATAAGCTTACACCCGTTGGCCGCCCCGGCGAGAGAAATCGTCACCGCTACCGCTCGCGCTTGACGAACTCGAAGTCGCTCCCCACCCCGGCATCGTCGAGCACGTTGAGCGCCAGGTTCTGCCGGTCCAGCTCGTTGAGCCATTCCTCCCAGTCGTGCGCGCTCTTGGCGGGCCGGCCGTCGAAGGTGATCTGGAGCTGGCGTTGCGGACGTCCGCTGGCATCCATCCCGGCGCTGAAGCGCGGCCGCCCCGCATGGGCGATAGCCCAGCGGCGGATATCGCTGTGTCTGGAAAGAATATGGCCCACTGCCGCCTCCGATTGCCTGCGCAAATCATGGTGGCAGCAGCGGGCGCGACGGTCGAGTTGGCCAAAGCCCGGAGAAACGCGCTAACTGCCCGTTAACCCTGGCCCGGTCCCTAGTGCAGGTCCTTGCGGTCGACCAGCTCGTAATTGCTGGCATTGGTCGAAACCCGCAACGCCAGGTGCTGGCGGTCGAGTTCGGCCAGCCAGGCCGACCAGGAGCACGGGCTCATCCCGTCGTCCAGGCTCGGCGTGGTGACCGGGGTCCGGCGCGGACGGCTGAACCGCAGGTGCAGCTGGGATTGTTCCATTCCGAGGTGGTTGCGAACCTTGGCGATCGCCGGCAAACCGTTGCGGGCACTCACCCAGTTCTGGATATCGCTGTGCCGCGTGAGCACGTGAGTATCTTTCATGACGGCTCCCCTCCTTCATCAGATACTGAACGTGAGGTTAAGCTGATTTGTTCCGCAATAATATGACAGGCCCCTTGCCCTGCCGTTTCGGGGGAAAACCGGTGTGAAACTCCCGGCCGACGAGGCAAAATCCGCATGCGCCGCGCCCGCTTGGCGACCCCCCGATAACGGCATGTTGAGAACCGGGCGAACCGCGAAACGCCTCGCATTTTGCAAGCGCCCGCTTGCATTCCGCAACGCGCGGCAGGCGGTGCCGGGCCGCCGCCCCAGGCTTTCCCGCCTTCCGGCGACTTGGCACGCTTCGTGCAATTCCGGGGTCGATCCGGCTTCATGTCTTGCGTACCGGATGTCAGTCACACGGAACCCGCTGGTGCGACCCGGCGGGTTTCGCTGTTTTTTGCGGGAGCCGCGCCCGCCTCGCCTTGCCCCAAACGCCTCCAGCCACTAGATATCGTTCGCTTTTGGAGGAATTTTGAATGCGCGCGCTTCTGGATGTGATCCTGGTCGTCCTGCAGCTCTACTGGTGGATCGTCATCGCGATGATCATCATGAGCTGGCTGATCAGCTTCAACGTCATCAACACCCGCAACGAATTCGTCGCCACCGTCTGGCGCGTGCTCAACGCCCTGACCGAACCGGTGCTCGGGCCGATCCGCCGGGTGATGCCGAATTTTTCGGGGCTCGACATCTCCCCGATCATTCTGTTCCTCATCATCATCTTCATCCAGCAGATCATCGCCCACTACATCTATCCCTACGTGTTCTGATGCCGTTCTGGCGTGAGGCGAAGGGCGGCCTGCTCGTCTCCATGCGCGTCACGCCAAATGCCGGAACCGATGCGATAGAGGGCGAGGAGAGCCGCGACGACGGCACCCAGGTGCTGCGCGTGAGGGTCAAGGCCGTGCCCGACAAGGGCAAGGCCAATGCCGCCGTGATCGCGCTCCTAGCGCGGGCGCTGGGCCTCTCGCGGAGTTCGGTGACGCTTGAAAGCGGGGAAACAGCCCGGTTCAAGACCGTGCTGGTCAAGGGCGAGGCGACGGCCCTGACCGCACGCCTCGAGGCGCTCGCGCACAGGTAAACCCGCGCCCGCACCCCTTTGCGCGCAAAATCAATTGCCTAGTTCGAAAAAACCCGCTTACCCTCTCCCTGTTCTGTTTCGGGGTCGTTGAGGGCCGCGCTTTTCGGAACGACATTGGAGGAATTTCGTCCGAAAATCTCGGAACGGCCCCTTTCACCATTCCTGGGAGGGGATTTTATGAGCCTGGTACTCTGGCTGACCGTCGTTTGCGGCGGCCTTTCTATTCTGTACGGTATTGTGACGACGCGAGGTCTGTTGGCTGCCGATGCGGGTTCCGCCCGCATGCAGGAGATTTCGGCCGCCGTCCGTGAGGGTGCTCAGGCGTATCTCAAGCGCCAGTATACGACCATCGGCATTGTCGGCGTCGTCATCTTCATTCTCGCCTGGCTGCTTTTGGGCGTCTATTCGGCCATCGGTTTCCTGATCGGCGCGGTGCTTTCGGGCGCGGCCGGCTTCATCGGCATGAACGTTTCCGTGCGCGCCAATGTGCGCGTGGCCCAGGCCGCGACCAAGTCGCTGGCCGGCGGGCTCGACCTCGCCTTCAAGTCCGGCGCCGTCACCGGCATGCTGGTGGCGGGCCTCGGGCTTCTGGGCGTCACGGTCTATTTCATGATCCTGACCGGAGCCTTCGGCTTCGAGCCGACGAGCCGCACGGTGATCGATTCCCTGGTGGCGCTCTCGTTCGGCGCCTCGCTCATCTCGATCTTCGCCCGTCTGGGCGGCGGCATCTTCACCAAGGGTGCCGATGTCGGCGGCGACATGGTGGGCAAGGTCGAGGCCGGCATTCCCGAGGACGACCCGCGCAACCCGGCGACCATCGCCGACAACGTGGGCGACAATGTCGGGGACTGCGCCGGCATGGCCGCCGACCTTTTCGAGACCTATGTGGTGACCATCGTCGCCACCATGGTGCTGGCGGCCATCGTGCTGCCGGATGCCTATAAGCTCATGGGCATGGTGCTGCCGCTCGCCATCGGCGGAGCGTGCGTCGTCACCTCGATCATCGGCACCTATTTCGTGCGGCTGGGCGCCTCCAACAACATCATGGGCGCGCTCTACAAGGGCGTTCTCGCCACCGGCGTGCTCTCGCTGATCGTGCTGCTGCCGGTGCTGATGCTGGTCTTCGGCGGTCTCGACGTGGCGCTGGGCAACGAGGCCAAGGCCTTTACGCCCTGGAGCCTCTTCTGGTGCGGGGTGACCGGCCTCGTCATCACCGGGCTCATCATCGTCATCACCGAATACTATACCGGCACGGGCCGGCGCCCGGTGAACTCGATCGCCAATGCCTCGGTCACCGGCCACGGCACCAACGTCATCCAGGGCCTGGCGGTCAGCCTCGAATCCACCGCGCTTCCGGCGCTCGTCATCATCGCCGGCATCATCGTGACCTATAACCTGGCCGGCCTTTTCGGCATCGCCTTCGCGGTGGCGACCATGCTGGCGCTGGCCGGCATGATCGTGGCCCTCGACGCCTTCGGCCCCGTCACCGACAATGCCGGCGGCATTGCCGAAATGGCGGGCCTCGACAAGGAAGTGCGCCACAATACCGACGCGCTCGACGCTGTGGGCAACACCACCAAGGCCGTGACCAAGGGCTATGCCATCGGCTCGGCCGGCCTGGGCGCCCTCGTGCTCTTCGCCGCCTATACCCAGGACCTGCAGTTCTTCGTCGCCACGGCGGTGGAGGGCACGTTCTTCTACGGCATGCAGGCGGTCAACTTCTCGCTGGCCAACCCCTATGTGGTGGTGGGCCTGCTCTTCGGGGGGCTCCTGCCCTTCCTCTTCGGCGGCATGGCCATGACGGCGGTCGGACGCGCCGCCCAGTCGGTGGTGGTCGAAGTGCGCCGCCAGTTCAAGGAAAAGCCGGGGATCATGGCCGGCACCGACAAGCCCGACTACGGCAAGGCGGTGGACATGCTGACCCGCGCCGCGATCAAGGAAATGATCGTCCCGTCGCTGCTCCCGGTGCTCTCGCCCATCGTCGTCTTCGTGGCGATCTTCTGGATCGCCGGGCGCGACGAAGGCTTTGCGGCCCTGGGGGCCATGTTGATGGGCGTCATCGTCACCGGACTGTTCGTGGCCGTCTCCATGACCGCCGGCGGCGGCGCCTGGGACAATGCCAAGAAGAGTTTTGAGGACGGCTTCACCGACAGCGCCGGGGTCACCCACTACAAGGGCTCGGACGCCCACAAGGCCTCGGTCACCGGCGACACCGTCGGCGATCCCTACAAGGACACCGCCGGCCCGGCGGTGAACCCGATGATCAAGATCACCAACATCGTCGCCCTGCTGCTGCTGGCCGTGCTGGCTCACATGGGCTGACAAGGCATTCGCCTTGACTGGACTTTTGGGGCCCGGGGAAACCCGGGCTCCTTCGTTTCTCAGCGCGGCGGGCGCTGCCCGAGGACGAACAGGTGTCGCAGATAGAAAAGCGCGGCGCCGAGCCCTATCGCACAAAGACCAACGGAAACGCCCACGGCGACCCGCTCGACAACCGGCAGCACAAAAGAGTCGCGCGCCCTATCGGGAAGGGCGGGCAATTGCGTTGACCATCCATGGAGCTTTGCGGTGAGGTAGAGGGTGAGCACGCCCGCCAATATCAGCAACCACTGGACCGCGATGAGAATGATGTTGGCTAGCGTCTTCATGGTGCCCTCGGATGAAAACGCAGCCTAGACGCCCGGACACCTTGGCGCCACACCACAGCCAGGTCAGGGTGAATCGGTAAAATTTGAAAGCTTTTCGGCCCGACGAAATATGCGTTTTGCGCGCGAGTGTTGTCGGGCGGCGGTTGCCAGCGGTCGCAAACGCGGCGAGGGTCGCGGCTCCGTTTTGGGAGCCCGGGTTCAAAACCATGTCCGATAAATTTCCGGTCGATACCGCTCTGGTCGAGCGGCTCGTGCGGACGCAGTTTCCGCAATGGGCCGATCTCGCGGTCGGGCCCGTCGCCTCGAGCGGCTGGGACAATTTCACCTTTCACCTGGGCGACACCATGAAGGTGCGGCTGCCCAGCGCCATCGGCTATGCCGAGCAGACCGACAAGGAATTTTTCTGGCTGCCGCGCCTCGCCCCGCAATTGCCGCTGCCCGTCCCGGTGCCGCTGGCGGTGGGCGAGCCGGCGCAGGACTATCCGTGGCGCTGGGCCGTCTATGAATGGATCGAGGGTGAAACCGCCATGCAGCGCCAACCCGCCGACAGGGTGGCGCTGGCCAGGGGCGTCGGCGCTTTTCTCAGGGCGCTGCAGGCGATCGATACGGCCGGCGGACCGCCGCCGGGAACGCATAATTTCTGGCGGGGCGGGCCGCTGGAGATCTATGCGGACGAGGCGCGCGCGGCGCTGGCGGTCCTCGAAGGACGGATCGATACCGCAACGGCGAAAGCGATACTCGATGAGGCCCTGGCATCGCCTTTCGCCGGCAAGCCGGTCTGGGTGCATGGTGATATCGCGCCGGGCAATTTGCTGCTCGATCCGGAGGGAAAGCTTAAGGCCGTGCTCGATTTCGGCTGCTGCACCGTCGGCGATCCGGCCTGCGACCTGGTGCTGGCCTGGACGCTGCTGGACGGCGAGAGCCGCAGGGCCTTCGAGGACGAAGTGGGCGCCGATGAGGCCATGTGGGCACGGGCGCGCGGCTGGGGCATCTGGAAGGCGATGATCGTGCTGGCCGGAGACAATGAAGCGACCAAGCCCGAACAGGGGCGGGTGCTGGAGGCGCTGCTGGCCGAGCGCCGGTAGCGCTTGAGAGGGACCTCTCCTCAGCTATTCGTGCCGAGCAGACCCTGGACCCGGCCTGCGCCGCCAGACATCTTTCTCGCTCGCCCTGTCGAAATCGCGGCCCCTCGCGCGACATTGGTGCAAGACGGTTTTGCGAGAAGGAGCGGGGAATGGCCCGGGGCGTCAGACTGCTTGCCGATGGTCTTTATCTGGGGGAATCGCCGCGCTGGCACGAGGGGCGGCTCTGGGTCGCCGACTGGGTGGCCGAAAGGCTCTTTACGCTCGAGGAGGGTGGCGAGAAGCAGGTGGTGGCCGAGATTGCCTCCTTGCCTTTCTCCATCGACTGGCTGCCCGACGGACGGCTGCTGGTGGTCAATGCCCGGCACAACCGGTTACAGGTGCGCGGGGCGGATGGCGGCTTTGCCACGCTTGCCGACCTGTCCACGCTCTCCCCCCATGGGTGCAACGAGATCGTGGTGGCCCCGGGCGGGGACATTTATATCAACAACGTCAACTTCGATTTTCCCGGCGGCGAATTCCAGCCCGGCTTCATCGCCCTGGTGCAGGGCAGCACGGTGCGGCGCGTCGCCGAAGGCCTGGCCTTTCCCAACGGCATGGCCATCACGCCGGACGGCCGGACGCTGATCTGCGCGGAATCCTTTTCGAGGCGCCTCACCGCCTTCGACATCGCCCCCGACGGCTCGCTCGGCCAGGCCCGGCTCTGGGCGCAGTTCGAGGATGGCGGACCGGACGGCATATGCCTTGATGAAGAAGGCGCGGTCTGGACCTCGCTGGGCCCGCGGGCCGTGCGGGTGGAGGAAGGCGGCAGGATCCTCGAGCGGATCGAACTCGACCGTTTCTGTTTTGCCACCATGCTGGGCGGGGCGGACGGGCGCACGCTCTTCATGGTCGCGGCCGACTGGACAGGGGTGGTGGCCAGGCGCGACGAGCCGCCGACCGGCAGGATCTATGCGGCGCGCGTCGAGGCGCCCCATGCCGGCTATCCCTGAGCGGCGAGGCGGGTGAAGGCGGGATTGGCCGGCTTTTCGCGCAAGGCCGCCGCGATACGCTGCGCGCAGGCCTCGGCCGTCAGCTCGCCCGTATCCAGCTCGAGATCGTAGATACCCGGATCGTGGACGGCCTTTTCCCAGCGTGCGATGATGTCCGGATCGGTCGAATAGGTCTGCTGGCCGGCGCTGTCGAACCGGCGGGCCAGGTTGACCTCGAGCGGGCAGCGGATGCCCACGAACAGCACCTCGAACCCGGCCAGCCGCTGCGCCATAGCCGGCAGGATGCCGAGCGGGCGCGAATAGGAATCGTGGTGCCCCAGGTCCGCCACCACGTTAAAGCCCGCCCGCGAATGGGCGGCGATGGCTTCGTAAAGCGCGCCGTAAAGGCCGGGAAGATGCGGCTCGAGATCGGGGCGCTCCCCGCCCGGCCGCAGGCCGATGCCGGGCAGCAGCCTTTCGGGCGTCTGGCGCATGGCACCATCGACCCCGATATTCATCCAGATGCCGGTAAATCCGGCCTGCATGGCCCGGGCGATGGAAGATTTGCCCGAGCGCGGGGCGCCGTTGAGGATTACGATCTGCCCCGGCCCGGTCATGGCAGCAGGGCGCTACTTGGCGGCCTTGGCGCGCTCGATGGAATCGAGCACGACCTTGCGCGCTTCCTCGACATCGCCGACGCCGCGGATCTTGGCCCACTTGCCGGGCTCGAGATCCTTGTAGTGGGTGAAGAAGTGCTTGACGCGCTCGACCTCGATCGCCGGCATGTCGGCAATGGTCTTGACGTCGTCATAGACCTTGGTGAGCTTGGAGACCGGCACCGCCAGGATCTTTTCGTCCTGCCCGCCATCGTCTTCCATCAGCAGCACGCCGATCGGGCGGCAGCGCACGACGCCCCCCGGGATGATCGGGCGCGAATTCATGATCAGCACGTCGAGCGGATCGCCATCGCCGCAGAGCGTATGGGGCACGAACCCGTAATTGCCCGGGTAGCGCATGGGCGTATAGAGGAAGCGATCGACGAACAGCGCCCCCGAATCCTTGTCCATCTCGTACTTGATCGGCTCGCCGCCGATCGGGACTTCGATGATCACGTTCAGGTCGTCGGGCGGGTTCTTGCCGATGGCAATGGCATCGATATTCATGGCGGGCTCGTCTTAGGGAGGAGGTGCGGGCTTTTTGCCTATGTGAGGTCACGAATGCAAGCCATATTGCCCGGCCAACAGCCCCGCGAGAGGAACGCCGCGATGACCTTTACGACGCCCCCTGCCCTGCTGCCCCTGGCTTTCGCCTTCGCCGTGCTGGCCGCCCCGGCCGGCGCCGCCCAATATGATTCGGCCTATACCGAACTCGACCTCGACCAGTGCACCGTGCTCGATGCCGACGATTTCGGAGCCCAGTATGCCTGCCCGGGCTACAAGGGCATCCCCATGTTCGTCGCCGAGGGCGACCTGCGCTTCATGGTGAGCTACGGGTTCGGCGCCCCCGAGGCCAAGGCCGCCTCCCAGACGCTGCCGCCTTTCAATACCCTCGCCCCCACCATCGAGTGGCGCGTCTCCAACGTCACCGGCGGCTGGAAGCCTTTCGCCACCATCGTGCGCTACCTGCTCGATGACGACGAGAACGAGGCCCAGAAGAAGCGCCAGGTGCTGGTAGTGACGAGGATTTCCGAAGAGGGCACCTGCCAGATCGCCTGGGTGGACGCCAAGGCCAATGCCGATGCCAACGAACTCGCCCGCAAGGCCGCCGACGACAAGGCCGGCGACTTCGATTGCGACAAGGACCCCGAGATCGTGGGCAAGTTCGAGGCCTGGAAGCGCTAGGCGCGCTGCTCCTCCCCGCCATTGGGCCGGTAGGCGATGACCCCGGCCGTGCGCGCCCGCTGCCCGGGCGAACCCAGGCACGAGGCGACGCCCTCGTAACCCGGTGCACCCGGATAGGGCGTGACCAGCATCGGCGGATTGTGGTTAGCCGGGCAGAAAAGCACCGCCTCGGCCGGCGTGACGGCCGCCAGGTCCAGAATGGCGCTGGAGCGCGTGAGGCAGAAGACCGGCTTGGCCTGCGGCCCGCGCCGGCGCAGATGCGCCACCAGCGCCGCCTGCGTGCCCGGATCGAGCCCGTCCTCGATCATGTCGATGACGAGAATGGCCGGGTCCGGCGCTTCGAGCGCAACGAGGAGCGCCAGGAGCGCGTCCGAGGCGGCGCCGCCGTCCTCGACGATCCACTCCTGCGCCCGGGCGACCCTTGCGGCCAGCGCCGCATCGCCCGCGAGCCCGGCCCTGACGCCGGCGCCGTCCCCGGCAAGACGTTCGAGCCCGAGGTAGGCCGCGCCGGCCAAGGTTTCGGAAAGCCGGCGCGCCAGCCGGGTCTTGCCGCTGAAGAGGGGCCCGACGATGAAGGTGATCGAGGCGACGCGCTCAAGCGCGAAGCGCTCGCCATCCCAGGGCCAGGGCAGGTCGAACGCCACCGCCGGCGCGGCTGCGGACACGGCAAGCGCGGCCAGCTCGCTCACGGCGGGCGCGTCGCCGGCCCCAAGGGCCGAGCGCATCGCCCCCACCTGCGCCAGCGCCGAGGTGAGCTGGGCGATTCGCCCTTCGAGCGCGGCCTGGTGCCCGGCGAGCACGCGCGTCATTTCCGCTTCGTCCCGGGCGAGAACGCGCCCGATCTGGGCAAGGCTGAGGCCGAGAGCGCGCAGGGCGACGATGTCGCGGGCCCTTGCCATGTCCTCGGGCCCATAGGCGCGCCAGCCCGTGGCGCTGCGCAGCGGCGCCAGAAATCCCTTTTCCTCGTAGAGGCGCAGGGCCTTGACCGAGACGCCGAGCAGGTCGGCGGCTTCCGAGGGACTGTAGTGGCGGTCTTTGAACGTCATGGAATCACCCTTCCGGTTCGATGATTCTCGCGTTTATGGGAGCGGCCCCAGGGAGCGGGTCAAGAGATCGGATCGGGTCAGGGCGCCGGGCTGCCGGTGGCGGTCTTCTCATTGAGGATGCGCAGGGCGCGCTCCATCTGGGCGAAGAGCTCTGGACCGAGGATGTCTTTGTATTCGTTCTCGATTTCGCGCTTGATGGCATTGCGCTCGACCAGGTCGAACAGCCCCAGCCCCGTCAGTTCCACCCGCCGCAGGCGCTTGTCGGCCGGGTCGGTGACGCGGGTCACCACGCCATCGGCCTCGAGCTGGTCTAGCAATTGCTGCACGGCCTGCTTGGAAAGCCCCATGCGCTCGGGCAGGGCTGCCTGCGACACCCCGTTCGGCCCCACATGCCCCAACACCTCCCCGCGCGCCTCCAGATGCCAGGGAAAGCCGCGCGCCGCCATTTCCCGGCGCATGCGATCGCGCCAATGCTGCGCCGCGCGCCAGAGATGCAGGCCGATATGATCGATGCTGCGGGCATCGTCAAGCTTCTTGACCAATTTCGAGTTCCGCTCTATTAGCTCGTCAAGTTACTTGACTATTATCGCAAAACCCCAGGAAACACGAGGCTTTCCAATGATTGTTCACGACAATTCGATTCTCGAGGCGCTGCTGCGCGGATCCACCCATTATCTCGATCTCGGCAATGGCGTCGAAGCGGCGGTGCATTATGGCGCCGACGGCGCGGCCGCCATGCTGGCCCCCAACGGGGGACGCCGCACCGGCCGCTGGGCGGTGACCCCGACCGGCTACCATGTCGATTGGGAGGGTGGCCCAAGCGCCGACTGGCAGATCGATATCGAGCCCGGCCGCATCGGCTATCGCGACGGCGAGGGCGTCGAAAAGGGCACCGTCACCAAGATCGTGCCGGGCAACGCCATCGCAGCATAAGGGCTGGCGTCAGGCGGGGAGCCGCGGTCACCGGGCGTGACCCTGGCCCCCCGGCCTTCGCCGGGGAAGAGTCTGCCTCGGGAAGGCCCGGGACGCATATCGAGGACCTCGGGAAGCCCGCACGAGCCGATCGGCTTCGTGAGAAAACGCCCCCGATCGCCGTCACCAGCGCGAGAGCCGGGGTCGAGGGGGGACTTTTTTCCCAGGGACGAAAAAGATGGGGGCCGAACGGCCCCTATTCGGCCTTGCGGGCCATCTGGTTGCGCAGGATGTTGCGGTCGCGGGTGGAGACCCCGATGAGCTCGGCGATGCGCCAGACCAT
>Ga0182743_1003571_pt1 | contig 12382 bp, 10 predicted proteins | sample eDN3rd30CKraftOP_FD_128522 | JGI IMG/M metagenome (GOLD analysis project Ga0182743, IMG submission 128522) | Enriched Organic Plus compost microbial communities from Emeryville, California, USA - eDNA 3rd pass 30_C Kraft OP (version 2) (version 2) ... | reverse complement strand
GCCGCGCCTTCGGCTTGCTGCCCCCCGAGGGGGCGCTTTTTTGCCTTGAGGCGGCTCGGCGGCAAAAAAATACCCTACTAAAATGCCCTTATCTCCGAACCCCCCCCTCAGCCGCGACATGGCTGACTGCTAGAAGTATGGCTGTCGACCACTACGAAAACTTTCCCGTTGCCTCGCTGCTGCTGCCGCGCCGACTGCGCGGCCCGGTCACCGATATCTATCGGTACGCACGCGCGGCCGATGACATTGCCGACGAGGGCAACGCCAGCGATGCACAGCGCCTGGCCGACCTGGCGGCCTTTCGCGCCGAACTGCATCGCATCGGCGCCGAACCGGGCAGCATGCCCGCTCCGTCGCCAGCACTCGCCCCTATTTTCACGCCGCTGGCACAGACTATCGCCCGGCATCAACTGCCGATCACGCCGTTTTTCGATCTGCTGTCGGCTTTTGAACAGGACGTCACCGTCAAGCAATACGAGGACTACGCCACCCTGCTCGATTATTGCTCACGCTCGGCCAACCCGGTCGGACGGCTGATGCTGCACTTATATAACGCCGCCACGCCCGACAATATGGAGCAGGCCGACGCCATTTGCACCGGACTGCAACTGGTCAATTTCTGGCAAGATGTACGGGTAGACTGGCGCAAGCAACGCTGCTACCTGCCTCGCGAGGATCTGCTGCGTCATCACGTCACCGACGAGGACATCGCGGCCTGCCGGCTGACGCCCGCCTGGCGGACACTGATGGCTTTCCAGGTGGCGCGCACCCGGGCACTGCTACACTCTGGCGCTCCGCTGGCTCGACGCCTGCCCGGCCGTATCGGCCTGGAACTGCGTCTGGTCGTGCAAGGAGGCCTGCGCATTCTCGAGCGAATCGAGCTCTGCGGCTATGACGTCTTCATGAATCGGCCCGAATTGGGCGTGAAAGACTGGGCTGTCATGCTGTGGCGCAGTCGTTAGAGCGACGCGAGACATGCTGAAAAACCGATGGGATACCTACCAAATTTATGACGCCTGACGAATACTGCCAGGAAAAAGCCGCCAAAAGCGGTTCGAGCTTTTACTATTCGTTCCTGTTCCTGCCCCCGGAACGCCGCCGCGCCATCACGGCGCTGTATGCGTTCTGCCGCGAGGTGGACGACGTGGTCGACGAATGCACGGATCCGTCCGTTGCGCGCATCAAGCTCACCTGGTGGAGAACGCAGGTCGATCAATTGTTCGCAGGACAGGCCGAGCACCCGGTGATGCGGGCGCTGCAACCTCACCTGGAACCCTGCGGCATTGCACGCGAGCGCATGCTGGCCGTCATCGACGGCATGGAAATGGACCTCGACCAGACCCGCTACCTGGACTGGCCTGGCCTGCGCAAATACTGCTGGCACGCCGCCGGCGTCGTGGGCGAATTGTCCGCCGGGGTATTCGGCTATAGCGACCCGCGCACCATGGAATACGCCAGCAAATTGGGGCTGGCGTTCCAGCTCACCAATATCATCCGTGACGTCGGCGACGACGCGCGACGCGGCCGCATCTACTTGCCTATCAACGAATTGCAGCAGTTCGAAGTCAAGGCCGCCGACATTCTGAACGGTACGTATTCCGACCGCTTCTCTGCGCTGATGGCATTCCAGGCCGATCGCGCACGCCAGCTCTACAAAGAAGCCATGCAGAGCCTGCCCGAAGCGGATCGCCGCGCGCAGCGCCCCGGCTTGATGATGGCGGCGATCTACCATGCGCTCCTGGACGAGATTGAACGCGACAACTGGCAAGTGCTGCATCAGCGGATTTCGCTGACGCCCTTGCGCAAACTCTGGCTGGCCTGGAAAACCTGGGTCAGCGGCGGCCGCGGCCTGGTGCGTCGCCTGGCAGCTCGATGAAGGCCGCCGTCATCGGCGCCGGATGGGCCGGGCTCGCCGCCTGTGCCGCACTGCGCGACGCCGGCGCGCAAGTTACCGTATTCGAGGCGGGCCGGACTCCCGGCGGACGCGCACGGCGCGTGGTGCATCCGGAGTTCGGCGGCCATCTGGACAATGGCCAGCATATTCTGCTGGGCGCCTATGATCAGACCTTGGCACTGATGCGCCGGCTGGGCCGCAATCCCGCCACGCTGCTCATGCGTCGGTCACTGCGGCTAAGCAGCCTGGACGGACAGTTCCGCCTGTCGGCGCCGGCGCTGCCCGCGCCTTTACATGCGGCAGTCGCCCTGCTCACGGCCCGGGGCCTGTCCTGGAATAGCCGTTTTGCCGCCGTACGCTTGATATACGGCTTGAAGAAAATGGCCTGGCATCCGCCACGGGACTGGACGGTGGCCCAGTTGATGGCGCATTTCCAGCAGCCCGAGCCGCTGATCCGATGCGTGTGGGAACCCCTTTGTCTGGCGGCGCTGAACACGCCGCTGGATGAAGCCAGTGCCACCCTGTACGCCCGTATTTTGCAAGACAGCCTGAACGGCGATCGCCACAACAGCGACCTGCTGTTGCCCTGTGTGGACCTGTCGGCGCTGTGGCCGGATGCCGTCGCTCTGCACGCCACCATGCGTTATGGCGCGACCGTTCGGCATTTGGTCCCCTCGGCGCACGGCGTCGATGTCAACCGGGAACGCTTCGATACGGCGGTGCTCGCCGTTCCCCCCTCGGTTGCCGCGCGCCTGCTCGAGGATGCCCTGATAGACGCCAACACGCCCGCTCTGCTCAAGGCCTTGCAAGCGTTCGACTACATGCCGATCGCCACATTGAATCTGAGACTGGCATCGCCCTGGCCGTTGCCGGAACCCATGATGCAATTGCGCGAGGACAAAACCCGCGGCCATTTCGGCCAATGGATATTTGATCGCTCGCGCCTGACCCGCAGCAGCCCCGGCGCAGAGCTGGCGATCGTGACCAGCGCGGCCCGCGACCTGGCCGACGATGATCGCGACGCCATCATTGCAAACCTGACCGCACAGGTGGCCGAACAGGCCGCGCGCCATCCCTCGCGACTGGCCCCCATGCCCGCCATCGAGGCGGCCGAGCTATTCATTGAAAAGCGTGCCACCTTTGCCGCCGTGCCAGGGCTGAAACGTCCCCTCAACACGACGCCTTGGCCAACCCTGGCGCTGGCCGGTGACTGGACTGACACAGGCTATCCGGGCGTGCTGGAAGGAGCGGTGCGCAGTGGACTCAAGGCGGCACAGGTTCTGCTGGCACGATGATCTATCGAATGCTGATGCTCACCAAACCGGCGCGGAAACTTCCGCGCACGCAAACCCAAACGCAACTCGAATTCGCGCACCTGGCTGGCTCCTGAGACTAGTCAGCGCCCTAGGTGCTCTGTGCTAGCCGTTATTGGCAGGCGCGCAACGCCCCTCATTTCCTCAGCGCAGCACCGCATGAGCGCTGGCCAATCCCAGCGCCGTCAACGCGAGCGAACCGATCAGGCTCACGGCCGCATAACCCAACGCTGCGCCAAAAGCCCCGCGCTCCAGCATCGCCACCGTTTCCGCTGAAAACGTCGAGAACGTGGTCAGTCCACCCAAGAATCCTGTCACAGCCGCCAAGCGCACCCATTGTGGCCACTCCGGGTGTGCGAGCAATACCGCCAAGGCCACGCCAATCAAATAACCCCCAATCAGATTGACGAGCAAGGTGCCCCACGGCCAACCGGAGGAAGTATTCAGCCACACCCCCAGCAACCAACGCGCGCACGCCCCGAAAGCGGCTCCGACCGACACGGCCAGAACGTTAAGTGGAATCAGCGATTGCATTTGTATATTTGAGACCCATTCTCATTTAAGTGCTAGAATCCGCAGCCTTAGCGCAATATTGGTCATGGACAGTCAACCCGCCTCTCGCCGACGAGCCTACTGGCTCAAAACACTACACCAATGGCATTGGATCAGTTCCGCATTATGCCTCTTGGGCATGTTGTTGTTCGCGATCACGGGATTGACGCTCAATAACGCCTCGTCGATCAGCGTCACCCCCGCGGTCACCACACACGACGCACAACTGCCCGCCGCGCTGCTGGCCGAGCTGAAGGCCGTCGACACCTCGGATAAACATGCGTCCGTCCCCGCCCCGATCGTGCAGTGGCTCGACAGCGAAGTCCGCGCACAAGTCGCCGGCCGTTCTCCGGAATGGTCTCCAGACGAACTTTACATTTCGCTGCCCCGCCCGGGCGGCGATGCCTGGCTGTCCATTGATTTGACCGATGGCGCCGTCGAGTACGAACAAACCGACCGGGGCTGGATCGCCTATCTGAACGACCTGCACAAAGGGCGTCACACCGGTACGGCCTGGAGCTGGTTCCTCGATATTTTCGCAATTGCCTGTCTGGTGTTTTCGATCACGGGGCTGGTCCTGCTGCAACTGCACGCCGGCCAGCGTGCTGCGACCTGGCCGATGGTGGGCTTGGGTGTCGTGATTCCTGTGGTGTTGGCACTGCTTTTCATCCATTGAAGACCGCAAGTCTGGAGACTTTATGCGCAAGCTGCTGTTATCGGCCCTCTTGGCCGGCCTGATCGCCCGAACGGCCCAGGCCGCCGATCTGGGCCTGAACATTGAGATTCCGCGATTGGATGTCGCCGAATATCACCGCCCCTACGTCGCCATCTGGCTCGAAACCGCCGATCAGAATGCCATGGGCGACCTGGCGGTGTGGTACGACGTTGCCATGAAAAACAACGAAGGCGCCGAATGGCTGAAAGACATCCGCCAATGGTGGCGCCGTAGCGGCCGAGACCAGCAGTTCCCTGTCGATGGCGTCAGCGGCGCAACGCGGCCTGCCGGTAAACACGAACTCTCGTTTGCCGGCGCCAAGAAGCCATTGGCCGAACTCAAGCCCGGCCGCTATGCCGTTGTCGTCGAGGCCGCCCGCGAAGTCGGTGGACGCGAACTCGTGCGCATCCCGTTCGACTGGCCGCCGAGCAAGGCCGAGCAGCTGACCTCCAAAGGCGAGCATGAGTTAGGCACCATAGCCGTCAGCCTGAAGCCCTGAGGCCGTCACTGTCCGAAAGCCGTCCCCATGCACATGACTACTGCCTTCGACACCGATGCACCTATACGTGCTGTCAAACCGAGGGCAATTCAAATCAGAACAAACCTGCAGCCTGATGGCTGCGCCCATATCCGCCCCGACACATATGTCGGAGCCTCCCGGAGCAACAACGGATGAAAACCGCTATTCGATTTGCCGCCGCATTGGCCCTCAGCCTGCCTGCCATCGTTCATGCTCACGACACCTGGATGGTGCCTTCCTCCACAGTATTGTCGGGCACTGGGAACTGGATCACCGTCGACGCTGCCGTCGGCAACGACAAGTTTTATTTCAACCACGCCCCGCTACGCCTGGATAACCTGGTGATCGTTGCGCCTGATGGCAAAACCGTCTCCCCCGAAAATGCCAACCGCGGCAAACTGCGCAGCACCTTTGATCTGCAACTGAGCGAGGCCGGCACCTATCGTATCGCCGTGGTCAATGATGGCGTCTTTGCGCGATGGAAAGAGGACGGCAAGCCCAAGCGTTATTTCGGCAAAGCCGATGGCCTGGACGCCGCCGTTCCCGCGCAGGCACAAGACCTGGAAATCGCGGAAAGCGTGGGACGCGTCGAGACTTTTGCCACCGCCGGCAAGCCCAGCGCCATCACCCCATCGGGCAAAGGACTGGAGCTCGTGCCCGTCACGCACCCGAATGACTTGTACGCCGACGAAACCGCCACGTTCCAGCTGACGGTGGACGGCAAACCGGCAGCAGACCTGGAAGTCAACATCGTCCCAGGCGGCAGCCGCTACCGCGACAAGGTCGGAGAAATCGCACTCAAGACCGATAAAGACGGCAAGTTCCAGATCAAATGGGCGCAACCCGGCCTGTACTGGGTCGAAGCGCGCACCGAAGACGGCAAGACCACGGTCGCCAAGGCCACCAAGCGCCGCCTGTCTTATGTCGCGACGCTGGAAGTCCTGGCGCAATAACGGCGTCACGCAACGGTGTCAAAAATGACCGGCAAACTCTCCTATGCGCCCAGCGGACCGGGCGCAGTGGCTGCCGGTCAGCGCACGGTTTATCGCGTGAGTATTCCCGATAAACCGGCGGGCACACCTGTCAGTGATCACGCGACCTATAACGTGAATGTGCCCCGCGGGCCTGGTACCGTATCCGCCGATTGCCAAACGATGGATCGCACGACCAGCGGCGAACAGCACGCGAATCATACAGCCCCCGCCACGCCCGCCCCCGTTGCACTCGCGGGGGCGACCATGGGCACCACATGGTCAGCGCGGCTGGCACTGCCGCAGCATCTCACCGTTGACGCTGTACGTGCCGCCATCCAGCAGGCGCTGGACAAAATCGTCGCGCAAATGAGCACCTGGGACAGCGCCTCAGACCTGTCGCGCTACAACCGCGCAGACCCGGGATGGCAGCCGCTGCCGCACGACTGCCTCCACGTGCTCCAGCACGCGTTGCAATTGGCCGCCGACACAGATGGAGCCTACGATCCCACCATTGGGCCCCTCGTCAATGCCTGGGGATTCGGCCCACCGCCGTATGCCAGCGAGCCGCCCAGCACCGACACCATTTCAGCCCTGCGGCAACGCTGCGGCTGGCAACGCGTGCGACTCGATAGAGACGGCCTGTGCGCCTGGCAGCCTGGCGGCGCGTACCTGGATCTCTCTGCCATCGCCAAGGGCTACGGCGTCGACCTTGCCGCACAGGCGCTGAACGCGCTCGGCGTCACGGACTATCTGATGGAGGTCGGTGGCGAATTGCGTGCGCGAGGCCAACGGCCGGACGGGCGACCTTGGCGAGTCGCCATCGAGGTCCCCGACGGCAGCGACGACCACGCCTTGAATCTCGTCTTATCCGATCTCAGCATTGCGACCTCGGGTGACTATCGACGCTATCGCGATAGCGCCACGGGCCGTTATGCGCATACCGTAGACCCTCGCACGGGGCAGCCCGTCTCTAACGGCGTCGCGTCCGTCACAGTCATCCATGCAGACTGTATGCATGCCGATGCCTTGGCAACCGCATTGACCGTACTGGGCGAACGCGATGGCATGGCCTATGCACAACGTCATCGTCTGGCGGCACTGTTCATTCTGCGTAATGGACACGAGCTGCGACTGGCGGCCAGCGATGCGTTTGCCACGATGGCCACACGATAACCTGCGCATCGCTCGCCTGCCTATCACCGCCCTGCCCCATGCTTGCGCCTCCCACACACCGCCTGCTTTATTCGTGCTGCATCCTCCTCGCGTGGTTGTTGCTCTGCTTCTGGTGCTGGCGCCAGGCCCGCCGCCGTACTGAACAACAGGCCCAGGCCGCACGCGCACTGCATGCACCCGCCACCGATCAAACCATCCTCGTCGCTCACGCCAGCCAGACAGGGCAAGCCGAAGCACTCGCGCATCAAACCGCCGAGGCACTGCGCCAGGGTGGGCTGCCGGCACGTATAGCAGCCCTGGGGCAGCTCGATCTGGCGCTCTTGCGCGCCCATCCCCGTGTCCTGATCGTGGCCAGCACTTATGGCGAAGGCGACGCCCCCGACAGCGCAGCGGCTTTTGCGGATACGCTCATGACCCGGAACGATCCGGGCGCCGCCATGCTCAACGGCGTGCAGTATGCCGTTCTTGCGCTCGGCGACAGCGAATACCATCACTATTGCGGTTTTGGCCGCCAGCTCGACACCTGGCTGCGCGATAACGGTGCCAGCCCGCTCTTTGACCGTGTCGAGGCCGACAAGGCAGACCCTGCCGCCTTGCGGCACTGGCAACATCACCTCGGACTACTGACCGGCTGCAATGACCTGCCGGATTGGGAGCCTCCCCACTACCGTCCATGGCGGCTGGCACAACGCACCCTGCTCAACCCAGGCAGCCAAGGCGATCCCTGCTTTCATCTGGTCCTCACTCCCCCTGACGACATCGATGCGTCATGGCAGGCCGGCGACATTGCAGAGATAGGCCCTCGCGACGCACGCGACGGCGCCTTGCATCCGCATCGCGAATATTCCATATCGTCGATTCCCGCGGACGGCGCGGTACATCTACTCGTGCGGCAAATGCGCCACCATGATGGCCGGCTGGGCCTGGGCAGTGGCTGGTTGACGCATATCGCTCAGCCCGGCGACACCATTGATCTGCGCTTGCGCACCAACAGTAATTTTCATCTGCCTGCCGATGACCGCCCATTGATATTGATTGGCAATGGCACAGGTCTGGCCGGTTTGCGCGCGCTCCTCAAAGCCCGCATCGCCGCCGGGCATCATCGCAACTGGTTGATATTTGGCGAACGCAACGCCGCACACGACTGGTTTCATGGCGATGAAATCGAAGGCTGGCTTGCCACCGGAAAGCTCGAACGCCTGGATACCGTATTCTCTCGCGACACTGCGGAACGCCGCTACGTACAACACCGCTTGCTGGAGGCCAGCAACACAGTGCGCGACTGGATAGCGGCGAGCTCCGACATCTACGTCTGCGGCAGCCTGCAGGGCATGGCTCAAGGTGTGGACGAAGCCTTAACGCATATCCTAGGGGCAGATGGACTAGCCGCGCTGCGCCACGAGAACCGGTACCGGCGCGACGTGTACTAGCTCATGTCCAGGATAAAAAAAGGGGGCAACGCGATATCGCGTTGCCCCTTTTTACTACGACAGCTCAATCACTCACTGCAAGGTACGCGTGAACACGAACTTTCCGTCTCGCCAATCGACCGGCACCACATCGCGTGGCCCGAAATCGCCTTCGAGGATCAGCTTGGCGACCGGGTTTTCGATCTGCTGCTGAATCGCGCGCTTCAACGGTCGAGCACCGAACACAGGGTCGAACCCGGCACGCGCCAACTCGGTCAATGCCGCATCGGACACCTCGAGGCGCATTTCCTGCCGCTCCAGACGATCGGCCAGACGCTTGAGCTGAATCCGCGCAATCGACTCGATGTGTTGTGCTTCCAACCCGTGGAATACCACTACCTCGTCGATACGGTTCAGGAACTCCGGACGGAACGATTGCTTCAGCTCATCCCACACGACTTCCTTGATCACTTCGTAAGGCTGCCCCGCCATGCTCTGGATATGTTGCGACCCCAAGTTGGACGTCATCACAATCACCGTATTGCGGAAATCCACCGTACGGCCTTGACCATCGGTCAGGCGACCATCGTCCAGGACTTGCAACAGCACGTTGAACACATCGGGGTGGGCTTTTTCCACCTCGTCCAGCAACACCACGCTGTACGGCTTGCGGCGTACCGCTTCGGTCAGATAACCGCCCTCTTCGTAACCCACGTATCCCGGTGGCGCACCGATCAAACGCGCGACAGAGTGTTTTTCCATGAACTCGCTCATGTCGATACGAATCAGGTGCTCCTCGGAATCGAACAAGAAGTCCGCCAACGCACGCGTCAACTCGGTCTTGCCCACACCGGTCGGCCCGAGGAACAGGAACGACCCATACGGACGCGAGGGATCCGCCAGACCCGCACGCGAACGGCGGATCGCGTCCGATACCAGCCGGACAGCTTCGTCCTGCCCTACCACGCGCTTATGCAGATGGTCTTCCATTTGCAGCAATTTTTCGCGCTCGCCCTGCATCATCTTGGCCACGGGAATACCCGTCGCACGCGATACGACCTCGGCGATTTCCTCTGCACCGACTTGCGTACGCAGCAAACGAGGTTTGTCCGTGTCGGCCTGCTCGCTTTGCTCCGCACTGTCGGCCGCGCTCAAGCGCGCCTCGAGCTCGGGCAGCTTGCCGTATTGCAGCTCTGCCAATTTGTCGAATTGCCCTTTACGTTGCAACTCGGCCATTTCGGCGCGCACGCGGTCGATTTCTTCCTTGATGGCTTGCGTGCCTTGTACAGCAGCCTTTTCGGCTTTCCAGATTTCCTCGTAGTCGTTGTACTCGCGTTGCAGCTTTTCGAGTTCCTCTTCGATCACGGCGAGGCGGCGCTTGGAACCCTCGTCGGTTTCCTTGCGTACGGCTTCGCGTTCGATCTTCAGCTGAATGATGCGTCGATCCAGACGGTCCATCACCTCGGGCTTGGAGTCGATCTCCATACGGATGCGCGCGCCGGCCTCATCGATCAAGTCGATGGCCTTGTCCGGCAAGAAACGATCCGTAATGTAGCGATGCGACAACTCGGCCGCCGCCACAATCGCAGGATCGGTGATCTCGACACCGTGGTGAATTTCGTAACGTTCCTGCAACCCACGCAGGATCGCGATCGTCGATTCGACGTCGGGTTCGTTGACCAAGACCTTCTGGAAACGGCGCTCCAGCGCGGCGTCTTTCTCGATGTACTTGCGGTACTCGTCCAGCGTGGTCGCGCCGATGCAATGCAACTCACCACGCGCCAACGCCGGCTTGAGCATATTGCCCGCATCCATCGCGCCCTCGGCCTTGCCGGCGCCCACCATGGTGTGCAGCTCATCGATAAACACGATGTTCTGGCCATCGTCTTGCGCGAGCTCTTTCAGCACGGCTTTAAGACGCTCTTCGAACTCGCCACGGAACTTGGCGCCCGCCAACAGCGCCGCCAGGTCGAGCGACAGCACGCGCTTGCCGCGCAGGGTCTCGGGGACTTCGTCATTCACGATGCGTTGCGCCAAACCCTCGACGATAGCGGTCTTGCCTACACCGGGCTCACCGATCAATACGGGGTTGTTCTTGGTGCGGCGCTGCAGGATCTGAATCGTGCGGCGGATTTCGTCATCACGGCCGATCACCGGATCGAGTTTGCCTTCGCGGGCGCGCTCGGTCAGGTCCAGCGTGTACTTCGCCAGGGCCTCACGATTGGACTCGCCCTCGGCGGCAGAGACGTTTTCGCCGCCGCGCACGGCGTCAATCGCAGCCTCTAGTGCTTTCTTTTGCAAACCAGCATCGCGCAGGATCGTACCGGCCGGACCTTTGTCGTCAGCCAGCGCCAGCAAAAACAATTCGCTGGCAATGTACGTATCGCCACGGCGTGCGGCTTCTTTGTCGGTGCGCGTCAGCACCGCCTGCAGGTCACGCCCGACCTGCACGTTGTCGTTGCCCTGCACCTGAGGCAGCGCTTTCAGCGCAGCGTCCAACGCGGCCGGCACGCGGTTAACCGCGACGCCTGCGCGCGCCAGCAAGCTGCCTGCTCCGCTATCTGGGTCAGACAGCAGCGCCGAGAGCACATGCACGGGCTCGATATAGGGATGGTCGTTGCGAGCAGCCAGGCTTTGCGCGTCAGCCAAGGCCTGCTGAAATTTAGTCGTCAGTTTGTCGAATCGCATAAGAGTTGTCGTTAGGCTTGATGGGGAGCCTGACCGGAACTAATACGCGGCTTGGCTCGATGAATAACATGTGCGGATGTTGATCGTTTTTTCAAGGCCTTTCAGGCCCCAAAACGTGGGAATTTCGCCTCGATTGCACAATATGTAACAATCTAATTCCTCCTTGATTCTACGGTTCCCGCAGTCGCGGGACCCACTCACACGGAGCCGCCTTCGGTGGCGCTTACAATAGGGTACAGCTTGTTCATGTCCTTGCGTCTGCGCAAGGCGCCGCACCACTCGCAGCCAACTTTATGCAAAAACGTGTTCCCCTGTCACCAGAATCGCCCAACTGCTCGACGTGCATGCTGGGCCACGTCTGCATTCCCGTCGGGATGGCCGCCGCCGACGTTCAGCAACTGGACAAGCTCGTGCAGGAGCGCATCCGCCTGCCCAAGGGCGCGACGCTCTACACCCAGCAGGACAAATTGGATGCGGTCTACAGCGTACGCTACGGCAGCGTCAAAACCCAGATCGAAGACGCCGCCGGACGTATGCAGATTACCGGCTTTCACCTGCCGGGGGAAATGATAGGCCTGGACGGCATGCTGCACGGGGAGCATGTCTCTACCGCGCTGGCCATGGAAGACACCGAGGTTTGTGTCATCCGCTTGTCTCAAATCGATCATATCGCTGCTCAACTGCCGTCGCTGCAACACCAGATGCGCCGCCTCATGAGCCGCGAACTGGAACGCTCGTATCAGATGCTGGCCTCGCTGGGCAGCCTGCAATCCGAGCAGCGCCTGGCAGGCTTTTTGCTCAACCTGTCGCAACGCTATGCCGCACTTGGGTATTCTTCCACCGAATTCGTGCTGCGCATGACCCGCGAGGAAATCGGCAACTTTCTCGGACTGACCCTAGAGACCACCAGCCGATTGTTTTCGCGCCTGGCCCGCGAAAACCTGATCGCGATCCGTCAACGTGAAGTCCAATTGCTGGACATCCCTGCGTTAAAGCAACTATTGGGACAAGAAACTTGCTGAACGCGGTGAGCGTGCCTCGTCTCTCATCATATCCGGGTTCGTGCGGCTCGGCGATGATGGCGCTGATGCTGGCACTGACACTGGCTGCTGGCACTGCCGCAGCCCAAACGCCGCTGCCTCCG
>Ga0182743_1003570_pt1 | contig 12384 bp, 7 predicted proteins | sample eDN3rd30CKraftOP_FD_128522 | JGI IMG/M metagenome (GOLD analysis project Ga0182743, IMG submission 128522) | Enriched Organic Plus compost microbial communities from Emeryville, California, USA - eDNA 3rd pass 30_C Kraft OP (version 2) (version 2) ... | reverse complement strand
GGCGTAGATGAACGGCTTGAACAGTTCGAGCGCCATCTTCTTGGGCAGGCCGCACTGGTGCAGCTTGAGTTCCGGACCGGTCACGATCACCGAACGGCCCGAATAGTCGACGCGCTTGCCGAGCAGGTTCTGGCGGAAGCGGCCCTGCTTGCCCTTGAGCATATCGGACAGCGACTTGAGCGGGCGCTTGTTGGCGCCGGTGATGACCCGGCCGCGGCGACCGTTATCGAACAGCGCATCGACCGCTTCCTGCAACATGCGCTTTTCGTTGCGCACGATGATGTCCGGCGCGCGCAGTTCCATCAGCCGCTTGAGGCGGTTGTTGCGGTTGATCACGCGGCGGTAGAGGTCGTTGAGGTCCGACGTCGCGAAGCGGCCGCCATCGAGCGGAACCAGCGGACGCAGTTCCGGCGGAATGACCGGGATCACTTCGAGAATCATCCATTCCGGGCGGTTGCCGGAATCGATGAAGCTTTCCACGACCTTGAGCCGCTTGATGATCTTCTTCGGCTTGAGCGTCGACTTGGTTTCTTCCAGTTCCTTGAGCAGGTCCACGCGTTCCTGTTCGAGGTCCAGATCCATCAGCATGTGCTTGACGGCTTCGGCGCCGATTCCGGCGGAGAACGCGTCTTCGCCGTATTCGTCCTGCGCGTCGAGCAGTTCGTCTTCGGTGAGAAGCTGATACTTCTCCAGCGGGGTCAGGCCCGGTTCGGTGACGATGTAGCTTTCGAAGTACAGCACGCGCTCAAGCTGCTTGAGCTGCATGTCGAGCAGCAGGCCGATACGGCTGGGCAGCGACTTGAGGAACCAGATGTGCGCGACCGGCGCGGCCAGTTCGATATGGCCCATGCGTTCGCGGCGGACCTTGGTCACGGTCACTTCGACGCCGCACTTTTCGCAGACGACGCCCTTGTACTTCATCCGCTTGTACTTGCCGCAAAGGCATTCGTAATCCTTCACGGGGCCGAAGATGCGGGCGCAGAACAGGCCGTCGCGTTCCGGCTTGAACGTGCGGTAGTTGATCGTTTCCGGCTTCTTGATCTCGCCGAAGGACCAGGAGCGGATACGCTCGGGCGAAGCGATGCCGATCTGGATCTGATCGAAAGTTTCCGGCTTCGCGAGCTGGTTGGTGAATTTGGTCAGGTCGTTCATATTTTCACATCCCTAAGCGGGTGAAATCGTCGTGGTGGAACAAGGAGGCGAGCGACGCGGGCACCGGGCCAGCGCCGCCCTGCCTGCTCTTATTCCGCCGCCTCCGGCCATTCGTCGCCATCTTCCTCATCGGTGAGCGAGGACAGTTCGACATTGAGGCCGAGGCTGCGCATTTCCTTCACAAGCACATTGAAGCTCTCCGGAATGCCGGCCTCGAACGTATCGTCACCCTTGACGATCGCTTCGTAGACCTTGGTCCGGCCGACAACGTCATCCGACTTGACGGTGAGCATTTCCTGCAAGGTGTAGGCCGCGCCATAGGCCTGGAGCGCCCAGACCTCCATTTCCCCGAAGCGCTGGCCGCCGAACTGCGCCTTACCGCCCAGCGGCTGCTGGGTGACGAGGCTGTACGGGCCGATCGAGCGGGCGTGGATCTTGTCGTCGACAAGGTGGTGCAGCTTGAGCATGTAGATGTAGCCCACGGTCACCTTGCGGTCGAACGCCTCGCCGGTGCGGCCGTCGAACAGCGTGACCTGGCCCGAAGTGGGCAGGTTGGCCTTCTCCAGCATCGCCGACACGTCGGCTTCGCGGGCGCCGTCGAACACCGGAGTGCCCATCGGCACGCCGTTCTTCAGGTTCCCGGCCAGTTCGACCAGTTCCTCGGTCGAACGGGCATCCAGTTCGGCATGGTACTGTTCGCCGTAGATGTCCTTGAGCACTTCGCGGACGGCTTCGGGCGGAGCGGCGGCTTCCGGGTTCGGATTGGCTTCGCGCCATTCCTCCAGCGCCCGGGTGACCTGCTGACCAAGACCGCGCGCGGCCATGCCGAGGTGCGTTTCGAAGATCTGCCCGACGTTCATGCGCGAAGGCACGCCCAGCGGGTTGAGCACGATATCGACCGGCGTCCCGTCTTCGAGGAAGGGCATGTCTTCCTGCGGCAGGATGCGGCTGATGACACCCTTGTTTCCGTGGCGGCCGGCCATCTTGTCGCCCGGCTGCAGCTTGCGCTTCACCGCGACGAAGACCTTGACCATCTTGAGCACGCCGGGGGCCAGTTCGTCACCGCGTTCGAGCTTTTCCTTACGGTCCTCGAACTTTTCCTGGATGCCCTTCACCGCTTCGTCATACTGGGCCTTCACGGCTTCCAGCTGGCTCTGCATCTTGTCGTCGGCAACCGCGAACTTGAACCATTCGTGGCGTTCGACTTCTTCGAGCAGTTCCTCGGTGATTTCCCCGCCCTTCTTCACGCCCTTCGGCGCGGCCGAAGCGGTCTGGCCGATCAGCATGTCCTTGAGGCGGTTGTAGGTCGCGCGGTTGAGAATGGCGCGCTCGTCTTCGCTATCCTTCTTGAGGCGTTCGATCTCCTCGTTCTGGATCGCGCGGGTACGGTCGTCGATTTCGATACCGTGGCGGTTGAACACGCGCACTTCCACGATCGTCCCGGCCACGCCCGGCGGCAGGCGGAGCGAAGTGTCGCGCACGTCGCTGGCCTTTTCGCCGAAGATCGCGCGCAGCAGCTTTTCTTCCGGCGTCATCGGGCTTTCGCCCTTCGGCGTGATCTTGCCGACGAGGATATCGCCCGGATGCACTTCCGCGCCGATATAGACGATGCCCGCTTCGTCGAGGTTGCGCAGCGCTTCCTCGCCGACGTTCGGAATGTCGCGGGTGATGTCTTCCGGCCCCAACTTGGTGTCGCGGGCCATGACTTCGAACTCCTCGATATGGATCGAGGTGAACACGTCATCCTTCACGATCCGTTCGGAGATCAGGATGGAGTCTTCGTAGTTGTAGCCATTCCACGGCATGAACGCGACGAGGCTGTTGCGACCCAGCGCCAGTTCGCCCAGATCGGTCGACGGACCATCGGCCAGAATATCGCCCTGGTTGATGATATCGCCCACTTTCACCAGCGGACGCTGGTTGATGCAGGTGTCCTGGTTGGAACGCTGGAACTTCTGCAGCGTGTAGATATCGACGCCCGACTTGCCGGGTTCGATATCGCCCGCGGCGCGGATCACGATACGGGTCGCGTCGACCTGGTCGACGATCCCGGCCCGCAGCGCGGTGATCGCGGCGCCCGAATCGCGCGCCACGGTTTCTTCCATGCCGGTGCCGACGAACGGCGCTTCCGCCTTCACCAGCGGCACGGCCTGACGTTGCATGTTCGAACCCATCAGCGCGCGGTTGGCGTCGTCGTTTTCCAGGAACGGGATAAGCGAGGCGGCAACTGAAACGAGCTGCTTGGGGCTGACGTCCATCAGCGTGATGCTGTCACGCGGGGCCATCACGAATTCGCCGCCTTCACGCGCGGAGACGAGTTCTTCGACGAAGCTGCCATCGGCATTGGTTTCGGCCGAAGCCTGCGCCACCGTGTGCTTCTGCTCTTCCATGGCGGAGAGATAGACGACTTCGCTCGTCACCTTGCCGTCGATCACCTTGCGGTACGGCGTTTCGATGAAGCCGTACTTGTTGACGCGGCTGAACGACGCGAGCGAGTTGATCAGACCGATGTTCGGGCCTTCCGGCGTTTCGATCGGGCAGATACGGCCATAGTGCGTCGGGTGAACGTCGCGGACTTCGAAGCCCGCGCGTTCGCGGGTGAGACCGCCCGGCCCGAGCGCCGAAACGCGGCGCTTGTGCGTCACTTCCGACAGCGGGTTGGTCTGGTCCATGAACTGCGAAAGCTGGCTGGAGCCGAAGAATTCGCGCACCGCGGCCACGGCGGGCTTGGCGTTGATGAGGTCGTTCGGCATCACGGTCGACACGTCGACAGAGGACATGCGTTCCTTGACCGCGCGTTCCATGCGCAGCAGGCCGACGCGGTACTGGTTTTCCAGCAGTTCGCCCACCGAGCGGACGCGGCGGTTGCCCAAGTTATCGATATCGTCGACTTCGCCCTTGCCGTCCTTGAGATCGACCAGTTCCTTCACCACGGCGAGGATATCGTCCGTGCGCAGCGTGGTGATGGTGTCATCGACATCGAGACCGAGACGCATGTTGAGCTTGACGCGGCCCACGGCCGACAGGTCGTAGCGGTCGCCATCGAAGAACAGGCCTTCGAACAGCGCTTCCGCCGTTTCCTTCGTCGGCGGTTCGCCCGGGCGCATGACCTTGTAGATCGCTTCCAGACCTTCATCACGGTTTTCGGCCTTGTCGACCTTCATCGTGTTGCGGATCCACGGGCCGGTGTTGACGTGATCGATATCGAGCAGTTCGATCGCGTCGATGCCTGCCTTGTCCAGCGCTTCGAGGTTTTCAGGCGTCACTTCGTCGCCCGCTTCGATCCAGATGCGACCGGTCGTTTCGTCGATCATGTCGTTGGCGGCGTAGCGGCCGAAGATTTCCTCGGTCGGGATCAGCAGCGTTTCAAGCCCGTCCTTCTGCGCCTTGTTGGCGGCGCGCGGGCTGATCTTCTGGCTCGCCGGGAAGATCACTTCACCCGATTGCGCATCGACGATGTCGAACGCGGGCTTCTGGCCACGCCATGCCTCGGGCGAATAGGGCAGCTTCCAGCCATCGCCGGACGCGCCCGAAGCGCGCTGCCAGACAATCGTTTCATAGAAGCGGTGGAGGATTTCCTCGTCGTTGAGGCCCAGCGCATAGAGCAGCGCGGTGACCGGCAGCTTGCGCTTGCGGTCGATACGGACGTTGACGATATCCTTGGCGTCGAATTCGAAATCGAGCCACGAACCGCGATAGGGAATGACGCGGGCAGCGAAGAGGTACTTGCCCGAAGAGTGCGTCTTGCCGCGGTCATGATCGAACAGCACGCCCGGCGAACGGTGCATCTGCGACACGATCACGCGTTCGGTGCCATTGATGATGAACGTGCCGTTCTCGGTCATGAGCGGCATGTCGCCCATGTACACGTCCTGCTCCTTGATATCGAGCACGGAACGGGTTTCGGTTTCCTGATCGACTTCGAACACGATCAGGCGCAGCGTCACTTTCATCGGCGCCGCGTACGTGATGCCGCGCTGGCGGCATTCGATCGTGTCGTACTTCGGATCTTCCAGTTCGTAATGCACGAAGTCCAGTTCGGCCGTGCCCGCGAAATCGCGGATCGGGAAAACCGAACGCAGCGTCTTTTCCAGACCCGAGACGTAACCCGTCGACGGATCGGAGCGCAGGAACTGCTCGTAGCTTTCACGCTGCACCTCGATCAGATTCGGCATCTGCACCACTTCGTGGATGTCGCCGAAAATCTTGCGGATGCGCTTCTTCGCGGTGCCGGAGATGGCCGGAGCTTTCGCCTTGCTTGCCATAGGAGGAATTGTGCCTCTTCGCTGTCGTTCCGGCGCCGAATGGCCCCGGAGAAAATGTCATGCCACGCACGGGAATGTGGCCCCAAAACGCCGAAAAGGCCGCACGGCACACACCCCTTCCGGGGCCGCCATGCAGCTTCACGTCGCGTTTCAGGATAACCCGCCGCCCCCATTCCTGGCCTGCCTCCGCGCAAAGGCGGCCTTTCCCGAAGCGGTCGGTTGCGTTCTATCTAGTGTTTCCGCCGCGTTTCGTCAATCCACCGGAGTCAAACGCAGGGGCCCCGGCGCGCGATTGGCATAGAGCACATAGGTGTCGCGCCCGATCGGCGCACGCAGCACCGGCCGATAGCCTTGCGCCAGCGCGCTCTCGATTTGCGCCCGGCTGCGGCGCGCGTTGTTCTTGTCCGCTGCCGCCTCGATCAGGACGAAGCCGGGCGGGCGCATCATGATCCGCTGCAATTCGGCCCCTTGCGGCACGCCGATGGCATCCTGTTCCTTCACGTGGCTGAGATGGCTGGGATAGGCAAAGCGCGTGACAAGGCACGATCCGGTCAGCGAGTAGAGGCTGCTCGGCCCCTGATAGATATAGAGACATCCACGCGGATGCAGGCCGATCGCCCGCACGAACGGGGCGAGATCAGCCCCGGTGCCGTATTTCGCGCGGTTGCCCGCGATATGCATGCCGCCTGCCACCACGGCATAGGCAGCGGCGCCATATCCCAGCCAGCGCCAGCGCCCCGGCGCATCGAACAGCACCGCCGCGTTGATCGCCGCGGGCAGGAGCAACGGCAGAGCATAATGATCGTAGAAATCGCCCATCAGCAGCAGACCGAACGCCGATGCCAGAAACCACAGCGCGGCAAACCGCGCGGCGGGGGCATTCCGCCGCCATGCCAACGCCAGCCCGGCCAGCGCCGCCGCGAGCACCGGCAGCAGGATCAACACCATATCGGCCAACCGCCCCAGTTGCCGCCCCAGCGGCACATCGCCGCGCGCGAAGATCGAGACGAAATTGGCGTAAACGAAATCCTCGCCCCGGCCCGCCGCTGCATAGACCGCCAGCGCGGCAAGCGTCGGCAACAGGCCGAGCAAGGCCCAGACGGCGCTGCCACCCAGAAACGCCGCCGGCCTTACACGCGCGCGCCACAGCCATGCCATCAGCACCAGCCCGAAGAACACGCCTTCGAACACCGCGCTGTACTTGATCTGGATGGCAATTCCCGCGCAGAGCATCGCCGCCGCGCCCCAGGCCGCCCCGCACCGCAGATGGGTCTGGCCGGTCGCCCGGATCATGCACAACCCCGCCAGCGCCATCGGCAGATTGTAGAACACGGGTGATTGTCCGCCATCGCCGCCGATCAGATTGAGCGCCGCGAGATAGAGCAATCCGGCGCAAAAGGCCGCGCGATCCGAAGTCCAGCGCCGACAGATGCAGACGATGACCCACGCCGTGGCCGCAGCGAACAGCGTGGCGGCAATCTGATAGACATAGACCCCGCCGCCCAGCTTCGCGAACAGGGCATAGAGCAGGAACAGCCCCACGGGCTTGCGGTCCCAAAGGTCGCTATAAATCCATGCGCCATCCCACATCCGTTGCCCGGCCAGCAGATAGAACTGCTCGTCCGACTGGATCAGGGGGTTGCCGAACTGCCAGAAACGCAGCGCGAAAGCGGCCAGCACCAGCAGGGCGGGAACCGCCCAGTGCAACCTGCCACCGGAAAAGGTAGCCCCTGCGCGCGCGATCACTTGTTGCGCCACACCAGCAGCGTGGAAGCACAGAAGTTCCACAGCGAACCGACCGCCACCCCGGCGATCCCGGCCAGCCACCAGCGCGGTTCCGCCGCGAAGACCATCACGCCCACGCCGACATTGGCCACCGCACCGGCCGAACAGACGAGATAGAAGCCCGCCAGACCCTTGAGCCAGGCCCCCAGCGTCTTGTGGCGGCGATCGCGATACGTGATGAGATTGTTCAGCACGAAATTGAACAGGATCGCCACCGCCACGGCGGCAGTCTGGCCGTTGCCGAACGGCAGGCCCAGCGCCAGCGCCGTGCGCAACACCACCAGATGCACGATCAGCCCCAGCCCGCCGACGAGCCCGAACAGGATCAGGCGCGGCGGAATCCAGCGGCCGCATATCCGGTCGAGAATCTGGATGACGAATTCCAGCGCCACGGCGCTGTCGAGCTTGCTTTCCCCCGCATGGCGCAGACGGAACGTATAAGGCACTTCGGCCACGGCCAGCGGGCGCCCGGCGGACAGCACGATATCCAGCAGGATCTTGAACCCGAGGGCCGACAGGCGCGGCGCGATTTCCACGAATAGGTCGCGGCGCATCATGAAGAACCCGCTCATCGGGTCGCTCAGCCGCTGCGGCATCACCCGTTCGGCGACCCATCCGGCAAACCGGCTGATCACTTCGCGCCCCTGCGACCATTCGCCGGTGCTGCCTTCGCCCGCGTAACGGGTGCCGATCACCAGCTCCGCCCCTTCTCGCTCGATTGCGCGCAGCATGGCGGCCAGCTTGCTTTCGTCGTGCTGCATATCGGCATCGACCACGGCGACCACCGGGGCCGTGGTGGCCAGGAAGCCTTCGATCACGGCGGCGGACAGGCCCTTGCGGCCAATGCGGCGGATCAGGCGGATATTGCCGCGCTGGCGGGCGAACCGCTCAACCTCTTCGGGCGTGCCGTCCCGGGAATCGTCGTCCACGAAGATCGCTTCCCACGCGATGCCCGCCAGGGCGGCATCGAGCGCGGCGATCATCGTGCCGACATTGTCCTTCTCATTCAGCGTGGGAACGATGACCGCGAGACGCACACCCGCCGCGTCAAGGCCGGCCTGTTCATAAGTGGCTGTCTCCAGCCGCGAACGCGTATCAAGCAAAGCCAACCTCACGATATGAACCGGCGCCGGCTCCACTTTTCGGCCCATACAGATTTCCCGCGCCGCCACAAGTTTCCGCGCGCCCAGTTGACTTTTTCCTGCGATGTGGCCAAAGCGCCGCCCGATCGCCGGTTCCGCAAGGGCTGGCAATCATCCGTCCGAGACAGTCGGTGAAGGCAATATGGCCTTCTTAATTTCCGGCCTAGACGGGGAAAAGAGATTTCATGGGCCGCTTTATCGCATGCCCATATTTCGCGCCATTGGCGCACCTCCTTCCCCTTCAACGGACTCGCCCATGCCGGTTTTCGGCATGGACAAACGTAGCCGGCCGTACGGGCACGAACCCCGCACGGTCACATGTGAAGGAGTATGGCATGGATCGTTCGCAAAAAGCCGATTCGGTCGCCCAGCTCAACGCGGTCTTCAACGAGGTCGGCGTGGTGGTTGTCACCCGCAACCTCGGCCTGTCTGTGGCCCAGTCCACCGACCTGCGTGCGAAGATGCGTGATGTTGGCGCGTCCTACAAGGTTGCGAAGAACCGTCTTGCCAAGCTCGCCCTGAAGGAAACCCAGTACGAAGGCCTGGAGGAATATCTCTCCGGCCCGACCGCGATCGCCTATTCGGTGGATCCGGTCGCGGCAGCCAAGGCTGCGGTCGACTTCGCGAAGACCAACGACAAGCTTGAAATCGTTGGTGGTTCGATGGGTGGGCAGCTGCTCGATCAGGCTGGTATCAAGGCGCTCGCCTCGATGCCTTCGCTCGACGAGCTGCGCGGCACGCTGGTGGGTCTCATCAACGCCCCGGCAACGAAAATTGCCCGGGTGGTCAACGAACCCGCCGCCAAGCTCGCTCGCGTCTTCGGTGCCTACGGCGCCAAGGAAGCAGCGTAAACGGTTATCCGCACAAGCGAATTTTCGGGGCCGCAGAATCCTCTGGACCTCGAACCAGTCAATTTTTTGGAGTGTTGAACAATGGCCGATATCGCCAAGCTCGTTGAAGAACTTTCGAAGCTGACCGTCCTCGAAGCAGCTGAACTCGCCAAGGCTCTTGAAGAAGAGTGGGGCGTGAGCGCTGCCGCTGCTGTTGCTGTTGCCGCCCCCGCCGCTGGTGGCGATGCCGGTGCAGCCGCTGAAGAAAAGACCGAATTCGACGTCATCCTGACCGGCGACGGTGGCAAGAAGATTCAGGTCATCAAGGAAGTCCGCGCCATCACCGGCCTGGGCCTGACCGAAGCCAAGGCTCTCGTCGAAGGCGCCCCCAAGGCGCTGAAGGAAGGCGTGAACAAGGCCGAAGCCGAAGACATCAAGAAGAAGATCGAAGAAGCCGGCGGCACCGTCGAGCTGAAGTAAGCGATCCTCTCCCTGAGAGATTACGCGAAGGGCGGCCCCGCAAGGTGCCGCCCTTTTCGTTTGGGTGAGGTATTGGCAAGCGATGCCAACGATACAATCGCCTTTCCTTCGGGCTAAGATGCGCTATCCTCTTCCGGATACAGGACAAAAGGGGGAGAGTATGAGTAGCCAGACTGGGGACGCGGCAATACATCGGCGGCGCGTGTTGCAGGGGCTGGGCGCGCTGGGCTTGTCACCGCTTGTAACGGCCAACACCGCTCATCCCCAAAAGAACGATTTCCCTGCCGTAAAGGCATTGGCGCGCGATCTGGTTTCAGCGGAAGTCGTCCCCGGAGTGGTTGTCGCCCTTGGCCACGGGCAGGAGGACCCCACCTTTATCTGCCATGGGACACTGGGCTTCGGCAGCGAAGTGGCCGTCGATGAAAACACCCTCTGGCGGATCTATTCGATGACCAAGCCCGTGGCAGGCATGGCTGCGATGCTGCTGATCGCGCAAGGCAGGATCGCCCTGGACCAGCCGATTGCCGATTTCATGCCGGAATTCGGCGCCATGCAGGTGCTGATCGATCCAAAGGCCGGCCTTGCGGCAAGACCGGCCAGAAATCCGATCACGGTGCGCCATCTGCTGACTCATACATCGGGGATAGGCGCCGCCATACCGATGGTCGGCGGGCCGCTGATCGATGCCTACACGGCCGTGGGGCTCAAGCGCGGCGTGCTGGATGCCGATGGCGCGCCCGACGCGCCCGGCGCGGTGACCGGCCTGGCCGAATTCGCGCGCCGTCTTGCTACGGTCCCGCTGGAGGCGGAACCGGGAACGCACTGGCGCTATTCCTATGGGCTCGATCTGATCGGACGGATCGTGGAGATCGTCTCTGGCCAGCCGTTCGATGCGTTCCTGAAGCGGGCGTTTTTCGATCCGCTGGGCATGGCCAGCACGGGCTTTCGCATTCCCGCTCAAGATCGCATGCGCCTGGTCGATAACTACAGCACCCCCTATCCCGCCGACGGCAGCAAGGCCACGCTGATCGATCCCGGCGCGCAATCCCAGTTCCTGAAGCAGCCGACATACGTTTCGGGCGGCGGCGGCCTCGTGTCCACCGCGCGGGACTACGATCGCTTCCTCGCCATGCTGGTGGGCGGAGGGACATTTCGCGGGACTACCGTCCTGCCACCCGCCGCGGTGGCAATGGGCATGTCCAATCTCCTGCCCGCGGGCACGAACATGAACAGCTATATCTTCCCCGGTTCGGGCGACGGGTTCGGCGCCGGGGGCCGGCTGGTTTCCTCAGGGCCGGACAAAGGCACATTCGGCTGGATGGGCGCGGCTGGAACGCTGGGAACGGTCAATCCGGATCGCCGCTTGCGGATCACCGGCATGCTGAACTGCATGAACAATATGGCCCTGCCGGAGCGACTGCCCGCTGCGGTGAACGCCGATTGGCCGGCGCACTAGACTTTAACGCCTGCCCCCTCGCATGGGGATGAAGCGGACAGTCGAAACCGACTGGCGGCGCACTCCCCGGGTTAGTCTGCCTGCCCGAACTGCGCCCAAGCCTGTCCGGTTCCAACCACGCGCGCAGCCAGCCGGAGCCGTTAGGGCGCGGGCGGCGCAAGCGATTTGAGATAGGCGATCACTTCGGCCCGCTGTGCATCGTTCTTGAGCCCGGGATAGATCATCTTGGTGCCCGGTACGGTCTGGCGCGGCGCCTTGAGATAGGTGTCGAGCGTCTTTTCATCCCAGACCAGGCCCGATTCCCGCATGGCCGGGCTGAACGCATAGCCTTCCACATCGCCCGCCGGAGTCCCGAAAATACCCGCCAGCGAAGGGCCGATCATATGCCGCTCCGGTTCCACCGAATGGCAACTGCGGCACTGGTTGAACGCGGCGGGCGCGTTATCCGCCTGCGCGGTCGCGGCTTCCGGCGCGGCGGCGGCATCGCCCGTTTCACCGCCAGCAGTCCGCTCGCCCGCATCCTGCCCGCCACAGGCCATGAGCCCCAGCATCAGAAGCGCCGCAACGCCGTTGGCCATGAGCTTGCGCATTCTTTCCCTCCCTCGGCGAACGCCATGTGTAGGCCGCGTCCTTATCAAGCCCCACGCGGGGTGCAACTATTCGCTTCCCCCAATCTGTCCGCTGGCCTATCGGCGGCAACCGATGTCACCCCTGCCTCTCCCCGGATCTGCCGTGCGCACGGAAATCAAGGCCACGGTGCTGCTCGCCGTGCCGCTGGCTGCGGCCAACCTGCTGCAGATGGCGGTGCATGCGGTGGACGTGATCTTCGTCGCCCGGCTGGGCCAGGAAGCGCTGGCCGCCTCCAGCCTGTCGGTCGCGCTGTTCAGTCTGCTCACCTGGTGCTTCTCCGGACTTACCGGCGCGGTCGCCCCCCTGATCGCCGCCGAACTCGGCAAGGGCCGCCACGCGGTGCGTGAAATCCGCCGCAGCGTGCGCATGGCGCTATGGCTGGGGGTGCTGTCCGGCCTGGCCGGGATGGCGATCTGCGCTTTCGGCGAAGTGCTGCTGCTCGCCAGCGGGCAAGACCCGGTGATCGCCCATAAAGCGGGCGCGTTCCTGCGTATCTTGATGTGGGCGATGATCCCGATGATTCTCGCCAGCGTGCTGCGCACTTTCGTCGCCACCATGGGGCGGCCGATTTTCGCCACGGTCATCACCGCCGCGGCGATCGGGGTAAACATCCTTGCCAACTACGTGTTCGTATTCGGCGCGTT
>Ga0182743_1003568_pt1 | contig 12390 bp, 12 predicted proteins | sample eDN3rd30CKraftOP_FD_128522 | JGI IMG/M metagenome (GOLD analysis project Ga0182743, IMG submission 128522) | Enriched Organic Plus compost microbial communities from Emeryville, California, USA - eDNA 3rd pass 30_C Kraft OP (version 2) (version 2) ... | reverse complement strand
CTGATCGAACGCAGCCACGACGTCCGCGTCGACGGGACCGGTGGGCCGGATCTCGATGTTCATGGGCTCAGGGGACGCTGCCGGATCGACCGTGTAGGTCGCGTTCACGGCGGTGGTGTGGGTTCCGTCGGTCGCCTCGAACCGGGCCGTGTGATCGCCGGCGGCCACCGACTCCAGGTTGCGGCTCGCCGTCGACGGACACGGGTCGAAGGTGTCGTCCCACACTCCGTCGCCGTTCCGATCCAGCTTGCAGGAGATCGCGTCGCCCTGAGGGTCGGACGCCTTCCACGCAAGCGGCACGAGCGCTGGCGCGACGAGAGGTGCGCCCTGCGCCTCGAAGGAGACGACGGGCGCCTCCGACGGGGGCGGCGGGGGCGGTGGTGTCGGCGGTGGCACACACGCTGCTGCAGCGAGCAACGCCGCTGCGAAGAGCGTGACGCTGAGCGGTGTCCGAATTCGGCCGGCGGCGCTTCGTGGCGTCCTCATCTCCTCATCGCGCCACCAGGACGCCATCGCTGCCCATGGTCAAACGTCCGCGATCTGCGACAACGCAGCGGAACGCACCACGCCCCGTTCGAACTTTGAGGTGGGCCGGCGTCGCCCCTGTCCGCCGGCCCACCTCGCACTGCTCACCAGAGGGGTGTCGTGGGCCTCGGGAGCAGTTGGGGGAACCAGTGGCCGCGGAGCGGCTCGCCTGGCTTGATCGTCTCGGCGAGCCCGGGATACGACGGCTCGGCCCGGCCGGGGAGCTCCCGGTAGACCACGTCGTCGCCGAAGAACCGGACGGACAGGGTCCGGCGCTGCCCTTCCTTGATGGCGCCGCCGCCGTGGAGCATCGCAGGGTGGAACATGACGACGTCGCCCGGGGTGATCTCCCAGGACACGATGTCGAAGGCGTCGCGGTCCGCCTGGATGTCGGGGATCCTCGGCATCCCCTCGTAGAACGGCACGGTCTCGTCGTTCGGGTCGAAGCCGGCACCGGCGTACAGCGGGCCCTTGTGCGAGCCGCGGACGAACTCGAGCGACTGGTCCTGCGGCACCGGATCCATGGTGATCCAGAAGCCGGCGAGCTGGGTCCCACCCGTGCACCAGTAGGTGAGGTCCTGGTGCCAGGGAGTGCGCCGCTCGGTGCCGCCCTTCTTCATGAACACCTGTTCGTAGAAGAGCCACAGGTTCTCGGTCCCGAGGATGTCCGCCACCACGTCGACGATCGGCGAGTCCCGGAGGAGGATCTGGTACTCGGGCGTCGAGGCGTAGTTGCAATAGTCCTCGTAGAACTCGCGGTCGGTGTCGGCGAAGAGGCGCTTGGCCATCGGACCCGGCGCGCCCAGGTTCCGCTTGAGGCCCCACTTGACCAGGCCGAGCCACTCGTCGTCGAGGACCTGCGGGAGGAACACGACGCCGTCCTCCTGGAACTGGCGCCGCATCTCGGGGGTCACGTAGTTCGATTTCATATCCGTATGGTAAGCGCAAACCTTGTTGACGACAAGATCTTTTGTGTCAGCGGTCACCGTTCTCGCCGTAGCGACGGTGGCTCCGGTGCACGAAGAACTCGATCTGGCCCAGCCCGTCGGCCACCACATCGGGGCCTTCGGTGTGCACACGGACGAGGTACTCGCCGCCGTAGATGCCCTCGTACTCGCGGCCGTTGTAGTCACGGTGCCGGGTGGGTTGATCGGCGAAGTCGAACTCGTCCCACTCCACGTACGGGTCCTCGGGCCCGTGGTAGGTGTGGATGTTCCCGCCGTCCTTCCAGGTGCCTTCGTAGTAGCCGATCGGGAACGTGAGCCACGGCGGGATCGCGACCTCGAGCTCCTGGTGCCACTCGCGACCGTGTTCGTCGACGAGGTCGATCGAGCCTCCCTCCATCAGCCTCGTGCCGGGCTTGAAGCGGAGGTGGTGGCTGCCGCTGCGCAGGCGGAGCGCCGTTCCGTCGGCGTCGTGGAGGTGGAGGAGTCCCTCGAACGGGGTCCCGAACACGTCGTTCAGTCCTCCCTGCCCACCGTGCTCGTCCTCGTGGAACTGGAAGAACCCGCCGAGCTCCCGCGACTCGAACGGCATCCAGAACCGCAGCGCGCGACGTCCCTCGGTGCGCTCCTTCGGGGGAAGCCACTTCGCGGGGTCGCTCAAGGGGCTGCGCGGCTCGTAGAGGCCCCACGAGTGGTCGCGCATGGAGTACCACTCGTGCTGCCGGACGCCGATCCTCTCGCCATCGATCTCGATCCACCCCTCGGCGGTGCCGGTCTGGGAGTAGCGCGTCTGGTCGGTGGTGAGGCGGCCCCGGCTCCGCGCGACGTGGTGCTCCTCCTGGTGCGCCGGCGACATGGCGAGCCAGGTGATGTCGAATGCGAGGCCGGACTCGTTCGGCTCGAGCACGAGGCGGATGGCCTTGAACGGCTCCAGGAACTCGTAGCGGATCGGCCCGACAGCTGTATCGAAGTTCGGCCGCCAGATCCGGCTGCTGCGGACCGTCCGCTGCACGCCGTCGTGGTTCACCCCTGCGTAGGCGCCCACCATGTCGGCGTTGGGCGTCACCCGCAGACCGGTGTACAGGTGCAGCTTCGCGTCGGCGCTGTACACCCCGAAGTAGTAGCCGTCGTCCCAGTTGAAGTCGCTGACCGGCATCAGGCTGAACGGTTGCGAGTACTGGTGGACCGGGAATTCGTCGTAGGGCGTCAGCACGCCGTTCTCCTTCATGTCATCGAAGAGGTGGTGGAGGGTCGGTCCCGTCAACGACCGCGGAGCTGGTCGACGACGGGGGCGAAGTCGTACATGGCGCTGTCGGGGATCGACACGTAGCTGAACCCGTACCGCTCCCGGCGCTCCTGCAGCACCTGGATCATCGCCTCGGGGGTCCCGAGGAGCGTGGTCGGCGAGGCGAGAATTGCAGCGGCATCGATCCCGAGACGTGCGGCGAGCTCCGCCGCCGCGTCGACGGACCGCTCCGTCACGTCGAGGTGGTGGATGGGCGACTGCAGCTCGATCTGCTCCATCCGCTCCCCTGCTGCGGCAGCGACCGTCTCGAGACGGGCTCTTACGGCCGCGTCGTCAGCCGCCCCCTGCCGCGGCGCCAGCGCGGCGCCACCGGTGAGCGGCACGTTGACGCTCACGATGTCGGCGAGGCGCCCAGCGAGCTGCAACACCTTCGGCCCACCTCCGCCGAGGAGCAGCGGCGGACCACCGGCCCGCACCGGCCGAGGGCGGACGAGCAGGTCGTGCACCCGGCACCAATCGCCGTCGAAGGTGAGGCGGCGTTCCTCGGACCGGGTGAACGAGCGGACCACGGTGACCGCCTCGGCGAGTCGACGGATCCGCTCCCCCGGAGGATCCATGGCGAGCCCGAGCTGGTCGTAGTCCGCCGGCAACCATCCCGCACCCAGGCCGATCTCCAGACGGCCGCCGGACAACGCCTCGATCGTCGCGAGCTCCTTCGCGAGCAGTCCGGGATGTCGGAGCTCGGCGTTCAGGACGAGGCTGCCCACGTTGAGGCGGGTCGTGTGCGCGGCAGCGTGTGCCATCGCTGCGATGGGCGCCAACCTCGTCGAGTCCACGTGGTCGATCACGAAGAGGGTGTCGTACCCCAGGTCCTCGCAGTCCCTCGCCACCCGTGCCCACGAGGGGCCGTCCTCGGCTCCGTCCATGGCGGAGACGGCGAATCGGAACGGGCGGAGTGCCATCCTGCTCACCGACCTCCGGCGCAGGACCCGAGACGGCCGGACGCAGCGTCCACCACGCCCGGCCGATCTGGGTGGGGGGGATCCGGGACGCACCGACGAGGCGCGTTCGAGCTCGTGTGCCCGGTCGTCCTCGCGTCGATGTCCATGAGCTGAACCCCTCGACGATCCTACGAATTTACTTACCATGTAGTCAACCGCTGAGGAGAGGTCCGCCCCGGGCAGGCTGGGGCCGTCGATGATGAGGTCCTGATGTCCCAGAGCCCGGTGATCGAACCCCGCCAACAACGCTCGCACGAGTCCACCCAACGGCTGCTCGATGCCGCAGCCGAGCTCATCGCAGAGCGTGGGCTGGCAGAGGCGACGCTCGCGGCGATCGGCAAGCGGGCCGGCTTCAGCCGAGGGATCGTGAGCACCCGCTTCGGCTCGAAGGAGGGCCTGCTGTGGGCCCTCGTGGAGAGGAGCACCGAGCCCTGGATGCCGATGGTGACCAGGGCGGACGCTCCCGGCACCGGCTTCGAGCGGATCGTCGCGCTGGTGCGCGCCATCGGGGACCATGCTCAGCGCGACCCCCGCTCCCTGCGGGTGCTCCAGCGTGTGATCATCGAGGCCGCCGAGTCGAGCCCCGCCCTCCACGCCCGGCTGCAGCACTCCGTCGTGGTGATCCGGCGCTACGCCTGGTTCCTCTTCCAGGAGGGGATCGCCGACGGCTCGATCCGGCCCACCACCGACCCCGCCGTCGCGGGCGACCTCCTCGTGGTGACCCTCCGGGGCATCTCCTACCAGTGGTTCCTGTACCCCGACGACGTGGACCTCGCCGAGCTCCACGACGGACTGATCGAGACGCTCCGGGCGGCCTGCGCGACCGACTGAACGCAGCACGGCGTCAGCGCGAACCGACGACCGACCGGCCGATGATCTCCTTCATGATCTCCGTCGTCCCGCCGTAGATCGTCGTGACCCGAGCGTCGAGGTATGCCTGCGCGATCGGGTACTCCCGCATGTAGCCGTAGCCGCCGTGGAGCTGCACGCACGCGTCCACGGCCCGCTTCTGCATCTCGGTGCACCACCACTTGGCCATCGCCGCCCGTTCGGGCGAGAGCTCGCCCGCCACCAGCTCGGCGACGCAGTCGTCCACGAACGTCTGCCCGATCTCGACCTCTGTCGCCAGCTCCGCCAGCCGGAACCGGGTGTTCTGGAACCGAGCGATGGGCGATCCGAACGCGCTCCGCTCGTTGCAGTAGTCCACCGTCAGCGCGAGCGCGCGCCGAGCCGAGGCGACCGCGGACACCGCGATCGAGAGCCGCTCACGGGCGAGGTTGCGCATGAGGAGCACGAAGCCCTCCCCCTCGGCGCCCAGCCGGTTCGCCACGGGGACGCGGACATCCGTGAAGAAGAGCTCCCCGGTGTCCTCCGAGTGCAGGCCCACCTTGTCGAGCTGCGGGCCCCGCTCGAGGCCCGGCATGTCGCGCTCGAGCACGAGGAGGCTGAGGCCCTTGTGGCGCTCGCCGGGTCCGGTGCGGACGGCCGCGACGACGAGGTCCGCGTTCGTCGCGTTGGTGATGAACGTCTTGGCGCCGTTCACGACGTAGTGGTCGCCGTCGCGCTCGGCGGTCGTGGAGACGGCCGCCACGTCGCTGCCCGCACCCGGCTCGGTCATCGCGACCGCGGTGACCAGCTCGCCCGACGCGATCCCGGGCAGCCACCGCTCCCGCTGCTCCGGATCCGTGAGCTCCAGGAAGTACGGCAGGACGATGTCGGTGTGCAGCAGCAGGCACAGGCCCGCACCCGTCACGCCGGCCGCGTGGAGCTCCTCGTTGAGCACCACGTTGAAGCGGAAGTCGGCGACCCCGCCGCCGCCGTGCTCCTCGGGGACCTCGAACCCGAGGATGCCCGCGGCGCCTGCCCGACGGAACAGGTCGCGGTCGACGAGGCCGTCTCGCTCCCACCGTTCGAAGTGGGGCGCCATCTCCTTCTCGATGAACTGGCGCACCAGCCCTCGGAACGCCTCGTGGTCGTCGTCGTAGATCGCTCGCATGTCGGGACGCTCGCTCAGAGCATCTCGATGAGGGTGGCGTTGGCCATGCCGCCGCCCTCACACATGGTCTGCAGTCCGTAGCGACCGCCGGTCCGGCGGAGGTGGTGCACGAGGGTCGTCAGCAGGCGTGCCCCGGAGCCGCCGAGCGGGTGGCCCAGCGCGATCGCGCCACCGTTGGGGTTGACCTTCGACTCGTCCGCACCGGTCTCCGCGAGCCACGCCGCGATCACCGAGGCGAACGCCTCGTTGACCTCGAAGGCGTCGATCTGGTCGAGCGACACGCCGGAGCGCTCCACCAGCTTGGCCGTGGCGGGGATCGGCCCGGTCAGCATCTCGATCGGGTCGACGCCGGCCAGTGCGAACGAGTGGAACCGGGCGATCGGGCTGAGCCCCAGTCGCTCGGCGGCCTCGGTCGAGGCGATCAGCACCGCCGAAGCACCGTCCGAGATCTGCGAGGAGTTGCCGGCGGTGACGACCCCGTCGTCCTCGAACGCCGGCCGCAGGCCCGCGAGCGCCTCGGGAGAGGTGGAGCGCCGGATGCCCTCGTCGGCGGAGATCACCACCTTCTCCCCGTCGACGTCGGTCGTCACGGGCACGATCTCCTCCTCGAACGCCCCGCTGTCGGCCGCTGCGGCCGCGCGCTGGTGCGACTGGAGCGCGATGCGGTCGAGCTCCTCCCGGGAGAGCCCCCACTTCCGGGCGATGATCTCCGCGCTCACCCCCTGGTTGGGGAAGCCCGTGCCGAGGCGCTCCGCGATGGCGGGGCTGAACGGCTCACCCGGGCCCTGCGACACGGTGCAGAGCATCGGGACGCGGCTCATCGACTCCACGCCTCCCGCCACCACCACGTCGTACTGGCCGGCGATCACCCCCGCAGCGGCGAAGTGGGCGGCCTGCTGCGAGGACCCGCACTGGCGATCGACCGTCGTCGCGGGCACCTCGACGGGCCAGCCAGCGGCGAGCACCCCGTTGCGGCCGACGTTCACGCCCTGCTCACCGGTCTGGCTCACGCAACCCCAGACGACGTCGTCCACCTTTGCCGGGTCCAAGCCGGTCCGCTCGGCGAGCGCCCGCAGCACCGTGGCCGAGAGATCGGCCGGGTGCACCCCGCTGAGCCCACCGTTGCGGCGGCCCAGAGGCGTGCGGACGGCATCGATGATGACTGCTTCCATGGTTCAGGATCCTTCTGATCTGCGACCGAAGACCGGTCGACGCTTGGACAGGAACGCGGCGCAGCCCTCGCGGGCGTCGTCGCCCTCGAGCAGCTGCAGGAACTCGTGACGCTCGACGTCCTCACCCCGGTCGGGGCGCAGGACGCCTTCGTGCACCACTCGCTTGATCGCTGCGAGGCTCGCCGACGATCCCCGAGCGAGGCGGGAGGCCATCGCCGCCGCACGCTCCAGGCCCTGGCCCTCGGGCACCACCTCGCTCACCAGGCCGACCCGTTGCGCCTCCTCGGCGCCGAGGAGGGTGCCGAACATCAGCAGCTTCTTCGCGAAGAGGGGGCCCAGCAGGCGGAGGAGCTGCTGCGTACCGGCAGCCCCGGGGATCAGTCCCAATCCGCTCTCCGGGAGCCCCACCCGGACCTGCTCCTCGGCGACGATGACATCGCAGGCGAGGGCCAGCTCGAAGCCGCCGCCGACGGCATCGGCCTGGACTGCCGCGACGAACGGGACAGGGCTGCTCCGGAGTGCGCCGAAGACCCGACGCGTGAGGGCCACGTGGGATTCCGCCGCCTCGCGGGAGCCCAGCATGTGCTCCAGCTCCGAGAGGTCGGCGCCGGCGGCGAACGCCTTGCTGCCGTTGGACGCGAGCACGATCGCTCTCACGTCGAGGTCATCCGACGCGGATGCGACCGCGGCGCCGAGGGCGTCGAGCACCGACTCGCTGAGTGCGTTCACCGGGGGGTTGTCGATCTCGATGCGAGCCACCGCACCGTCGAGCGTCGTCGTCACGGTCGCCATCAGCCCACGTCTCCCGAGCCGGCGCTCGTCGACTGCCGGAGGCGCTCGTTTGCCGTCTCGATCCACGAGCCGGCCCGGAACCCCTCGTGGATCACCTGGCGGTGCCGCAGCCGCCACTTGTCGTCGTCCCCACGGACGAACTCGTCCCGGTAGCGGCCCCAGTGGTCGGGACCGGCCTGCGTCACCGCCATCCAGTAGCAGCTGGCCCGTGCCTCGGTGGGGCTGTCGAGCTCCACGTCGATGTTGGAGAGGTGGTGTCGCAGCAGCGTGGCGCCGAAGCCGTCGGCCAGGTCCCGCTTGCTCTGCTCGATCCGCTCGGCGATCGCCGTCCTGCCCTCGTAGCGACCTGCGTCGAAGGTGTCGCCCGTGATCTCGAGGACCCCGTCCTCCACGAACTGCAGGACGTAGAGGTCGGTGCGACCGCGATCGGCCGCGCGCCCGTAGGCGACCATCGTCCGGGTGATGCCGTGGGTGGCGAGCAACTGGTCGAGCGTGGACGCGTGACCGGGCATCGGGACCTCCAGGGGGATGAGACCGGCGCTACGCTTTCAACTTACCGTTTGGTCAGTACCGTGTCGTGTCGTCTTCCGGGGGACCCATGAGCGACATCTCCATCACCGCCGTGCGCGAGGTGCTCGAACGAGACCTCGGCGCGCCGGTCGAGGCGGTCGAGGTGCGGCCGATCTCGGGCGGCAACGGGCAGGAGACCTGGTTCGTCGACGCCGTCGTGGACGGCCGACCGGCGCCATTGGTCCTCCGTCGCGATCCGCCGGCCGGGTCCATGGAGTTCACCGACCGGCGGGCGGAGTTCGACGTGCTGCGCTCGCTGGAAGGGATCGGCCTGCCCATCCCCCGTGCGTACGCATACGGAGACGCCGCGGCGGGGCTCGACCGTCCCTACCTCCTCATGGAGCGGCTACGGGGCGCCGCTCCCCGCTCCCTGACCGTCGAGGAGCGATCCGCGATCGGTCACGAGCTGGGCGCGCTCCTGGGCCGGCTCCACGGCCACGGGCCGGCGCCAGCGGATCGACACCCCGGTCCGGCGGACGCCACGCGGGCGCACGTGAGCGAGTGGCGCGAGCGATACCGCTCGCGGCACCTGGGCGAGCTGCCGATGCTCGACGCGCTGTTCGGCTGGCTGGAGGCCAACGTCCCGTCGACCGATCGCCCCAGCGTGCAGCTCTGGGGAGACCCCGGCCCGCACAACCTCCTCGTGGGGGAGGGAGCCGTCACCGCGATGCTCGACTGGGAACTGGCACACGAGGGCGACCCCCTCGACGACCTCGGTGCGGCGGTGTGGGCGTGCCTCGGCACCCTCGACGCAGCCGACGTCATCGCGGGCTACCGGTCCACCTCGCCGTTCGAGGTGCCGGCGCGTGATCTCGACTACTTCGTGGTCCTCGCCTGCGTGACCCGGAGCGTGATCTCCGGGACCGGCGCCCTCGCGTTCGTCGAGGGACGGACCGAGACGCCGAACCTCGTCGGCCTGGCGCTCGCGCTCACGACCGCCAACCTGGCCAGGGGCGCGGTGCACGCGGGGTGGCAAGCGCTCGACCACGGTGCCGGGTCACCGCCGCGTCCGGCCTCCGAGGGCGACCCCCTGCGCCCCCGCCCCGACGCGCAGGAGCTCACGAGCGGCATCGCCCGTGCACTCGACGAGCGCGTGGCATCGGACGCAGTGGAACGAGAGCTCCGTCGCGACCTCCGGATCGCAGCCGCGCTGCTCCGCACCGCGACCCGGCTCGCCAGCCACGCCTCCTTCGCGCCCGACCCCGAGCTCACCGCGCTGGCACGCGAGGTCGAGGCCGCCACCGGTCGTGCCGGGCTCGGCCCGGCCGAGTGCGCCTACTCGATCGAACGGCACGCCGAGCTCGCGGCTCTCCGCCCGCGGCTCCGCGCCGCGCTGCAACGCGACCTGGCGGAACGACGCTCCCTGCTGCAGCCCCTCGACGAGCTCTACGGGGCACTCGTCGAGGTCCCCCGCAACCGACCCTTCTCCGAGGAACCAGATGCCTGAGCAACTTCCGCTGACGACCGACGACCTCTCGTTCCACGAACCGAACACCGATCACCGGTGGTGGACGGAGACGGCGTGGTTCTCCTTCGACCAGCCGGGGCGCGACCTCTCGGCCACCTTCTACCCGCTGTTCCGACCGAACCTCGGCGTGTGCTCGCTCGCGGTCTACGTCTGGGACCCGGCCGCGATCGAGCCGTGGCGGATCCCCTACACCCGGTTCATGTGGCACCTCCCCCTTCCGTCGACGGACCTCCGAGCCCTCGAGGTGGAGGGCCTGCGATACGACTGCATCGAAGAGTTCAGCAAGTACCGCGTCCGGTTCGACGACCCGGGCCGGCTCGAGGTCGACCTCACCTACGAAGGGCTGAGGGAGCCCTGGTTGGCGTCGAAGACGGCCAGGGGCGGCCACTACGACCTGCCGTGCGCGGTCACCGGAACGGTGGTGCTCGCAGGCGAGCGGATCGACGTCGACTGCCTCGGCATGCACGACCGCACCTGGTCGGTGCGACCCGACGATCGCAAGGGCAACGGAACCGGCTACTCGTTCGGGAACGCGTCCGGGCAGGACCAGTTCCTGATCGTCACGAACCTGGACGGCAACCGGGGATCGACGGCGTCCGGGGTCTTCTCCGGCTACCTCGTGCGCGACGGGCGGGCAGCCCGCCTGCGGGAGGCGTCACGGCAGGTGCGGGAGCGGAGGGACGGCGCACCCACCGTCATCGAGCTCGCGGCCACCGACGAGTTGGGCCGGACCATCGAGGTCACCGGCCGGGCCAGGAACCGCTTCGCCAACCACGCGACTCCGGGGACGTTCACCTGGATGAGCATGTTCGACTGGGTCGCCGACGGCCTCCACTACTCCGGACAGGACCAGGAGAACGTCAACCTCGACCTCGTGGGTCCTGCACTCGGCAGGCTCGAGGCGTCACTTGCGTGATGTGCGCTTCCCGGAGGCGAGCAGCTCCGCTCGGAACGCATCCACGCCGCCCCGTGCCTCCAGCGCTGCTTCCGTCGCCACGCCCGTGACGATCACGGCGGAGAGCTGGCTCGCGATCCGAGCCGGCGTGTCCCTCCCCGACGGCCGGTACCAGTGGACGATGGAGTTCAGGGTCCCCACCACGCCGAGGCCCATCGAACGGATGTCGAGCCGGGAGTCGATCGAGCCCTCCCGCTGCCCCTGACGGAGGATGGAGCGCACCAGGTCGAGGTAGGCGTCACCCTCGCGGTTGATGACCGCTTGGCGCTCGGGTGAGAGCGAGCGGAAGTCGCGGAAGTAGACGACCGACTCCACGAAGTGGGCGGTGAAGTGGTCGACGTGGGTCCGCACGACGGCCGCCAGCTTCGTCAGCGCGTCGCCCTCCATCGAGCGGACGCCCTCGAGCGCGGCGAGGGCCGCCTCGTGGTTCTCCTTGATGATCTCGAAGAGGAAGTCCTCCTTGGACTCCACGTAGTAGTAGAGGCTCCCCTTCAGCATCCCGACGTCGTCGGCGATGTCACGGGTGGACGCGGCCTCGTAGCCCTTCTCGAAGAACACCCGCGCCGCGGCATCGAGGATCTCCTTGCGACGGCGGGGCTGGCCGCGGCCGCGGGTCGCCGTCGCGCCGTCCGATGGAGAGCTCACGAGGTCACCTTCATCGGTCGACACCGTAACGGCGCGACCGTCGCACGGGCCGCGCTCACCGCGGCCCGAGTCGCACCGCTGCGTCCAGCCTCACGACCTCGCCGTTGAGGAACGTCGTCTCCATGAACCCCTTCACCAGCTGACCGACGTCCTCGGGCGTGCCCAGTCGCTTCGGGAAGAGGCTCAGCGCGGTGAGGCGCTCGCGTAGATCGTCGTCCGCGCCGGCCAGCATCGCGGTGTCCATGATCCCCGGGCAGATGCACATGACGCGGATGCCGTGGCGGGAGAGCTCGCGGGCGAGGGGGAGCGTGAGGGCCACGACCCCGCCCTTCGATGCCGAGTACGACGCCTGCCCGGCCTCACCCTCGAGCGCCGCGATCGACGCCACGTTCACGATCAGGCCGCGTTCGCCACCCTCACCCGGCTCGTTCTCGGACATCACGACCGCCACGTGGCGCAGCACGTCGAAGAGGCCGATCAGGTTCACCTCCACGTGCTTGCGGAAGTGGGCGAGGCTGTGCGGCGTCCGGTCTCGGCCGACCACCTTCTGTCCCGAGCTGATGCCAGCGCAGTTCATGAGGAGGTCGATCCGCCCGAACCGCTCCGCGACCCGGCCGACCGACTCCTCGACGCCGGCGGAGTCCGTGACGTCGACCGGGAAGAACTCGACCGCGTCCCCGAGCTCCTCCGCGATCGCGGCCCCGCCGGAGGACGGGAGATCGAAGATGGCCGCTCGACCGCCGTTCCGGGCCAGCATCCGGACGACGCCCTCCCCCAGCCCCGAGGCACCGCCGGTCACGAGCCCAACGGATCCGTCCACCTTCATCGAGACTCCTCCAAGAGTGACTTGACCTCCTTCAGCGCCTGGAACGACCAACCGGCCAGATCCGGGTCACCGAACGGGGTGATGTTCCAGCAGATCAGGTGACGCAACCCGGCCGCCTCGTACGTTCGGATCTGCTCGACGACCTGCTCCGGCGTGCCGCAGAACGCATACGACCGGACGACCTCCGGCGGGATGCCGTCGATGATCCTGAGCGCCTCGGCGCGGGGCACCGCGGCGGGGATGAGGTTGT
>Ga0182743_1003566_pt1 | contig 12401 bp, 13 predicted proteins | sample eDN3rd30CKraftOP_FD_128522 | JGI IMG/M metagenome (GOLD analysis project Ga0182743, IMG submission 128522) | Enriched Organic Plus compost microbial communities from Emeryville, California, USA - eDNA 3rd pass 30_C Kraft OP (version 2) (version 2) ... | reverse complement strand
GCCATCACCTTGCCGCTGGGCTACACCAGCAGCAAGGAGTACGCCGAGCTGGAATGGCCCATCGACATCCTGATCACGCTGGTGTGGGTGGCCTACGCAGTCGTGTTCTTCGGCACCATCATGAAGCGCCGCGCGCGCCACATCTACGTGGCCAACTGGTTTTTCGGCTCGTACATCCTCACCATCGCGCTGCTGCACGTCTTCAACAACATCGAGATGCCGGTGTCGCTGTGGAAGTCCTATTCCGCGTATGCCGGCGTGCAGGACGCCATGGTGCAGTGGTGGTACGGCCACAACGCGGTGGGCTTCTTCCTCACCACCAGCTTCCTGGGCATGATGTACTACTTCGTGCCCAAGCAGGCCGGCCGGCCGATCTACTCCTACCGCCTGTCCATCGTGCACTTCTGGGCCCTGGCCTTCACCTACATGTGGGCGGGACCGCACCATCTTCTGTATACGTCGCTGCCCGACTGGACCCAGTCCCTGGGCATGGCCTTCTCGCTGATCCTGCTGGCGCCCTCCTGGGGCGGCATGATCAACGGCATCCTGACGCTGCAGGGCGCATGGCACCGCCTGCGCACCGATCCCATCCTGAAGTTCCTGGTGACCGCCCTGTCTTTCTACGGCATGTCGACCTTCGAAGGCTCGATGATGTCGATCCGCACGGTGAACGCCCTGTCGCACTACACCGACTGGACGATCGGCCACGTGCATTCGGGCGCGCTGGGCTGGGTGGGGATGATCACCTTCGGCTCGCTCTACTACCTGATTCCGCGCCTGTACAACCGCGAGCGCATGCACAGCGTGGCGGCCGTGGAGCTGCATTTCTGGGTGGCCACCATAGGCGTGGTGCTGTACATCGCCGCGATGTGGATCGCCGGCGTGCAGCAGGGCCTGATGTGGCGCGCCACCGCTCCCGACGGCACGCTGGTGTACAGCTTCGCGGAGGAACTGAAGACCCGCATGCCGTTCTACCTGGCCCGCCTGGCCGGGGGCCTGCTGTACCTGGCCGGCATGGGCATCATGGCCTGGAACGTGTGGATGACCGTGCGCCGCGCCGAGGCGATCAACCCCGCGATTGCGCCGGCACAACCGGCCGCGTCGGCCGCCACCGTGCCCGCCGCGGCGTGACGAGGTTTCCATGACAAGCAGACAACATCGCTTTTTTTCGCACCAGACGCTGGAGAAAAACATCGGCTGGATGATCATCGCTAGCATCCTGGTCGTGTCCTTCGCGGGCGTGGCGCAGATCATTCCGCTGTTCTTCCAGCACAGCACCACGCAGGCCGCGCCCGGCGTCGCTCCGCTGGACGCACTGCAGCTGATGGGGCGCGACATCTACATCCGCGAGGGCTGCGTCGGCTGCCATTCGCAGCAGGTGCGCATGCTGCGCGCCGAGGTGCAGCGCTACGGCCCTTACTCCGAGGCGGCCGAGTCGGTATACGACCACCCCTTCCTGTGGGGATCCAAGCGCACCGGCCCCGACCTGGCGCGCGTGGGCGAGCGCTATTCCGACGCTTGGCACCGCACGCACCTGCGGGACCCGCGCGCCGTGGTGCCCGAGTCGAACATGCCGGCCTATCCCTGGCTGGAGAAGACCGCGCTGGACCGCAGCGACGTGCAGGCGCGCATGCGGGCGCTGCGCCGGCTGGGCGTGCCCTACACCGACGCGCAGATCGCCGCGGCACCCGACGCGCTGGCCGGCAAGACCGAAGAGGATGCACTGGTCGCCTATCTGCAGGGGCTTGGCCTGGCCATGCGCCGGGCGCCCGCCGCGACCCAGACGCCGGCCGCTGCCGGAACCGGAGAGTGAACATGGACTACCTCAGCGCCTTCATCACGGTGATTTCGATGGCGACCTTCCTGGGCATCTTCTGGTGGGCCTGCTCGCGCGGCCGCCAGGCCGCCAACCGCGAATCGGCCATGCTGCCCTTCGCCCTGCCCGACGAAGGCGGGCACCCGCAACCGGATGGAGCACCCCGGCCATGAGCGATTTCATCAACGGCTTCTGGGGCTATTTCGTCGCCGCCATCGCCCTGGGCGGCATCGTGTGGTGCGTGTGGCTGCTGTACACCCAGCGCCGCTGGCTGGGCGTTCAGCCCGCGGCGGGTGGCCAGACCGAGACCACCGGCCACGTATGGGACGGCGACCTGGCCGAACTGAACAATCCGGTGCCGCGCTGGTGGACGTGGATGTATCTGCTGCTGTGCGCGTTCGCGCTGGGCTACCTGGTGCTGATGCCCGGACTGGGCCATTTCGAGGGCATGCTGGGCTACACCACGGCGAACGAGGTCGCGCGCGGCCAGGCCCGCCTGGCCGAGGAAGTGCAGCCCCTCTATGCGCGCTACACCACCATGGCGCCGCAGCAAATCGCCATCGATCCCCAGGCGCGGGAGATCGGCCAGCGCCTGTTCCTGAACAACTGCGCGCAATGCCACGGGTCGGACGCCAAGGGTTCGCCCGGCTATCCCAGCCTGGCCGACGCCGACTGGCTGGGCACGGGTACGCCCGACTACATCATGCAGACCATCGCCGACGGCCGCCACGGTGTGATGCCAGGCTGGAAAGCCAACATCGACGCCAAGACGGCCGGTGACATCGCGGTCTATGTGCGCTCGCTGTCCGGGCTCGCGGCCGATCCGGTCCGCGTGGTGTTCGGCAAACCTGCCTTCCAGACCTACTGCGTGGCCTGCCACGGCGCCGAGGGCAAGGGCAATCCCGCGCTGGGTGCGCCCAACCTGAGCGACGGCGTGTGGCTGTACGGCAGCTCGGAAGCGGCCATCGTACGCACCATCCTGGAAGGGCGTGACAACCGCATGCCGGCCTTCGGCGAGGTCCTCAGCCAGGATCAGATCCGCCTGCTTGGTGCTTGGGTATGGGGGCTGTCGAACACGCCGGCCACCGCGGCGGCGCAATGAGCACGCACCACGGCAACGCCACCCTGCACGCGCTGCACGACATGCGTGGCAAGATCTACGCGCGCGCGGTACGGGGCCGCTATGCGCGCTGGCGCGTGGCCATGGTGGCGCTGACCCAGGCGGTGTTCTATGGCGCGCCCTGGCTGCAATGGAACGGCCGGCAGGCCGTGCTGTTCGACCTGGGCGCACGCAAGTTCCATCTGTTCGGCCTGACGCTCTGGCCGCAGGACGTGGTGTACCTGGCAGGCCTGCTGGTCATCTCTGCGCTGTCGCTGTTCCTGTTCACTGCGATCGCCGGAAGGCTGTTCTGCGGGTACGCGTGTCCGCAAACGGTGTACACCGAGATCTTCATGTGGATCGAGCGCAGGCTGGAAGGCGACCGCATCGCCCGCATCCGCCTGGACAGCGCCCCCTGGAGCCTGCGCAAGCTGCGCATCAAGGCGGCCAAGCACGCGCTGTGGCTGCTGGTGGCGGGCTGGACGGGCTTCACCTTCATCGGCTATTTCGCCCCGATCCGCGAACTGGGCGCGGCTATCGTGTCGCTGCAGCTGGGCCCCTGGCAATGGTTCTGGATGCTCTTCTACAGCTTCGCCACCTGGGGCAACGCGGGCTTCATGCGCGAGACCGTCTGCAAGTACATGTGCCCCTATGCCCGCTTCCAGAGCGTGATGGTGGACCGCGACACCCTGGTGGCCACCTACGACCGCGCGCGCGGCGATCCGCGCGGCGGCCGCTCCCGCAAAACGGACCACCAGGCCGCGGGCCTGGGCGACTGCGTGGACTGCCACCTGTGCGTGCAGGTCTGCCCCACCGGCATCGACATCCGCGACGGTCTGCAATACATGTGCATCGGCTGCGGCGCCTGCATCGACGCCTGCGAACCGGTCATGGACAAGATGCATTATCCGCGCGGACTGATCCGCTATTCCTCCGAGCGGGCCATGCAGGCACGCCAGCCCGGCGTCCGCGTGCTGAGGCCGCGCGTACTGGCCTATGGCGCCCTGCTCCTGGCGCTGACCGCCGGGCTGGCGGTGGCCCTGGCGCTGCGCAACCCGCTGCGCATGGACGTGCTGCGCGACCGCGGCGTGCTGGGCCGCGAGTTGTCGGGCGGCCTGGTGGAGAACGTCTACCAGCTGCAGCTGATCAACACCTCGCGCATGCCGCAGACGCTTCGCCTGTCCGCCACCGGACTTGACGGGCTGACCGTGCATGCCGGACGCGAAGGCGGTGACGTCATCGAGGTCCCCCCCGAATCGAACCGGCTGCTGCCCCTGTCGCTGCGTGCGCCGGCCGGTGCGGCTGCCCCCGGCGCATACCCCATCCGCCTGCAGGCGCGGTCACTGGCCGCAGGTGACGATGCGGTGCGGGTCGAGGAACCGTCCCGCTTCTACCTTCCCGAATGAGGCTGCCATGCAGACATCGCCCCCACCCGCCACGCCTTGGTACCGCGAACCCTGGCCCTGGATTCTGATGGCAGGTCCGTTGGTCGCCATGGCGGGATGCGTCCTCACCATCTACCTAGCGCTGGCGAACTTCGCCGAGGAGCCCATCCTGGAAGGCGGAACCCGCCGCGGACTGGTAGTCGAGCGCGCGCCGGCGCAGCCGCAGCCGCGGCCGGCCGCGGGCGCCGCCGCCGCGCCGGCCCGTTGAACCCGGGCGCACGACGATGCGGACGCTTACGCCGATCCTGATCCTGTGGCCCTCTTTCCTGGCGGCCGTCGTGGGCAGCGCGATCGCCTTCGCGCTGGTCGATCCGCTGCACCTGCCCCTGCCGGATGTCCCGGCCGGTGGCCGCGTGCCGGTGTACACGGTGGCATTCTTCGCGCTGTGGGCGCTGGCCGCTCTTTCCAGCGCATTGACAGTATGGCTGGCGCCGCGCACGGCGCGGGATACGGCCGACGACTGACGCGCCAGGCCCGGATCAGCAGTCCTGCACGTCCGCCAGCGCCTTCAGCGCGGCGACATCCAGAATGCGCACTTCACGGTGCGCCAGCTGTATCACCCGCTCGCGCGCGAAGCGCGAGAACAACCGGCTGACCGTCTCCATCGACAGGCCAAGATAATTGCCGATTTCGTCGCGGCTCATGCGCAGCACGAACTCGCTGGCCGAATAGCCCAGCGCGGAATAACGCTGCGACAGCCCCAGCAGGAAGGTGGCCAGCCGTTGCTCGGCACGCGTGCCGCCCAGCATCGCCACCAGCTCGTGCGACCGCGTGATCTCGCGGCTCATCAGGTTGCGCACTTGCTGCTGCAGGCTGGGCAGCTGCGCGGCGAGGCGGTCGATGTCGGGCAGGCGGATGACGCAGACCTCGGAATCCTCCATCGCGACTGCGGCCGACATGTGCCGCCCGCCCAACATTCCCGGCATGCCCAGCAATTCGCCGGGCAGGAAGAAACCCGTGATCTGCACGTGGCCGGCGGCATCCTCAATCTGCGTCTTCAGGCTGCCGAAGCGGATGCCGTAGATCGCGTCCAGGGCATCGCCCGCGGTATAGAGCCGCGTGCCCGCCGGTACCCGCAGGCGCGTCTGCACCAGCCCGCTCAGGCGATCCACGTCCGCCTGACTCATGCCCACGGGCACGCAAAGGTGCCCCAGCATGCAGGTGGAGCAGTTGCCGGCATGGGCGGTTGCGGGCAGCGGAGTGGGCATGGCGGGCATTGGAAGGGAGCGTTCTGCCAGTGTACCCGGCGCGCGCGCGCAGTGCCTTCGACCTTCCTTTTCACGGGTCCGCTGGGACTTGGCAGGGAAGACCCTGCCCTTGACACGTCGCACATGCCTCGCCAAAATATCAGAAAACGCACAATTGTGCGTATAGCGCACAACTCATGCCCCCCCCCCCGAGGAGACGCGCGTGCCATTCGACGCCATCCGAAACCCCTTCTCCCTATCCGTGGGCCCCACGGACGGGCCGGTGCTGGTGTTCGGGAATTCACTCGGGACCACCTCTTCAATCTGGGACCGGCAGGTCGCATTGTTGTCATCGCGCTTCAAAGTGGTTCGGTTCGAGTACCCGGGACACGGTGGCGCGGCACCGGGCGAGCCCTATCGACTGAGCGACCTCGCGCGAACCCTGGCGTCGAACCTGCAGCAGCTGGGTATTCAGGCGTTTTCCTATTGCGGTATCTCGATGGGCGGCGCCCTCGGCCTCGAACTGGCGCTTGCGTTTCCCGACCGCCTCGCTTCTTTGGTGCTGTGCCACACGGCTGCTCGCTTCGGCACGCCAGAGTTCTGGCAGCAGCGCATGGAGCAAGCATCGAAAGACGGCCTGCGCTCGATCGCCGAGGCCAGCGTATCGCGTTGGCTTACTGAAGAACATGCCGCTTGCCATCCCGACAAGGCGGGGAAGCTGCGCCGGATATTTGAATCGACCGATGTGGACGGCTATCTGCAGGCGTGCCGGGCGGTGATGCAGGTCGACCTGCGGGATCGGCTGAAGGACATAAACGTACCCACGTTGATTGTGGCGGGCAGCCACGACCGGGCAACGCCTCCCGATCAGTCCAGGGAACTGCATGCCCTCATACGGGGAAGCGAGTATGTGGAGCTTCCTGTCGCGCACCTTGGCCATCTCGAAGCGCCCGAAGCGTTCGACAGCGCGCTGACCCATTTTCTTGAACGACTGATTCCAACGAACAGGAGCAATCATGCTGGATCAGGCAACTGAAACACAACAGGCGTGCTTCGCCGTGCTGGATGACTTCATGGCGGCACTGAATGCGCACGATGCCGCCGCCATGGACGCAACCATGCATTTCCCCCACGTGCGCTTTGCCGCCGGAAAGATCAAGGTCTACGAGCGTCCGGGCGACAACCCCATGGACCTGTTCCAGGCTCTGAAGGACAAGGACGACTGGCTCTACAGCACCTGGCGGACACGCAAGCTGGTGCAGTTCACCGATGTAAAGGCACATGTGGCATTGAGCTACACCCGCTATCGCAGCGACGGCTCGGTCATCGGGGTGTACGAGTCGCTCTACGTGCTGACCAAGCTGAACGGCAACTGGGGAATACAACTGCGTTCCAGCTTTGGGCCCTGAACCGGCCCCGCCCTGCATACCAATACCTGCGAACTATCTGTGGGAGACACAAGATGCGCATCAGCCTACGAAATGCGGTTTTCTTCATTGCCGGTCTGTTCACCCTTGGCGTGGCCCGGGCGGACTTCCCGGCCGGCCCCATCACCCTGGTCGTTCCGTTCCCGCCAGGTGCGGCTTCGGATGCCATTGCACGGTCGCTGGCGTCCGCGGCCAGTCCCAGGCTCGGACAACCCATCGTCGTCGAAAACAAGGCAGGAGGAGACGGCGTCATCTCGGCAAGCGACGTTGCGCGCGCTACGCCTGACGGACACCGGATACTCTTTGGCACCAATAGCGCGTTATCGGCGTCTCCGGCGATGAAGAAGAGCCTGCCCTATGACCCCGTCACGAGTTTCGCCCCCATCACGGAACTCGGCCGTTATACGTTCTTCCTGTTCGTCAATGCGTCCGTCGAGGCCAAATCGGTCGCCGAACTGGTGGCAGAAGCCAAGCAGGCCCCCGGCAAGCTGAACTACGCGACAGGCAACACCACATCGCTGGTGTCCATGCTCCAATTCAGTTCCCTTACCGGCGCCGACATGACCCAAATACCCTATCGGGGCGAGCCGGCGGCCATGATCGACATGCTCAGCAACCGCGTGCAGGTCATGTTCGCCAACCCGTCCATCGGCTTGCCGCACATGGAGAAGGGCCAGATTCGAGCCTTGGCCACGACCTCCCGCCAGCGCAGTCCGCTGCTGCCAAGCGTGCCAACCTTGGCGGAGGCTGGCGTGGACGACTTCCGCATCACGTCGTGGGCAGGGTTGTTCGCGCCCGCAGGCACGCCCGAGCCCGTGCTGGCCAGGCTTCGCCAGGCATTTACCGAAGCGATGCAGGAGCCCGCAGTCAGGAGTCAGCTGGAACAGCAGGGCTTTATCGCCCAGGCTTCCGATGGCGCAAGCCTGGCCCAACTGGTTCGAGACCAGCTGGTCCAATACGGCGACACGATTCGCGCCGCGGGCATCCAGCCCGAGTAAGGCGGTGAGTGAGGCTAAAATCAAGGCCTCACATGCCTCCTTCCTCCGATGAGCACGTCTTCCGGTGCGCCCGAACCCAACACGTACGTCGAAGCATTCGCGAGAGGACTCGCAGTCATTGAAGCGTTCGACGCTGACCATGCAGAGCTGACGTTGTCGGAGGTCGCCGCCCGCGCCAATGTAAGCCGGGCGGCGGCGCGACGCCTGCTGCTGACGCTGTGTCATCTGGGATATGCAGTCAACCTGGGGCGCGCGTTCCAGTTGACGCCCAAGGTCATGCGGCTCGGCTACTCCTATCTCTCCGGCTGGACGCTGCCCGAGATTCTCCAGCCCTATCTTGCTGCGGCCGCGGAAAAAACCGCCGAATCCTGCTCCGCGGGCGTGCTAGATGATCTTGATGTTGTCTATATCGCGCGTGCGTCCACACGCCGCATCATGTCAGTAGACCTGTCGGTGGGCTCGCGGCTACCCGCGTGGGCAACTGCGCACGGCCGAGTGCTCCTGGCCCAACTGGACGATGGCGAACTGAAGGATCGACTGCGCCGCAGCGCGCTGCATCCGCACACGCCCTACACGATCGCCGAACCGCAGCGGCTGGCGCAGGAAATCCGGAAAGTGCGCGACCAGGGATACTGCTTCGTAAATCAGGAGCTGGAGCTCAGTCTCACCGCCATCGCAATGCCCTTGCGCGACAAAAGCGGCAAGGTGTCCGCCGCTGTAAACCTGGCCGGTCATGCCGAACGAAACACGAAGGAAAAGATGATAGGCGAGTTCCTGCCGATCCTGCGCGAGACGGTGGATGAGATCAACGCTGTGCTGCGGGTACGCTAGCGACACGGCCGCTTTTCGTTGTCTGCCTGTGGCCGCCCGTTGAGCCTGGAAGCCGCCCTTGCCTATGCGGCCGGTTACAATTTCGGCAGCGCGGATGACCCGGCCTCGGTCGAGGCCGTGGCGGGATCCCTTCCTCGCATCACCGCGCGCAGTTCAACCAGCTCAGGCAGGCCCAGCGTGAAGGAATCGAAAACTGGGCGATTAAGCAGATTGAGCGATACCTGAAGCCGGCAAGCAAACCACGCAGAGAAGAAGCTGTCGGATCCCCAGCTTTTGGATTGACGGAAAATTTTTAGGACAAATGTGACGAAATGAGAAAAACGCTACTGATTACTGCGGTCCTGGTCACTCTGGTTGGATGTGCCACCAAAAATTATGGCCGCCAAGGCGAAGTGACCGACTTCGAACGCCAGACGCTGACCTGTCGCGAGATCGAGATCGAGCAGGCCAAGGTGCATGGATACCTTGCGCACGTGGAGAAGGAAAGCGAATTCGACGCGCGTTCGGTCCTGTCCTTCCTTGGAGATTTCGGGATGGGGAACGTGATGGAGAAAAACGCCGCCCTCCAAGCCGCTAACACGCGCTTGTCGCAACTGCAGACCGTGTCGGTACAGAAAGGGTGCTCCGCGGCTATTGCATCCACGCCCGCGCAGGTGCCTTCTGCCGCCCCAACAGCTCCACCCAGAGAAATCCATGAGTTCCGTGGCAGCGACCAGAGTCGCTAAAGACCCGACAGCCGCACCCGCTGCTTGCGCTCCGCCGCGGGAGGTCTGTGCCGGCGTAGTCGTCTAGCCGAGCGCGGGCTCGCCAGACGGTGGCCGCGAAGCGCCGGAACAACAACGACCTGGGCACGCTGGCGGTGGCGGCGGGGGTAAGGCCGACTTGCTGCCAGGCGAAAAAGATGAAGCCATCAGGATCGGTGGGAGGTACGAACCGAACACGCTAACGACCAAGTAATCCCCAGCCGCCTCCGGGCGGCTTTTTTGTGTCTACCGCAAGGACGTATCACCGCTCCGCCGATGGCAGTGAAGTCTGTAGGGCTTCTCGCCCGGTTATGCCACGGGCGATGCCATGAATTTAACTCTTGGCTTGGGCGGTATCGGCCGGGACTAGTCGGGCCCATTATGCACACGCCGCTCTATGCAAAAAGCCCCGCAGCGAACTCTGCGGGGCTTTCTGGAACTTGCTAGGATGAATCTTGGCGGAGACGGAGGGATTCGAACCCTCGATGCAGTTTTTAGCCACATACTCCCTTAGCAGGGGAGCCCCTTCAGCCTCTCGGGCACGTCTCCGAAGAATCCGGGATTCTATCAGAATTTTTTGACGTTTTCTCAAGCGCGGGTCCGCTTTGCGCGAGGCCCGCGTTGGAAAAGCCTCAGGCCTTCTCGGCCGGCGCCTGGTCCAGGCCGAAGGCCTTGTGCAGGGCGCGCACGGCCAGTTCCATGTACTTGTCGTCGATGATCACCGAGGTCTTGATCTCGCTGGTGCTGATCATCTGGATGTTGATGCCTTCCTGCGACAGGGTCTGGAACATCAGGCTGGCCACGCCCACGTGCGAGCGCATGCCGATGCCCACGATGGAGACCTTGGCGACCTTCTCGTCGGTGACCAGTTCGCGCGCGCCCACGGCGGGGATCACCTCGCGCTTGAGCACGTCGACGGTGCGCTGGTATTCGTTGCGGTTCACCGTGAACGAGAAGTCGGTGGTGCCGGCCACGGACTGGTTCTGCACGATCATGTCCACGTCGATGTTGGCGGCGGCCACCGGGCCCAGGATCGAATAGGCGATGCCCGGCTTGTCGGGCACGGCCAGCAGGGTGATTTTGGCTTCGTCGCGGCTGAAGGCGATGCCGGAGACTACAGCGGCTTCCATTTTTTCGTCTTCCTCAAAAGTGATCAGCGTGCCCGAACGCATTTCTTCTTCGAGCGGAATGAGCGGGTCGGTCAGCGACGACAGCACGCGCGTCGGCACGCGGTACTTGCCCGCGAACTCGACCGAGCGGATCTGCAGCACCTTCGATCCCAGAGAGGCCATTTCCAGCATCTCTTCGAACGAGATGACGGACATGCGGCGCGCCTCGGGCACGACGCGCGGATCGGTGGTGTAGACCCCGTCCACGTCGGTGTAGATCAGGCACTCGTCGGCGCCGATGGCGGCCGCCACGGCCACGGCCGAGGTGTCGGAGCCGCCGCGGCCCAGCGTGGTGATGTGGCCATCGCCGTCGATGCCCTGGAATCCGGTGACCACGACCACGCGACCGGCGTCCAGGTCGGCGCGGATGCGGGCGTCCTCGATGGAGCTGATGCGGGCCTTGGTGTAGGAGGAGTCGGTGCGCACGGGCACCTGCCAGCCCGTGTAGCTACGCGCCTGCACGCCCTCGGCCTGCAGCGCGATGGCCAGCAGGCCGCTGCTGGCCTGCTCGCCGGTGGCGGCGATCATGTCGAGTTCGCGGCCATCGGGATGCGGCGCGATCTCGCGGGCCAGACCCAGCAGGCGGTTGGTTTCGCCGGCCATGGCCGACGGGACAACCACCACCTGGTGGCCGGCGGCATGCCACTTGGCGACGCGGCGCGCCACATTCTTGATGCGCTCGACCGAGCCCATCGAGGTACCGCCATACTTGTGAACGATCAGGGACATCTCGTACTCGGGATAAAACGGGATGGTTCGAACCGCGGCCCATGCCCCGTTCGGGCGGGCACGGGCAACAACGCCTGGAAGCCGGCGTTTTCGTTCAACGCCGTCGGCAGCCAGAGCGACGCGCCTGGCGCAAAAATGCGGCAAACGCGATCGGCAAACTTATGATTTTACCTTGTCGGGAGAAATTTGCGTTGACGCCCCCGATAGGGGCAATGGCACGTCCATGATTCTGGCTAGGAAAGCAGCAATACCCGGCCACAGACGCAGGCGATAACCCGCCCCGCATGCGGCATGCGCAGGTTGCGGTCGTGCCCCAGGGCATGCAATTGACGCAATTGCCTGGCCAGTTCGGCCAGCCGAGCATCGCTGGGCATGGGCAGGCCTTGGCCGGCCAACCAATAGCGCAGCACGTGCGCTTGCCGGGCGGGCGACAGGCCGCGCCAGGCGGCCAGGGAAAAGCTGGCGTCACGCTGCGAGAAGTCCAGCGCCGCCAGATCGGCTTGCGCCACTTCGGCCAGCACCTGCGCGGCCTCCGCCATGTGGCGGGCATGGCGCGCCACGATGGCCTGCCAGCCCGGCCATCGCGCATCCAGCACGGGCTTGAGCTGGGCACGCACCGCCGCGCGGGTATAGCGGGCGTCGGTGTTGGTAGGGTCTTCCACCGGGTGCCAGCCCAGGGCATCGGCAAAATCGGCGGCGGCCTGGCGGATGGCCGTTCTTGGCACGGCCAGCCAGGGCCGCACGTAGCACAGGCCATCGCGCCGGGTACATTCCGCCATGGCTGCCATGCCCTCCAGGCCGGTCCCGCGCAACAGGCGCAGCAGCACCGTTTCCGCCTGGTCGTCCTGGTGGTGGGCCAACAGGATGTGGCCTACCTCGGCCTGGCGGGCCAGCCCCGCCAGGGCTTCGTAACGTGCCTGCCGGGCCGCGGCCTCGATGCCCTTGCCCGTGTCGCCG
>Ga0182743_1003561_pt1 | contig 12409 bp, 8 predicted proteins | sample eDN3rd30CKraftOP_FD_128522 | JGI IMG/M metagenome (GOLD analysis project Ga0182743, IMG submission 128522) | Enriched Organic Plus compost microbial communities from Emeryville, California, USA - eDNA 3rd pass 30_C Kraft OP (version 2) (version 2) ... | reverse complement strand
GTGGCCGGGTGGTACTGGAGTTCGCGGGCCAGTTCGTCGGCGTCGATGGCGATGCCGTTGACCGCCAGCTTCGGCAGCTCGACGTGTTCGACGCGGTTTTCGTAGTGGGAGCAGCTCATGGGGATCACCTTCGGGTGGCGGATAACCGCGAACGGTTATCCGCCCAGGGGGTTGGCGCGATGGATCAGGCCGCGCGGCTCTTCTGGCGGACCACCTGGTAGCGGCGGCCCAGGTACCACACCGGGGCGCTGACGATGTGCACCAGGCGGGTGAAGGGGAAGAGCACGAACAGCGTCAGGCCGAGCGTCACGTGCAGCTTGTAGACCAGCGACACCGGGGCGATGGCCTCGGCCGCGGCCAGCGGCTGCAGGGTGACCACCGACTGCGCCCAGTCGGCCAGCATGACCATCACCGAGCCGTCCAGGTGGTGGGTGGAGGCGACGATGGTGGACAGGCCGAGGATCAGCTGGGCGTAGAGCACCAGCAGGATCATCAGGTCCGAGGCGTTGCCGGTGGCGCGCACCCGGGCGTCGGTCAGGCGGCGCAGGATCAGCCCGGTCAGGCCGATGAAGCAGAGCACGCCGAAGAAGCCGCCGGAGACCATGGCCAGCAATTGCTTGTGCTCGGTGCTGATCAGGTGCTCGTAGACCGCGTGCGGCGTCAGCAGGCCGACGAAGTGGCCGGCGAGGATGAACAGCACGCCCACGTGGAACAGGTTGCTGTACACGCGCATGCCCTTCTTGCTCAGCATCTGACTGGAGCCGGCCTTCCAGGTGTATTGCGACAGGTCGAAGCGCGCCCAGCTGCCCACCAGGCAGATGAACAGGGCGACGTAGGGGTAGACCCCGAACAGCAGGGTATTGAACGACATGATCAGGCTCCTTGGCTGGCCACCCGGCGCGGCGGCACCGGCTGGGCGACCCATTGCAGGGGTTGTTCGAGGGCGCTGGAGGGCTGCCGCGGGTTCGACGGGCAGCCGGCGGCGGGTTCGCCGAAGCTCACCTGGGTTTCCTCCCAGGCCTTGTCCAGCGCCTCCAGGCTGTCGTCGCGAGCCTCCTGCTCGCAGTCGCGGTGCAGCCCGGCCAGGTCCGGGCGCTCGCCGGAGAGTTCCAGCAGGCCGTGGAACACCGCCGCGTAGGCGCTGCCGCGCTCGTCCAGGCGCGTCGCCAGCAGGGCGAGGATGTGCGCCACCTCGGCCAGGCCGACGCGCGCGCCCTCGGCGTCCTGCAGGGCGAGGAACTCCAGGTACAGCGGCAGGTAGTCCGGCAGCTCGTTGACGTGGATGGCCAGGCCCGCGGCGTTGTAGCGGTGCAGCAGGTCGACCATGGCCTGGCCGCGGTCGCGGCTCTCGCCGTGGACGTGCTCGAAGAGCAGCAGCGAGACCGAGCGGCCACGTTCGAACAGGCCGTCGTAGCGCGCCTGCACGTCCAGCAGGTCGCCCTGGCAGAGTTCGTTGAGCAGCGCGGCGAGGCCGTCGCGCTGCGCTTCGGGCAGGTCGCTGGTGCGGATCAGCGCGTGCAGCGCCAGGCTTTCCTCGCGCACTTCCGGGCGCGGGTAGTCCAGCAGCAGCGCGCAGAGCTTGAGCAGTTGGCTGTGGCTTTCCAGGGAGATAGTCATGGCCTTCACTCCTGGATCTGCACGGTCTGGATGACGTTGCGGCGGTCCACCGGCTTGCCGCCGAACAGGTTCACGCCGGAGTTGCCCGAGCAGCCACTGCCGAAGCTGAAGCCGCAGCCCGAGCGCTCGGCGAAGGCGTCGGAAAGCGCCTCCTCGCGGTGCGCGGTGGGGATGACGAAGCGGTCCTCGTAGTTGGCGATGGCCAGGTAGCGGTACATCTCTTCCACCTGTTGCACCGACAGCCCTACCTTGGCCAGCACGTCCAGGTCCTGCTTGCCTTCCACCTGCTCGGCGCGCTTGTAGGCGCGCATCGCCAACAGGCGCTTGAGGGCGCGCAGCACCGGCGCGGTGTCGCCGGCGGTGAGCAGGTTGGCCAGGTACTGCACGGGGATGCGCAGCGATTCGACGTCCGGGATCACCCCGTCGCTGCCGATGTGGCCCTCGGCGGCGGCGTTCTGGATCGGCGACAGCGGCGGCACGTACCAGACCATCGGCAGCGTGCGGTATTCCGGGTGCAGCGGCAGGGCCAGCTGCCAGTCCATGGCCAGCTTGTACACCGGCGACTTCTGCGCCGACTCGATGACGCTGTCCGGCACGCCGTCCTTGCGCGCCTGCTCGATCACTTTCGGGTCGAAGGGGTCGAGGAAGATTTCCAGCTGCTTCTGGTACAGCTCGCGCTCGTCGGCGCAGCTGGCCACTTCATGGATGCGGTCGGCGTCGTAGAGCAGCACGCCCAGGTAGCGGATGCGCCCCACGCAGGTTTCCGAGCACACGGTGGGCTGGCCGGCCTCGATGCGCGGGTAGCAGAAGATGCACTTCTCGGACTTGCCGCTCTTCCAGTTGAAGTAGATCTTCTTGTACGGGCAGCCGCTGATGCACATGCGCCAGCCGCGGCACTTGTCCTGGTCGATGAGGACGATGCCGTCCTCCTCGCGCTTGTAGATCGCCCCGCTCGGGCAGGACGCCACGCACGCCGGGTTCAGGCAGTGCTCGCACAGGCGCGGCAGGTACATCATGAAGGTGTTTTCGTACTCACCGTAGATGTCCGCCTGGACCTGGTCGAAGTTCTTGTCCTTGCGCCGCTTGGCGAACTCGGTGCCGAGGATTTCCTCCCAGTTCGGGCCCCATTCGATCTTCTGCATGCGCTGCCCGCTGATCAGCGAGCGCGGCCGCGCCACCGGCTGGTGCTGCGCCTTGGGCGCGGTGTGCAGGTGCTGGTAGTCGAAGTCGAAGGGTTCGTAGTAGTCGTCGATCTCCGGCAGGTCGGGGTTGGCGAAGATGTTCGCCAGCACCCGGAACTTGCCGCCGATGCGCGGGACGATGGAGCCGTCGGCGTTGCGCACCCAGCCGCCCTTCCATTTCTGCTGGTTCTCCCATTCCTTCGGGTAGCCGATGCCGGGCTTGGTCTCGACGTTGTTGAACCAGGCGTATTCCATGCCTTCGCGGCTGGTCCAGACGTTCTTGCAGGTGATGGAGCAGGTGTGGCAGCCGATGCATTTGTCGAGGTTCAGCACCATGCCGACTTGCGAACGAATTTTCATGGCGTCTCTCCTCAAATGTCCCGGGGCAGCGGCTGCGGCAGGGCGTCGCCGCCCAGGCCGCCATGTTCCGGCTCGTCGAGCCAGTCGACCTTGTTCATCTTGCGCACCACCACGAACTCGTCGCGGTTGCAGCCCACGGTGCCGTAGTAGTTGAAGCCCCAGGCCTGCTGGGCGTAGCCGCCGATCATGTGGGTGGGCTTGAGCACCACGCGGGTCACCGAGTTGTGGTGGCCGCCGCGGGTCTTGGTGGTCTCGCTGCCGGGTACGTTCACGATGCGTTCCTGGGCGTGGTACATCAGCACCATGCCGTCCTTCACCCGCTGGCTGACCACCGCGCGGCAGGTGGCGGCGCCGTTGGCGTTGAAGACTTCGACCCAGTCGTTGTCCTCGATGCCGGCGCGCTTGGCGTCATGCTCGCTGAGCCAGATGATCGGCCCGCCGCGGGACAGGGTGAGCATCAGCAGGTTGTCGCTGTAGGTGGAGTGGATGCCCCATTTCTGGTGCGGGGTGATCCAGTTCAGGGTGATCTCCGGGTTGCCGTTGGGCTTCTTGTTGAACAGCTTGTCGGTGCTGCGGGTGTTGACCGGCGGCCGGTAGCTGACGAAGCCCTCGCCGAAGGCCTGCATCCACGGGTGGTCCTGGTAGAACTGCTGGCGGCCGGTGATGGTGCGCCACGGGATCAGTTCGTGGACGTTGGTGTAGCAGGCGTTGTAGCTCACGTGCTCGTCTTCCAGGCCCGACCAGGTGGGGCTGGAGATGATCTTGCGCGGCTGCGCCTGGATGTCGCGGAAGCGGATCTTCTCCTCTTCCTTGGGCAGCGCCAGGTGCTCGTGCTCGCGCCCGGTGATCTTGGCCAGCGCGTTCCACGCCTTGACCGCCACCTGGCCGTTGGTTTCCGGGGCCAGGGCGAGGATCACCTCGGCGGCGTCGATGGCGCTCTCTATGCGCGGCCGGCCCTGGCTGACGCCCGGCTCCAGCACGCGGTGGTTGAGATCGCCCACCAGTTTCACTTCCTTCTCGGTGTTCCAGCCGATGCCCTTGCCGCCGTTGCCCAGCTTGTCCAGCAGCGGGCCGAGGGAGGTGAACTTCTTGTAGGTGTTCGGGTAGTCGCGCTCGACCACATGCAGGGTGGGCATGGTTTTGCCCGGCAGCGCTTCGCACTCGCCTTTCTTCCAGTCGCTGCCGCCGAAGGGCTGGGCCAGTTCGTTGGCGGTGTCGTGCAGCAGCGGCACGGTGACCAGGTCCTGCTCCACGCCCAGGTGGCCGACGGCGACCTCGGAGAACTTCTTCGCGATGGCCTTGTAGATCTCCCAGTCGCTCTTGGCTTCCCAGGCCGGGTCGATGGCGGCCGACAGCGGGTGGATGAAGGGGTGCATGTCGGAGGTGTTGAGGTCGTCCTTCTCGTACCAGGTGGCCGTCGGCAGGACGATGTCCGAGTACATGCAGGTGGAGGACATGCGGAAGTCCAGGGTGGTGACCAGGTCGACCTTGCCTTCGGCGCCCTGCTCCACCCAGTCCACCTCGGTGGGACGCGGGCCGCCGGCCTTGCCGAGGTCTTCGTTCATCACGCCGTTCTTGGCGCCCAGCAGGTACTTGAGCATGTACTCGTGGCCCTTGCCCGAGCTGCCCAGCAGATTGGAACGCCAGATGAACATGTTGCGCGGGAAGTTCTGCGCATCGTCCGGCTTCTCGCTGGCGAAGCGCAGGTTGCCGGCCTTGAGCTCGCGCACCACGTAGTCCTGCACCGGCAGCCCGGCGCGCTCGGCGTCGGCGGCGATGCGCAGCGGGTTGCGGTCCAGCTGCGGCGCGGAGGGCAGCCAGCCCATGCGCTCGGCGCGGATGTTGTAGTCCACCGCGTGCTCGGGGAACTGCTTGCTGTCGGCCAGGGGCGAGAGCACTTCGTGCATCGACAGCTTTTCATGGCGCCACTGCGAGCTGTGCAGGTAGAAGAAGCTGGTGCCGTTCATCTGCCGCGGCGGGCGGCTCCAGTCGGTGCCGAAGGCCAGCGGTACCCAGCCGGTCTGCGGGCGCAGCTTCTCCTGGCCGACGTAGTGGGCCCAGCCGCCGCCGCTCTGGCCGATGCAGCCGCACATCATCAGCATGTTGATGACCGCGCGGTAGTTCATGTCCATGTGGTACCAGTGGTTCATCGCCGCGCCGATGATGACCATGGCCTTGCCGTGGGTCTTGTCGGCGCTGTCGGCGAACTCGCGGGCCACCTGGATGGCGCGGGCCGCCGGCACGCCGGTGATGCGCTCCTGCCAGGCCGGGGTGTAGGGGGTGTCGGCGTCATCGAAGCCGCGGGCCACGTTGGCGCCGCCCAGGCCGCGGTCGACGCTGTAGTTGGCCATCTGCAGGTCGTAGACGGTGGCCACGCGCAGTGTCTTGCCGTCGGCGCCCTGGATGTCGCGGAAGGGCACGCGGCGCAGCAGCACCTCGTCGTTGTCCACGCCCTTGAAGTGCGGGTGCAGCTGGCCGGCGAAGTACGGGAAGCCCACCTCGCAGGCGTGCTCCGGGCCGTCGATCAGGCTCAGGCTCAGGCGCGTCTCGCGGCCCTGGCCGCCTTCCTTCTCCTCGATGTTCCACTTGCCCGACTCGCCCCAGCGGTAGCCGATGGCGCCGGTGGGCGAGACCAGCTCGCCGCTGGTTTCATCGAAGGCAATGGTCTTCCACTCGGGGTTGTTGTCCTGGCCCAGCTGGCCGTCGAGGTCGGCGGCGCGCAGGTAGCGGGTCGGCTTGAAGGCGCCCTCGCCGTGCGGCTCCAGCAGCACCAGCATGGGCATGTCGGTGTACTGCCGGCAGTAGTCGACGAAGTAGGCGCGCGGCTTGTCGAGGTGGAATTCCTTGAGGATGACGTGACCGAAGGCCATGCCCAGCGCGGCGTCGGTGCCCTGCTTGGGGTTGAGCCAGAGGTCGGTGAGCTTGGCCACCTCGGAGTAGTCCGGGGTCACGGACACGGTCTTGGTGCCCTTGTAGCGCACCTCGGTGAAGAAGTGCGCGTCGGGGGTCCGCGTCTGCGGCACGTTGGAGCCCCAGGCGATGATGTAGCTGGAGTTGTACCAGTCGGCCGACTCCGGCACGTCGGTCTGCTCGCCCCAGATCTGCGGGCTGGCCGGCGGCAGGTCGCAGTACCAGTCGTAGAAGCTCAGGCACACCCCGCCGATCAGCGACAGGTAGCGGGCGCCGGCGGCGTAGCTGACCATGGACATGGCCGGGATCGGCGAGAAGCCGATGACGCGGTCGGGGCCGTAGGTCTTCACGGTGTAGACGTTGGCCGCGGCGATGATCTCGGTGACCTCGTCCCAGCTGGAGCGCACGAAGCCGCCCAGGCCGCGCTCGCTCTTGTAGCTTTTCGCCTTGGCGGCGTCCTCGACGATGCTCGCCCAGGCGTCCACCGCGTCCTTGTGCGCGGCGCGCGCCTCGCGCCACAGCTTGAGCAGCGGCTTGCGCACCTTGGGGTACTTCAGGCGGTTGGCGCTGTAGATGTACCAGGAGTAGCTGGCCCCGCGCGGGCAACCGCGCGGCTCGTGGTTGGGCAGGTCCGGGCGGGTGCGCGGGTAGTCGGTCTGCTGGGTTTCCCAGGTGATCAGGCCGTTCTTCACGTAGATCTTCCAGGAGCAGGAACCGGTGCAGTTCACCCCGTGGGTGGAGCGCACGATCTTGTCGTGCTGCCAGCGCTGGCGGTAGCCGTTCTCCCAGGCGCGGCTCTCGTTGGAGACCTCGCCATGGCCGTCGGCGAATTCGCCCTGTTTCTTCTTGAAGAACTGCAGGCGGTCGAGCAGGTAACTCATCTGTATCTCCTCACCCGGTCTACGCCGGGCGTTCAAACGCTAATCAGGCTCGCGAAACGGGGCTCAGCAGGGGCTTTCCGCACCCTTGCGCGCATACCACCACCAGGTCGCGACTATGCAGCTGAGGTAGTAGGCGACGAACACGTAGAGGGCGCCCTCGGCGCTGCCGGTCATGTGCAGCGAAGTGCCGAAGGCCTTGGGGATGAAGAAGCCGCCGAAGGCGCCGATGGCGGCGGAGAAGCCGATCACCGCGGCCGACTCCATGCTGGCGTTCCGGGCCGCCTCGGCCTCGCTGTAGCCGCCACGCTTGAAGCGCGCGGCCCACTCGTTGCGGAAGATCACCGGGATCATGCGGAAGGTGGAGCCGTTGCCGATGCCGGCGAAGAAGAACAGGCCGATGAAGGCGCCGAGGAAGCCGAAGAAGCTACCCGCGCCACCGTCGCCGGGAAGGAAGGCGATCACCGCGAACACCCCGGCGATCATCGCCGCGTAGTTCCACAGGGTGATGCGCGCGCCGCCGAACTTGTCCGCCAGCCAGCCGCCCAGGGGCCGGCTCAGGGCGCCCACCAGCGGGCCGAGGAAGGCGTACTACAGCGGGTTGATGTCCGGGAACTGCGTCTTGCTGAGCATGGCGAAGCCGGCCGAGAAGCCGATGAAGCTGCCGAAGGTGGCCACGTACAGCCAGCACATCAGCCAGTTGTGCTTGCGCTTGAAGATCACCGACTGCTCGCTGAACGAGGCCTTGGCGTCGGCGATGTCGTTCATCCCGAACCAGGCGGCGACGGCCACCACGGCGATGAACGGCACCCAGATCCAGCCGGCGTTCTGCAGCCACAGGCGGCCGCCGTCGGAAAGCTGCTGCGGCTCGCCGCCGAAGCTGCCGAACAGGCCGCCGGCCACCGCCAGGGGCACGGCGAACTGCATCACCGAGACGCCCAGGTTGCCCAGCCCGGCGTTCAGGCCCAGGGCCGTGCCCTGCTGGCTCTTGGGATAGAAGAAGCTGATGTTGGACATGCTGGAGGCGAAGTTGCCGCCGCCGAAGCCGCACAGCAGGGCGATGGTGGCGAACACCCAGTAGGGCGTCTGCGGATCCTGCACGGCGAAGCCCAGCCAGATGCACGGGATCAGCAGCGAGGCGGTGGACAGCGCGGTCCAGCGGCGGCCGCCGAACACCGGCACCATGAAGGAGTAGAACACCCGCAGGGTGGCGCCGGAGATCGACGGCAGCGCGGCCAGCATGAACAGCTGGTCGTTGCTGAAGGCGAAGCCCACGGCGTTCAGGCGCACGGTGACGGTGCTCCAGATCATCCACACGGAGAAGGCCAGCAGCAGCGCGGGGATGGAGATCCACAGGTTGCGCGTGGCGATGCGCTTGCCGGACTGCGCCCAGAACTGCGAGTCCTCGGGGCGCCAGTCGACCAGCAGGGGCCCCCGCGCGGCTTTGAGTTGGGAATTGGCGATCATGCCCATGTCGGCACTCCGTCAGGATTGGCTGGAAGTCAGAGGGGAAAGGTCGACGTCGGCCGTCTGGGCCCGGCCGTCGAGGCGGCGCTGCTGCTTGATCGCGTAGTGCATCCAGACCATGCAGACGATGGTCAGGCCGAACAGCAGCATGAAGCAGGAGGAACGCACGCCGATGTGGTCGGCGGCATAGCCGAACAGGATGGGCAGGCAGAAGCCGCCGAGGCCGCCGATGACGCCGACCATGCCGCCGACGGTGCCCATGTTCTGCGGGTAGTAGTCGTGGATGATGCGGTACACGCTGGCCTTGCCGAAGCCCTGGGCGATGCCGACCACGAACACCAGGAAGGTGAACAGCCAGACGTTCAGGCCCACGCCCAGGCTGAGGTCGCCCTGGATGCCGTGGATGGTCATGGTGGTCTGCGGGTAGGACAGGAAGAACAGGCACACCAGGCACACCCAGAACACGCCCCAGTTCACCGCGCGGGCGCCGTAGCTGTCGCTGAACCAGCCGCCCAGGGCGCGGATCAGGCCCGACGGCAGGGTGAACAGCATGGTGATGAAGGACGCGGTCTTCAGGTCCAGGCCGTACTCGGCGATGTAGTACTTGGGCAGCCACAGGGCCAGGGCGACGAAGCCGCCGAAGACGAAGAAGTAGTACAGGCCGAAGCGCCACACCCGCAGCTCGGCCAGCGGCGCCAGTTGCTTGGCCAGGGTCGGCCGGGCGCGGCTGGCGTCGGCCTCGCCGCCCTTGGCGTGGGCCGGGTCGTTCCAGGTGCAGAACCAGAACAGCGCCGCGGTCACCAGCATGGCCACCGAGTACACCTGCGGCACCATGCGCCAGCCGAAGGCGACCACGATCAGCGGCGCCACCAGGTTGGTGATGGCTGCGCCCGCGTTGCCGGCGCCGAAGATGCCCATGGCGGTGCCCTGGCGCTCCTTCTCGAACCAGGCCGAGGTGTAGGCGATGCCCACCGCGAAGGAGCCGCCGGCCAGGCCGACGAACAGGCCCAGCACCAGGTACTGCCAGTACTGCGTGGCGAAGGCCAGGCCGTAGATGGGGATGGCCACCAGCAGCATGTGGATGAAGAACACGATGCGCCCGCCGAAGCGGTCGGTGATCAACCCCAGGGGCAGGCGCACCAGCGAACCGGTGAGGATCGGCAGCGCCACCAGCAGGCCGAACTGCGCCTCGGACAGGCCCAGTTCCGCCTTGATGCGGATACCGATGATCGAGAACATCGTCCAGACCGCGAAATTCACGGCGAACGCCAGTGTGCTCATGCCGAGCACGGAGTACTGTTTCTGTCGATGCGATGCCATGGCCAACACTCATTCGTCGATGCCGTTGGCCGCACGTTAGGCAGAGCCCATTCGGCGTCCGTTGACCGCGATCAATGAGCCCGGGGCCGTTTCATGGGCAGATGTGCGCCGCTACCTACAAATGGGTATCGTCGAAATGCATGCACAACACTTTGATTTAAAAGGTTTTTTCAATGAATACAGGCACTCGTTCGGAGCCTGAGGCGGCCGAGCGGTTCTTTGGAGGTATGGCCCCCGCCAGCCGCCAGACCCTGCGCCGCTCCATCGTCCTGCGCTTCGGCTGCTACCTCACCCTGCTGGTGTCCCTGGCCCTGGCCGGCATGTTCAGCGCCCTGCTGTTCGCCGACTACTCGCACCAGGACGCGGCGGTGATCAACCAGGCCGGCTCGCTGCGCATGCTCAGCTACCGCCTGGCCCTGGAGCCCTCGGCGGAAGGCCGCCAGGCGCTGCGCCGGACCCTCGGCGAACGCCTGGAAAGCAGCGAGATCGCGCGCCTGCTGCAACGCGCCGACGCCGACGACCCGCTGCGCCACCAGCACCAGCTGCTGCGCCTGGAACTGGCCAGCCTGGACGTCGCCCAGACCCCGGCCCTGGCCACCCTCGACACCCTGGTCGGGCACATCGACGCCTTCGTCGGCACCCTGCAGCGCAACGCCGAGCAGCGCTCGCAGATGCTCAGCACGGTGCAGGGCCTGTGCCTGTTCCTCAGCCTGCTGGTGGTGTTCGTCAGCCTCTACGACCTCAGCTACCACGTGGTCGGCCCGCTGCGCGAGCTGACGCAGACCGCCCGCCGCCTGGGCCGCGGCCAGCTGGAGGCGCGCGTCAGCTACAGCGGCGAGGACGAGCTGAGCCAGCTGGGCGAGCGCTTCAACCAGATGGCCGAGGAGCTGCAGGGCATCTACGGCGAGTTGGAAGCGCGGGTGGCGGACAAGACCCGCGCCCTCTCCCACAGCCACCAGCGCCTGGAACTGCTCTACGCCAGCGCCCGCCGCCTCGGCCAGGACCCCTACGACGAGCGCAGCCTGCGCCCGCTGCTGGGCCAGCTGGAGCAGGTACTGCAGGCCGGCAAGGTGACCCTCTGCCTGAACAAGGACGGCGTCGAGCGCGCCTACAACTCGCTGACCCCCAGCGGCGCCATCGCCGACTTCTGCCTGCAGGGCGACTGCGGCACCTGCCGCACCCGGGCCGACAGCTGTGGCGAGGGCGGTGGCCTGCAACCACTGCTGATGTTCCCCCTGGCCAGCGGCGAACACCGTTTCGGCGAGCTGTTCGTGGAAGCCAGCGGGCGCCTGGAAGACTGGCAGGCGCAATGCATCGCGGCCTTCTGCGACAACATCGCCCGCACCTTCGCCCTGACCCTGCAGCAGGAACAGGAAAGCCGCCTGGCGCTGTTCGCCGAGCGCAGCACCATCGCCCGCGAGCTGCACGACTCGCTGGCGCAGTCGCTGTCGTACCTGAAGATCCAGGTCAGCCGCCTGGGCACCCTGCTCAAGCGCGAGGCGCCGGCGCAGAAGATCGACGAGACACTGGACGAGCTGCGCGAGGGCCTCAACAGCGCCTACCGCCAGCTGCGCGAGCTGCTCACCACCTTCCGCCTGAGCCTGGAGCGCTCCAGCCTGGCGGTGGCGCTGGAGGATACGGTGCGCGAGTTCGCCGAGCGCGGCGAACTGACCATCGAGCTGGACAACCGCCTGGCGCACATCCCACTCAACCCCAACGACGAAATCCACCTGCTGCAGATCGTCCGCGAGGCGCTGTCCAACGTGGTCCGCCATGCCCACGCCGACTGCGCGCGGGTGGTGCTGGCCGAGGACGAGGACGGCCAGGTGCTGGTCAGCATCGAGGACGATGGCGTGGGCCTTGACCCAACGCAGAACCGCAACGGCCACTATGGGCTTAGTATCATGCGCGAACGCAGCCAGACCCTCGGCGCCGACTTCCACATCGCCCCGCGCGAGCCGCGCGGCACCCGCGTCAGCCTGAGCTTCCAGCCACACCCCCTGTCCCAACGTCAGCGCGAGGAGTCCACCCCATGACCGCCAGCCCCACCGACGATCGAGCCCGCATCCTGCTGGTGGACGACCACCCGATGATGCGCCGCGGGGTGATCCAGCTGCTGGAGTTCGAGGACGACCTCAGCGTGGTCGGCGAGGCCGGCAGCGGCGAGGAAGCCCTGCGCCTGGCCGCCGAGCTGGACCCGGACATGATCCTGCTGGACCTCAACATGAAGGGCATGAACGGCCTGGAAACCCTGCGCGCGCTGCGCGAGAACGGGGTGGACGCGCGCATCGTGGTGTTCACCGTGTCCGACGACCGCGGCGACGTGATCAGCGTGCTGCGCGCCGGCGCCGACGGCTACCTGCTCAAGGACATGGAGCCCGAGCGCCTGCTGGAGCACATCCGCCAGGCCGCCACCGGCCAGCTCAGCGTCAGCCCGCAACTGACCCAGGTGCTGGCCCAGGCCCTGCGCGGCGACGAACACCCCAAGCGCCTGGAAGACCTGACCGACCGCGAACGGCAGATCCTCCGCCAGCTCGCCCAGGGCTTCAGCAACAAGATGATCGCCCGCAAGCTGGACATCACCGAAGGCACGGTGAAAGTCCACGTCAAGCGCGTGCTGCACAAACTGGGCATGCGCTCGCGGGTGGAAGCGGCGGTATGGGCGGTGGAGAACCG
>Ga0182743_1003556_pt1 | contig 12418 bp, 9 predicted proteins | sample eDN3rd30CKraftOP_FD_128522 | JGI IMG/M metagenome (GOLD analysis project Ga0182743, IMG submission 128522) | Enriched Organic Plus compost microbial communities from Emeryville, California, USA - eDNA 3rd pass 30_C Kraft OP (version 2) (version 2) ... | reverse complement strand
TTCATGCCCTAAATACGAGGCGAGCGACCCTACACACTCGCGCAGGTAGTCCAATGCTTGATAACTGGGAATAATGACGCACACTTTCTTCTCTAGACCGACATTCGAATGTGCCTTCGAAATTCCGGCTCGCCTAAATGCAATGTTCTCGATGGCACGGTCGAGAGAGACAGTCTTCGTGATTGTATTTTCTGCAGCATGCATGTAATACCGCGACAACAGCACAGGCACCGATACGATTCTAAAACTTGCCTTTACCCGAAGAATAAAATCCCAATCAACCAATCGCTCTAAACTTTCATCGAATCGAATTCCTGCATCAAGCACGCGGCGTCGGTGAGAAAAACAATTTAAATCAATATAATTATGTTGTTCCAATAATGAACAATTCATTGGGCCGAATCGCACCGCAGACAGCTTATTTAAATCTCGATCGCCGTAAATATACTGTCCACCATAGATTGCATCAGCGTGGGCACAAGAATCGAACGCCCCTACGGTGGCACCTAGATAATCTTGCAACCAAGTATTATCAGAATCGAGATATGCGATTAGCGCTCCGGTTGATTTTTGCAGGCCAGCATTTCGAGCAACACATACCCCACTATGTCGCCCAAGCTTGATCAACTGAATGCGAGAATCTGCAGCTGCGGCATTTTCTGCGATCGAAGCGGACGCATCATCGCTGCCATCGTCGATGATAATAAGTTCGAAATTTTGATGCCGTTGAGCTATTACTGAATCGACTGCACGTTGCAGAGTCTTTTCACGATTCCACACCGGCATAATCACTGACACCTTGACATTCTCGCCGTTAGTTCCCTTTTGAACTAAATGCTTTGCGATGGACTCCATTACAGCAAAACAGCGCTTATCCTCTTCCTTGAAGGGCGTATAAGTCATCGGGTTTAACATTGCAAAATTGAGAAATTCTGCAAGATTGGAATAACTTCGACTCTGTTGCGAATCTTTCAGGATAAGGGCATCTCGAGTTTCGAGGTAGTGCAATAGGGGGTTGTGAATTACCTCCCTATTTTCTCGTGCATCCAGATATCTACCCACATCGAACCATGGTCCCGGTCTACGTCCCTCTCGCGCACCATGACGAACGTAGTGCAGCACCGGATCAAAGCCAGCCTCCGCCACATCTGGATACTTATCAAGATACCAAGCGGAATCAAAGAGATCGCTCTTCCTGATTAAATCACAAGCGATCGCCTCTAAATTCGGTGGTGATTGATTACGGCGCCGAAAAATCATCGTTTACTCAATACGAAGGCCTCAGAAACTGCCATCTGATTAGAGCCTTGGAAGACTCATCAGCCTATATTCGCGAATTTGGGGTCGGAAAGCTTGATAGCCTTCGTAGTCGAAGGGTCAGAAAGGTATTGAGCCTCCCTCTATTGCCTGCCAACAGCTAGCTCTTAGAACCGGCCCTAGAGGCATATACGCAACACCCCATTAAACATAAGTCAGATGACACTTTTATAGTCGAAAAAACTTTGACTCAGAATCCCCTTTGAAGAGTTCTTCCAAATGCCATTGCTTGAACTATTGGGGTAATGATTTTCTCCCACTCATGTACCGCGGCATTCGTCACATAAATCGCGTCTTCTGGCTGCACCAAAAACTCTTTCGCCAGAAAGATGGCAGCAGGATCACGCATGTTCAGTCGGAAAACCTCCGGGGTGGCTGCTTCAGCGCCAGGTAATCTAGACAACCGGAATACAAAAACGCCCTGTGGATCCGCCATTGACTCATCCAACCAACCTGCGGTGCCGAGGGCCTCTAACAAACTAGGCCGCTGCGAAGGCAAATCCAACAGACCGGGATTCTTGACTGCCCCCATGGCGACAAAACGCTTTTTCGCTCTTGAAACAACTATCTCCGAGCGCGGCGAAACTGGACGATTCAAGCCCTGCAATAAGCTTTGATAGGAGTACACCTGAGCGTCCTTACCATTCCGTACTGTTACCTCCACCAAGTGAGGTTCAAGCAATGGCCCGCCCGCAAGATTAATTGCGTCTAGCAGTGTCAACGGCCCTTGCAAAGCGGAGAATCTTCCAGGCTGTTTGACGGCTCCCGCGACCAATACTGACCCGGATACGTCCCCTAACAGACTAACCATAACCTGCGGGTCATTTGCGACCCCTCGCAGTCGGCGCCTAATTTCATCCTCGACGCCGTTTGGTGTTTTCCCAGCTACCGAAAAACGCCCAGCATAAGGCAAAGAAATTTTGCCCGTCGAATCGACGCGAATTTCGAATTTTGTGCCGCCCGCAGCTAATGGAGCAAACATGGTATTTTGCTCTCCAATATCGGCGATGATGATCTGCATAACATCACCCGGTATTAGCCTAATCTCAAACGCCTTGGTCGGTGATACAGCTTTGGAAGCGGGCTCGTCATCAGGGCGAGCATAAGGAGCGATCGTCTGAGGAGAAAGATCAACTAGTTGGTACGGAATTGTTCTATCTTCCGGGTCAGCGACAATTGCCCCGATATGCGGGCCAGCGCCCGACAGGATACCTCCAGCACACCCTGACAGGGCGACCAGCAACCCCAGCGTAGCGCAAAGCCGGGAAGAGTATCTCAAAGAAAGAGCTGAGCTAGTCACGATGATCCTCGATGCTGGCGATTACAAAACGTGTGACGCCATAAATGAACAAGAGAACGACCAATAAGGTCAACAAGTTGTATAGCTTGTAGGGGTACGTGGGATCTTCGGGCATATTTGGCTGAACGACGGTAACCAAACTATGTATATTCTTGTTGGCTTCAATCTTCGCGTTCTGCAATGCAGATACGCTTAGTTTGTATGCCTCTTCAGCGATTTCCGCGTCCACGGTTAGCTTACGAAAAGCTGCAGCGATCACGTTTAGGTGCCCATCCTGAGCCGACGATACGAGAGAGCGCCGTTCAGTTTCCAACTGCTTTTTGAGTGCAGTCACACGATTCTGCTGTTGACGCACTTGAGGCGAATTCGGGTTCAAAGTACCCAATAACACTTTGAGATTTGCCTGCTCAGTCGCTAGGGTAGCTTCTAGCGTTGCGATGATCCCGGCCTGAGATTTCGCAGCGGCTTCGGCGTCTAATAGACTATTTTTACTTTGGAACTCAACCAGTGCAGCCCTTTTATTCTCGTAGTCTAGGCGAGCTTTAATGAGTTCGTCTTCCGCGAACTTCACCTGGTCCGTTGCCAGTTGGCGTGATACATCATTAATGAAGTTCTGACTCTGCTCCAACATGGCCGACAGCGTCGTATGTGCAAACTCTGGCGAAAGCCCTTGCGCCTCAATCGTCAACAACCCTGTAAGCTCATCAACATGAACGGTTATCATACGCTCGTAAAATTTCAACAAATCCTCGCGCGAGACCTTTTCTCCTATCCAGTAGAAGGGATCCGAATATTGCTCAGCAAAATGTTCATGCCATCTCAGCTTTTTTTCTAGCGCCGCCAGCATATCGGGTGAAGTCAAATACTCATATAAGAAAATAGTTTCTTGTTTTGATATCTGCTTTGTCGTCGAAGCTAAAATCGCTGCTCCAGCCGTTTGCTGGCTTAGGGCGGACGCCGCTGCAGAATCGACAACCACTACCTGGGCGCTGCTAGCGTAACGATTAACAGCTAATAAGCCGTAATAAATAATCGCTAGCACCATAGGCACCACGATAATAAATAGCAGGAGAAGTTTATTTCGCCGCTTATTTCTCGAGTTCATTATTTACGTTTCCATTTTATTTTGAGCGATATGCTTCAATGCCCTGCGCAATATCTTCATAGACTATTAATTTTCCGCTATCTACCAGTAGAACGATATCACAGAGCCGCTCGACCTCTTTCATATTGTGCGTAGTAAGAAATATCTTTGACTTCCCAAGCTTATCCCGAAAAACTTCTTCGCATTTCTTTCGAAACGAGTTATCCCCAGCAGCCATGACCTCGTCGATCAAGTAATAATCGAAGTCGAAAGCCATGCTAAGTCCAAACGCAACTCTTGATCGCATCCCGGACGAATAGGTTCGTACAGGTTCGTCGAACCATGAGCCAATATCAGCAAATTCCTGAACATAACGAACCTTTTCACGCATATCGTCGTCGACGTGTCCGTATACACGACAAACAAATTTCACGTTATCGCGCGCACTCAGGCTACCCTGAAATCCGCCAGCCTGCCCCACAGGCCAGGAGATACTCTTATCCGTACGAATCGCCCCGGAATCAGGACTGTCAACGCCGGATAGCAAACGCATTAGCGTGGATTTTCCTGCACCGTTCTTGCCTATCAAGGCAATATTCTTATCGGGCGGTACCACCATAGATAAATTGCGGAAGATATATCGTCTCCCAGACGTTGTCAGATAAGACTTAGTCACGTTATCGAGAGTAAACATGAGCTAGACAATCCCTTTAATGGCCAACATCTTGGATTTACGCACTCTGAATAGACCCAGGCCAACACACAGCAGTACCGCCATAGTGCCCGCGACATAGGGGAATGACACCAAATCAAGCATTCTGTAGAAGGGAAATACGGCCTGCCGCAACAATTCCGTTAAATGCAGAAATGGGTTCCAACTTATATATGGCAGTATGTACGTCGGAAAACTCGTCACAGGGAACATGGCTCCCGATGATAAATACAGGATGAGAAAGAAGAAGCGCACAAACGTACGGATTTCAGGAAAGGCATCTGCCACGACAGAAAGAACCATTCCCAACCCGAACGCCAAAGCCACTCCCAATATCAGCAGCCCGATCCATTCGAGGGGTCTGCTGATGCTCACATCGTAGCCATACCAGGCAAAGGCGGCTAACACAAACACATAAGAAATGCTCGCGATACTGCATTGCAATATCGTTCGAGCCACAAACGTGTCCATCGGTGTTAGTTGTTTATAAGCGAAGAGACCTCGGTTCGCCGAGAGGCCTTCCATGATCAGCATTGCAACCCCTCTAAACATTACGAAGGGCGCGACCCCGGTCAAAACAAAGACCGGAAATGGAATACCCTGAGTTGGCCCCCGACCACGTATCAGCCCCATAACAACGACCATAAAAATGAGCTGGATAATTGGCTCAGCCAGCATCCAAAAGGCTCCCATGCGACGCTGACCAAAGCGCGTACGCATTTCACGCAGCAGGAGCGCAAAGATCACCGCCCGGGTAATTTGAAATGGAGAACGAGGCGTCATCAAAAGAAACTCTTTATAAGGCGTGCTGCACTGCAGTATACCCAGGAAGGCGCGAGGACAACATGATCAATTTCTGCGACGCATCCGCAAATACTGTAGGCATACCCATTGAGATCACGTTAATCACTTAGAACTCCACGGCATCAGCACGTGAGGCATACCACTCAGGCTGAAGTCAGGGTGTTGATAGTTCAAGTTCGGGTTATAGAACGGGTCATGATGCATCAGATGGGCCCACCGAGCGCGCATGTACTCCACTTCTGCTCTCGCACGGAGAACCTGCGCCGGAGTCGTGTCCCGCCCTCGTGTAATTGACTCATGGTGATACAACAAAGCATGGGGTGTCCATAGTACGCGCAAGCGCGCTTCCCGGATCCGCAAGCAAAAATCCACGTCATTAAAGGCCACGGTCAAGTCTGCCTCGTTTAGTCCCCCCAACGCCAAATACAAGGATTTATGCGTCAACAGACAAGCCGCTGTCACTGCGGAGAGGTCCTGCGCGACGAGCGCGCGTCCGCAGTAACCCGGCGCATCTCGTCCAATACCCGAATGCAAATGATTAGCACACCCGCCCGGTCCGACGGTATCGCCACCATGCTGAACAGTATCGTTGTCATACAACAACTTCGCTCCAACAGCACCGATTCCTGGTTGTAACACCAGGCCAACCATTTCGGCCAGCCAATCAGGCGAAATGACCTCAGTATCGTTGTTCAATAGACAAATCAGGTCGCCCCTAGCCTGGCGAACGGCATAATTATTGATTTTTGAATAATTAAACGCCTCATCGAACGGCAAGACACGCACATTAGGTATCGCCTCGATCGTGCGCAAATAGGCGATCGTATCTGCCTGCACGCTCTGGTTGTCTACAACGATGATCTCGTATTCTTGATACGACGTCTTTGTCAACAAGCTATCAATGCAGCGCCGCAAATGGACCAGACCGTCCCGGGTCGGGATGACTATGGAGACTAAAGGCAAAGGGTCGGGCAAGGCATAGCGAACGTGACACCGACCTGAGCCCGCCGCCGTCACGACAGCCTTGATGCCTTGCGACTGTAAATGTGCAGCCACCAGCTCACTGGTCTCTGCTCCGCCAGTCCCATCCTTGCGGTCATATGTGGCGTTCACGTGCCATAGCGGCGCGCAAACATGCCCGACGTCCGGAGTATCCGCCGTCAGAGCCAATAACAGACTATGGAACGCTCCATCGACACTGTATTGCATGGCCCGCGCTGCATCCCAAATCCTTGACAATGATCTGGTGCGCCATGCGAAAGCATTCCCTATATAGTTTGTCGCGCGCAGCAACTCCGCGGACCAGTCAGGTTTGAAAGCAGGATTGACCAGGCGCCCGTCGTCGCCAACTGTGTCATGATCCGCATAGACAACGCCTAGCTGACGCGTAGCATCGCTGTCAATCGTGTGGGCGAGCCAATACAGTGCCGATTCAGACAGACGGATTCCATCTTGTAAGAGGATTGTCCAACTTGTGCCACGTACACTATCATTGGTAGATACCGCGCCCGCCTCCTGCGTCCATATTTCGGAACGGTCAGCCAGAGCCTGCGCCCAACCCTCGTACGGTAAATGTATCCGAGAAAAATGAGGATATATCTGTTTATCGAGGCTGGAGTCGACCTCCGAAATTTCCGTTTGACCACCCACGCCTGCCAAGACAACGACTTGAAAATGCGGCGGCCGTCGCCAATGACGCAAATGCTTCTGCATTAAATGACGGTCTTCCGGGGACACGCTATAAAACTCGGCATGCCAATCGGCATAGCTTCGCATATAGGCATTCGCCCTGAATCGGCAAGACACTGCATACGCGTGGTTCAGATTGCTGAACATTGTCCGCCATCTGAGTCCCGCGCGCGCTCGACGCTCCTGCGTTTGCGACCAAAAGACCGGCACGACTCGGCGCAATTGGCGGAATCGATACTCTGGCCACGACAATCGCCGCAACGAAACGGATATCTTGCTTGCCGCATACAGGCTGGAGGCAGTGTTCAGTCGAACCGCGCGAATGCCGGCCGATACCACGGCCATTTCCTGTATTTGACCGCTGCGGGTTACCAGGACATCAACGTCAACGGTTTGCCCATTGATCAAACTGAGCGTCAAGACAGCGCTATAGGCGCGATCATGCCCCGTCGCGGTTCCTTGTATCAGATAAACCCCTGCGCCAGACGTACCGCTGCCTTGCTTGATAGGTATCAACCAAGCATCTGAAGCCTGCTGCGCAAAAACGGTGCTATGAGAAAACATATCGTCTTGGTTAGCCTCGTTGCAAGCCTGCCTTCAGGCTGTGCAGCCATTGCCGCCAAGCCGATCCCGGCGCCTTTGCTTCCATCTCGGGCGCAATCAGCGCCTCAAGGCGCTCAACCTCGGCTTTGACGGCAGGCACAAAGGCCAGCATATCGTCGCACTGCTCGTTATTTTTGTCGTGCAATTCAAAGTATTTGCGATGCTTGATCCGGCCCGCCTTCGTGGCACTGCCCTTCGGACTTTTACGCAGCACAAATTCTTCGAATGATTTCACGACGTAATGGTTGATTCGTATGTTCGACCAGACAACATTCTTACTCAAGCTGTCCTGCCGACCGTCACGGCAAACCAGGTCATTACCCAGCACATCAACATAACGGCCGCTTTTCAGGACTGCATGATGCGGTGTCGCCCAGTGATCAACATTAGCCGGGCGTACTACCGCCTTGTAGTGTTGATTCACAGGAAATTTCGCCAGCGAACGACGCAAAAACCGCTCAATAACCAATCCCTCTTCCCAAAATCGCTGCCCTGCAGATCCAAAGCATGCCCAGTTCAACGCCAAACCACCCACACCGGGGCCGGAAAATAGCTCCGTCAGTTTTGGCACGACGGACTGCGCGCCATCCATTGGCGTGATGAACTCATCCGCATCGATGAACGCAATTGCGTCAATATCCGCCGGACACATCTTCGTCAATAAGTTATACGCGCCCAATTGCGGCCGGACATCCGGCTGGTCCGGATAATCCACCAGCGTTATAGGCTCGTACTTCTGCAAGATCGACAATATTTGTCGCGTCAGATCAGTACTGCCGTTATCGGCAATGAGGAACTGACTAAACCCGACGATCTTGTGGAACGCCAGCCATTCCAATACATATGCGTCTTCGTTCTTGAAGATCGCACCCACAGCAAACTTCATAGGATGATGATCAAAATGGCTGTTAATGTCGTGATCGGACGTTAGTCGCGATTATTCAGTCGTAAAGCCGTGATATTTTTTGCCCAAGGCTACGGTAGCCGAGAAAAAGCCCTGCTTATTACCGCAATCGTAACGCGTACCGGCGTACTGATAACCAAAAACCGCGCGATCACGCAGCATCGCAGCGATGCCATCGGTCAATTGGATTTCGCCGCCAGCACCTGTACCCGTCTGCCGCAGATATTCAAAGATTTCAGGTTCTAGCACATAACGCCCCACAACAGCCTGAGTCGACGGAGCCTGCGCAGGATCGGGCTTCTCTACCATCGAATCCAAACGCCACGTTTCGCCATCCAACTGATTGCCCGAAATAATCCCATACTTATTCGTCTCATGACGCTCAACGTTCTGGATCCCCAGCACGCTGCCCTCGCACGAATGAGCCACCTGTACCAACTGGCGCGTCACAGGAACCTCAGCATCAATCAAGTCATCCGCCAACAACACAGCAAACGGCTCATTCCCCACCACAGGCGCAGCGCACAACACCGCATGCCCTAACCCCAACGGAGCCGGCTGACGGATATAAACGCAGTTCACATGTGCCGGCAGAATGCTGCGAATCGCCTGCAGCTGCTGTTGCTTGTTTTTCGCTTCCAGCTCGGCCTCAAGCTCGGGCATCGTATCGAAATGATCTTCAATTGCACGTTTGTTACGTCCAGTTACGAAAATCAACTCGGTAATGCCAGCCGCGACAGCCTCTTCAGCCGCGTATTGGATGAGAGGCTTGTCCACCACGGGAAGCATCTCTTTAGGCATCGCTTTGGTGGCCGGCAAAAAACGAGTGCCGAGGCCCGCGACGGGAAATACTGCTTTACGGATTGGTTTCATAGCGACCTACGGAGAAAACGCGAGTATGAAGGAAGTTAACGGGCGAAACTGCAAGGAAAGGCAAACATGACTACAGGAAACTAACTGAGCATTTTGACGATTTGGAGTGCCACACTACGAAACAGTCTATCAGTTCTGTAACGGAGTCATACCACTCTCCGACACTGTGTCGATTAGAGCACCTTCCCTGCAAGATTGCGCATCATTTTTCTCGAAATATTTTGGCAATCCAATGACGCCAACGGGCACTGTGTTGGGGCATTCGCCTCCAATCAATTAATTCTTGCAACACACGCTCTGGAGTGGCGAATCGGCGGGTGATCCGGCTGACGTAGGTGGGATACAGGATCAGCGTGCCCGCCACCAATTCGTCCAATGCCAACGATCGGCCCCGTCTGCGCTTTACGTCGTCGATCAATGCCCTATCGTCGGTCAATCCCCATCCTGCGTAGAACGGCTGGCCGTAGGTCACAACCGGTTTGTGGCGCAGCAGCGCCTCGAAACCGGCCAGGGACGTCAGGACATGAACCTCATCCACCAGGGGGAATAGCTGTTCCAGTGAAACATTGCCGATGATTTCGTCGCACCATTGGCGTGCACCGCCCTCGCCTTGGCCGGATGAACGCAAACCGGCCATGACATCGGGATGTGGCTTATATAAGACGTAGTCGTCCGGATAGGCCTCTCGTACAGCGCGCAGCAGATCCATGTTGCGCCGAATGGTGCTGGCGCCATAGCGGATCGAGGCGTCGGTTTCGACCTGGCCCACGACCAGGAGTACACGCTGAGCCTGTGCCGGACGCGACCATGCGGTCTGCCCCGACAGGTTGTATTTGGTGATGCCGGACGCGCAGATGGTCTCGCGCAATGCCGCCGCACGAGCCAGCAGGGGCTCGGAAAAGTCGGTTTCAGACAGAATCCGCTCTAACCGCGAGGCGCGGGTGGCGTCGTAGTAGATGCCTACGTCGTCCTGCACCCAGGATACGGGGCGGATCAGGTCTGCGCCCAACCCTACGGAACGCAGAAAACCGTCCTCGACCCGGATGACGGGTTTTTCTGGTGAACGGCTGGCGAGAGCCGCATCGAGTTTGCGCCCCCAGCTGGCGACGCTGGCGTGTTGGCTCGCGCGTTTGGCAAACCAGCTGAAATGGATACGGCTGCCGTCAAAGAAATCTCGGACAAAACCATGTTTCCAGCCGGAAAACCCGACTGCGGTGATGTGCTCGGGAAAGCGCTGGCGCATGCGGCGCTGCAGAGCGATCCAGGCGAGGACCGTCTCGACCTCGCAGCGGCGGCCCGTTTCGGGGTCGACGTAACGGCAGTAGTCGATCAAGGCAGCGTGAGTCAGTTGTGCCAGGGAGACTGCCTGGCGCCGCCTCTCGGGCGCAAGCTGCTCGTCATGGGTCAGGCCCCAGCCTGCGTAGAACGGCATGCCGAATACGCGGACGGGTTTGCCCCATAACAAGGCCTCGAAACCCAGTTGGGATGTCACGGTATAGACGGCATGGGCGTCGGCCAACAGGCCTGCCGGATGCACGTCCTGGTCCATCAGCACGACGCGTGGCATGGTGCGTACCTGCTGGACGTCGAAATAGCCGCGTTTACGGCCGGACACGACGTCGGGATGGACTTTCAGGACGATGGTCCGCTCGGGATGCTCGGCCAAGGCGGCCTCGAGCATGCGCGAAAAATCCGCAGGGCTGGCGCCGCCCGCGGTGACGGAGGCGTCGCCAAAGGTCTGGTCGACAACCAGCACGTACCCTGCCGGTAGCGGCGCATGGGCGTCACGGGTGTGGTTGTATTTGGATACCCTGCCCTGGCGCCAGGCCGCCATCAATGCCAGGGCACGCTGTTGCTGCGCCGGGTCCAGGGGACGTTTGATCAGGGTCTCTAATCGGGTCGGGCTGCCAGCATCCAGGTAAAGGCCTTGGTCATCCATGACCACGGATAAAGGCGGGTCCGTGAAACCCAGGCCGACTGACCGCAGAAAGCCGTCTTCGATATGCCACACGTTCAGGCCATGTTTTTCAACATAGCGCTGCGCGCGTTGTGCGCTGGGACGCTGACCCCAGGCCAGCACGCTATCGCCGGGCTGGGGCTGCGAGGGTATTGGATAGACCAGGTCGAAATCATCCAGCAGGGCAGCGAGCGTCGCGTTGCGGCGTACGCCAGCCGAGCAGATGATGAGGCGTGGCTGCGTCATCGGCGCGGATCAGTATTCAAACAGGTCTGCCTGCGCAAAGTTGCCGGCTTGCAGGTCCTTGGCGGACAGGATCAGTTGTGGACTCGCGGGCCAGTCGATTTTGAGCTGGGGGTCGTTCCAGACGATGGCGCGCTCTGAGCTTTTGTTCCAGTAGTCGGTCGTCTTGTATGACACGTCGGCGGAATCGGACAGGACGAGAAAGCCATGCGCGAAGCCCTCGGGGATCCATAGCTGGCGGCGGTTTGCCGAGGACAGGATTTCCCCTACCCATTGCCCCAGAGTGGGCGAACCACGCCGCAGGTCGATGGCGACGTCGTAGATTTCGCCCGAGAGCACGCGCAACAGCTTGCCCTGTGCGTGCGGGTTCAATTGATAGTGCAAGCCGCGCAACACGCCGCGCACGGAATGGGAATGGTTGTCCTGGACGAACGTGACGGACCGCCCGACGGCGTCCTCGAAGCTCTGTTGGTTGAAGCTTTCAAAGAAAAAGCCGCGCTCGTCGTCGAACACGCGAGGTTCAAAGACGCATACCTCGGGAATCGCGGTGCGAATGACGTTCATGGGGCTAGGCTCAGATTTCGGTCACGATGTTCATCAAGTATTCCCCGTAGCCATTTTTCCTCAACGGCTCGGCCAGGTGTACCAGTTGTTCCGCGTTGATATAGCCCAGGCGATAGGCGATTTCCTCGGGACACGCGACCTTCAGGCCTTGGCGGGCCTCGATGGTGGCGATGAACTGGCTGGCCTCTAGCATGGACTGATGCGTGCCGGTGTCCAGCCATGCATAGCCGCGTCCCATGGTGACGACGTCGAGCTTGTCTTGCTGCAGGTAGGCGCGATTCAGGTCGGTGATTTCGAGCTCGCCGCGTATGGAGGGCTTGATGGTCTTGGCGATCTCGGGCGCCTGATGGTCGTAGAAGTACAACCCG
>Ga0182743_1003552_pt1 | contig 12435 bp, 12 predicted proteins | sample eDN3rd30CKraftOP_FD_128522 | JGI IMG/M metagenome (GOLD analysis project Ga0182743, IMG submission 128522) | Enriched Organic Plus compost microbial communities from Emeryville, California, USA - eDNA 3rd pass 30_C Kraft OP (version 2) (version 2) ... | reverse complement strand
CAGCCGGCAGGCACGGTGAACAATGCGCAGTCGTCGCCCACGCCCAGCTGCCCGGGGGCCGCGGGCCGCGTGAAATGGCGGGCGATCAGGTCGAATTCGGACGCCATGGATGTGCCCGGCGCCCGTGGCGCCGCCTAATGCGGGCGGCGCTGCTGCGCCGCCGCCTGCACCTCGGCCGAGCGCACGTCGGCCGCCAACTTGTCGAGCACGCCGTTGACGAACTTGAAGCCGTCGGTGCCGCCGAACGACTTGGCCAGTTCCACGGCCTCGTTGATGGCGACCTTGTACGGCACCTCGACGTGATGCACCAGCTCGTAGCTGCCGATCAGCAGGATGCCGTGCTCGACCGGCGAGAGCTCGGGCAACGGGCGGTCGACGTAGGGTGCAAAGCGCTCGCGCAGGCTGGGAGCCTCGCGCAGCACGCCGTGCAGCAGCGTCTTGAACCACTGCGCGTCCGCCTCGGAAAAATCTTCCGCGTCGCGCAGGTGGGCATCGATCTCGCCGGCGTCCTGGGTCCCCTCGCCGCCGCGCAGCAGCCAGGCGTACACGCCCTGCAGCGCGAACTCGCGCGCACGGCGGCGCGCGCTGCGCGCGTTGGCGCGGGCCTGGACGGCGCCGTCAGCGGCCGTCGTCTTCTTCGTCGTCAAAATCTTCGTCCTCGTCGTCTTCGTCTTCGTCTTCGGGCTCGAGCGCAGCCACCAGGTTGGCCATCTCGACCGCGACCTGGGCGCAGTCGCGGCCCTTGCCGGCGGCGCGCGCCTGGGCCTGCTCGTCGGTGTCGACCGTGAGCACGCCGTTGGCGACCGGAATGCCGGTCTCCAGGCCGATGCGCGTGATGGCCGTGGCCATCTCGTTGCTGACGACCTCGAAGTGGTAGGTTTCGCCGCGGATGACGGCGCCCAGCGCGATCAGTGCGTCGAATTCGTAGCTTTCGGCCATGCGCGACAGCGCCACGCCGAGTTCCAGCGCGCCCGGCACCGTGGCGACCATGACGTCGCGTTCGTCGACGCCCAGCCGGCCCAGCTCTTCCAGGCAGGCCTCGAGTTCGGCCTGGCCGATCTCTTCATTGAAGCGAGCCCGAACGATGCCGATGTGCAGCCCTTCGCCGTTCAGGTCGGGAGCAAGGATGTAGGGGTTCATGTGGAGGGCCTCGTGTTGGTTGCGGAGGGGTCGGAAGGAGCGCAATCGTAACCCGTAATCGTCAGCGCAAAGCCGGCCATGCTGGGCATCTTGCGCGGACGCGCGAGCAGCCGCATGCGGCCCACGCCGAGGTCGCGCAGGATCTGCGCGCCGATGCCGTAGGTACGCAGGCCGAAGCGCTCGCCGTCTTGCGGGGCGGGACGTGCGGAGGGGTCGGTCCAGTGGGCAATCTGGCCGAACAGGTGCTCGACCGACGACTGGCAGTTCATCAGGACCAGCACGCCGGCCGGCGAGGCGGCGATGGCGCCCAACGCCTGGCCGACCGACCAGCTGTGCGGGCTGCTGCCGGTATCGAGCACGTCGAGCAGCGAAGCGGGCTCGTGCACGCGCACCAGCGTCTCGCGCTCGGCGTCGATGCGGCCATGCACCAGCGCGAGGTGCGGCGCGCCCGTGGCGTCGTCGCGGTAGGCCACCGCCTGGAACTCGCCCCAGGGCGTCTGCATGCGGCGTTCGCCCATGCGCTGGATGATGGACTCGTGCTCGCTGCGGTATTGGATCAGGTCGGCGATGGTGCCGATCTTGAGGCTGTGCTGGCGCGCGAACTCCACCAGGTCGGGCAGCCGCGCCATGGTGCCGTCGGGCTTGAGGATCTCGCAGATGACCGCGGCCGGGGTCAGGCCGGCCATGGCGGTGAGGTCGCAGCCGGCCTCGGTGTGGCCGGCACGCACCAGCACGCCGCCGGGCACCGCGCGCACCGGGAAGATGTGGCCGGGCTGGACCAGGTCGGACGGCTTGGCATCGCGCGCCACCGCCACCTGGATGGTGCGGGCGCGGTCGGCGGCCGAGATGCCGGTTTCCACGCCTTCGGCGGCCTCGATGGACTGCGTGAAGTTGGTGCCGTAGCGGGTGCCGTTGCGGCTGGTCATCAGCGAGAGGTCGAGCTGGCGGCAGCGCTCTTCGGTCAGCGTCAGGCAGACCAGGCCGCGACCGTGCGTGACCATGAAGTTGATGGCCTCGGGCGTGACGAACTCGGCGGCCATGACCAGGTCGCCCTCGTTCTCGCGGTCTTCCTCATCGACCAGGATGACGATGCGGCCGGCGCGCAGCTCGGCGATGATCTCGGGCACCGGCGCGATGTCGAAGGCTTGCGGCGCCGCGGCGACGGGGGATATCTGGGCGGACATGGGGGAGGTTGGGAAGCGCGGAGCGCGGGAAAGTGGGGATTTTACCGCCCTCGGGCGCCGCCGCCGGCGGTAAACTGCCGCGTGGAGACCCGCCCCCAATAAAATCGCGACCCGCCCCAGGATCCGTCCAGACCATGTCCGCAGCCTCCGCCAAGCCGGCCGGCCCCGCCTCCCCCCCCGCCAACGATGGACGCCGCAGCATCCAGTCGGTGGAAGTCGGCTTTCCGCTGCTCGCCGCGCTGGTCGATGCGGCCCGCCCCCTGACTCTGCGCGACCTGGCCGCCCAGGCCGGCATGACCTCGGCCAAGGCGCACCCCTACCTGGTCAGTTTCATCCGCGTGGGACTGGTGCAGCAGGACGCCGCCACGGGGCAATACGAACTGGGTCCGTTCGCCCTGCAGATGGGCCTGGTCAGCCTGCAACGGCTCGATCCGGTGCGCATCGCCCTGCCCGAGCTGACCCGCCTGCAGGCCGACATCGGCCACACCGTCGGCGTGGCCGTGCTGGGCTCGCACGGCCCCACCATGATCCACATCACCGAGGCCAGCTACCCGGTGCACGTCAACATGCGCAAGGGCACGGTGATGTCGATGCTGCACACCGCCACCGGCCTGGTGTTCGCGGCCTGGCTGCCACCCAAGGTGGCCGAGCACTACATCGCGCGCGAAGAGGGCGACGCGGCCGTCATCGCCAGCCTGCCCGCGCAGCGCCGCGCCAGTCCGGCCCACCTGGAGACCGTGCTGGCCGACATCCGCGTGCACGGCATGGCCCGCGCGCTGGGCAACCCACTGCCCGGGGTGGACGCGCTGTCCGTGCCGGTGTTCGACAACACCGGGAGCATCGTGCTGGCGCTGACGGCGCTGGGCCCCAGCGGGCTGTTCGACTCCGCCTGGGACGGCACCATCGCCAAGCCGTTGCTGGCCTGCGCGCAGGAAATCTCGCGCAAGCTGGGCTACCGGCCGTAGCCGCCACGTTGCAGCGCCGGCCACGAGAGGCCCGGCGCCAGGCGCAGCGCCGCGGGCAAGGCCGATTACGCACGATGACCTGTCATCAAATTTCGCCGCCCGCGTGGCTACTATCGTCGTTTTGCCTCTTCGGCCCCGCCCCGTCCCCATGTCAGAACAAGAATTGAAGCTGCACGTCCCGCCGGCCGCCGGTGCCGCGGTCGAGCAGGAACTGCGCCAACACGCGGCCACGCCGGTGCGGCTGCACGCGCTGTATTTCGACACGCCCGAGCGCGAACTGGCCCGCGCGCGCATCGCCCTGCGGCTGCGGCGCGAAGGCCGCGACTGGGTGCAGACCCTGAAGATGCCCGGCGCCGATGCCATCACGCGCATCGAGCTGAACCACTCGCGGCCTGGCCCCGTGCTGGACCTGTCCGTCTACGCGGGCACCGACGTGGAGGACGCCCTAGCCGCGATCCGCGGCCCGCTGGGCCTGCGCTACGAGACCGACGTGCGGCGCCTGCTGTGCAAGGTGCGCAGCCGCCACGGCACGGTGGAACTGGCCTACGACACCGGCACGCTGCGCACGGGCACGCTGGAACTGCCGATCTCCGAGCTGGAGTTCGAACTGGTGTCGGGCCGCCCGGCCGCCATCTTCGCCCTGGCGCGCGGCTGGCAGCAGCGCCACGGCCTGGTGCTGGACACGCGCAGCAAGTCCGAGCGCGGCGACGCGCTGGCCACGCTGGCGCACCAGCTGGCCGCCGCGCAGGCCGGCGAAGACAAAAAACTGGTGGCTGGATTCTGGGCGCCGCGCGGCGCCGCGCCGGTCAGGCTGCGCGCGGACATGGACGCGCCGCGCGCGATGGCCGTGATCGCCGCCGAATGCATCGAGCACATCGCGCGCAACGCCGCGGTGCTGGCCGAGGTGGACACGGCGGGCGTCTATCCGGCGGGCCATTCCGAGCACGTGCACCAGTTGCGCGTGGGCATGCGCCGCCTGCGCTCGGCCTGGCGCCTGTTCGACGGCTGGATCGCGCCCCCGCCGGCGCCGCTGCTGGAAGGCGTCCGCACGCATTTCGCGGCCTTCGGCACCAACCGCGACCAGGACGTGCTGGACGAGACGGTGGCCCCCATGCTGGAACGCGCGGGCATGCCGGTGCTGCCCAGCCAACCGCGGCAGGTCGAACAGGACGCCCGTGCCATTGCCAGCGGCAAGGCATTTCAGGCTTGGCTGCTGGCGCTGCTGGAATGGAGCCTGGTGGTGGAACCTGTGCCCGCGGCCGCGCCCGGTGCGCCGGACACGTCCGCCTCGATCGCCGCGAGCCCGCGCCGGCAAGCGGCGGCGGATGCCCCCGCCGATGCGCCCGTCGTGCCCACCATCATTCCGCTGCACCAGCCCGGCCCGCCGGCCTCGCTGCCCAAACTGCTGGCCGGCCGCCTGCACCGTTGGCACAAGCGGGTGGTGGGCGAAGGCCTGCGCTTTACCGAACTGGAGCTGGAGGCCCGCCACGATCTGCGCAAGCGCGCCAAGCGCCTGCGCTATGGGCTGGCGTTCGCCGAGTCGCTGCTGCCGGCGGGCCGGGTGCGGCGCTACCGCCAGCATCTTTCCCGGGTGCAGGACCTGCTGGGGGAGATCAACGACCTGGCCGTGGCGCGCGAGCACTACGATGCGCGCGTCAGCGAGTATCCGCAGGCCTGGTTTGCGCTGGGCTGGATCGGCGCGCGGCTGGACGCGCTGTCGGAACGCGCGCAGCGCGCCTTCGAGGCGCTGGCGCGGACCAAGCCGTTCTGGAAATAAGGCGAGCGCCAGGAGGCCACCCGCCGATGTCGGCGCTGGCGGCCTGGCCGGGCGGATCGCGCCGGCGCAGGGCTCGCCGCACGCGGGCGTCAGTCGGCCAGCAGCGCGCCAGCGAACTCGTCGGCCACGAAGGGCTGCAGGTCTTCCATGCCTTCGCCCACGCCGATCCAGTACACGGGAATCGGCCGCACGCCCTGGCTGCCCGCAGCCACCGCGGCCAGCGTGCCGCCCTTGGCGGTGCCGTCGAGCTTGGTGACGACCAGGCCGGTCAGGCCGATGGCCGCGTCGAATGCGCGAATCTGGGCCAGCGCATTCTGGCCGGTATTGCCATCGACCACCAGCAGCACCTCGTGCGGCGCGGCGGCGTCGGCCTTGCCGATGACGCGGCGGATCTTCTTCAGCTCTTCCATCAGGTGCAGCTGGGTCGGCAGGCGGCCGGCCGTATCGACCATCACCACGCCCATGCCGCGCGCGCGGCCGGCATTGACGGCATCGAACGCCACGGCGGCCGGGTCGCCGCCGTCCTGCGCGATGACGGACACGTTGTTGCGGCTGCCCCATTCCACCAGCTGCTCGCGCGCGGCGGCACGGAAGGTGTCGCCGGCAGCCAGCAGCACGCTGGCGCCCTCGCGCTGGAACGCATGGGCCAGCTTGCCGATGGACGTGGTCTTGCCCGCGCCATTGACGCCCGCGATCATCACCACCAGCGGCCGGGCCTGGCCAAGGTCGAAGCGGCGCTCGAGCGGGCGCAGGTGGTCGGCAAGCAGCTGGCGCAGCGCCGTCTTGACCTGCGCGGCGTCTTCGATGCGGGCCTTCTTGACGTGGGCCCGCAGCGCGTTCAGCAGTTTCTCGGTGGCCTCGATGCCCGCGTCGGCCATGATGAGCGCCGACTCGAGTTCGTCGAACAGGTTCTCGTCGACCTTTACGCCTACGAACAGGCCGCCCAGGCTCTGGCCCGTGCGCGACAGGCCCTGCTTCAGGCGGCTGAGCCACGAGGCCTTGCGCGGCGCCGAGTCCGCGGGTGCTTCGGCGACGGCGTCGGCGGGCGCCGCGGGGGCCATCTCCGTGGCCGCTACAGGCGCGGGGGGCGGCGGCGCGAAGTCGGCGGGCGCGGGGCTGGGCCCGGGCTCGGACGCCGGGCCGGCTTCCGGCCGGGACCGGGATTCGGACACGGGCTCGGCGGATTCGGGTTCAGGTTCGGCCGGCTCGGGCACGGCCGGCGCACTGGCCGCGACGGCGTCGGCCGCCCCGGCAGGCGCCACGGCGGCCGGCGTCGGCAAGGCCGCGGCCGAGATGTCGTCGGGCCGGGTGGAGGCCGCGTCAGCGGTGTCGCTGGCCGCGTCGGTGGTCTCGGCGGGCGGCTCGGCCGTAGGCGCGACGGCCTGCGAACCGCCCGGTGCGGGCGGCTTTTTCTTGAAGAAACGGAACATGGCGGAAGTATATTCCCAACCCATGGCCACTACTTCCATCCGCATCGTCGCCGGGCAGTACCGGCGCACTCCCATCACCGTGCCCGATGTGCCGGGCCTGCGGCCCACGCCCGACCGCGTGCGCGAAACGCTGTTCAACTGGCTGGCGCACCTCTGGGGCGATTTTGCCGGCAAGCGCGTGCTGGATCTGTTCGCCGGCAGCGGCGCGCTGGGTTTCGAGGCTGCCTCGCGCGGCGTGGCGCAGGTCCAGATGGTGGAACGCGACCGCGGCGCCGTGTCCGCCCTGCGGTCGCTGCGCGACAAGCTGCGCGCCGACACGGTGCGCATCCACGCCGGCGACGCGCTGGAAGCGCTGGCGCGCATGGACGCCTCGCGCTACGACCTGGTGCTGCTCGACCCGCCCTTCGGCCAAGGCTGGCTGGAGCGGCTGTGGCCGCTGCTGCCCGCCGTGCTGGATGACGGCGCGCTGGTCTATGTGGAAGCCGAGGCGCCCTGCGCCGCGCCGCCCGGTTTCACGCTGCTGCGCGAAGGCAAGGCGGGCGCCGTGCATTACCACCTGATGCAGTTTGCTGCATTGCGGAAAACGGTCAATAATCCGGAATCGGAGGATGGTGCAAGCCACTAAACCAATACGGAGCCCGCATGATCACTGCTGTCTATCCCGGCACGTTCGACCCGCTGACCCGCGGCCATGAAGACCTGGTCCGCCGCGCCGCCGCGCTCTTCGACAAGGTGGTGGTGGGCATCGCGCACAGCCGCAACAAGAAGCCGTTCTTTACCGTCGACGAGCGTGTGGAGATCGCCCGCGAGGTGCTCGGCCACTATCCCAACGTCGAAGTGCTCAGCTTCGGCGGCCTGCTGAAGGACTTCGTGCGCGAGCAGAACGGCGGCGTGATCGTGCGCGGACTGCGCGCCGTATCCGACTTCGAATACGAATTCCAGATGGCCGGAATGAACCGCCACCTGCTGCCCGACGTCGAGACGCTCTTCATGACGCCGTCCGACCAGTACCAGTTCATTTCGGGCACCATCGTGCGCGAGATCGCGCAACTGGGCGGCGACGTCAGCAAATTCGTGTTTCCCTCGGTCGAGCGCTGGCTGCAGGAAAAGGCCAAGGAACGCCGCGAGCAGAGCTGGCCCGGCAACTGAAGCCGACCGAAGGCGCCGCTGCCGGCGGCGTACAATGGGTGGATCCCGCTCCACCCCCCTCGCCCCATGGCTCTCCGAATCACCGACGAATGCATCAATTGCGACGTTTGCGAGCCCCAGTGCCCGAACGACGCGATTTCCATGGGCCCCGAGTTCTACGTCATCGACCCCGCGCGCTGCACCGAATGCGTCGGGCATCACGATGAGCCCCAGTGCAAGGTGGTGTGCCCCGTCGAATGCATCGAACTGCATCCGCAATGGCACGAAGGCCAGGAGCAGCTCATGGCCAAATACCGGCAACTGACCCGCACCGCATGAAGGACGGCAGGCTTGTCGCGCACCGGCCCGCGCTGGCCGACGTCTCGCTGTCGGCCGTCGTGGCCGGCCTGGTGGCCGTACTGGTCAGCTTCGGAGGCACGGCGGTACTGATGGTGCAGGCCGGCCATGCGGCCGGACTCGACGCCGCGCGCATCGGCTCGTGGCTGGGCGCCATCTGCCTGGCGCTGGGCCTGGGCGGCGCCTGGATCTGCCTGCGCACCGGCATGCCCGTCGTGCTGGCCTGGTCCACGCCCGGCGCGGCGCTGCTGGTCACGAGCCTGACCGGCGTGCCCTTCGACCAGGCCGTCGGCGCCTTCCTGCTGGCCGCCGCCCTGACCCTGCTGTGCGGCCTGTTCGGCTGGATCGATCCCATCGTGCGCCGTATTCCCACCGAGATCGCCGGCGCCATGCTGGCGGGCGTGCTGCTGAACTTCGGGCTGGGCGTGTTCCGCAGCGTGGCCGGCGAGCCCGGCCTGGTGCTGGCGATGTGCGCGGCCTATCTGCTGGGCCGGCGCTGGGCGCCCCGCTATGCCGTGCTGGCGGTGCTGGCCGTGGGCCTGGGCGGTGCGGCCGCAGCGGGCCGGCTGCACCTGGACGGCCTGCAGGCCGGACTGACACAATTCGTATGGACCACGCCGGCCTTCACGTGGCAGGCCGCCATCAGCCTGGGGGTGCCGCTGTTCGTGGTCGCGATGGCCTCGCAGAACCTGCCGGGGCTGGCCATCCTGCAGGCCGCCGGCTACCGGCCGCCGGCCTCGCGGCTGGTGGCGCTGACCGGCCTGCTGGGCGTGTTGGCCGCGCCGTTCGGGGCCCACAGCATCACGCTGGGCGCCATCATCGCCGCCATCTGCTCGGGACCGCAGGCGCATCCCGACGCCGCGCGCCGCTACGTCGCCGCCGCCACGTACGGCATTACCTATGTCGTGCTGAGCATCGCCGCGGGCGCGGTGGCCGCGCTGTTCCAGGCCATGCCGGCGGCGCTGATCGCCACCCTGGCGGGCCTGGCGCTGCTGGGCGCCATCCAGGGCGGGCTGGCCTCGGCCATGGCGGATCCGCGGCGGCGCGAGGCCGCGCTGGTCACCCTGCTGGGCACGGCCTCGGGGGTGGAGTTCTGGGGAATCGGCTCGGCCTTCTGGGGCCTGGCCGCCGGCCTGCTGACGCATGCCGTGCTGGAATACCGGCGCGCCGCGGCGCCGGCATAAAAACCGCCCGGCCCTCAGGGCCAGCGCACCTCTGCCATGTCGGGGTGCACCTTCATCACGCGGCACGGAAAGCCGATGAAGTTCGAGATCCAGGCGGCGGCCAGCTCGCCCTCGTCGACCACATCCACCGTCTGCCCGCCCAGCGAAATCTGGCAGCGCACGCTGTCATCGTCCTCGATGACGTCCAGGGGGATATCCAGCCGCAGCATGCCGGGCGCCTTCAGCACCAGGTAACCCATGCGCAGCTCGACCGACACATCCGCCAGCTTGGGGCACAGCCCGCGATCGAGCCATTGGCCGGCATCGTTGATCACCAGCCAGCGCTTGTCGTAGGCCGCCGCGTCGGGATGGGTCGTACCGCCGCATGCGGCCACCGGATGGAATTCGCCGTTGCTCATTTTTTGAAGAGTCCTTTGAGGGCCTTGTCCAGGGCCTCGGCCGGACGGCCGCCGCCCGAAGATGCGCCGTTGCCCAGCGCGTCTTTCAGCTTGTCGCCGAGGCCGCGCTTGAGCAACTCGCCCGCCACGTCGCCCCAGCTGAGGGTGTAGACCGGCTTGTCGAATGGGCCGGTGACGTGCACGGGAATGGTAAGGCCGCGCAGCATGTCGAGGTCCTTGCCGTCCTGCCCGGTGGTGGTGTTGACCACGCGCACGCGCGCCACGAAATCCAGCGCGCTGCGCGGGAAGTCGATGCGGGCCGGGTCACCCTGCGAGATCCGCAACAGCGGCGCAGCCACGTCCAGGCGCTTGGCCGTGGCCACGCCCTTGGCGAAGTCGAGGTCGGCCTCGAGCGAGGTGAAATCGGTCTGGCGCGCCTGATCGGCCGGCTGGGAGGACGACTGGCCATTGCCCAGCACGGTCTTGATCTCGCGCAGCGCCTGCGCCACGTTGATGCCCTTGATGGCGCCGTCGCGCAGCCGCACCTGCATGGTGCCCCCCAGGCCGTTGGTCATCGCGTAGGTGTTGGCGCCGGCGGTCTTCAGGTCCAGTGCCACACTGCCCGTGCCGCTGAGCATGTCCTTGCCCGCCAGGTCGCTCAGCAGCGGCTGGATGGCGATGCCGGCCAGCGTGACCTTGGCGGCGAGCTGGTTGCCATTGGCCGCGTCCACCGTCAGCATGCCGGCCAGCTTGCCCTGGTACAGCGAGGCCGCCATCCGGGTGATGTCGAGCTTGCCCTTGGCCAGCGCCAGTTCGGCCGACACGTCCGCCGCCTTGACCTGCCGCATCACCAGCTGTCCGATCTTGACCGTGCCGCTGACGGTGGGGCCGACCAGCGCGGACAGATCGATGCTGCCATCGGGTTCGGGCGGCGCAGCGGGCTTCTGCTCCGGCGGCTTGGAAGCGTCCTGCTTGCCGTCGCCGGCCGGCGCGGCGGGCGGGGCCGGCGCCACCGGCGGCGCCAGCTTGTCCAGGTCCAGCGTATCGACGGCCAGCGCGAACTTGACGACGGGCAATTCCGACAACTGCGCCACGTCGGCCGACAGGTCGAACTTGCCGCCCTCGAGCACGGCGTTGACGCGGGCCGTGGCCTGGTCTTTCAGCAGATCGGCCGACAGGCTGCCGATCACGGGGATCTGCAGGCTGCCCTTGGGCAGGCCGGGATCGGTGATGGCCACGTCGCCCTTGAAGGCCGACAGGCCGCCCGAACGCTGCAGCAGGTTCAGCGTGAGGGGCGAGGTGAAGGCGGCCTTGACCACGCGGTCGCCCTGCTTCAGCGTGCCGTCGACCTTGGCCTGCTCGATGTCGAGATCGCCCGCGCTGCCGCTGATGCCGGTCAGGCCGAAACTGGCGTCCAGCGTCTGGGTGCGGATGCGGCCGGTCATGCCCTGGCCCGTGGCCGATACCGGCGACACGTTCAGTGCGGGCGCGTCCACGGCCAGCTCCAGGGGGCCGCCGTCGCGGGTGCCCTTGGCGCGCACCGCCAGCTTCTCGAGCTGCAACTGCAGCTTGTGCGGATCGACCGCAAGCTTGGGCACGGCCACCGTGGCCTCGACGCCGGTCATGGAAGCCGGTGCGGCGAGATCGCCGGCGAACACCACTTCCAGGCCCGACACGTCCAGCGCGGAACGCCTGCCGTTGAACGCCAGGTTGCCGCGCGCCACCAGGCTCTTGGCCTGCGCGCCGGGCAGGATGCCGGTCAGGCGCAGATCCAGCCGCTGCGCGCTGTAGCGCCGCGAGCCCGGATCGAGCGTGAACTGGCCCTGGCCGTTGAGGCCTGCGTCCACGCGCGGGTTGCCGCCTTCGATGCGGGCGGACAGGGAAACATCGAATGGCTGATTGAACGTGACGCGACCAGTGGTAGCGTTCAGACGGGTGACCGCCACGGCCATGCCGCTGACGGCGTCCTGCAGCTGCAGCTCGCCGTCCTGCAGGTCCAGGCCCGCGATGTCGATCTGCATGGAGGCCGGCACGGCCGCCGTACCGTCGACCACCGCCTGGGCCGCGCCCCCCAGCGCGCCCACGGCGGCGCGGCCCGGCGTGGTGGGTTCGGACGAGACCGCCGCGTGGGCGCCGTTACCCACCAGGTCGTCGAAGTTGAAACGCCCCGACTTGTCCCGCACCACCCGCGCCTTGAAGCCGTTGACGGTGACGTGGTCGACCACGAGGTTGTCGGACAGCAGGGGCCACACCGCGACCGCCAGCCGCATGCTGTCGATGGACGCGAAGGCGTCGGGGCTGTGGGGTTCGGACAGCGACACGCCCTGCACCGACAGGCCGATGCGCGGGAAGAGCGACAGCTCGATGTCGCCGTCGATCGTCAGGGTGCGCTGATAGCGCTCCTGGACCAGCTCTTCGAGCTTGTACTTGTAGGCGTTGGGATCGAACGTGAGCAGGAAGATGGCCACGCCGACGACCGCCACGACGATCACCGCCGCTAGGCCGATCAGGATACGTTTCAACCAAGTCTTCATTGATGCTGCACCGTCGGGTACCTCGACTGCGGGGAAAATTGTAGCCGGCTGGGGGAATCGGCCAGGCGGGAGCACCCCGGGGCGCGGCTCGCAGCCGGCAGCGACCCGCAGGCCGGAAATGGAGGAAAGCGCGCCCCGGACAAACAGCAGCCTATGACAGGCCCTATCGTAACAAATCAGTCATCGCTGCCCAGCGCGCTTCCCCGTGCTGGGACCCTGAAAACTCGTGTTTTCCTCCGTCACGTTACTACTGGTGACGTCAACGCTGCTTTCGCTACACCGACTTTGCCTTGATTGACAGTTTTTTGTCAGCACAACCCATAAACTTTCCGCTCGCCGACGACACTGCAAACCTCGTG
>Ga0182743_1003551_pt1 | contig 12438 bp, 9 predicted proteins | sample eDN3rd30CKraftOP_FD_128522 | JGI IMG/M metagenome (GOLD analysis project Ga0182743, IMG submission 128522) | Enriched Organic Plus compost microbial communities from Emeryville, California, USA - eDNA 3rd pass 30_C Kraft OP (version 2) (version 2) ... | reverse complement strand
GGGCGCAAAATCGCGGTCGGCTATGACGGGCGGATCAGTTCGCCGCTGCTCGAACACGCGCTGGTCGAAGGATTGACGGCGAGTGGCTGCGATGTCGTGCGGATCGGGCTGTCGGCCACGCCGATGCTCTATTTCGCCGAAGCGGCGGGCGGCGATATCGATGGCGGAATCCAGATCACCGGCAGCCACAACCCGGCCAATTACAACGGCTTCAAGATGGTGTTCCAGGGCCGCCCGTTCTTCGGCGCGGATATCGCCAGACTGGGCGAAGTGGCGGCCGATGGCGCATGGGCGGACGGCATGGGCGCGGTGGAAACCCGCGCCGTGATGGATGCCTATATCGCTCGCCTGCTGGCCGGGCTGGACGGGATCGCGCCGGAGGAACTGGCAGGCCTGCGGATCGGCTGGGATGCGGGCAACGGCGCGGCGGGCCCGGCGCTGGAAGCGCTGACGGCGCGCCTGCCGGGCGAACATCATCTGCTTTACACCGCTGTCGATGGCGCCTTTCCCAACCATCACCCGGATCCGACAGTGGAAGCCAATCTGGCCGATCTCAAAGCGCTGGTCGCGGACAAAGGGCTCAATTTCGGGATCGCGTTCGATGGCGATGGTGATCGGATCGGCGCGGTCGATGGACGGGGGCGGGTGATCTGGGGCGATCAGCTGCTGATGATCTATGCGCAGGATCTGCTCCGGCGAATGCCGGGCGCCACGGTTATCGCCGATGTGAAAGCCAGCGCGGCCCTGTTCGATCTTGTGGCCGGGCAAGGCGGCGTGCCGCTGATGTGGAAGACCGGGCACAGCCTGATCAAGGCGAAAATGCAGGAAACCGGCGCACCGCTGGCGGGCGAGATGAGCGGGCATGTGTTTTTTGCCGATGCCTATTACGGGTTCGACGATGCGCTCTATGCCGGGGTGCGGCTGATTGCCGCCGCTGCGCGCCTGGGCCGTTCGGTGACGGACCTGCGCGGCGCGATGCCGGCGATGATCAACACGCCCGAATTGCGCTTCCAGGTGGACGAAAGCCGCAAGTTCGGCGTGATCGAGGAAGTGCGGGCGCGGTTGGAAGCCGGTGCGGCGGCGGTCGATGCGACCGACGGCGTGCGGGTCACCACCCCCGATGGCTGGTGGCTGCTGCGCGCTTCCAACACGCAGGATGTGCTGGTCGCCCGCGCGGAAAGCACGACTGCGGAGGGGTTGGAACGGCTGCTGACGCAGATCGATACGCAACTGGGCCTTTCGGGGCTGACACGCAGCCCATCCGGCGCGCACTGACTCGGGCTACCGCAAGCAGGGGGCGTTGCCTCTTGTCTGGCCGGACGCTCTTCGCCAATGATCGCTTCATGCCATCCGGGGTGGGCGTTGGTTCCCCCGGATATGGTGGATGGTCGCTCGTTTTCGGGCGCTGGCCTGAGGAGCGGACGATGCGTGGATTTTCGATACTTGCCGGTGCGGCGCTGGCTCTGGTGCCGCTGGCGGCGGGCGCCAACGATCGCGATCCCGCGGCGGCGGCCCAGCCCGCGCAGGCGATCGATCCGGCCCGTTTGCAGGCCGCACAGCGCACTGTCGACCTGATCTTTCCCGAAGGCACCTATGCGCGGATGATGAAGGAATCGCTCGACGCCGTGCTCGGACCGGTGTTCGAATCGGCCGGCTCGCTCCCCGTGCACGAACTCGCCCGGATGACCGGAATGGCCCCTGACAGCCTGACCGAGCTTGGCGACGGCAAAGTGAGCGAAGTCATGGCGATCTACGACCCGGCGTTCCGCCAGCGCATGGAAGGCGGCATGCGGGCGATGATGGACCGGATGACCGTGATCATGGGCAAGATCGAACCGGATATCCGTGTCGGGCTCACCCGCGCTTACGCCAGCCGTTTCGATGCCGCCCAGCTTGGCGAGTTGAACCGGTTCTTTGCCACGCCCACCGGCAAGCTCTATGCCGAACAGTCGATGATGATCTTCCTCGATCCCGAAGTCATGCAGACGATGCAGAAGCTGATGCCGGTGATGATCCAGGAAATGCCCGCCATCGAAGCGGCGGCGAAAGCGGCCACGGCCAATCTCCCCCCGCCGCGCAGCACCTGCGATCTGAGCGCGGCGGAAAAAGCGCGGGTGATGAAGCTGCTCGGCCTGAAGGAACTGCCGGAAGGCGCCTGCACCCCGCCGGCAGGCGACACCGCCGGGACGTAACGCGGCATCCGTGATCCCGCCGTCGCGGGCGGCGCTTTCCTACACGGCGGTTTCGTGCTCCATTCGTTCTCATGACGATCGGAGCCACCCCTGCCGTTTCCAAGCCCGCCGCGGCATCCGGGCAGGCTGTGTGGGCGGCGCGAATGCGCACTCCTGAACCGTGTCAACTGTGTCAACTTGGCCGGGAGTGGCGGGGGTGAGCAGGCCGCCGCATCTGCCAACGGAGATCGAGGCCTGGTTCGCCGCGCGCGGGTGGCGCGTGCGCGATCACCAGCGGGCGATGTACCGCGTGGCCTGCGAAGGCCATCATGCGCTGCTGGCGGCCGATACCGGGGCGGGCAAGACGCTGGCGGGCTTCCTGCCCACTCTGGCCGCCTTCTGCCCTTCGCAACTGGGCGGAGACCCGCCACCCGAAGGGCTGCACACGCTCTACGTCTCCCCGCTCAAGGCGCTGGCGCACGATGTGCAGCGCAATCTGCTCACCCCGATCGCGGACATGGGCCTGCCGCTGCGGGTGGAAACCCGCAGCGGCGATACCCCGTCGGACCGCAAACGGCGCCAGCGTGTCCGCCCGCCGCATGTCCTGCTGACCACGCCTGAAAGCCTCTCGCTGCTGCTCAGCTATCCCGAAAGCGCGGGCCTGTTCGCCAGCCTGAAACGGGTGGTGGTGGACGAAGTGCATGCCTTCGCCACCGGCAAGCGAGGCGATCTGCTGGCGCTGTGTCTCGCGCGGTTGCAACGGCTCGCCCCCGCGATGCAGCGCGCGGCCCTTTCGGCCACGCTCGCCGATCCGGAGGGGTTCCGCGAGTGGCTGGCGCCGCACGGGGGCGATGTGGGGGAAACCGGGCGGCAGGTCGTGCTGGTCGAAGGGGAGAAGGGGGCCCAGCCGCAGATCGATATCCTGCTCCCGCGCGGGGAAACTGTCCCCTGGGGCGGCCATGCAGGGCGCTGGGCGGTGCCGCAACTGATGGAGGAGATCGCCCGCAACCGGACGACGCTGATTTTCACCAACACCCGCTTCCTTGCCGAGTATCTTTTCCAACTGCTCTGGGACGCGAACGAGGGCAATCTGCCGATCGGCATCCATCACGGCTCGCTCTCGGTGGAGGCGCGGCGCAAGGTGGAAGGCGCGATGGCCCGGGGCGAACTGCGGGCGCTGGTCTGTACGTCCAGTCTCGATCTCGGGGTCGATTGGGGCGATGTCGATTGTGTGGTGCAGATGGGCGCGCCGAAGGGCTCATCGCGGCTGTTGCAGCGCATCGGCCGTTCGAATCACCGGCTCGACCAGCCCAGCCGCGCCCTGCTGGTGCCGGGCAACCGGTTCGAATTCCTCGAAGCCATGGCCGCGCGCGATGCGGTGGAGGCCGGGCAGCGCGATGGGGAAGCGTTTCGCCCCGGCGCGCTCGACGTGCTGGCGCAGCATGTCATGGCCTGTGCCTGCGCCGGGCCGTTCCACGAGGCGGAACTGCTGGCCGAAATCCGCTCCGCCGCGGCTTATCGCTGGGTCGATCAGGCGGTGTGGCAGCGCGTTCTCCATTTCGTCGCCACCGGGGGCTATGCGTTGGAAGCCTATGACCGGTTCCGGCGGATCGCGCGGGATGGGGCGGGGGTGTGGCGGCTGGCCCATCCGGAATTCGCCGCCCGCCACCGGATGAACGCGGGCATCATCGTCGATGCGGAGATGCTGCAGGTGCGGTTCGGCAACGGGCGGGCTCTGGGCAAAGTGGAGGAACGGTTTGCAGCCTCCCTGTCGCCGGGCGACACGTTCTATTTCGCCGGGATGAGCCTTGAGGTCGTGCGGATCAAAGATCTGGACCTGATCGTGCGCGCGGCGAAGAAATCGGCGATGATCCCCTCCTACGGCGGGCAACGGATGCCGCTGACCACGCATCTCGCCAGCCGGGTGCAAGGTCTCCTGCGCGACCGCGCGGGGTGGGCGCGGTTTCCCGACGATGTGCGCGAATGGCTGGAAATGCAGGATTGGCGCAGCCGGATTCCGGGGCCCGGTATGCTGCTGGCGGAAAGCTTCCCCCATGAAGGTCGCCATTTCACGGTCTATTACACGTTCGAAGGGTGGAACGCGAATCAGTCGCTCGGCATGCTTATCACCCGGCGGATGGAAGATCGCGGGCTGCTGCCCGGCGGCTTCGTGGCGAACGATTATGCGCTTGCGGTGTGGGGGTTGAAGCCTGTGGCCGATCCGGCGCCCTTGCTGTCGCCCGATATTCTGACGGACGAATTCGTGCAGTGGGTGGCCGATTCCTATCTGCTGCGGCGGGCCTTCCGCGAAGTGGCGGTGATTGGCGGGCTGGTGGAGCGCCAGCATCCCGGCGCGCGCAAGAGCGGGCGGCAGGTCACTTTCTCCACGGACCTGATCTATGACGTGCTGCGCAAGCACGAACCGGGCCATGTCCTGCTCGAAGCGGCCTGGGCCGATGCCCGCAGCCGGATGACCGATATCGCCCGGCTGGCGGACGTGCTGGATCGGGCCGGGCAGCAACTGGTGCATGAACGGCTTGAACGGGTCAGCCCGCTGGCCGTGCCGGTAATGGTCATGATTGGGCGTGAGGCGGTGCCGCAGGGAGCGGTGGACGAAGCGCTGCTGATCGAAGCCGAAGGGCTCGCCGCCGCCGCGATGCGCGCGGACGATCCGCCTGAGGAGGATGAGGACTGAGCCCGTGCTGGCAAGGCGGCGATTGTATCGTTTGCCGATACGCTGGGCCCGGGCCGGGTATGATTGCCGCACAATTTCCGTTCGGCCTGAGCTTGTCGAAGGCCACGCGCCGAACGTGTGGCCGGGCGCTTTCCAACGCAGGAAGCTGCTCTTGCGTCAGCCCCTTCGGACTGGCAGCCGCCGCGCGGGACTGGCTTGGACACTCACGCTGAACGAGCGAATGGGCGCACGGTCGGTAGGAGCATTGGCAGGCGATACGACCCCCCACAAACGGCGCCCAAACAAAAAGGGGCGGATTGCTCCGCCCCTTCATGCCGGTTTCACCGGGAGGATCAGGTGCCGGTCAGGCGCCTTCCTCCTTGGTGAAAGAGGCGTAGCGTTCGTTGCCGACGAAGCCGAACTTCGTGATGCCCGAACCCTTGATGATGTTCAGCACACGCGACGAAAGATCGTAGCTGGCGTTCGCATCCGGTTCGAACTGCAGTTCGGGTTCGACCGGCATCTTGAGACCTTCCTGCAACAGCGAGACGAGCTGGCCGTTGCTGATCGGATTGCCGTTCCACAGAATCTGGTTGTCCGTGGTCAGGACGACCTTGTTCTTCACCGGATCGACCGGCGGGTTCGTGGGGTTGTCCACGGGTGCGGGCAGATCGATGTTCACTGCGTGGGTCGCAACCGGGATGGTGATGATGAACATGATGAGGAGCACGAGCATGACGTCGATCAACGGCGTCGTGTTCATTTCCATCATCGGGGAGCCATCGTCCTTACCGCCTGACATTGCCATGGGGTATTACTCCTGAATGGGCTCGAATCCGGCCGTCAACCGTTCGGGTCGACCGGGTTCGAGATGAAGCCGACGGTCGGATAGCCTGCCGCCTGCACGTTGTAGATCGCACCGGCAACACAGCGCCACGGGGCATTCACGTCACCGCGGATATGGACCTGCGGGACCTTTTCCGGATTGGCCATGATGGCATCGATCCCGCCTTCGCGCTGGACGATGGCATCGAGACGTTTGAAAGCCTGATCGTAGAGCTCCTGGGAGCTGACCGGTGTGATGTTGTTGAAATAGACGCGGCATTCACCGCCGCGGTTGGCGCCTTCGTAACCCGGATCACCGGCGCTGCGTCCCGAAGCATCCGTGGTCGAAACCGTCAACAAGAGGTTCTCGACCTTGTCCTCCGATTCCTGGGAGGCGAAGATGGGGATATGCAGCTTCTCGATAGTCTGGATTGCTACCGGAACGGCGATGAGAAAGATGATCAGGAGAACCAGCATCACGTCCACGAGGGGCGTGGTGTTGATGTCCGACATCGGGGTCTCTTCGGTGCCGCTGCCCATCGAAATGGCCATGGTCGTAATCCTATCCTAAACTTCGTGTCTCTCGGACGGGGAGGGGGCCCGCATGCCGGTCCCTCCCCGTCGCGATACGTTCCGCTGGCCTCAGGCCTTCGGCGCAGCTGTCGGAGCAGCCGGCTTGGCAGCAACAGCGGCCGGCTTGGCAGCCGGAGCCGGAGCGGTGGTCGGCTTCACAGCGCCGTTCGACGACAGGTTGGCAAGCACGGCCGTGGCGAAGCCGTTGATTTCGCCGCCGATGCGCTTGTTGCGCGACTGCAGCCAGTTGTAGGCGAGCACGGCCGGAACGGCCACGAGCAGACCGAGCGCGGTCATGATCAGAGCTTCACCGACCGGACCGGCAACCTTGTCGATCGATGCCGAACCGGCGAGACCGATATTGATCAGAGCGCGGTAGATACCGACCACGGTACCGAACAGACCGATGAACGGTGCGGTGGCGCCCACGGTGGCGAGGAACGGCAGGCCGCCGGCAAGCTTGGCGTTGATGGCCGCTTCCGAACGCGCGAGCGAACCGTGCATCCAGTCATGCGCTTCGAGGGTGTCGGTCATTTTCTTGTGCTGATCTTCGGCGTCGAGAGCGTCGTCGACGATCTGGCGGTACGCGCTGTTCTTGGCGAGCTTGGCAGCACCGTCACGCAGCGAGGGAGCGCGCCAGAACGCGGTGCGCACTTCGCGGCCCTGTTTCAGGATCTTCTGCTGTTCGAACAGCTTGGTGAACAGGATGTAGAAGGAACCGAACGACATAATGCCCAGAATGATGACGGTTGCGTAAGCAACGGCACCGCCCTGTTCCAGAGCTTCCTTGAAGCCGAACTTGTTCTGCGGAGCCGCGTGCGCGGCGGCAGCGAGAATTTCGATAAGCATGCGGGTTGTCCTCTCAAGAAGATATGTAAGACGGGTTGAAACAGTCGCCGCGCCGTCCGGAGCCGAGCGGCGGCCAGTGTTTAAGTTACCGGGGAATCTGCCAGCGAACGGCGTTGCTGTAGCTGCCCGTGGTCGGATTGCCTTCGCCATCGGTTGCCGGCTTGAAGCGGGCGCGACGGGTCACCAGTTTGCAGGTGGCGTCGTCGAGATCGCTGTGGCCGCTCGAACCGGTGACCTGACAGCTCGTCACCTTGCCTTCGGCATCCACGGTAACGGAGAAGCGGGTGGTGCCGGCGCGATCTTCGCGCATCGCCTTGGTCGGATAATCATCCGGCGTGGCCCAGCTGCCCGGGTTGTTCCGCGGTTGCGGCGCCTTGGGAGCGACCCGCGGCGGCGGCGGCGGCGGTGGCGGCGGTGCAGCCGTCGGGATCACGATCGGCGGCGGCGGCGGTGCGTGTGTCACCGTCGAGATCGGCGGCGGTGCCGGCGAAATGTTGATGGGCGGCGGCGGCGCCACGATGGGCGGCGGCGGCGCTTCCTTGGGGGGGGGCGGTGGAGGAAGCTCTTCCTTGGGCTTCTCCTCCTCGATATCGATCGTCGTCACGCGCTGCGCGACCTTCTTGACTGCTTCGAAGGCAAGGCCGGTCACCAGGCCATAACCAAGAAGGACGTGGAGCAGAGCAACCACAACCAGCGCAATAACGCGGTTACTGCTCGTTGATTGGTCAGCGTAAGCCATTCAGTCGCATCACTCCATTCAGCTCCCCGGGGCAAACCCCGGGCTACGCCAGCGACGGGTCGGCCTCACCGACTGGCGCAAAAATCCAGTTTTTTACCCTGCCAGTTTAGGCCGGATGGCCTCACGTTGCCCTGTTCGATGTTTCGTCGGGCAATCTGGGGCGAAACGTGTTTTCTACCCCGTTTTTCAGGGCTCTTTAACTGCGAAGTGCGACCTGCGCAAACGCTTTATCGGTTCATGGTGGATTCAAGCGCTTGCCGTTGAACTGTCCGTGACGGACAATACGGCCCGATCAGGCGGTGCGTGAAACCGCCAGCAGTGTGGGTGAGCAGAAGGTGCAGAGTATGAAAATCACCAAGAGCGTGCGGCGCGGCGCGATCTGTCTGGCGGCCTGCGCGGCCTTGGCGGGCCTGACTTCGGCCGGGGCCGCGACCCCGGCTCCGGCCCCGGCATCCGCGCTGACTTATGCCGATCTGGCCGATCTGGCGGACCCTGCCCAACTGGTTCTGCGGGTCAAGATAACGCGCCAGTCGATGATCGATCCCGCCCGCTCGCCGGGCCTGTCGCCGGGCAAAGTGCGGCTCTATGTCGAAGCCAGGCCCGAAGCTGCGCTCGCCGGGCAGGTGCCACCGGTCAAAGTGGTGAAATATCTGGTGGATGTGCCGGTGGGAGCGGACCGGCGAGTGCCAAAGGTGCGCGGAAAGAGCTACATCGTGTTCGCCCGTGCCGTGCCCGGCAAGCCGGGGGAGCTGCAGCTTGTCGCCCCGGATGCGCAGCTTCCGGCTGACCCAGCCACCGCCGCGCGGCTCATGCCGCTGCTGGCGGAGCTGGCCGATCCCGGCGCCCCGCCGCGCATCGCGGGAATTCGCGATATCCTGTCTGTGCAGGGCAATCTGGCGGGGGAATCGGAGACTCAGCTTTTCCTCGACAGCTTCAGCGACGGGCCGGTGCTGGTTTCGGTCGTGCGGCGGCCGGGGGCGAGCCCGATCTGGAGCGTGTCGTGGTCCGAACTGGTCGATCAGGCCGGACGTTCGCCCGCCCCCGATACGCTGGCGTGGTATCGCCTTGCCTGCACGCTGCCCGACCGGCTGCCCGCCCAGGCGAATCTCGCCCGTGGCGATGCCGACCGCAGCCGTGCCCTCCGCGATTATGCGCTGATCAAGCAGGAACTGGGGATTTGCGCGCGTACGCGCAAATAATGCTGCCCGGCATACAGGGCTTTCATGGCGCGCTTTCACGCGGGCGCGACAGGACTCTGGCCTTTGGCGTGCGCATCCCCTAGGGCGCAGGTTCCCATGCGCCGCACACCCTGCGGTGGGCGCGGCGCTGCACGCTATACGAAACGAAGGGGGCTTTGATGGCCGAACCGTTGCGAATCGCCCTGGCCGGGCTCGGTACTGTTGGTGCCGGCGTGATTCGCCTGCTTGATGCCAACCGCGATCTGATCACCCGCCGGGCTGGGCGCGAAATCGCAATTGTCGCGGTCAGCGCGCGTGACCGGACCAAGGATCGTGGCGTCGATCTGACCCGGTTCGCCTGGGAAGACGATATGACCGCGATGGCCGCGCGCGGCGATGTCGATGTCGTGGTCGAACTGGTCGGCGGGTCGGACGGCCCGGCGCTGACACTGGCGCGCAATGCGATTCGCGACGGCAAGGCGCTGGTCACCGCGAACAAGGCGATGATCGCGCATCATGGTTTGTCGCTGGCCAAGGCGGCCGAAACGGCGGGCGTCGCGCTGAAATTCGAAGCGGCGGTCGCCGGTGGCATTCCGGTGATCAAGGGCCTGCGCGAAGGCACGGCCGCCAACGCGATAGAACGCGTCTATGGCATTCTCAACGGCACCTGCAATTACATCCTCTCCACAATGGAGGATACCGGGCGCGATTTCGGCGACGTCCTGGCCGAGGCGCAAATGCTGGGCTACGCCGAAGCCGATCCGACGTTCGATATCGAAGGGATCGATGCCGCGCACAAGCTGTCGATTCTCGCCGCGATCGCCTTCGGGGCGGAAGTCGATTTCGCCAATGTCGACACCACCGGCATTTCGGCCCTGCGGGCCGAAGACATCGCGCAGGCGGAAGCGCTGGGCTACGTCATCCGCCTGATCGGCCTGGCTGAATCGCAGCGGGACGAAACCGGGCGCCAGCGCCTGTTCCAGCGGGTGCAACCGTGCCTCGTGCCCAATGGGCATCCGCTCGCCCATGTCGATGGGCCGACCAACGCGGTCGTCACCGAAGGCAATTTCTCCGGCCGCCTGCTGTTTCAGGGCGCTGGCGCGGGCGACGGGCCCACGGCCAGCGCCGTGGTGGCGGATCTGATCGGTATCGCCCGGGGTGAGATCGGTGCGCCGTTCTCCGTCCCCGGTGACGAGTTGGAGAAGCTGGAACCGGCGGAATCGGGTCATCGCACGGGCCGCTGCTATATCCGCTTTGCAGTCAACGACCGGCCGGGCGTTCTGGCCGAGATCACCGCCGCGATGCGCGATGCGGGGGTTTCGATCGAAAGCCTGCTGCAGAAAGGCACGCCTGCCGAAGGTGGCGAAGTGCTGGTGGCGATTGTCACGCACGAAGCGCCCGAAAGCGCGGTCAAACAGGCGCTGACGCTGCTCGAAGGGTCGCCCAGCCTCACTGCGCCGCCACTGGTCATGCAACTGCTGGCAGGGTGATCCTGTCGCACAATCATATGGCAACAATTGCCGTTTAACGGGGCTGGGCTTAAGGCCCCTTGGAACACGTCATACCGGATAGGATCCCAATGTCTGACACGAGCGCTACTCCCGCCAGCACCGTTCTCGATCGCGTGCTGGTGCTTGAAATGGTCCGCGTGACCGAAGCCGCCGCCATTTCCGCGTCCCGCCTGATTGGCCGTGGCGATGAAAAGGCCGCCGATGCCGCCGCCGTCGAAGCGATGCGCAAGGCGTTCGACGAACTCTACATGGACGGCACCGTGGTGATCGGCGAAGGCGAACGCGACGAGGCGCCGATGCTCTATATCGGGGAAAAGGTCGGCGGCGCGCCGGGCCGCGGCCCGAAGATCGACATTGCGCTCGATCCGCTGGAAGGCACCACCATCACCGCCAAGGCGGGCCCCAATGCGCTGGCCGTGCTGGCGGCGGCCGAAGAAGGCTGCCTGCTCAACGCGCCCGACGTGTACATGGACAAGCTGGCCGTCGGCCCGGGCTATCCCGAAGGAATCATCGATCTGGCCAAGAGCCCGACCGAAAACGTCAAGGCCGTGGCTGCGGCCAAGGGCGTGGCGCCGAACGAAATCATCGTCTGTGTGCTCGATCGCCCGCGCCATGCGGACCTGATCGCCGAACTGCGCGCGCTGGGATGCGGCATCCAGCTGATCCCCGATGGCGATGTCGCGGGCGTGATCGCGGTCACCAATCCCGAAACCACCATCGACCTCTACATGGGGCAGGGCGGCGCGCCGGAAGGCGTGCTGGCGGCGGCGGCGCTGCGCTGCGTCGGCGGGCAGTTCAACGGCCGTCTCGTGTTCCGCAACGAAGATGAAAAGGCGCGCGCGCGCAAGTGGGGCATCGAAGACCTCAACCGCATCTACAAGCTGGGCGATCTCGCCAAGGGCGATTGCATTTTCGCCGCCACCGGCGTGACCGATGGTTCGCTGCTGGATGGCGTGAAGCGTCTCAAGGGCGGCAAGATGACGACCGAAAGCGTCGTGATGCGCGCCAGCTCGGGCACGGTGCGCTGGGTGCGCGGCGAACACCACGCGGACTGATTCGCGTTTTCGCAGGCGGGGCGGCCCCTGGGCCGTGCCCGTTTGCAAATCCCCAGCCGCGTTTCGGCAGCGGTTGCAATCAGCCCCGGCTTGACTAGAGCCGGGGCGTGTTTGTTGCGCAAATGCGACTCGCCGAATCTGGAAAAAGGGACCCCCTGCAATGAAGATCATGGCCGGCAATTCCAACCTGCCTCTGGCCCGGGCCATCGCTGGCTATCTCGAAATGCCGCTGACCGACGCTTCGGTGCGGCGCTTCGCCGACGAGGAGATCTTCGTTGAAATCCATGAAAACGTGCGCGGCGAAGATGTCTTTCTGGTCCAGTCGACCAGCTTCCCGGCCAACGATCACCTGATGGAACTGCTGATCTGCATCGATGCGCTCAAGCGCGCTTCGGCCAAGCGGATCACCGCCGTGGTCCCCTATTTCGGCTATGCCCGGCAGGACCGCAAGCCCGGCCCGCGCACGCCGATCTCGGCCAAGCTGGTGGCCAATCTGATCACCGAAGCGGGCGCTGATCGCGTGCTTTCGGTCGATCTGCACGCCGGACAGATTCAGGGCTTCTTCGATATCCCGACAGACAACCTCTATGCCGCCCCCGCGATGGCCGCCGATATCCAGGCGCGTTATGGCGATCAGGCGCTGATGGTGGTGTCGCCCGACGTCGGCGGCGTGGTCCGCGCCCGCGCGCTGGCCAAGCGGCTCGACAATGCCCCGCTCGCCATCGTCGACAAGCGGCGCGAGCGGGCCGGCGAATCGGAAGTGATGAACATCATCGGCGATGTCGAGGGGCGCTTCTGCATCCTGATCGACGACATCGTCGATTCCGGCGGCACGCTGGTCAACGCCGCCGACGCGCTGCTCG
>Ga0182743_1003544_pt1 | contig 12465 bp, 18 predicted proteins | sample eDN3rd30CKraftOP_FD_128522 | JGI IMG/M metagenome (GOLD analysis project Ga0182743, IMG submission 128522) | Enriched Organic Plus compost microbial communities from Emeryville, California, USA - eDNA 3rd pass 30_C Kraft OP (version 2) (version 2) ... | reverse complement strand
TGGCCCGAGGCGGCGATGGCCGGTGTGCTGAGGCTGCGACTGGCGGGGTCGATCGCCTATGACGGCATTCTTTCACATAAGCCCTGGATCGGCGAGGGCGATCGCGCTGCCGGGGCAGAGGATATTCGGCGTGGGCTGAGCATCTATCGCCGGGCTTGCCTGTGTCTGTGGTTCATGGCGGGGGGCGTGGCATGGGCGCTGTAATGCTTCAGGGCACCGGCTCCGACGTCGGCAAATCCGTGCTGGTGGCGGGGCTGTGCCGCGCGCTGGTAAAACGCGGGCTTAGGGTCCTGCCGTTCAAGCCGCAGAACATGTCCAACAATGCGGCCGTCACCAGCGACGGCGGCGAGATCGGGCGGGCGCAGGCTTTGCAGGCGATCGCCTGCAAGGTCGAACCGCATACCGACATGAACCCCGTGCTGTTGAAGCCGCAGGCCGACCGCACGTCGCAACTGATCGTGCATGGCCAGGTGCGCGGCATCTTGGGCGCGGGCAATTTCCGACAGGCACGTGGGAGCCTGCTCGGCGAAGTGATGGCCAGTTACGATCGGCTCCGCCGGGCTTGCGATATTGTCGTGGTCGAGGGCGCGGGCTCTCCGGCGGAAATCAACCTGCGCGCCGGCGACATCGCCAACATGGGATTTGCGCGGGAGGCGGGTGTGCCCGTCGTCCTAGTCGGCGATATCGATCGCGGCGGGGTCATCGCCGCCATCGTCGGCACCAGAACGATCATCGACCCAGCCGACGCGGCGATGATCGAGGGCTTCATCATCAACAAGTTCCGGGGCGATCCCGCCCTGTTCACCGATGGCTACGCCCAAATCGAGAGCCTGTCGGGCTGGCGTGGATTCGGCGTTGTTCCTTGGTTGAATGCAACCGCCCGGCTGCCCAGTGAGGATGCCGTGGTGCTGGAGCGTAGCAGGATGCGCGCGGGGGGCAGCAAGCTGATCGCTTGCCCGATCCTGCCGCGCATCTCCAATTTCGATGATCTGGATCCGCTGAAACTCGAATCTGGTGTCGAACTGCGAATGGTCCCTCCCGGCCGGCTGATCCCGGCAGAGGCCGCGCTCATCATCCTGCCCGGATCGAAGGCAACCATCGCCGACTTGGCGGCGCTGCGCGGCGAAGGCTGGGACATCGATATTCTCGGGCATCATCGGCGCGGTGGGCTGATTCTGGGGCTTTGTGGGGGTTATCAGATGCTCGGCAAAAGCATCGCCGACCCCAATGGGCTGGAAGGACCGGCCTGCGTCGTAAATGGCCTTGGTCTGCTTGATGTCGAAACGACTTTGCACGCGCACAAGGAGCTGCGCCCGGTCAGCGGCATGGCCATGGGTGCGCCTTTTGAGGGGTATGAAATGCATATGGGCCAGACTAGCGGACCGGATACGAAGCGGCCCTTCGCCATGCTCTCCGATGGTCGCCGCGATGGCGCGGCAAACGCGGCGGGGACAGTGTTCGGTTCCTATGTCCATGGCCTTCTGGCCGATGCAAGGCTTCGCCACGCGCTTCTGTCGCGCATGGCTGTCGAAGCCGGGGGGGGTGTGGACTATGGTGTCTCTATCGAACTGGCGCTGGATGAGATCGCATTCGCGCTGGAGGAGCATCTCGATATCGATGCGCTCATGGTGCTGGCCAAGGCGAAGCGATCCACCTCAGGCCTGGCGGGATTCAGGACATGAGCAATGCCTTTTCTCACCTGCTGGTGCTGGGCGGCGCGCGTTCGGGGAAGAGCCGCTTTGCCCAAGGGCGGGCCGAAGCCCTGACGGGTAAGCTGGTCTATCTGGCGACGGGCCAAGCCTTCGATGAGGAGATGCGCGAGCGGATCGCCCTGCACCGGGCCGATCGCGGCCCGCGCTGGTCGACTGTCGAGGCGCCGCTAGATCTGGCGGAGACGATCACGGCATGCAGCACGCCGAAAACGGTAGTGCTGGTAGATTGCCTGACGCTCTGGGCGTCGAACCTGATGCTGGCAGAGCGGGATGCCGCTGCGGCCACCGAAGGGCTGATCCACGCGGTTTCAGCCGCGCGGGGGCCGGTCATTCTGGTCGCCAATGAAGTGGGGCTCGGCATTGTGCCAGACAACGCGCTTGCCCGAAGATTCCGTGATGTTGCGGGCAGGATCAATCAGGTTATGGCGGCAGCGACTGACGAGGTCGTTATGATGTTTGCTGGTCTGCCTTTGGCGCTCAAGTCCAAAGGATGAATGGCGTTCAGGTGACTGCCCAGGCAAGGCTTTTGGCGTTCTCTATGCAGCCTCGACCGCATGAGCCTCGAACGCCACGCCAAGGCGTTTGCGGACAGCGCCGAAGATTGCCGCAAGATTGTCCATACTCGGATTCCCCTTTTCCGAAAGCATCCGGTGCAGGCTCTTGCTCGGACGGTTGGTTTCCGTCGCCAGTTCCTCGAAGCCGACCGAGGCATTGACCAGATCGCGCAGGATCAGCCGCGCAACGTGCGGTTCCCCATTGAGGAACGCGGTCGCCGCTTCATCGAGCATGGCCTTGGCGAAGGCGGGATCGCCCGTCGCACGTTCCTTCACCGTCTCCTTGAAGTCGCGGGTCAGCACCATCTTGTCACTTCCTGTCTTTCCTGGCCGCCGCCTTGCGGGCCTTGTATTCGCTCAGCAGCCCGCCGGCCCGATCGATGTCGGACTGCTGCCGCTTCTTCGTTCCGCCCACGAACAGGATGATGAGTTCATCCCCATCCTGGGCAAGATAGAGCCGGTAGCCCGGTCCCCAATCGATCCGGTATTCCCCGAGTCCGCCGCCGATCCATTTGACGTTCGAAAGATTGCCCAGCTCCATCCGGACGATGGCAGTCGCCACCTTGGCCGAAGCCTGGGAATCGAGATCGTCGAACCATGATCGGAACGGGCTGGAGCCGTCCTCGCGAATATACTCCTGAACAATCAACTCACGCCCTTTCGGGTAACATATACGTTACCAATTGTCCAGTGATGACCCTCGATCAGGCGACCAGGCGCATACGGTCCAACTTGGCCGCGCCCTGCGCGAGCAAGCGGGCGATCTCGTCCGATGTGCGTCGGACGGCGAGCTTCAAGGCTTCGTCGATATGGATGTAGTCCTGCGTCACATTCTGCGATGCATGGCCTAGCATCGCCCGGATCGTCAGTTCCGAGAAGCCGAGTTCGCCGGCGATGCTACCAAAGGTATGCCGCAAGGTATGGGGCGTGACACCGGCGAGGCCGGCGAGCTGGCAAACCCGCTTGAGGCAGGCGCTGACCGCCGTGTACGGACCATCTGCCGCCGTCGATGGAAACACGTGGGGATTGCCCGCGATCTCCGCTTGCGCGACGACGACCTTGATCGCTTCCGGCCCAATCGCGCGAATCTGTGCATCGCCCTTGGTATCCGGGAAAGCGACGAAGCCGCCCATCGGATTGACCCATGTGCGATGCATCGCCTGCGCCTCCTCACGGCGATAGCCTGTTAGAAGGAGCGTGCGGATCACCGCGAGCGCGGTGGGATTTTCGCCATTGTGCTCGGCATAGGCCATCGCCTTGCCCAGCGCTTCGATCTCGGCAACGCTGAGGCGGCGCGTTCTCTTCTTCCCAGCCAGCTTCTTCGCCCCCTTGGTCGGATGTTCGGCGAGAAGCCCTTTGTGCTTGGCATGTCCAAGAATCGCCTGGAGGGTGCCCACGCAGCGCGCCGCCACGCCGGGGCCGCCGGTGGCCTTGCCGCCGCGGCCTCCCGTCCGTGCCTTCTCGGTTTTCCCATTCATGACATCGGTCTGCATCGCCTCGACATCGGCAATGGTCAGATGCCGCGCGATCCGCTTGCCAAGCAGCGGCTTGATGTGCGTCCTGATCCGGCTCTCGTCCATGTCGAGCGATGACCCTTTGATCGGCCGGTTCTTGCGTCCGAGGATACGGCCGGCCCGTGCCTCGGTCAGATACCAGTCGCAAAGTTCGGCGACATTCATCTCATTGCGGGCGCGGCGCGCTTCTTCCGCTGGATCTTCACCAGCGGCAACCGCCCCGAGCTTGATCTTGGCTAGATCGCGCGCCTGCTCGACTGTGAGGACACCGAAACGCCCAATCTTGATGCGGCGCAGGCGCCCCTCTGTGTTCGCATATTGGATCACGAAGGTCTTCGCGCCCGTGGTGCCGACCCGGACTCCGAAGCCCTTGATCTCGGTGTCCCAGATGAAGTCCTGGCCCGCCTTCGGGGGGACGAGTGCGTCAACCGTCCGCTTATTCAGCTTGGCTTGCGCCATCGTGAAGCTCCTCCAATTTATTACGCGGGCTCCAGTCCGACCCAAAAGTAATAGGGACGTAATAGAAATGAGCCGTTTCGCAGCGCATTGGAGGATAAGGCCGCGCAGCGCAAAATCAATATCTATTTGAAATATATTAGCAAATCGTACAGTCGAAAACTGTGGCGTAGGCGGATATCGAAGTTGCCAAGGTTGGGGTCGAGGGTTCGAATCCCTTCGCCCGCTCCAACATTTTCCTGAGAAATCAGGACATTAAGCGGCCTACGGCCGCTTTTTTGTTGGAGACAAAGCCCTCGAAATGGCCGTTGTCTCCATAATGTCTCCAGAAAATCGGTAAGAATGGGCCACTTCTGGCTAGGCTGGCGAAGGTGATGACAGCCGGCCATGCTATCGGGAGGGTTTTCTCTCCGCGTCGGGCAAGGCCGTTATTGGAGACAACGGCCGACGCGGGCTGGAGACAATGCCTCTAAAGTTGGAGACAACAGCCTCTGCTCCTTTTCGCATGACCGTTCAAATCGGTTGGTGATGATGGTGGGGAAGGTGCTGCATGGCGAGGCTGCCATCGAGGCGTTGTCCGCTTCCATCGCCCATAGAGGCTTGATCCTGAACCTTGTGGCCGAGCCGGAAATGAAGGGCGACAAGCCGACCGGCGCTTATTTCGTCAACGCTGGCGAGGGCCTCATGCTGTCCTATCTGCTACGCGCCAAGTGCAATGAGAGCGGGAAGAACCACCCGGTTCGCTGCCATCTCGAGGCCGACCCGGAGACGGTGGACGAGGTGGCCGCCTACTCGGTTGCCGCCGAACTGAACGGCATGGGCCGGGGACGCGCGGGTGGTCCCGGCCATTCTTTTGCAGCCCGGAAAAATTAGCGGTCGCGCCTTACTGGGCACGGCCGCTCTGTCATGGGGATGATCGTCGCTCGCCGGGCATAGCCCGGCTCGCGATTCTATGAATCCTCGCTCAGCAGGCTCTCGAAATCCCGGCCACCATAGAAGATTCCGATAATGACGATTGCCGTGTCTTCCACCGCAAAGGCGATGGTCACGCGGCGGCGCCAGGCCATCGTTCGCAGGCCCGGCCGCAGATCGTCGCGCATCGTGCCTCGATGGGGGAAATCGGTCAGCTTGCCGATATGGTCGAGGATGCCATCGGTGAAGCGCTGCGCGATGTCCGGGGCAGCGGCGGCGGCAATATAGTCGTAGATGGCATCGAGATGGTCACGCGCTTCCGGCGTGAGGATGATGGAATGTCCCACGTTCAGCCGCGCTTGGCGGCTCGCTTATGGCGCTCGGCCAGACCGGCCCGCACTTCGTCGAGCGGAATGCCGCGCGAGGGATCGGCCTTGTAGGCGTCATAAGCGGGGACGACCTCGTTGCGCAGCCATTGCTCGACGGCGCGGTCCCGCGCCTGGAGTGCGCGTAGCCCGTCGCGGATCACCTCGCTTTCGCTGGCATATTCGCCCGACGCCACCTTGGCGCGGACCTGCGCAGCCATGTCGTTCGGCAGCGTTACGCTGAACTGTTGAGTCGTCCGCATGGATGGCACTCCTTACGGATATGATTTAATCCTATTCGCGCTATCCTTCAAGGTTGATACAGCGTTCCTGCCTCTGTCCGCTAACCTCCCGTCCTTCTCTCCGACGGCTGCACGGGCAAGGAAGAATTTGCGCGGCTCTGGATCGATTGTCCCGAGCCGGGTGTTTTGATTTGAAGCGTGCCGAACGCGTCCTCTAGATAAAAAGGCGCTCCTTGCGATAGCCAAGGCATTGCGTTGACAGCACGCCCACCGGTTCGGGCTCCTGGAAATCCAGCAAAAGCGGAAGGAGTCTGGCGAAGAGGGGATTGTCGCCATGGCAACCATTGTAATTGCCGAGGACGAATATCTGCTTGCCATCGATATGGCGGAATCGCTCGAGGGGGACGGTCATGAGGTGCTGATGGCGCCCGATGGGAGCTTGGCGCTCAACCTCGTCAGAGAGCGACGGCCTCAGCTGGTCATCACTGATTTCATGATGCCGGTCATGACCGGTCTCGAACTGGCCAAGGCTATCCACGTCGAATATCCGGAGGCTGGCATTCCGATCGTTCTGGTCAGCGGCGCACACTTCGAGCTCGCGCGGAAGCATTCCGAATATTTTGCCGAAATCATCTGCAAGCCTTGCAGCAAGCGATTGCTGCTCGAGGCTGTCGCGCGCCTGCTGGCCGAGGTGCGTCCCAGTAGCACATTTTGAACAGCGACTGGAGGCACTGGCTCTTGCCTTCTTCAGACCATGAACCGCGACCAAGGACCAGTGACAGCATTTTTCCTGTCACAGCCCTGCTAGCCACCACTTAAGCGTCCCATGCCTGCACGTTGCCCCGGTTAGGTCGTGCGGCCGCCCGTTTCTGCTATAAGGAAGAGATGATTAGCCCGTCTCCCGAAGCCATTGCCGCGAGCCTTAACGAGGCGCAGCGCAACATCGTTTTGAGGGGACCGACCAGCTTTGCCGAGGCCGACGCGATCCCCAAGGAGCTGTTCGACGAAGACCTCACCTGGGACCGAGAGACGGGCGACGAGACCTTTTTTGGGGAGGAGACGGAGCTGGGGCATCAGGTACGCGAGGTGCTCAGGAGCGAAGGTCGGTGAAGCGACCGGGATAGGGAGCCACAAGTCGGGCGGCAGCGCGATAACGCACCGCCAATTCCGCGGCAGCGACTCATCGAATCGGTTGTTCGGATAACCGGCGTTCAAGCCATCAGGCCTTCGCGCTATTGCGGGCCGGGACGATCCAGGCCGCGCCATCGATCGCTACCGTTCGCTCGTTCGAATATCTCGCGAAGGCTTCGTGCACGGCACATGATGCGCGTTGCCACGCATCCTCATCTGCGCGCGAGCCGAATATCCATGTCCGTCATGCTATTGAGAATTATTCGCATATATGGCATGGCTACGATATCCGCAGCAATACCGTGAAGGAGCCGCAACGTGCCCGCGCATTCACGTCGATCGATGATGACCAGCTTACCGGCTCTGGCGACCATGGTGCTGGGGGTGGCACTGCTAGTTCTCACGATCCTGCGCTGGCGCGAGAATGGCTGGGGTGCCCTGGTCTGGCTCGCTGTATTCCTCGCAATGTGCGCGATCCGCACGCCGCATAGCTTGCGCAACCGCGCCAACACAGTGGTCGAGGCCCGAAAGGGCGCGACCGAAATCGCCCTGCTTGCGGCCATGTTCATGACGATGATGGTGCTGCCGCTACTCCATCTCGCAACTGGTGTCTTCGCGTTCGCCGCTTATGCACTGCCTGACTGGGCGGTCTGGCTCGGGGCGCTTGCCCAGATCCCCTTCCTCTGGCTGTTCTGGCGCAGCCATACCGATCTCGGTCGCAATTGGTCGCCCGGTCTCGAGGTCCGCAGCGACCATGAACTGGTGACGAACGGCATCTACGCGCGCATTCGCCACCCGATGTATGCCGCGATCTGGATTTCGGCGCTGGTGCAGCCGCTGCTGATCCAGAACTGGATCGCCGGTTTCCTCGTGGTCCCCGCCTTCGCGGCGATGTGGTTTCTTCGTGTGCCCAACGAAGAAGCGATGATGCGCGCTCGATTTGGCGAGGCCTGGGATAGCTATTGCACCCGCGCCGGACGGCTGCTCCCGAAGCAGGCATCATGACGGTCAGCGATCCGATGAGCAGCACCGCGATCGCCAGCATCGATGCGCTGGAAGGCGTCGTCGGCAAGACGCCGGGTGCGATGCATCTCAAGGTCATCGACCATCTCGATAAGGGTGCGTTGCGCTGGATCGCGTCGGCGCCCGTAATGTTTTCGGGGTTCGCCGGCTCTTCGGGCATCGGTGTCACGATAGGTGGCGGGAAGCCGGGCTTCGCTTACGCCGATACTCACGAACTGCGCCTGTCGGCCGACATTCTCGACGAGCCCGGCCTGGCGAAACCCGACGCTTCGTTTGGCTCACTGTTCCTGATCCCTGGCATCGGGGAGTCGCTTCGGGTCAACGGCAAGGTTACGAGCATCGACGCGGACGAAATCCGCATCGCCGTCGAGGAATGCTATGGCCATTGTGCCAAGGCGCTGATCCGCTCGGATATGTGGGCGGCCGATCCGGTTGTGGCGGTCCCAGACGATGCAGCGGCATTCATTGCTGTCAGCCGCTTCCTCGCACTGGCGACGGTTGGCGCCAACGGGGCAGCCGACCTCAGCCCGAAAGGCGACCCTGCCGGCCTACTCGCGCGGCTCGATGGCGACGGCCTCTGGTTCGCTGATCGGCCGGGTAATCGCCGCGTCGACAGCTTCCGCAATATCGTCGCACAGCCGCATGTCGCGCTCGCGCTACTGGTGCCGGGCTCGGATCAGGTGGCGATCGTGCAGGGACTGGCGCGTCTCACCGCCGACGAGGCGACGCGCGAGCAGTTCACGGTCCAAGGCAAGACACCGTTGCTTGCTATCCGTGTCGACGCGAGCGCGGTCGAACTGCGCCACAGCCCGGCGCTGGCCCGCGCTCGGCTCTGGCCGGTCACTGCCGGAACGCATGGGATCGAGCCGGCGAAACTGTTCATCGAGCATATCAAGCTCAACAAGGCCGGCGGCGTCGGCGCGACTCTCGCCCGCGCCAGTCTCTCCGTGCCCGGCGTCACCGGGCTGCTGAAGAAGGGGCTCAACAAGGATTACAAGGATAACCTCTATTGAAACGCCCCGACAATCGGATGCCACCGCGCGGCGGTCACGGCAGACCGCACGCCAGGCTTGACGAACGGCGGGCGAGAGCCTGAAACACCGGGATGGGTAAATATGATGCGTTGGGCGTCTTCTTGAGGCGCTGGAAGATCCGTAACGACGCACAGGGCGTCGAACTCAGCTTCGCGCAGATCGAAGGCATCATCAACGCGCTCCTGCCAAATGCCGTGGCCGAGCCGGAATGGTGGTGCGCCGATGCCGGCGCCGATCGCCGCGCGCCGCATCGTCGCGTTTGGATCGAGGCCGGCTTCGATGCCATCGCCGAACCACGGGATGAACGAGTCTATTTCCTGCTACGACGAGGCAAATGAGGATCAAGACCGAACCCAGTAGGTTCAAGGCTTCTGGCTCCCTGGACTTCCATCATGCAGCCTGCAGCGCTCTCCTGAAGACTGAAACCTGACCGACGAGCGTCGCAAGCAGGCCAAGACCGATCAGGCCGAAAGCGCCATCGACGATCAGTGCCATGCCGTCGCTTGTGCCGATGAAGACGGGATGGGCGGCAGCTAGGGGCATCAACAGCGCGCCCGATCCGCGACAGCGCGGTTGGCGATAAGGCGGTTCAGCGAGCGCGGGGGCCAAACCAAGCGATAGCCATCACAACCAGGGTAGCACTGAGCGTCGCCCAGGATACGAAGTCATACCATCCATCCCCGATCAGCGCCGCGACAAGGCCTACAGCGTTGGCGAGCGCCATCACCAGCGGCCAACGAAAGATCCGCCAATTTGTTTGTCGGCCCGTGGCCGTCGACGCCTTCATTCCGCCGGCTCCAGCAGTCCGCCACTCTGGAGTTCCTCAAGCCGCTTCTCGATGGGCACCCGGCGGCGGCCCAGCCACAGGTAGAGCCCGGTCACCAACACGACAATCGCCGCGATGTCGAGCAACGCCCAGATGATCTTGAGCGGCATTCCGCCATAATCGCCGAAATGGAGCGGTACCGAAAGGAACAGCGTCTTCACGTACCAGGGCATTTCGCGAACGTCCGTGAGCCTGCCGGTCTCGGCGTCGATCATCGCGGGGCTGATGAGACGCTCGGTGAGCGGCGTATTGCCCGAGAGCGCGACCATATAGTGATGTCTGGTGCTGAACTGGGTTCCCGGCCAGGCGACGAAGCTTACCTTGCCCTCGGGAACTGCCTTGTGCACCCGGGATCCATATCGCCACCGTCAGCGTAAAGCGTCCCCAAGGCTCGTCGTCCCAGGAGTCGCTAGTCTTCGAAGTGCGCCCCGAGCGCCCCACCCGCAACTTTCGCTTCGACGTTTGGAACGCCTTCAAGGACGGACCGCGGGTTCCCGAATAGGGTCCCCTTCTGATTGGCCGAGCGACCGTCAGCGTTCCTTGAGGCACACGGAAGGCCGGAATCGGGCCGGAAGCGGAGCGGCGGCTTCTCTGTCGCGGCTGATGTCAGCGGGCGCACAGTATTCGAAGCTTTCGAGCCGATTCGTCACAAGGTCATGGCCTTGACGCTTGTGGATCGTTCCTTCGAGGTCACTTTGTCGTGTAGCCGCCATTCACCAGAATCGTTTGCCCGGTCATCCACCAGCCTTCGGAAACCATGAAGCGGATATAGGGAACGATATCCTCTATATCGGTGAGGCCGGTTTTGGAGAAGTGCGACAGCGCGGCCGCCGTCTTGTGGTACGCGACAGCATCCGCACCCTCGGCCGGGTAGAAGAAGGGCGTATCCATGGGTCCGGGGCCGATCGCTGTCACCGAGATGCCGCGTTCGCCAAATTCTTTCGAGGCTGCGCGGGTGAAATGCTCAACCGGCGCCTTGGTGCCGGCATAGGCAGCATAGAACGGCGTGTATGCGCCAAGCAGCGAGGTCACCAGTGTGCAGATTTTGCCATTGTCGTTCACATGGCGACCGGCCTCCTTGAGAAAGAAGAATGCCGTTTTGGCGTTAACCGCACTCATCTCATCATATTCGGCTTCCGAGATCTCGACGATTGGCTTTTTCAGCACCTTGCCGACCGTGTTGATGGCAATGTCGGGCCGCCCGATCGCGGCGACCGTGTCCGCGAACAGTTTTTCCATGGCGTTCGCGGTGGTCAGATTGGCTTGGAAGGCGACTGCTTCGGCACCAGCCGCCTTGACGGCCGCGATGGTTGCGTCCGCCTCAGCTTTCGTCGAAGCGCTGTTGTAGTGAACGGCAATCGCTTTCGCGCCGTGCTCGGCCAGGTCGCGAGCGATAAGCCCGCCCAGGTTCTTCGCGCCGCCCGCGATAATGACAGTTTTTCCTTTGATGCTGTGATCGGCCATATGATTTGTCTCCTGCGCAATGCCGACGCTGGCAAACGCGGCATCGATTTCGAAGAAGATAGCTGCTGGGCCGCCATCTCGCTTTCAAATAAATCGGTCATCTTGCAATTTTACCGACAGGCGCGGGATCTCCGATAGAAGCGAGGACGAGTTACCTATGCATCATGAGCGAAGGATGATTGCGCATCCGCGGCAAGTGCTGAGCCGCCGCAGCGCGACTTGGCGTGGAATAACCGTCGCAACCGCGCTCGAAGACATTCGGCGTCCGACGGAATGGACCTTCGAGCAGGATCGCCATGTGCTCGTCATACATACCGAAGGACGCATGACTTCGCTGGAGACGGATTTCGACAACGGACCGCGTAGCGACGTTCTTCCGGAAATTGGCGGAATCTGGCTCGTTCCGGCGGGCAGGCGCTATACGGCGCTGGCGCGCGGCAACACTGCGCGCTTCATTGAGATGCAGTTTCCTGCTCACCTGCATGGCAGTCCGGGGGCCGATTTGCGTCCGGTGATCGCGGGTACCGATCCGTTTGTGGCGCGAGCCGGTGAGCGCCTGGTTTCGTTGATCGACGCAGAAGATGATCTCGGGCAGATGCTCGCCGAGAATTTGGTCGAAGTATTGCGTATGCATCTCCTGCACGAATATGCGCTGGGGGATACGGTCAGCGAGCAGATCGGTTTGCCGTCGCGTTTCTCGCTTCGCGAGCAGGTCTTGCTACGCAGCTTTATCGAGGATCATCTGATCGAGCCTCTCTCGCTGGAGCAAATGGCCGCACTGGTGGAGCGCAGCATTCACAATTTTCTAATCGCATTCCGTGCTGCTTTTGGCACGACGCCCATCCAATATGTGATCGAGCGGCGCCTCTTCCGCGTGCGGGCTATGCTCCGCGCCACCTCTGTGACGGTAACCGAGATCGCACTCGCTACGGGCTTTGCTAGCCACAGTCATCTCACGGCGACGTTCCGCAAGCATATGGGCGCAAGTCCAACCGAATGGCGTCGCAACCAGCGAGGATAATGCTTCGATGCCGCGGCATTACTGCCGCGCCGCCATGACGCGTGATTGCTTCTTTCAAAATCTCCGGAAAACGTATAAATTCTTCATGATTAGGGTGCGGACCCATAAATGGGCTTCCCAGAGCGCCTAGGATGTGATTCATCGGTTTTCGGCGAGGAGGCGTGATGAATGGCCGATTTCTTTTGGTTTTCGGATGCGCAATGGGCTCGGG
>Ga0182743_1003538_pt1 | contig 12470 bp, 12 predicted proteins | sample eDN3rd30CKraftOP_FD_128522 | JGI IMG/M metagenome (GOLD analysis project Ga0182743, IMG submission 128522) | Enriched Organic Plus compost microbial communities from Emeryville, California, USA - eDNA 3rd pass 30_C Kraft OP (version 2) (version 2) ... | reverse complement strand
TGATCAGCTTGGTTTGCCGCAGATCGTCCACAAGTTTGCCGAGTATCCACGCGGCCTCGTCCTCGTAACTGGACCGACCGGCTCCGGTAAGTCCACCTCGCTTGCCGCAGTCATCGACAAGATCAACAGTGAGCAGGCTCGCCATATCATCACTATCGAAGATCCGATCGAGTACACACACCGCAGTAAGAAATCCGTGGTCGTACAGCGAGAAGTGCACTACGATACCTACTCATTCTCCGCAGCGATGCGCTCAGCGCTTCGTCAAGACCCCGACGTCGTACTCCTCGGAGAGATGCGCGACCTTGAGACGATCTCCGCAGCCATCACAACTGCCGAGACCGGACACTTGGTCTTCGCCACGCTCCACACCAACTCAGCAAGCCAGAGTATCGATCGTATGATCGACGTCTTCCCGCCGCATCAGCAGCCGCAAATCCGTGCACAGTTATCGAATATCCTCATGGCGATCTGTTCGCAGCGTCTCGTCCCGGCCATCGGTGGTGGCCGCGTCGCGGCCAATGAGATCCTCGTGGCGACGCCAGCGGTGCGCAACATCATCCGTGAGGGTAAGACTCATCAGCTCGAAGCGGTCATCCAGACGGGCGGTGAGTTTGGCATGCAATCGATGGACAAGACATTGGCAAACATGATCCATGCCGGCAAGATTAGCTACGAAGAGGCGCGCCTCGTCGCCGTCGATATCGATGAGCTAGATAGGCTGATGAGGGGCTAACACCTATGCTGACGTATAAATACACTGCACGAGACTCTGCGACAGGGCAAGTCGTCAAGTCACAGGTCGAAGCGATGAGTGAGCAGGCTGCGGCGAAACTGATTCGCGAACAGAACTACACGCCGATCAGTATCGAGCCACTTGCGGCCGGCAAGTCTGCGTTGCCGAAACGCGGACGCGTCAAGGCGAAAGATAAGGTGCTGTTTTCGCGCCAGCTTTCGACGTTGATCAATGCTGGCCTACCACTTGTGCAGAGCCTTCAGAATGTCCTAGGACAGACGCAGAACAAATATTTCCGTGTCATCATCAGCAAGATCATCTCTGATGTCGAGGGCGGTGCAGCCTTTTCCGTGGCTGTTGCGAAGCATCCGGCGGTATTCAACGAAATCTATCGTAGCCTTGTGGAAGCAGGTGAAGCATCGGGTACGCTCGACCGCTCACTCGAGCGTCTGGCATTCCAGCAGGAAAAAGACGCAGATATGATGCGCAAGGTCCGTGGCGCTTTCACGTATCCGATCATCGTCCTCGTGGTCATGATTGGTGTCTGTGTGTATATGATGATGACATTGCTGCCGCAGGTGCAGATTCTCTACGATGGTACGGGCCAGGCGCTGCCATTTACGACCGCATTGTTGCTTGGTGTCGCTGACTTCATTAAGCAGTTCTGGTATATCGTAGTTGTGCTCATCGGTCTCGGCGTATTCTTCACGAGCAAATGGGCGCGTTCTGGCCCCGGCAAGGAAGTGATCGACAAAGCCAAGATGAGGATGCCTGCTGTCGGCCCGCTTTTCATGAAGATGTATATGGCGCGTTTCGCTCGTACCGCATCGACGCTGGTCGAGAGCGGCGTGCCGCTACTGCAGGTGCTGAAGATCACCGAGTCGTCGGTAAACAATGTCCATATCGCCCGCTCGATTGCTGCTGCTACCGAGAAGGTCAAGGCGGGTAAGTCGCTGTCCGAGTCACTCAAGGGCGACTCGAACTTCCTCGAGCTTGTACCTGGTATGATCGGCATCGGTGAGCAGTCTGGCTCAACTGAGCAGATGATGGCCAAGACCGCCGACTACTACGAGAAAGAAGTTGATGACCAGATCAAGACGATCTCGACTATCATCGAGCCGATGATGATGATCCTGATGGGCGTCGTCGCGCTGATTATCGTGGCGGCGATACTCTTGCCGGTCTACACGATGTCCACAGATAATATCGCCTAGTGTTGGGCCTGTGGATAAGTCTATTGTGCTTATGGTCACAAGCCTATATAGTTCAGGCATAAGCGTAAAAAAATGCAAAGGGGGCATTTGCACATGCTAAAGAAATTACTACTTAAGAAAAAACAGGAAGGCTTCACTATCGTCGAAGTTATGATCGTGCTTGCTATCGCAGGTCTGATTATTCTCGTGGTGTTCCTCGCTGTTCCAGCGCTCCAGCGTAACTCACGCAACACCCAGCGCAACAACGATGCATCGCTCATTGGTTCTGCAGTGAACGAATGTCTCAATAACCGCAATGGTCAGAGCACCTCATGCGATGAGACTACAGAGATTTCGCAGTACCTAGACACCTCCAAGCTCCGCCAGTTGACAACGGTTGCTACTGGTACGAGCTTCCCGACTTCTACTACGGCCGCTAATATCGCATACGGCCGCAAGTGTAACGCAGATGGCTCTGCAGCAACCACTACTGGCGCGAACTCGCGTTCAGTGGCTCTACTCTACAATACCGAGAACACAAGTGGCGGTAACGTAGCACGTTGCCAAGAGATTTAGGCACGACAGTTTCATAAGCAAAAGAGGACCTCTTGCAAGGTCCTCTTTTTGTTTTGGGCGTTCACTGTTATCATAAGCGCAATGATAATGATTGCTGTGTTTGTGACGTTTGTGGGGGTGTGCCTGGGTAGTTTCGTCAATGCGCTGGTCTGGCGTACGAGGCAGAAGGAGCTCATCCGTAACAAAGCCGTGGGCAAGAAGCTTACCAAGACGCAACAGGAGCAGCTGAAAAGGCTATCTATTGTCAGTGAGCGCTCACGTTGTACGCATTGCGATCACGAACTAGGTGCCAAGGACCTTGTACCGGTGTTGAGCTATCTATATCTGCGCGGCAAGTGTCGATATTGCGGCAAGAAGATCGAAGATACGCCAATCGCAGAGTTGTTCGGTGGCGCAGTGGCGCTCGCATCGTATGCACTATGGCCGCTTGCACTCGACGGTGTTCTCGCGGGCGTGGCATTTGCGGCATGGCTCGTGCTGAGCGCATTACTCCTTGCGCTGGCGCTGTATGATGCCCGCTGGCAGATATTGCCGGATCGACTCGTAGCCGCAGCCACGGTGGCTGCAGCACTGTTTGTGATCCTGGCCTCGTGGACGGAAGGGGACGCGAGTCGTCTCCTCGATGCATTCTGGGGCGGCCTACTCATCGGCGGGCTTTTCTATCTGCTGCACCAGATATCGGGCGGGCGGTGGATTGGCGGTGGTGATGTGAAGCTGGGCTTTGCGCTCGGCGTTATAGCAGGAAGCTTGAGTGGTGCTTTTCTGGTGATTTTCGGCGCGTCGCTGCTCGGTACGCTGTATGCCGTAGGGATTAGCATAGTAACCCGCCAGCCGCTGAACGGTAAGGTGCGGATACCATTTGGACCATTTTTGATACTTGCGGCCGTGATCACATTTTTGGTCGGGTCAGAGCTTATCGAGTGGTATCGAAATTTCCTGCTCGGCCTCTGATTATAAGCTGTTGACGCTACAACGCTTATGCTATACTCAGGAGCATGAAGGGTGGCATATTCACCAAAGGTCGACTGACGAATAAGGGCTTCAGCATCGTAGAGGTGTTGGTGGTAGTTGCGGTGACCGGTGCTTTATTCATAGGCGTAGTATTGATGGTCGCAGGCAAGCAGGACAAGGCGCGATTTGAGCAATCGGTTAACTCCGTGAAAGCACAGATAGAAACAGTGATAAACGAAGTTCAGTCTGGCTATCCTGGCAGCAGTCAGGGGTGTAATTATACCGGCAGTTCGCCAACGGCCAGTGCATCAGCAGGATCGAGTAATACCTGTATATTCCTTGGCAAAGCGCTGCAGTTTACTACTGGTAGTCAGAAAAATAGCTATGGTGTCCACTCTATCGTCGGGCGACGTGACTCGACGAATGTTGGTTCGGCGCAGGCGTATACGTTTGCCCCTTGGTTTGAGACGAAGTCGCTTTGGCATGGCTTAGAGATGGTGTCTATGAACGGTGGTGGTACGCCTGTCTCGATGGTGAGTTTTACGCTTGATTACGAGGTTGATAGCGATGGCGCTGCGTATGGTTCGCAAGCGCTTCGCGTGCAGCCGGTGCGTGGCACCGCATGGACGAATAGCTTTGCGGACTGGAGTGGCCGATCGATCGCTAGCGAGCTTGCGGCGAGCCCTGTGAACCCAGCTGCTGGCGTGACAATATGCCTAGCGAGTGGCGGCACTAACCAGTCAGCGCTCATGACTATCGGCGCGGGTCAGAGCTCGAGGGTGACGACCGAGATTAAACAAAATAGGACATGCGCATAATGAAGAAATTATTTGCGAAACTCAATCAGCAGGGTGACACGATTGTCGAAGTTTTGATATGTCTGGCGGTACTCGGATTGGTACTCGGATCCGCCACGGTTGTGGTAAACAATAACCGCAAAACTATCCTCGGTACCCAAGAACGTTCGGTCGCGCTTAAGCTCGTCCAAGGTCAGATAGAAAAGACTCGGACAGCTACTGCGCTCAATCCTGTGTTGCTGCAGAGCACAGGATCAGTTGTGCGGGCTGCGGCAGGGTACTGCATCGGTAGCACGCTAGCGCCAGTGGTAGCATCTAATGCGGCGTGCACGGTCAACCGTGCAGGAACGCCGACTACCGAAGTGCCAAGCTATCAGCTGCGCACCACAGTCGAAGCGAGCCAAGGTGGGTATCTGCTCAGGTCAACGGCCGAGTGGGATATGCCTAACGGCGTGCGTGGTAATGTAGTGCTCGTACAAAGGATCTACTTGTAATGAAGCGTGCTACAAGGAATCGCATGAACAATCGTGGGTTCACGATCGTTGAGCTGATGGTAGCAACTACGGTATTCACCGTGATCATGGTGACGGTTGCTTCAGTGCTCGTGGTGTTCGCCAATAGTCAGAAGAAGGCAATCAACGAGACAGCGGTACAGAATGTGACACGGGAATTCGTGGACCGCGTGGCGCAGTCGCTGCAGTTCGAGGGCAAGTCAGTAGCGGCTATCAGTAATGCCGATGGCACGCAAGGATACTGTATCGGGACGACGAGGTATAGCTATGTGCTCGGCCGTCAGGTGACAAGCTCATCTCCTCATGCTGCCATGATCGACAGGAGCACGATTGGCTGTGGCGGTGCAGCGCAAGCTTTGCGAACGGGCTCGACCTTTGCTGGCACAGAGCTGCTTAGTGATGGTATGCGTGTCGCGAATTTCGCCGTGACAGATGATGGGCAGGGGTTGTACACGATCCAGCTCCGCGTGATACTCGGTGCGGACGATCTGCTCTGTAGCCAAGCGGTGAGTGGTAGCTGTACATCAAATGGCACGATGAGCGCCGCAAACTTAGCTCGTCCTGATCTGGAGTGCAAAGTAGGAACAGATTCTAGGTTTTGTGCGGTGAGTGAACTTTCATCGACGGTCAGGAGTAGGCTATAATGCTGAGCATAAGGGGTATGAAAGATATGCGTATTCGCACAAATGATCAAAGTGGTATGGTTTCGATTACCGTAACGCTGTTGTTTGTACTCGTTTCTGCACTGGTCGTGATTGGTTTCACGCAGATTGCTCAGCGCAATAGTCGGCAGGCGCTCGATCGGCAGCTGAGCGCACAGGCGCAGTACGCAGCAGAGACTGCCATCAATGATGCGCAGAGCGTATTGCTACAGGATTACGCCAATGGCGCAACTTTGCGAGATCAGACTGATTGTACCGGTGTATATACCAAAAACGGCGGTGTCGTAGATCAGAACGTTTCCTACACGTGTTTGATGGTAAACTCGCAGCCTTCGTCGCTATCGTACGACAATGTATCAGACGGTTCGATCGTCTTTCCGCTCAACACCTCTGACGGCAGCAATCTCGATACTATCGAGATAAACTGGCAGAAGAGTTCAAGCGCACCGAGTAGCCAGAACCTCTCTGGCTGTCCGACGGGACACACCTATCCAGCTACGGCTAACTGGCAGCCGGCAAACTGTAGCTATGGTCTGATGCGTATCGAGCTGATACCAAACACGCCTGCGGCTATGCAGTCAGCTACAAGCGCCAACGTAGCAACTATGTCGGTGATTGCAGCGCCTACACCTTCGAGTGGTAGTGCGGCGATTCCTTCGGTGAGCTACTCTGGCGGCCACAACCGTACGATCCAGAATGGTGATGCAAATCAAGGTGTACGTGTCGCGCCAAACTGCACAAATGCCAATGGCTGCACGATCAGGTTAAATAATCTGGCATTCGCTAATGCCTACGTACGCATCCGTATGATGTATGTCGATGCCGCGAATGTGCGTGTCGGTTATAGTAGTGCGGCTACGGACAACAGGACCTTTACAGGCGCACAGGTGGTTATCGATGCGACCGGCAGGGCGCAGGATGTGCTGCGTCGTATCCAGGTGCGCGCACCGCTTGCGACCAGCTCAGGTGCGGATGGCGACACGAGCCTATCAGATTATGCGATCCAGACCAGTGGCTCGCTCTGTAAGAGATTCTCGATAGCACCAGGGTCTCCGGGTGTTGCCAATGATGAGGCAAACTGTACAAACTAAACTATAGGAATAGTGTGAAGCGGCTCTACTGAGCCGCTTTTTCTTTGCCGTGGAAGCGTTCGTGAACGCTCTTCAGGTGTGCATCGGTGACATGTGTGTAGATCTGCGTGGTCGATATGTCACTATGGCCGAGCAGGGCTTGGACGCTACGCAAATCGGCTCCGTTCATGAGCAAATCGGTTGCGAATGAGTGACGCATGGTGTGTGGGCTGACATGCTTGGTGATGCCTGCGAGTTTGGCGTATTTACTTACCATACGCTGCACACTACGACTGCTTAGGCGATGGTAATTGCCGGTCAGGTCAACTTGCTTTTTGCCGGCGTAGCGGCGGAAGAGCGGGGAGACATTATCGTCTCGCTTTTCGAGATACTTTGAGAGCCATTCTGCGGCCTCGTGGCTGACGAAAACAGGTCGGTCTTTTTGGCCTTTTCCGCGTACCATAAACTCACGTCGTTTGAGATTGACGTCGTCGCGATTGAGCGCCACAAGCTCGGAAACGCGAAGCCCACTACTAAATAATAGCTCCAAAATAGCTCGATCTCGTACGCCCTGTAAGGAGTTAATGTCAGGTTGAGCAAACAAATTGTTCAATTCTTCTGGTGCGAGGAACGTAACTTGTTTACGGGCGACTCGGGCCAGTTCAATCTTGTCTGCAGACATGGTTTCGATATCTCGACGTGCGCAAAATTTTAGGAAACTACGCATCGCAATGAGGTGGTAGTTAAGCGTGTTCTTGCCAAGTTCGTCTGACGTGTTTGTGCCAAGACGGTTGAGCCATAGGCGCCATTTGCGAATGAGTTCAGGCGTGACATCGCGCATGGGTAAGTCGTCGGCAAAATCAATGAAACGTGTCAAATAATGATCGTAGTTACGCAGTGTCTTCTGCGAGCGGTTTTTTTCGATTTCGAGATATTCGAGATATTCAGTTTTGGCTTTGCTAAATAGCATATGCATATTGTACGACATGGCACCCAGCTGCTGCTATTGGTCTATTCTGCTACAATGCAGGCTAGAGCAACTAACATCAGAAAGGTTCTGTATATCACCATGGAACAAACACTTATCGTCCTCAAGCCAGACACGCTGCAGCGCGGTATCGTTGGCGAGATTGTCACCCGATTTGAGCGTGTCGGGCTAAAAATCGTCGCAGCTAAAATGCTTTCGCCGGATTTTGATCACTACTATGGCCACTATGAGAATATCGGTAAGCTCAAGACTCGTCGCGGTGAAGAGACGTTTAACGTCACACTTGCGCTTATGCAAGAAGGGCCAGTGCTCGCATTTGTCCTCGAGGGCGTTGAGGCGGTAGCACAGGTGCGCAAGATGGTCGGCCCAACTGAGCCAAAGAGCGCACAGCCGGGTACAATCCGTGGTGACTACTCGCATATCAGCTTCACGCATGCAGACAAGGAACATATCGGTATTCCGAATATCATCCATGCATCAGCTGACCTCGATGAAGCAACTCAGGAAATCGCACACTGGTTTAGTACCAGTGAGATCCACGACTATGAGACGGTGCATGAGAAGTTTACGCAAGCACGTGCTCGCCAGCAGAAGCAATAGCTACCCATATACAAGAAAAGCCTCGAGTAATCGAGGCTTTTTCTATGGTGACCCGGGAGGGATTCGAACCCCCAACACCCACCTTAGGACGGTGGTGTTCTATCCGTTGAACTACCGGGCCAACGCCTAGGATTATAGAGGAGCTTGCCCGGCAGTACAAATACGCCACAAGCATAAGCTTCTCTGGTATAGTGAAGCTACGATGGCAGACAAATACTTCGATGATCAGATGGACGACGAAGAAGTCCTCTATGTCGCGCACAAACACCCCATTGTTATGCGTAAAGGCCTGGTCTTTGCGATGCTTGGTCCGTTGATCGGCATCTTACCAGCGACGTTCAAGCCCGAACTCGGCTTCGGTTGGTTCTTTGGCGGGCTTGGAGCGGGCATTGTGCTCGGCTACCTGATATTTCTCCCGTCATGGATCAAGTGGCACTTCAGCGTCATAGTGGTGACCAATAAACGCTTCATTCAGATATTGCAGAAGGGATTTTTCCACCGTGCAGTAAATGACATGGCGCTCAATCTGATTCAGAGTACAAACTACCGGGTAGAGGGTGTAGAGCAGAGTATCTTCGGATTTGGTACAATAACTATACAGACATTTATGGGCGACGTGGAACTGCACCATGTGCATAATCCTGCCAAGACGACTCGCAAGATCCAAGAAATCATGCGTGACAACGGTATAGTCCCAGTGTCATATCAAAGTAAACGTGAATCAGATATAGATGAAGCAGAAACTGAAGAAGCTAGCGACGAGTAGTAAGGAAAAGCTCGCCAAGAAGAAAGACAAGAGTGCCGCGGACGGTAAAGCACCACGCATTACCAATGATACCGTCGCCTCGCACCGTGAAGAGGTACTTTCGAGTGCGCGCAAGTACATTTATCCATTGCAGCACTCGAGGCATCGCATTGTGATTATTTCTGTGGCGCTGTTTATCGTGGCGGTAGTGGCATTCTTTGGCTATATGATCTTGGCGCTGTATCGCTATCATTCGACATCGACATTTGTGTATAACGTTACGCGCGTGTTGCCATTTCCGGTAGCCAAGGCTGGTTCGGATTTTGTGGCATACGAAAACTACCTTTTTGAGGTGCGCCGCTACAAGCATTACTATGAGACGCAGCAGCAGGTAAATTTCAATGAGCAATCTGGCCAAGAGCAGCTCGCCAACTTCCAGAAGCAAGCACTCGATACTGTCATCCAAGATGCATTCATTAAGCAGCTCGCTGAAGAGCGAGGCATAACGGTCACAAATGCCGAGGTTGATCAGCAGCTCGAGCTCATGCGATCACAAAATCGTCTCGGTGGCAGCGATCAAGTACTCGAAGACGTACTCAAGGAATACTGGGGTTGGTCAACTAATGATTTCGAGCGGCAATTGCGCAAAGAATTACTAGCACAGAAGGTGCTTGCGGCTAATGATACTGCCACCAGGGCTGAGGCCGAGAGCACGCTGGGCCAGATCCGGGCGGGCGGTGATTTCGCTACGCTGGCGCGCGAAAAATCCGACGATGCGTCTACTGCAGAGGCGGGCGGTGATTACGGTATCGATATCACACGTTCAACGGCAGATATCGATGCGCGTGTCGTTGATGCGCTTTTTGGCATGCAGAAGGACCAGGTCTCTGACCTCATCGAGACACCTCAAGGTTTTGAGATCGTGAAGCTGCTCGAAAGCGACGGTACAACTGTCAAAGCCGCTCATATCTTGTTCGAATATCAGGATATCGGCACATTCGTTAAGCCAGTGCAGGACGACAAGGGCACGCGTCGGTTTATCGGGCTTTAGATCAAACTAGGTCCTTGCGCATTACATAATATTTTGGTATGATTACCCCTGTTGCTAGTAAGCAGCCATGCGGGCTCGTGGTGTAGAGGCCTAACATGCCTCCCTGTCACGGAGGAGATCGCCGGTTCGAATCCGGTCGGGCCCGCCAAGAAAAAAGACTCATCATCTGATGGGTCTTTTTTCTTGGGCGGACTTCGCTTACGATACGAATCGGCCAATTATTTCTCCTAACTAATATTGCGCTGTTGTAAACGACGGAAGAGCACAAATCCTAAGAGGACGAGCAGGATCGCGCCGCCAGCGGTGAGCCACAGGGCTGCACTTGAGCTGCTTTCTTCTTCGGCTGTTTCGAGCTGGAGCGGGGTTGCTGCGGTGTTTTCTATCGAGTCGCTCTGGACGGCTGCCGGAGCGGATGTTTCGGGCTGTTCGGCAGTAGTGCTTGCGCTGAGGACCGAAGACAGGCGAGTGTTGCTACTCGTGCTGCGGGGTGCAAACGATATCAATGGTGCGGGGTTGGAGGACGGCTGCGGTGTGGTGGGCTGTTCGGCAGGTGTGGGCACGGCGGGTGGTTGTGTACTTTCTGGGGCAATTGCGAAGTCACCCGTCCAGGTGCCGAATACGTTGATAAACAGCACGCCGAACCAGTTGCTGAGCGAAACACTTGAGTTTATGATGTTGAGCAAATTAACGCCAGCATGTGCGCTGCCGGTATGAACATTGCCGACACTGGTATTCTCGGTGGCGTTTGCATTGCCGCTTCCTGCGGAAACATTGATGGTGTTCTCGATCGTGAGATCAGACGAGAGAGAAGTATCCGTGGCATTACTTGTTCCGCCCCCGCCGTTACCAAGTGCCGCAGAAGTCGTGCCGACTGGCGCATCGAGGAGCAAGCCGATCCAGCTGCCCATGACGTTGACAAAAACAAGCAGTGCATTGGTGCCGACAATTTCCTGGGTAGTCAAATCAAGGATAGTGACGTTTGTTGTGGCGCCACCAGATGTTATGGTGCCGGTGATCGTGTTGGCGTGAACATTAGTGTTGCCAGAATTCGCTGAGGCGTTGACATTATTGATGACCGTGGCATTGGCGTCATGGGTAGTAGTGGTCGACTGGGACTGGGGATTTCCGGCGGCATTTTGTGCTGCAAGAATTTGCGATACAAAACCATAAGGCAAGAGGATATCTCCATCTAGATCACCGTAAATATTGATCATGCCGATGAAGGACTTGTCGGCTGCGATACTCGAGTTGATGATGTTTATGGCGTTTACGAGTGCCGTAGCGGAGCCGGAGGTCACATCACCTGCGGTAGTGTTCTGGTGCGCGGTCGCAGTGCCTGACGCCGCAGAGAGGGTAAGGTCATTGGTGATGGTGGCGTGAGATTCTGCGCTGAGCGCAATAGGATCAGGGTTGATTGATTCACTGCCATTTTGGGGAGAAGATGCAGCGAGTACTTCGGGGTCAATGAGCAGATTCCCGTCCAGGGTGCCATGCACATTGTATGTAAAGAGAATCGGCTGCGAGTTGCCATTGCCGAGTTGGAGATTGGCCAAGAGGGTATTGATGAGCGTGACGGTGGCCGTAGCGTTACCAGTCGTGATTGCGCCCACTTCAGTATTGGTGCTGCCCGTTGCATTGCCGGACGTGGCGCTTGAGGAGACAGTATTGTTGATTGTATTAGAACTTGTCACCTCTGTAGTAGTGGTGGGGCTGGTGCTGCTACTCGATGTGCTGAGGGGTGCAGGCGTAGAAGTAGTGGCCGGGATAGTTGTCTGCGGAGCATCCGTAGGTATTTCTTCGGGTATTGTTTCGATGGCTTCGGTTTCAGTAGCCGATTGCGCTGGAGGCTGATTCTGCTGCGCGACTTGCTCGGTCGATTCTTCGAGTCCGTATGTGACCATCGGTTGTGCGGTCCAGCTTATGGTAACGATGGCTACCGCACAAACAAGGGTCCGCCATAAGGCCTGTCGTAGGGTGTGCATGGTCATGATCTTTCTCCTTGTCTGACTAGGAATATGGACGTCTTGAGCAATACCGCGCACTGCTATGTAGAGGTTCGTGCGCGATATGTACTCAAGACGCTGACGCTTGAACTAGCAACTAGTTCGTGACGTTGAGGGTCACGCTCGAAGTGCTCGTGTTTGAGGCATTGCCACTCGAGACTGCGCCCGTGGTAGTGTTGTTCGCAGCAACTACGTGACCAGAACTTGCGGACTGGCTAACGTTGTTCGTAACGACAATATTGTTATTGTTCGCTACATTGGTGTACTGCGTCTCGACCACACTTGCGAAGACAGGAGAGTTTGGCCCCTGGGTGGTAGCGGTCGATGTAGCTGATCCGCTGCCGCCACTACCTGCAAGCGCCGCTGCTGTAGAGCTGCTATTGTTGATGCTTGCAGATGCAGAGAAGCTGCTAGTATTGGTTGCGCTACCACTTGTGGCGCTACCGCTCGTCGTATTGTTGAATACGCCAACTGAGCCGCTACTTGCGCCTTGTGGGTTATTATTTGTCGCGCTTAGATTGTTGTTGTTCCACACGTTTGTGAGTTTGCTGCTGCTCGTCCACGACCAAACCGGCGAGTTCGGACC
>Ga0182743_1003532_pt1 | contig 12490 bp, 14 predicted proteins | sample eDN3rd30CKraftOP_FD_128522 | JGI IMG/M metagenome (GOLD analysis project Ga0182743, IMG submission 128522) | Enriched Organic Plus compost microbial communities from Emeryville, California, USA - eDNA 3rd pass 30_C Kraft OP (version 2) (version 2) ... | reverse complement strand
CCTGTTTGTGCCGCCGAACGGGGGCAGTGGCAATTGCGAAGCACGCCGCTCGGCCCACCCCTTCGCAACCTTCGATATCAGGATTGCCCGGTTCCTGTGTGCGGTGAGGCGATTTCTTCTTTCAAAAAGCTGCGGTTACCTTGCGCGGGATACAGTGCAGCAAGGGGGATGGGCATGAAATGGCAGGGCGTTTCGGGCGTTGGCTCAGCCGTATCCCCGGTTGCTTGCCGTGTGGCGGTGCTGATGCTGGCGGGTGCGGCCTTGCTGTCCGGCTGCGAATGGCGGCCGGAACCGCGCAGTCTGAAGGATATGGAAAGCCGGATGACGGTGCGCGACGATGCGCCGCAATCGCGCATGGTTCTTCTGGAGCAGAACGGCGATGGGGCGAACCGCGCATGGGAAAGCAGCTTCCGCCCGGCCGGGGAAGACTCCGTCTTCCGCGCGGCTGAGGTCGCCCCGGACAGGCTGGCGGAAACCGAAACCCTGCTTTCCGAGCTGAAAGCGCGGGAGATGCCGGATCGCTCGATCCGTTTTGATCTGCCCACCGATATCCTGTTCGATTTCGACAAGGCGGATTTGCGCCCCGATGCGGCGCAGGCGCTGGAAAAGGCCGCACGGCTGATCAGCGCATACGAACGCGCGCCGCTCGGTGTCGTCGGCCACACCGATGCCAAGGGGGACGATCCCTACAACGACCAGCTTTCGCTCCGCCGTGCTGAGACCGTGGCCGCATGGCTGAAAGGAAAGACCGGGCGCGATGCGACGGTGAAAGGCATGGGCGAACGGCAGCCGGTGGCCGCCAACGCCCACCCCGATGGCAATGACGATCCGCAAGGGCGGCAACGCAACCGCAGAGTGGAAATCAGCCTCCTTCCGCCCCCGGCCTAGCAACAGACTTCAAGCAGAGAGACAGACCATGGCGCTCATTCCTTGCCCCGAATGCAAACATCAGGTTTCGACCAGGGCCGCCGCATGCCCGCAATGCGGCTATCCGATCGCGGAAAAATCCGGCCTGGCCCGCTTTGCCGAAAGCGATGCGGGCAGCAAGGCGGTTGGCGCCATCGGCGGCTGGCTGATCGCGCCGTGGGTGGCGCGGGCGGTGGCGGTCATCGCTTTTGCCATCGTCGCGATCGTGATGTTTTCGATGGGCCGGTAACAGGCGGGCGCCATCAGGGGGCGCCGTAGATATAGCGCCCTTCCTTTACGGTTCCCGAAACCTTGATATCCAGCAGCCGTTCCGGCGATGTGGCCGTGGGATCGCGGTCGAGAATGACGAGATCGGCCAGCTTGCCGGGTTCCAACGTCCCTTTCACATTGTCCTCGTGCAACTGGTAGGCGGCGTTGCGCGTCACTTCGAGCAGGGCCTCATAGGGCGTGACCCGCTCTTCCGGACCGAGAATGTCGTTCGAGCGTGTGCGGCGCGTGGTGGCCGACCAGATCATGCGCATGACATCGGGCGGCACCACCGGGGCATCGTTGTGAATGCTCGGGTGCAAGCCCAGATCGAACGCATCGCGCTGGGGTGAGATATGTTCGGCGCGCGGCAGGCCCAGTGTCACTTCGCGGTGCCAGTCGCCCCAGTAGAACGTGTGCGCGGCGAAGAACGAAGGCTCGATATCCAGCGTTTTCATCGCTTTCAGCTGATCCACGCGCGCCGTTTGCGCGTGGATGGCGATGGTCCGCTGCATCGGTTTGCCGCGCGTCTGCCCCACCGCCTGCACACTGTCGATCAACTGCTGGATCGCCGCGTCGCCATTGACATGGACGAAGACCTGCCAATCGTGATCCGCCGCCTTGCGCAGGAGCCCCTGCAGCACGTCATCGGGAATCTGGCGATAGCCGCTGTAGTCCTTCTCCCGCCCGTGGGGCACGATATGGTAGGGATGCGTCAGCCACGCGGTGCGCCCTTGCGGCGATCCGTCGGCAAGAATCTTCACCCCCGCCGCGCGCAGGTGCTGCGTGTATGTCCGCGAAAAGGGAACCTGCTCCAGCCCGGTGGGCCATGCCTGCATCAGGGGCAGGGCATGAATATCGATGAACAGCGCGTCCTGCTTTGCCGCGGTCTCCAGCAGAGTCCATGTCTCGGGCAGGGCGGCGCCATCCTGCGCTGTGGTCAGGCCGTAGCTGGCATAGATTGCCTGCGCTTTCTTGAGCTGCTCGACCTGCTTTTCCAGCGTGGGCCGCGGGGTGATGGCGTAAGCCATAAAGATGGCGCTTTCCTCGATCACGCCCGATGCCGTCTTGCCATCCGCTTCGCGCCGGATGACGCCGCCCGGCGGGTCGGCGTCGGTATGCAGCAGTTTCGCCAGTTCCAGCGCTTTGGTGTTCAGCACGGCGAGGTGGCCTGAAACATGGGCGATCAGGATCGGCCGGTCGGCGGAAACGGCATCCAGTTCCTGCCGGGTCGGATGGCGCTTCTCCGCCAGTTCGGCATCGTCATAGCCGGTGCCCATCACCCATCCATCCGGATGGGTTTGCGCATATTGTCGCAGGGCGGCTTGCAGGCTGGCGATATCCGAAACCGGGCCCACCGGCGGTGGCTGCAACGCGGCGAGATCGGCCTGCTGGCCGACGCCGGTGATATGGCCGTGCGCATCGATAAAGCCGGGCAGCACCGTCTTGCCTTGCAGATCGACCACCTTGGTCGTACGGCCCCGCATACGCTCGATCTCGCTGTCGCTGCCGACGGCGAGGATCTTGCCATCCTTGACCGCCACGGCTTCGGCCCGCGCATCGGGGGCCGTCATCGGCACGACATTGCCATGCAGGAACACCATATCCGCTTTCGCCGCCGCGAAGGCCGTCGTCGCCATCAGCAGGCCCGCCAGCGCGACCCCCGCAGCCCCTCTCCGCGCGGCCCGGCGATGCCCGGTGCGCAGCGTCAACGAAAATGCGGACATGCCATTCCTCCCTTAGCGGCGGTGGATGGCAGGACCTGCCACCGCCGCGATCAAACTATTCATGGGCCAAATCGGCAGCCCTTGGCCGAACCGCTTCCTTGGTGCACCGCGCCCGGCTCTATCGCAAGTGGCCTATACCGCTTTCCACCGATCCACGGGTAAACGGGTAATTTGCGGGGCCGCCTAAACTGTTCTGTAAAGGTGCTCGGCGTGTTTCAGAATGGCTTCCTGTCCCGCCGTCTGGAAGGGAATGCGCAAGGCGTCCAAGGCAGATGCCACATCGCCGGCCTGATCGGATGCTCCATCAAGCAGAACCACAGTGCGCGCCGCCGGAGCGAGCAGACGTAGCGCGAGGCTCATCAGCCATGAATCCGTACCGTCCATAGCCAGTCCGCCGCGCTCGAGACACTCTCCGGTCAGCACGAGCATATCGATCCGGGGAACGGGAAATCCTTCCTGCAGCACAGTGGCATCGGTGGCGCCGAAGACAAGCAAATCCACCGCACGGTTCATAGATAACATTTGGCCCGCGGCAAGTTGCGGGACCTGGCCCTGCTCGAGCAGGGTCGTGCCGATTGCAATGCTCGCCCGGTTGTGCAGTCCGGCACGGATGCCTTGGCCTGCCAGCGCAAGAGCGAGTTGGTGCGAAGTGCGTTCGGCCGCCTGCCCGCCAAGCACGGCGATCACGGGAATGTGCCCATCGCCGCCCAGCATCGTCTGGAGCAGCAGCGGATAAAGATGATTGCTGATTACGCCGCCTAGCTGCGGCTGGGCGTTGATTTCACAAATCATGCCGCCATTTTGCCGCCAACTGATCGCGATATCCGGGATGATGAGGTCGATCCCGGCAACATCCAGTTGCAGGGCTTGCGCTGCGCGGACAGCCAGAAGGGCGTTGTCGGGATGCACCCTTCCCGTAACAGCCACCGGCATACCGCCACTGCTGATATTGGAGGCGCGGCGCAGCCGGACGAACAGGCCCGCATCCGGAATTGCATCGACGGCCAGACCCTCGCGGGCGAGAAGGCCCAACGCTTCGTCATCCAGCTTGAGCCGCTTGAGCGGGTTATGGGACCCTTCGCCGCGCGCGGGGTTCGTATTGGCCGCATCTACCAGTTGTTGAACAGTGGAGGCGCCATCTCCCACAACCCCGGCGGGTTGGCGCTCCACAGCCCACACGCATTGGCCGCGAAACACAATCAGACGGTAATCGTTGCCTTTGACGAATTGCTCCACGAGGACGAGATGCGATTTCTGCCTCGCCACTGCGTAGGCCTCGCGCACTTCATCCGCTGTTCGCAGATCGGCCTGTACGGCGATCCCGCCATCCTTGTCAGCCGGTTTGACCACGACGGGATAACCCAGCTGTTCCGCGATACGCAGCGCCTCATCCTCATTCCTGGCAAGGCGATGCAAGGGCACAGGCAAGCGGCTGCGACGGAGGATTAAGGCTGCTTCGTGCTTACTGCGCGCCAGGCGCGTGCCCAGCACGGATGTGAATTGGGTAAACGTGCTGTTGAACAGAACGGCTTTCCGCCCGAGACCATACTGGATGGCCTGTGTACCGGGCAGTTCCTGAAACGCGATGCCGTTTTGCACAGCGGCGCGGATCATGCGGGGCACATTGCTGTTCGTGGGCCTTGTCGCCCGCAGCAGCGTGAACTGCTCATGCCATGCCTGCCTTGCGCGGGTCCGATCCTCTTCCGCAACCGGGCCTCGCGACAGGGATTGGAAGACGGTGAGCGCCTGAAGCACCAATTCCTTCTGCGGTGCTCTGCTGAATGTCAGCCCCGGTATCGCGAAAGTGGCGATGGGAGCATCGATCCCGATGCAGCTTGTTGTCTGCGTGATTGGCAGCTCAGCCGCAGCGGCAAGATGATCGATCGTTCGCGCAAACCACCGGACCGTTGCGATATGGTCCGTTTCCCCGGCGTGGATGGTTTCCTCAACAGGCGGCAGAGGTGGACAGTCGGGCAGGCCAGCGAAAAGGCTCTGGAATTCCTCCCTCAGCTGTTGCCGCTGATCGCTGGGCAGGGGAGGGACGGTGAGATTGAGGATGATGGTCGGGTAGCTGAAGCCATAGGCATAGCCGGGCATCAATTGCACCGGCCCGGCAACTGACCATGGTTCGCGGTTCGGGGCATCGGTTGTCATCGTGTCGTCGAATGCCGTTCAGGTTTCACGCAGGCAATGGTCAGCAGCGACCAGTTCATGCCGATCCGACCGTCGGGCAGATTTACGATGCCCAGTTCCCGTTCGATGGCATCGGCGGCAGCGCGGGGCGTGCTTTTGCAGATATCGAACAGGTGATAGGCGAAATCGCCCATTCCTTCACGGTCCATGAAATCCCAGGTGAAATTCTGCTGTTGGCTGGATGCGATGTGCCAGCCTGCGGCCCGCAGTTCCTCGAACGTCCGTTCCCCCAGATACCTGCCGTCATGGCCGGTGCTGTTGTGATCGCCGACGAACCCATCGAGAAACCGCGCGGCTGCGCTGCCTTCGCCCACGTCCGACAGGATGAAGCGCGCGCCCGGCTTGAGAACGCGGGCGATTTCCGTGAACAGTTCGCGCTTGTCCTCCAGATGATGTAACCCGGCCAGGCTGACAACCACATCCAGTTCGTCATCATCCCACGGCAGCGGGAGCAGCGGGCGGTTTGCCGAAGCGCTTTGGCCCGTGCCGTGATTGGTGAAACTCGCGCAGGGTTCATGCCCTTCCCAGATCGCTCCGGAAGGCAGGTAAGCTTTCAGATAACCGCCGCCGGCGGGGATATCCCCCACGCGCATGCCCGGCTGGATATCCGCGAGCTGGAGAAGTTGAGCGAATTCCGCCTGCCGTGCATCGGGGTAGCGATGCATCGCAAAATCGTATGCGGCCCCTCTCTTGTCGAACAGTTCCGCGTAGGATTGCATAAGGGTCCCCTACGCCTTCACCGCAGCAAGCGGATCGGCGCTGGATGAGATGATGTTCGAAAGTTGGATGGCTTTACTCCACCCATCCCCGCCCGGCTTCTTGCCGCACTGGCGTGGCGGCCGCAACTGCTGTCGTTATCGCGCCACCCGGCCTTAAGGCAGATTCTCGGCCCAGCGGGCGACGCGTTCGAACAGGTGGGTGCGGCTGGGATAGACGAAGTGGTTGTGGCGCGTTTCGGGGAGCACCAGCAACGTCACTTCGGGACTGGCGCCATAAGCCTGCGGCGTCCGGTAGGGATCGCCGTGGAGATCGCTGTCGCCAAGGGCGATCAGCACAGGCACGGTGATCGATGCCGCATCCCCGGCGATGATTTCGGGGAGCATGGCCATCAGGGACGGGGTCATCATGACGCGTTCGATGGCGGTCGCTGCCGAAACGGCGCGCTTGCTGGGCTGGGGCTGCAATTCATGCCACGGCCCCGCCGGAAAGCGCTTGCGGGCGAGTTCGACCAGATTTTCGCGGGCATGGACGACATCCAGCGCCCGGTCCGCATCCGTCAGATGTGCGGGAACCCCGGCAGTGTGGAAACCCATCAGAGCGAGCCCGTGATGCTGGCCCGCGCGGGCTTGCTGGACGATCGTCATCAAGGCGCCCAGCGAATGCGCCGCGCCGACCGAGCGGAGCGCGGGCATCGCCGGAACGCCCGGAACGAGGCCGCCCTCGCGCAGGCCCGCCAGAATGCGGTCCGTCACCAGTGCGGCTGCATCGGCGGTGCGGTCGGGATGCAGCAGATAGGCGTCCGCCGGGCAGGTGCTGTCCCCCGCACCCAGCGGATCGATCAGGACGACGGCATGGCCACGGGCGAGCATCGCCTGCGCGAAACTCGCTTCCGCTTCGCCCGGGGGTGTGGGCAGATCGAAATAGCGCCGGTTCATCCCCCCGCCGGGCAGGCAGACGAAAACGAGATCGGGCACCTGCCCTTCAGGCAGCAGCACTTCCGCGGCAAGCTGCGCCGGTTCGCCGAAGCGGGCGATTTCGGTGACATCGGTATCGATGCGATGGCGGATCAATGTGGCATCCCTTCCCATGGCGCGGTATCCGGATGGCACAATGCCAAATCCGGGACAGTGTCAATGCGCTTGCCCAATGGCGTACGCGATCAGCGTGTATTCCGCAGAGTCAGCATATAGGCCGACAGGCTATCAAGCTGTTCGGGCGCGATCTCGAAATTCATCATCTCGGGATAATTGTGGGAATCGCGCAGCCATGTGGCGAGCGTTTGCGGCGTCAGGCCGGGTGTGTTCACGATCACTTCGAAAGCGGGGGCCTGCGGAATGGGGGAGAGGCTGTTTCTGGCCACGCCATGGCAGGATGCGCAGTGGGTGGCGGCAAAGGCCTGACCCTGCGTGGCGCCCTGAGCCGAAGAGGTAGGGCTTGCTGTGGCAGGGCGGGGTGCAGCGGCTTCGGGCGCCGGGGTGGGGCTGCAGGCAGGCAGCAGAACGCAAGCAGCGAGAATGGCGAGAACGCGATAGGTAGGCATGGGAAAGCGCATACCCGGCGATCGTGCCGTCAAGCAAGGCGCATGGAGGATGCGCGCCTGCTATCGACCGGGGAACCGCCATGAAAAAGGCCCCGCCCGCATCCCGTTCGGGTCAGCAGGCGGGGCCTTTCGTTCACTTGGGCGAAGGTCAGTCGACCTTGGCTTTTTCGACCGGCTCGTTCTGGGCCGCGGCTTCGACTTCGGCGGCCTTCTGTTCGGCTTTCTCGCCCAGCTTTTCAGCCGCGGCGCCCGCCTTGCTGGCCGCTTCGTCCGCCTTGTGCGCGGCGGCATCGGCGGCCGAACCGGCGGCCTTTGCCGCGTCCTCCGCCGCGTTGCCCGCTGCATCGGCGGCCCGCTTCATATCCTCGCTCGCGGATTCGGCGGCGTTGGATGCATGATCCGAAGTTTCCTGAGAACAGGCCGCAAGCCCCAGACCCATCGTCAGGACAGCGGTAAGAGCAAGTTTCTTCATGGTGTCCGATCCTCTATGATTTGGCCCCTGTGGTGAAAACCTACGCTTTGGGCGTAGCTGCCGCCTTGTCCGCTGCCGGGGCGGCAGGGGGGCGGGCAGTCGGCATGCGGTCCTGCCGGTCGCGGTAACGCTTCATCGCATAGCCGCCCGCAGCCACCGCAAGGAGACCCAGCGGCCAGCGCCGCGCCAGGGAAATGGCCCCGGCGCCCAACGCGGCACCCATGGGGCCGTCAATCCCGGTAAAATGGCGCGATGCGCGTTCGCCGGCAACGGCGCCAAGAATCTTTCCCAGCATGGCATTCTCCAAAATTGTCGCATCGGAAAAAGCGATCCATGGCCGAAAAAGTTCCAGCCTCCCGGGGAATTCGCCAGCACGCCGAGGGCCCACCTCAACGCATTCCGGAAGAATGGAAGAAAAAGAGCGGGGCCCCGGAAAGGCCCCGCCCATCAGATATTGAGAACGCTCCACGGCTTGCCGATAAGTTCGCCCGCCGCGGCGACATCCGCTTTTTCCATCACTTTCGCGATATCTTCGTTCAGGATCTGGACTTGCGACATGCCGCCGTTCGGAAAGCGGATCAGCACAGCCAGAGCGACCTCCCCATCATGCGTGGCGGTGAAGCCGATCGATTCAATGGTTGCCGTCATCCAGCAACATTCAATCCATGCCCGGCATCGCCATGGGGGCGTGCGGCGGTTCGGTGAAGAACAGGTCCGACGGCGTCATGCCGCCGCCGCCGGGGCGGAACGCGAGGAACAGGTTCCAGCTCGTCAGCTTCTGGACGGCTTCTTCCAGCGGTTCGTCAGGCAGCAGGCGCTTGGCCAGGGTTTCGAAGGTGTCGCCGAACTCCGGCTGGATGAAAGCGCGCCGGGGCGGAATGGTGACGTTGTTAAGCATGGTCTATCTCTTTTCCAGTCTCAGGCGGCCTGCGGAACCACGGCACCGTTGCGGGCATCGGTGTAACCGGTTTCGGCATGGTAGGCGCGCTGGCCGTTGACGAACACTTCGCGCACGCCTTCGGCCTGGCGAATGAAGCGGAAACCGGGGGCGGGCAGATCGTGCACCGCGATTTCCGGGCCGCGATCGATCGTTTCCGGATCGAACAGCACCAGATCGGCCGCATAGCCGGGCTTCAGCAGCCCGCGATCCTTGATCCCCCAGATGCGGGCGACATCGTAAGTCAGCTTGTGGACCGCGTGTTCGACCGACATCGCGCCCAGACCACGGACATAATGGCTGAACAGGAAGCCGGTGTCGCCATAGGTCGAGAAGTTGGTGACGTGTGCGCCGCCATCGCCCGCGCCGATGCCGATCAGCGGATCGGCCAGGAAATGCGCGATCTTGTCGGTGCGGCTGTGGCCCAGCGATTCAAGGCCGAACGAAGTCTGCAGATCGTCCGCCAGCGCGATATCGATGATCGCATCGGCCAGATGGCAGCCGCGTTCCTTGGCGATATCGCCGAGGCGGCGGCCGGCGAGGTCCGCGCTGGCTTTGCCCGGGCGTTTCACGAACGCGTCGGCGAAATCGAGATGGAGGCCGATCGGCATCATGAAATTCTCGATCTCGGCCCGAAGCTTTTCCCGGTGTGCGGGATCGCGCAGAGCGGCGATCTTTTCCTCGTGGGGGAGCAGCGTGGTGGCCCACCAGGTCGGCAGCGTGGCGAAAGTCGACATCGGCGCGGTGAGATCGAACGAAAGGTCGATCGGGCGGGTCTGCATCTGCGGCACCACGCGTGCACCGAACGCCGTCTGCAAACGCACGCGTTCATGCGCGATATCGACCAGATCGGGCGAGGAGTTGCTGTCGAACAGCGGCGAGAAGGTGACGGTGAGGTCGTGCTTGCGCGACAGATCGGCCATGATGTCGATCCGGGCGCAGAGCAGATCCGGGTCCCAGAATTCGGGCACGATCTGGAGAATCGCACCGTGTTCGCCCAGCGTGGCGCACAGCGCGTCAAGCTCACGCGGTTCGGCGAGGCGGGCGGGAACCGGCATGTTCTCATGATCGATGTCGACCCACGAACCGCTCATCCCGATGGCGCCGTCGCGCAGGCATTCGGCCAGCGCTTCCTGCATTGTGGCGATTTCGGCATCGGTCGCCGGGCGCTTGCGCGCGTCTTCGCCCATCACCCACAGGCGCAGCAGGCTGTGGCCGACCAGCGGCGCGATATTGATGCCGAGTTGGCTGCGGATGGCGGCGATATATTCGCCGAAGGTTTCCCAGTTCCAGGTGAGGCCCGCGTCGAACGCGTTCTGCGGCATTTCCTCGATCTTGCGGAACGTCGCGCCGAGCAGTTCGCGGTGCGCCGCGCGCACGGGGGCGAGGCTGAGCGAGCAGTTGCCCGGAACGATCGTGGTCACGCCATGTTCGAGCGCGGGCTGGGCGAGACCATCCCACACGAGCTGGGCATCGTAGTGGGTGTGCGGATCGATGAACCCGGGCGCGAGGACGAGGCCCTGCGCGTCGATCGCTTCGGCGGCATCGCCCGAAACGTCGCCGACCGCCACAATCCGCCCGTCACGCACGGCGACGGAACCGGTGAAAGACGGGCCGCCCGAACCGTCGCAGATGCGGGCATTCTTGATGAGCAGATCGAAACCCATAGCGTCCTCTCAAACCTTGCTGGGGATGGGCGGGAATCGCCCGCACAATCCATTCTATTTACGGTACAAAACGTAACGTATAACATTCCGATATAGTGAACAAGGTGTAATTTAATCTTTGTGATCCGGCCCGCTTGGGGGCTAGAACATGCGTTATGACGGAACGGAGAATAGCATGACCCGCGAGGTTGGCGAAACGGAAGGTGAGCGCAAGCCGAGAACGCGCGGCCGGCCGCGCAACCCCGCCAACGACGCGGCGATCCTGGCCTGCGCGCGCGAAATCCTGGCGACGCAGGGGGCCGATGCGCTGACATTCGAGGCGGTGGCGCAGGCAACGGGCATTTCACGCGTTTCGATCTATCGCCGCTGGCCCAGCAAGGCGCATCTCGTCACCGATATCGCCACGCGCGGCAATACCGTGTTTCCCGATGTGATCGAGGAAGAGGGGATGCGCGCGGAAATGCGGGCCATTCTCACTCTGCTGCACGATCGCTACAGCCAGAAGGATGTGGCGGCTGCTTCCATCGGGGCGCTGGTCGCCTGGCAGCGCGATCCCGCCTTGCGGGGCGAACTGGAGGCCAGCCAGGAACAGGAAGCGCGCGAGATGTTTCGCGGCGTTCTGGCCAAGGGCAAGGCGCGCGGCATGGTGCGCAAGGATGTGGACAGCGATGCCCTGTTCGACATCGCGGTGGGCGCGATCGTCTATGCCAGACTGATCAGCGCGCTGCCCGACCGGACGATCGATATCGAACAGATCGTCGATATCATCGTCCGGGGGACGGAGCCGCGCTGACCGGGTCCCTCAACCCGATCAACGCATGCCGCCGTCTTACTTGGCCAGCGGCTGGCCGCTTTCACCCTTGCGGTCGAGAATGCCGGTCAGCTTCAGCAGCGAGATTTCCGGGGCGCCATCTTCCACCGTCACCCAGGCCAGATGATCCATCTCGCCCGGCCCGTGCTGGTGCGAAATCGCCCCCGCGGTGCCCATGGTGATGTAATCACGGCCGTTGCGCTGGTCATACTTGTAATAGTGATTGTGGCCGGCGATCACGGTGTAGCCGCGATTGCCCAGCGCCTTTTCGATGCGGTCGAATTCCGCTGAATTGAGCGTCCAGGCGGGCTTGTGCATCAGCACGAATGTCCAACGCGCATCCTTGTGGCGCGACAGGACATCCAGCGCCCAGTCGACCTGCTTCTTGCTGAAGCGCGCGCCTTCCAGCGCTTTCATCGCCCCATCGGACTGGCCTTTGGCGCGGTTGGCGTTCACATCGCCCAGCGCTTCCTTCAGCTTGGCTTCGGTCCCCACCGGATCGGTGCGCATGCCCATGGCCATTTCGCGGAACATCTTGGCGAAATCGGCGGGCATGTCCATCGGCGGATCTTCCGTGTCGAGGACGAGGAACAGCGCGCCTTTCCAGGTGAAGGCGTAATAGGGTTCGCCCCGCCGTTCGCGCCAGCTGTCCAGCATGAGCTGGTTGCCGAGATCGTGATTGCCCGGAACGAAGAAGAACGGGGTCTTGGATGCGGCGACGGCGGTTTCGATCTCCGCCCATTCGCTGGCCAGTTCGGCGGGATCGGAGGTGTACCCTTCGAGCAGATCGCCGACGTTGATGATGAATTCGGGCTTCAGCCCGTCCGCCTGCTTGACCGCCTGTTCGAACACGCCGGGTCGGGCCAGGCCGGTCCGGTCGCCGACCACGACGAAGCGGATGGTGTCGGGGCGCGCTTCCGGCGCCTTGGTCCAGCCGTTGGCTTTCTGGCCGGGCGCATCGGGCACGAAGGCGGGCTGTTCCGTCTGCGCGCCGGCGGCGGTGGCCAGCAGGGCGGCGGACAGGATCGCCGCGCCGAATTTCAGGGATTTCGCTTTCATTTATGGGTCTCCTCTTTCCCAACTCAGGGGGCCCAGACCGAGGGTCCCCGGGCCGGGGGCGGGCGGTGGCCATATGCCATGGGCCGCCTGCCCCCATTCTCGCCATCGGATCGCACGATACGGAAAGACCGGCTGCTCCGCTTTCCGCGCGATACTCTTAGAACGCGATTCGCGCCTCCACCGCAATGCTG
>Ga0182743_1003530_pt1 | contig 12494 bp, 10 predicted proteins | sample eDN3rd30CKraftOP_FD_128522 | JGI IMG/M metagenome (GOLD analysis project Ga0182743, IMG submission 128522) | Enriched Organic Plus compost microbial communities from Emeryville, California, USA - eDNA 3rd pass 30_C Kraft OP (version 2) (version 2) ... | reverse complement strand
GCGCTCGAAGCCTGGGGGCGAGATTTTGCGGCCCCGCGGGAAAACGGCCAAACGCCGCACGAATTCAGCGAGGCGCTCGCCGCCGAGCAGCCGATGCTCGACGCGCCGGCCCGCCAGCTCGCCGAAATCTACAGCCGCATGGCCTACGCTCGCCAACCGCCGCCCCAGCAAACGGTCGCGATTCTGCAATCGCTCTGGCGGACGATGGAAAGCGTCGCCAACCAGCCGATCAGCGCCGGCAGTTCGGGCAGACCTGTTGGTAACGCGTAACGCCGGCCGACGTCTTGCGGACCACCAGTGGGCTGCCGCAACGCTCGCAGTAGTCGTCGCCGCTGAGCGATTCGCCGCGATCGACCTTTTCCTGGCAGCGAGCGCACAGATCCGACTCCGGAAACAGCTCAACTCGCTCCGGCGGGATCATGCCGCCGCATGCCATGCACGGCTTGGGGGGCGGTAGATCGTCGAAATCGTCGTCCCCCGACACCTCCTGCGGCAGAAAGCCCGGCGCGTCGCACGCCGGGCAGGTGAATTCCGCCGATTTCGAACGGGCCAGTTCCAACAGTAAGCCCAGGTTGCGGCCGTCATCGCGGCGCAGCATCCCCAGATCGCGAAGCCGATCGATCAACTCGCGCCGGCCCGACTGCTCCTCGCGGCCGCAGGCGCGACAGGTCCATTTCAGAAAAACGCGTGGCTGCTGCATGGGATCGATCGGCGAGGCTTGGGAAACAGGCCAATCTACTCCGCATGCTTTGCGGGCTCAATGCGATGGGGTGACGCCGCGTCGCGGGTTGCGGGAGTTGGCGCAGAGGCGGGACTCCGCGCCACGGCTTAGTCGCGCAATTGGTCCAAGGCCTCGCGAAGTTCTAGCATGGCTGCCAGATCGGCGTGGCGTTCGTCGGACCGGAAGAAGTGGATCAAGTTAGCCAAGATTCCGGCCAGCCAGTCGACATGAGTGGCCGAGGCGAGCGTCGCGCCGGAGCGAGAAATCGCCAAACTGCCGGCGGTCTCAAGTCGCCGGAGCGCTTCGTCCTGGGTCAGGAGCGCACCGCCGCGCGCTGGATCGAGAATCATTGGGCCTTCTTCGGTCTGCACGCGGACCAGAAACCGGTCGGGCGAGCCGAGCCCGTCAATTTCCAAACCGACCTGCTCGCCGACCGCCTTGTAGAGCAGCGCCAGCACCAGCGGCGTCGCCGTTTTGGTCACCAAAACGAGCGGTAAGTAACTGTTTCTAGCAAGGTGCGCCGGGCTATCGCTCCCCTGGAAGCCCTCCTCCTCGAACAGCACCTGATGCAGATGCGCTAGCGCCGCCATGCTGCTGGTGCTATGCAAGCCGGCCCGAACGCGCGCGGCGAGCATGGCAATTTGTTCGTGGACGATGGCTGGGGCGATGTCGTCGAGGGCGTGCATCGAAATTGCAATCGCCGCTTGCACGAGCCCATCCGTAGTGTCCAGCCCAGTCAGGGTGTCAACAAATCGGTAGTATGCGTCGGAATCGCATGCCTTGGGGCGAGTCGTAAGATCTGGCGTCATGGTGAACCTCAAAGTGCGATCGTCCATGCCTTCGGCGGACAGGCGCCGATTAGAAGCCATACTCCAAAACCGCAAAATCCTGCTCCACATCCACCGCCGCAGACCAAGTTAGGGCAAGGACTCAGCCCAGAGGTTCGCGCCGTGGATAAGCGTTTGGTGGACAGTTGCCCAGCATACAAACCGGTGTGACAACGGGCTGTCACCGCGATTTCACTTCCCCCAAAAAGCCATTGGACATGGCGTCGCTAGCATGTTGCTAGCGCAAGATTTCCGGTTTGCGGACTTACGTAACGCAACGGCGGTGGCTGACCATCTAAAAGCGGCCTGAGCGTTTGTGGCTAACTTTTCGCCGTTGGCGTACCACTTTCGCGCATCCGAGGGGCTTAGACAGCCTAGCGACGAGGCGACTGCACGCTACGACATCAGCGCGTAAGTCCAAGATAGAGAATGATTTATTTGATTGACCCCAGTTCCACTGCCGACTAGAATCGAGCCAGTAGGAATGAATCTTGTTTCTGAGGTTATCCGGTTCTCGGAAGCCCCTTGGCAGCGGTTCGGTCAACTGGATGACCGCAACTAATGCCCGCCGAAACGGTTTGATCTCGTAAGCCTTGTCGACCTGCAAGTCTCCGAACTGATCGCGAGCAGCCGAATTCCTAATGCCTGGCGACGCAAGCTCCAAATCGCTGGCGGCTACCACAGCGGAAAACAATCCGCTGTCCCTTCCGGCTGCGCTCGATGCGACGTCCAGCCCCGCGCTCACTCCGCGCGGCGACTTGCCGCCGGCGTCGCCCGACGACAAGACGATCATTTCCAAAACCAGCCCCGCTTCCGAAGCCGCTCCGCCCCTGATCCTGACGCCCCAACACCTTGGCCAGGCGCTGATCGGCAAGCGACTCGACCACTATGAGCTGGTCGAATTCGTCGGCGGCGGCGGTATGGGCGCCGTTTTCCGGGCCACCGATACTCGCCTCGGTCGCACGGTCGCCGTCAAGGTGCTCTCGCGCGACCAGACCGACGACGACACGATCCGGCGATTCCGCAACGAGGCTCAAAGCGCGGCCCGTCTCGACCATCCGAACATTGCCCGCGTTCACTTCGTCGGCGAAGACGCCGGCTGGAACTACATCGTTTTCGAGTTCATCGAAGGGGTGAATCTGCGGGACCTCGTCGAAAAGAACGGTCCCCTGTCGGTCGACGACGCCCTGAACTACACGCTGCAAGTCGCCGAAGCGCTCGCCCACTCTTCGAGCCGCGACGTCGTGCATCGCGACATTAAACCGTCCAACGTGCTCGTCATGCCCAGCGGCGTGGTGAAGCTGGTGGATATGGGTCTGGCTCGCTTGCACCAGGTGGAATCGTCGTCGGACGATCTGACGGCAAGCGGCGTTACGCTCGGCACGTTCGACTACATTTCGCCCGAACAGGCCCGCGACCCACGTTCCGCCGATGTGCGAAGCGACATTTACTCGCTTGGCTGCACGCTCTACTTCATGCTGGTGGGCCGCCCACCCTTCCCAGAAGGGACGGCGCTACAGAAGCTGCTGCGTCACAACGGCGACGATCCGCCCGACCCGCGCTTGGTCCGACCAGAGCTGAGCCCGAAGGTCTCGGCGCTGCTCGCCAAGATGCTGGCGAAGCGTCCTTCGCAGCGTCAACAGTCGGCCGACGCGCTGATTCAGGAGATTGTGTCGCTCGGCGACCAGCTTGGGCTGCAGTTTGCCCGGCGCTCGAAAACTTCGCGAGTTGTGGCTCCGGCCTCGGCGACGCTTTGGGACCGCATGGCGCCGATTGCGATTCCCGTGATCGTGCTGGGGGTCGTTTTGATCGTGCTCGACGCTCTGATTCCTCCGAGCGCGTCGACCGCCGATGTCACGTTGCGGCCCAAGTTCACCAAGCCGACGGTCACGACCGAAAGTCCGCCGTTCGTTCCCAATCCGCTTGCCGAAAAAGCGGCCGCCGAGCTACTTACCCGGCCACGCGACAACCCCGATCGCAGCCTGCGGCGCGACACGTCGCCGCGTCCCGACATCACCCGACAGCCCACAGTGCTGAATGCCGACGGTGGCGTCTTGCCGCTGGCGCTGCCGCCCCCGCCCGACATTCCCCTGCCGCCGCTGGCGGGTGGAAGCGATGCGGGCATCGGCCCCACCGGCGTAGCGACGCCCGCTTCGGCGAAGTCGTCCGGCGCCAAGAGCGCCACCGCGACGGAACTGGCCGCCAACATTCCGGCGACTGGCCGCGGAGCCGCTTCGTCGTCGACCGGTGGCATGGGCGATGCGCCGATGGCGTCCGGCGTAGCGCCGAAGCCGGTGGTGACCAAGCTTGTGGTTCAGCCGCGCGCGGAATCGACGGTCGTTGACACGGTCGAAACCGTTGGCTCGCTATCGGCTGCCTGTCGCCGGGCCGCCGAGTTGGGGGTTAACGAGATCGAGCTGCATTTCGACGGCGACTTCTACGAGAAGCCGTTCGAGGTGACGACTCAGCGGCTTACGATCCGGGCCGGCGCCGGTTTTCGGCCGCGGATCGTCTTCCGGCCGGAGCTCGATTCGCTCGCCGACCAGCGACAGATGATTCGCCTGACCGGCGCGACGGCGAGCCGATTGGTGGTTTCGGGGGTCATGTTCCGCCTGGAACTGCCGGCCGAACCGTCGTTCGGCTGGTCGCTGTTCGCCGCGCAATCGGCCCAGAACATCGACCTGAATGATTGCATTCTGACCATCAAGGACGCCAGCGGGACGGGCGGGCCCGTCCATGAGCAGGTGTCGTTCTTCCACGTGCTGCCGCGCCGCGTCGCCGACACGATGACGATGGAAGAAGAGTCGGTTATGGCGCCGCAACTGAGCATCGGTCTGACGCGGACGATCGCTCGCGGCGAAGCCAGCCTGGTTTGGATGCCCGACGAAAGCCCGCTTAAGCTCGTCTGGAATCAGGGGTTGCTGGTCACGACCGGACGCCTGATCGAAACGGGCGGCACCATGGTGAAGCCCAAGTGGTTCGGCCGCATCGAAATCGACCTCGACCACGTCACCGCCGTGGCCCGGCGGGGCCTGCACCAGATGCGCCGTCGCGGCGGCGCGGCTCATCAGCTCGACGTCGACGTGCGGAGCAACCGGAGCATCCTCTACACGGCTGCCGAGGCGCCGCTCTTCGAGTTCGCCGCCGTTCCCGAGCTAGAGGATGTGAAGCTGACGTTCGACGGAACGGACAATTGCTACCCGCGGCCGGACGTCGTTTTCCTGCGAGTGACGCCGGCTGGCCCCGGCGCGGAGACGCTTGAGTTCGACCTCGAGAACCGTTCGCGCTGGTCAGCCGAGCGACGGCCCGACCTGGGGGTGATGTGGAAGTCGCCAGCCAACGAGTCGCTGCCTGCCCACGAGCACACGAAGGCCAACTACGTGCAGGCTGACGGGGCAATGAACGACGCTGGTTTCGATCCGGCCCTGTTGCCCGACGCCGTCGAGGATCGTCCGCCGAGCGCCGCTCCGGTGAGCGACGACGACGATCCGCCGCCGGCGCCCCCGATGACCACGCCGACCACGCCGGCCGCCTCTCCCACAGGAATGCGCATTCCTGCGCCGCCGGCCGCCGCCCCGGCGGAACCGATGTCGCGATCCAGTCGCGGGCCGGTGCGGTAGAACGCTCCGACAGCAACGCTGGCACAAGTGGTATGCGCCGTTGCGCACGCACTTTAGAATGGTCCGCGGCCGTCTCGCTGTCACTAGCGCACGCAAGGATCGCTTATGCCGCTTCGGATCGCCTCGTTGGTTTTGCTGACCGCTATAATCGCCGCGCTCGGCTGTCGTTCATCGACTTCTACCACGTCCGACACGCTCATCTATGGGCAGGCCGAAGACCCCGCCACGCTCGACCCGATCAACACCGACATTGCCGAAGCCGTACACGTAATGACGAACGTGTACGACACGCTAGTCACCTACGACGACCAATCGACCGACATTGTCCCGTCGCTGGCTGAGTCGTGGACGACGAGCGAAGACGGCAAGACATGGACGTTCAAGCTTCGCCCGAATGTGAAGTTCCACAACGGCGACGCGCTCGACTCTGAAGCGGTGAAGGTCACCTTCGAGCGAATTCTGCAGGATGACCATCCGCTGGTATTTGACCCAGCGCGTCCCTACAAGCCGGCGTATGAAATGATCGAGGCGATTGAAACGCCCGACGCCAGCACGGTGGTATTCAAGCTGAAGCAGCCGAGCGCCGTGTTTCTGGCCAACCTTGCAATGTTCCCAGCCAGCATTGTCTCGCCGCGGGCTCTGGAGGAGTCAAAAGCCAATTTCGCCGAGAAGCCGGTCGGCACCGGACCGTTCAAGGTCGTGAAATGGTCGCGCGATCAGCAGTTGCTGCTCGAGGCCTTCGAAGACCACTGGCGCGGCGCCCCGGGGGTCAAACGCCTCGCGTTTGTGCCCGTGAAGGAAAGCGCGACTCGCGCCCAGCGGCTGCAGCGGGGCGAGATTCATGTCGGCGAAAGCCTCTCGCCTACCGAACTCGATCGCCTGGCTGGCGCGCCCAATCTGCGGATCGCGGAGCAGGTGGGCATGAACGTCGCCTACCTGTCGATACAGAACGAAAAGCCGCCGCTCAACAATAAAAAGGTCCGCGAGGCGATCTATCTGGCCATCGACAAGCCGAAACTGGTCGAAGTCGGCTATGCGGGGCACGCTCAGCCGGCGGTCAGCATGGTTCCGCCGTCGATGTGGGGCCACGCCGACAACCTGCAGGATCGTAAGTACGATCCAGAGAAGGCCAAGAAGCTCCTTGCCGAGGCAGCCGAGGAGGAAGGCTTCAAGTTGCCGCTGAAGCTGAACCTTTCGATCATGAACCAGGCCCGGCCCTACATGCCGCAGCCACTATCGACTGCCGGCTTTTTGCGAGATTCGCTCAAAGCAATCGGCATCGAGCTGAACATCGTTGGCCGCGACGTGAATCAGCACTTCGAGCACTTGGAAATGGGCCAGCACGAACTGGCCCTGGCCGGTTGGAACAGCGACAACAGCGACCCGGACAACTTCCTTTACACGCTGCTCGATCCCGACAACATCTCCGCCCGCGGCAACAACACCAGCCGCTGGCGCAACGAGCGGTTTCACGAGCTGATGCTCGCCGGCCGGCAAGAGACCGATCCCGAAAAGCGACTGCCGATCTACCTCGAGGCGCAGCAGATTGTCCTCGACGAAGCGCCGGTGGTCCCGCTGGTGCACACCAACCTGCGAACTGCCATGTCTCGCGAACTTAAGGGGTATGACTTGCACCCGACCGGCATGGTGCGCTTGCGAAATGCCCATTTCGAGGCGTCGCCGTGACGCGGTTCTTGCTGCGCCGGATTGCGCAGGCGGCGCTGACGATCATTGTCGCCGTGACGCTGGTGTTTGTCGCCGTGCGGGTCATTCCCGGCAGCCCACTGCGGAGCCGCTTTGGCCAGCACCCCAACCAGGCGCAGATCGAAGCGCTCGAAAAGAAATACGGCTGGGACCGGCCAATCTACGTCCAGCTTGGCGACTTTTTCTGGCAGCTTCTGACGACGGGCGATTTCGGCAAGTCGCTCGCGCGCACCAACGTCGACGTAAACGCCGAGCTGCGGCAACGCATTCCCGCGACGGTCGAACTCACCCTTACCGCGTGCCTGCTCGCGATTCCGCTCGGCGTGGCCGCAGGAACGCTGTCGGCTGTGTTTCGGGGGCGCTGGACCGACCGCGCGGTTTCCATTCTTGCCCTGCTAGGCCTGAGCGTGCCGGTGTTCTTCTTGGGGCTTGTGTTGCGGTCGGTTTTTACGGGGCTGCCGACGTCGCAGCGTTTGCCGCCAGTCGCGTTCTTTCAGTTCGAACCGATCACCGACCTCTACCTGGTCGATACGCTACTCCGCGGGCGATTCGACTTGTTCTGGACCGCAGCCGAGCATTTGCTGCTGCCGGCGCTCGCGCTCAGCACGATTCCGGCTGCCATCGTGGCCCGCATCACGCGCGGCAGCGTGCTGGAAACGCTGTCGGCCGACTACATTCGCACCGCGAAGGCCAAGGGGGCCAGCTTTTTGCGAATCATCCTGCGCCACGCGCTGCCGAACGCCGCGGTGCCGATTACGAACATCGCGGGCTTGCAGATCGGCCTGCTGCTTTCCGGCGCGGTGCTGACCGAAACCGTGTTCGATTGGCCAGGGCTGGGGCAGTATCTGGCCGCCGCCGTGATTCGCGACAAGGACTACGTCGCCATCCAGGCGGCGGCGATTGTGATCGCCACGATGTTCGTTTCGCTGAATCTGTTGCTCGATTTGTTGTTTGTCTGGCTTGATCCGCGCATCCGCTTGGACTGATTAGCTGAATTGTCGCCGTGAGTAGCGAAGCGATTTCCATTGCCGAGGTCGACCACAACCGACTGAGCCGCCGGCTCGCGTCGCAGGCGTCGATTTGGCTCGGCGGCGGCACGGTGCTGACGTTCGTCCTGGCGGCAATTTTTGCCGACGTCATTTCCCCCTACTCGATTCAGGCCGCCGGGGGACAAGTCGCAGCGCCGCCCTCAGCCGAGCATTGGCTGGGGACGGACGCTCTGGGCAAGGACGTGCTGACGCGAGTAATTCACGGCTCGCGGCTGTCGCTAGTCGCCGGCTTCGTCTCGATCCTGCTCGCCGTGAGCATTGGCGCTCCGTGTGGAGCGCTCGCGGGCTATTTTGGTGGCCGAACCGACGCGCTCTTAATGCGTTCGATCGATGTGGCCCTGGCTTTTCCGAGCATTTTGATCGCGCTCCTGCTCGCCGCCGCATGGCAGCCGAGTTGGCTGACCGTGATCCTCGCCGTAGGGCTGATCAACGTGCCGACATTTGCCCGGCAGGTCCGGGCGACCGTGCTGACGGTCACCCAGCTCGAGTATGTCACCGCCAGCCGAGCGCTCGGCGCCACCACCGGGCACATTCTCGTGCACGCGATTCTGCCGGCGCTCGTCAGCCCCATCGTCGTGCTCGCGACGCTGAGCCTCGGTACGGCGATTCTGGAAGTCGCTGGCCTGGCGTTTCTCGGCCTGGGCGGCGATCCAACGGCTGCCGAATGGGGGAGCATGCTCTCGCAAGCGAAGGATTTCTGGAGCAGCAACGTCTGGTTCGCTGTGGCGCCAGGCATCGCAATTTCGCTCACGGTGCTCGGCTTCAACCTGCTTGGCGACGGCCTGCGCGACGCGCTCGATCCGCGGAGCGAGCTCACCAACCTTTAAGACAGTTTTCAGTTATCAGTTTTCAGTTATCAGATACATAGCTCTTAGCACGCTGCGCGCGTGGGGGGCCTTGAGGGGCCCCACGCCGCTGCTTTTACATCGACGGCGGCATCGGAGCGCGGTTCTGCCAGTGGCTTATTCCCGATTCGCGCTGCGTGAGCACGGCGGCGCCGATTTCGATGACGCCCAGCGCCACGTGCGGGATCCACACCAGGTGGGCGAATCCAAAGAGCCACGGCGACGCGGCCAGCACCAACCCACTCATCAGGTCGAGCCCGAGGTGAACCGGCATCGGCAACATCCGGACCACGCCCAGCTCGTAATCGGTTAGCAGGCTGTAGAGGATCGTGCCGGCGCCAAGCACGATCGGCGTCCACATCGCCGCCCCGCCGTCGGCAAAGCCGAGGAGGAACGGGGCCGCAATCAAAACGACGCCCATCAAGTAATCCAGAAAGCCGTGCGTTTTGGTGTCGATTGACATGGCGAAGCTCCTTATGCACTCGTGGGCGGCAGCCCGCCCTGGCGCTGCCGCCAGTGTGTTCGACCAGGCCGCCAGTCGCTGACGATTCCAGCGGCCACTACTGTTCCAGCAGACCAATTTCACAGGCAACTGGCATACCAGCAGCCAGCCTTTCGGGAAGCGCTATTCGCCGCCGCGCCGTCTCACTGCTCCTCGCTGATTGGGCGCCTTTCCATGCGCCACGCGCCCTCAAGCCCTCACTCAGGACGCTGCTGCGGAGGGGGCCTTACAAAGCGGTGGAGCGATCGCGCCCGAATGCGGTGTAATGGAGGGCGACCAACACCCCGCCCGATCAGGGCAGACAGGCAATTCGAAATAAAATCACTTTTCATCAAAAACCGCTAGACACCGCACCACGAGGGCGGTAGAACGTCCCGTTATCGGACTTTTGTGCGGACAGATGTCGCATAAACGAGTCCCGGGTTCCTCGGTTGCCTCTTTCTTTTCTTCCTCCGTTCTGAGACGCAGTCATGAGAGCACGAGTGAGGGGCCGCGCGCCCCAGGGTTTCACGCTGGTCGAGTTGCTGGTCGTAATTGCCATCATCGGGGTGCTCGTCGCACTCCTACTGCCGGCCGTGCAGGCGGCTCGCGAGGCGGCACGGCGGTCGTCTTGCTCCAACAACCTGAAGCAAATCGGCATCGGTCTGCACAACTACCACGACACGATGTCCAAATTTCCGATGGCCGGCTACCTGACGCGGCCGGGCGGCGGGGCGTATCACCACACCTGGCTCACTTCGCTGCTGCCGTTCGTCGAACAAAAGCCCCTTTACGATTCGACGAACATGAATGCGATCGCCTGGGGCCAGCCGATCGTCGGGACCAAGGTGAAGCTGCTCCGCTGCCCATCGGATGGCGGCTACGACGAAGCGTCCGATACGCACGGCATCGCCCACACGAACTACGCCGGCAGCGAAGGCTATCACTGGTGGCCGACCGCTTCGCTCGACCCGGCCTGGGGCGGCAACTGGGCCCAATTGCCGAAGGCGGGCGACTACACCGGCCTGTTTGCTGTGACGCGCAAGTTCGACATGGCGGGCATCGCCGACGGCACGTCGAACACGATCGTCGTCGCCGAGGTCGATAGCTACGGCTACAAGTGGGGCGCGTTCCAGACCACGGGGGGCGGCGTCCGGCGAGCCCGCGGGGGCGAAGCCGTCTTTCGCTCGGCCTTCGTCTACACCGGTCAGGAAGGGGAATCGGTTCAGAGCACGTATTACAAGCCGGACGATAGCGGCCCCCAAGGCGGCGGCGCCTGGTTCCGCGCCGCGCCCCACAGCTACTGCCCAAGCTATCTGACCGCTTGGGGACTCAACTGCGAATGGCCCGGCGCCAGCTCGATGCACTCAGGGGGCACCGTCCTTGGCCTTCGCGGCGACGGTTCGGTGACCAACCTCAACAAAAACATCAATTGGGGCACCTGGGTCGCCATCAACGGCGTCGCCGATGGCAGCCAGAGTTCGATCGATTTCTAATCCTCTCCCTGGGAAGGCTCTAGCTATGCGTGTTTTGCTATTCCTCTCCGCTCTGTGCGTCGCATTTTCGTTGGGCTGCACGGCAGAAGAAGACCCGCGCAATCGGCCGGGCTTCGTCGATACTTCCGATCCATCGATGGTCAGCTCGACCATGACAGCGCCCCCCGGCCCCTCCGGTCCAGGCATGGGGGGAAAACCGGCGCCGAGGACGACACCTCGGTAAGGCGCCAGGAACTGTCGGTAAGCAACAATGGGGTGGCTGGGGCAGAGCGTAGCGTTGCCCCAGCAAACCTCAGCCAGGGACTGCCGTGCAACATCTTTCAAGATATGGCTCAGAGTGCAATGCTCTGGGCCAACGGCTTCGCCAATGCCCCGGCCACACCCCGAAAGCGCAAAAAACAGGTGTGGCATGGGCGTCCTCGCCCATGTCCGTTGGCAATTGCGGCCAGAATGCTCATTAGCAGCCAGCTATCGAGCAATGCCACCCTGCTCTGCCCCAGCCGCTCGGCCCGCTTCTGGCGGCAACTTTTGACAACCGGCGGACGGCCGATACCCGTCGTGTATAATGCCGGGCCAACGCAAAATGGCGGTCGCAGCCGCCAGGTCGGCGGCGACTTACGGCGCGGCGGCGGAACATAACTCCGCACAACGCGTCGCAGCCCACCCCTCGCAAGAGGTATTGTGAAATTTAAGTGGTGATTTACTCCAAGTATAAAGCAAATAGTTAGTTACCGTTTTTCATTTTTGTGCGCATCTATTGTAAAAACGGCGAGAGGCGGCCAGCCGCCTTTTGCCAGGCGCGACGGCTTAAGGCGAGAGGGAAGGACCTAAGTGAACGACGCGGCAGCCATTGATGGACTGTTGAAGCGGACGCTCGACCGGGAGGTTTGGGTGGTTGCGGCTGCCGCCGGCGATCGGCGTGGTGGGTTGACGGCGACTTGGGTTTCGCCCGTTTCGGTGGATCCCCGCCGGCCGATGTTGCTCGCCGGCCTTGCGCCCAATCACTTCACCGCCCAGCTTGCCCAGGAGAGCGGCGCGTTCACGGCCCACCTGCTGCGGCCGGACCAAGCGGAGTTGGCGTTTCGAATGGCTGCATCGTCTGGGCGGGACGGGGACAAATTGGCGGGCCTGGAACTGGTCGCGGCGAGCCAGGCTGGCCCCACGCTACGGGACTGCGCCGCGTGGTTCGCATGCCGAGTGGTCGGTCGCTACGACGCCGGCGATCGGCTGTTTTTCTGGGCCGACATTGTGGCTGCAGAGCGGCTGGCGGACGGGCCCGTATTGCGCGAGCAATCCTTTTTCGGTCAATTGACGGCGGATCAAAAGAGCAGGCTGCGGCAGGATTTAGAAGCCGATCTGGCGATTCAGCGTCCCTTGCACGAGCGGTGGCGCGAATTGGTTAGAAGCGGTACATCGATTGCTTCTGTGAACCCATGAGATAGTAGCGTGTCATTTTTGCCGAAGGGTCGGCTTTCCGCAGTGGCGAAAGTCGTTTACATATTCGGGCACGGCGCGAGCCTATCCTACGGGCATTGATGCAAACACAATTGAAGGTAGACGCTCCGAATGGAGCGCAGGTTTCCATTCCAACGATTCCAAACTCTTCGAGGTATCCAGCCAACGTGCAAGATCGAGTACCCGGCGTCGCGAGCGAGAAGGCGGTTCTCGTCCGCGTAATTCTTCCCGACCAGTTCGTAGGCGACGAGCCATTGGATGAGCTCACGGGCCTGGCGAAGACGGCGGGAGCCAAT
>Ga0182743_1003526_pt1 | contig 12501 bp, 13 predicted proteins | sample eDN3rd30CKraftOP_FD_128522 | JGI IMG/M metagenome (GOLD analysis project Ga0182743, IMG submission 128522) | Enriched Organic Plus compost microbial communities from Emeryville, California, USA - eDNA 3rd pass 30_C Kraft OP (version 2) (version 2) ... | reverse complement strand
CAGCCTCGCGCAGCATGTTGACCATCTGTTCTTCCGTAAACCGGCTTTTCTTCATGACTTCCTTCTCGGTTGGAAGCCATTTTCTCAAGTTTCCGCTGGTACGAAAATCTCAGGGCAGGTCAGTGCGTACCGAAGACTGATAGCGCATCAATGAACGCAAGGTCGTCCCCATGGGTGGCAGCGGGTCCGCGAGCGGGTTATTGCACGACGTCGTCTCGCGCTGAATGGTGAACAGCGGCCGTGTTCTCAGTGTGAAGACACATACACGGAAGCCGCGTGGGCCGGCGGAACGGCGAATTCCGCCTTCATCCGCCTGACTTCTTCGACCGGGCTGCGCCCGAACAGGCGCTTGAACTCGCGGCTGAACTGAGAGGGGCTGTCGTAGCCGACTTCGGCACTTGCCGCCGCGGCCGTCATGCCATTGCGCACCATATGCAGGCGGGCCTGGTGCAGGCGTATCGACTTCACGTACTGCACGGGCGAAGTCTCGGTTACCGCCTTGAAGTGCGTATGGAAGGTGGGCACGCTCATTCCTGCCTCCCGCGCCAGTTGCTCGACGCTGAAATCGGCATTGAACGATGCGTGAATGCGGCGCAGCGCACGGGCGATCTTGCCGAACTGCCCATGCATGGCCAGCGCCGCCCGCATCGATGCGCCCTGTTCTCCGGTGAGCACATGGAAATAGATCTCCCGAACCAGCGCCGGGCCGAGTATCCGGGATTCGAGCGGGTGGCTCATGGCTTCCAGGAAACGCACCAGGGATTCGCATAACCGCGAGTCCATTGGCGTGGACATCAGGCCGCGCGGTTGCGCGGGTTCTATCCCGCCATGCTGGTCGATCTGCAACATCAAATCCGCGGCCAGCTTCAAGTCGAGATGCATGTAGATCGCCAGCAGGGGTTCCCGGGCGCTGGCGTCGGTTTCCATGGTGAACGGCACCGGCACCGAAACCGCCAGATAGTGCTGATCGTCGTAGAGGTAGACCTGGTCGCCAAAGTACCCGCGCTTCCTGCCTTGGCACACGAACACGATGCCAGGGTCGTAAAGCACCGGCACGGCGGACAAAGGACGGTTGGAGCGCAAGAACCTGACATCGGGCAAGGCACTCAGGTTGTATCCCTCGCAAGGCGCCAGGCGTTCCAGCATGGTCGCCAGGCGCCTGTCCAGGGTGCGCGCCCCGCGTGAGGCGGCGTTGCCTGCTGCAGTCATCGTCAGGCCCTCCGTAGACCAGGCCGGATAGTTTTCTGGAGTTGCGTCGAAATTTCAACGCTCATAGGATCAGGCAAGAATAGCAGACTGAAAGCCATTCATATCCAGTTTACCCATAACTATTATTCAAGCACCGGGTCGCCGCATTTCGCTTGACCCGACGTGGCAATCAACTGGAACCGCAAACATCATGATCAACGTCATCAATCCCGCCGATGGGTCCATCGTCGGGCAAGCCCCCGACATGAGTGTCGCCGAGGTCAGGGCCGCCATAGACCGGACTTGCGCCGCCTTCCCCGCCTGGTCGCGCACCTTGGCCAAGGAACGCGGCGACATGCTGCGCCGCTGGTTCGAACTGGTCAGCGCCGACAGGCAAGCCTTCGCCGAAATCATGGTCAACGAAAACGGCAAATGCCTCGCCGAAGCCCTGGGTGAAATCGACTACGGGCTCGGTTTCATCGAGTGGTATGCCGAAGAAGCCAAGCGGGTGTATGGCGACACCATTCCGTCGCACGCAGGCAATGCCGCTGTCCTGGTCATGAAAGAGCCGGCCGGCCCCACCGCGGCCATCACGCCCTGGAACTTTCCTTTCATGATGATTACTCGCAAGGTGGCCACGGCGCTGGCGGCGGGCTGCACGATGGTGATCAAGCCGTCCGAGGAAACGCCGCTGACGGCATACAAGCTGCTGGAGTACGCCCGCAAGGCGGGCATTCCCGAGGGCGTATTCGAGATGGTGACCGGAACCCCGCAGGCCATCGGCGAACTGTTTACACAGGACGACCGCATCCGCAAGATCTCCTTCACCGGGTCCACCGCGGTGGGCAAGCTGCTGGCGACCGCCAGCGGGCGCGCGCTGAAGAAGATGACGCTTGAACTGGGCGGCAACGCGCCGTTCATCGTCTTCGACGATGCCGACGTGGAACAGGCCGTGGCGGGCCTGGTGGCCGCCAAGCTCAGGAACTCGGGGCAAGTTTGCATTTCGCCCAACCGCATCTATGTGCAAGAGGCCATACATGATCGCTTCGTTGCCGCCCTGGCCGAAAAAGTCGCCCGGGTACGCGTGGACAGCGGAATGCAGCAGGAATTCGTGGTCGGCCCGCTCATTAACCAGGCGGGCTTCGACAAGGTGGCGCGCCTGGTGGAAGACACTCGGCGGCAGGGTGCGTCGGCACTGCTGGGGGGCAAGCCCCATGCCAAAGGCGGGCTGTTCTACGAGCCGACTATCCTGACCGGCCTGAATGACGAAATGGCAATAGCCCGTACCGAGATTTTCGGGCCCGTCTTTCCTGTCTACCGCTTTGGCCGCGAGGACGAGGTGGTCGAAAGAGCCAACAATACCGAATACGGCCTGGTGGCCTATGCTTATACGCGGGACGTCGGGCGGGCATTCCGCATGTCCCGGGATATCCAGGCGGGCATGGTGATCCTGAATTCAGGGTCGGTCGGCACGGCGTCAGTGCCGTTCGGCGGCGTCAAGCAATCCGGTTACGGGCGCGAAGGCAGCTTCTACGGCATCGAGGAATACGTCGAAGTGAAGTACGTGCTGATGGGCGGGCTGGACAGCTGAGGCCAAGGGCTTTGGCGTTATAGTAGCGGCGCATTCCGTGTTCCGCTCTGCCGACCATGGCCCGCCGCGATCTCCTGCCCCCCCTGAATCCCGCCCGGGCCTTCGAGGCCACGGGCCGGCTGCTCAGCATCTCGAAGGCTGCGGACGAATTATGCGTCACCCCCGCGGCGGTGAGCAGGCAAGTCCGCGCGCTGGAAAGCTATCTGGGAACAGCGTTGTTCGCGCGTGTTCGCGGCCGGCTGGAGCTTACTCCCGCCGGCGCGCGCTACCTGTCCGACTTGATGCCCCTGTTCGCCGCCTTGCGGGAAGCCACGCAGGCGGTAACCCGCAGCAGTTCGGGCCGCGATACCCTGCGAATACGCTCGCCGGCTACCTTCGCGGTGCGCTGGCTGATTCCGCGCCTGGCCGGCTTCCACCAGCTGCACAAGAATATCGACGTGCAGGTCACGACTTCGTTCGCCCCGCTCGACTTCCAGCGCGAAGACATCGATGCCGGCATCGAACTGGGCGAAGGCCGTTGGGCGGGCGTGCGCACATTGCGACTGGTGCGCAACGAACTCATTCCCGTGGCGGCGCCGGCCATGCGTCTGAAGTACAAGAAGCAACTGGCGGCGCAGACGCTGCTGCATTCCATGGCGCGCCCGGACGACTGGGGGCTGTGGCTGCGCGCGGCGGGCCTGCGCCACGTGCACCCCGGGCAGGGCATGAAGTACGAAACCTCGTTGCTTGCCTATCAGGCGGCCATCGAAGGTCACGGCGTGGCCATGGCCCAGAAAGCGCTCATCGAAAAAGAACTGGCGGACGGCACGCTGGAGGCCCCGCTGGGCATGGTGCTCGACCGCGGCGACTACACCTATTACTTCGCCTGGCCTACGGGCAGGCCGTCATCCGGCGCGTTGCGCGCGTTCCGCGACTGGCTGGCGGCGCTCGTGGCTTCCTGAGCAGCCGCCTGGCGGGCGGGTTTTTACAAAAAGTCAACGCATAGCGACGATAAAGTCGATTGCCCCTCCGGGTGCCGCTGCCTATCCTGCCTGCCATGACAAGCATGCACGGCCGCCAGTCGCGCCGTGCCGTCCAGGAGCCAGGGTATGTTCGAGCGCAGCTTGCGCGGTTTGCGAGTAATCGACTTTTCGCATGTGCTGGCGGGTCCCGTGTGCACCATGATGTTGGCCGACATGGGTGCCGATGTGGTCAAGATCGAGCCTCCGGAGGGAGAGCTGGGACGGCGCATCGGCCCGCCCTGGATCGCGGGAGAAAGCGCGGTATACCTCAGCGTCAACCGCAACAAGCGCGGCGTGGCGCTCAACCTGAAATCTCCGGACGGCCGGGATGCCGCGCGCCGGCTGATACAGGGCGCGGACGTGGTGGTGGAGAACTTCCGGCCGGGCGTGATGCGCGCATTCGGCCTGGATTACGCCGCGCTGGCCGGCAGCCACCGCCGCCTGGTGTATTGCTCGATTTCCGCCTACGGCCAGGTTGGGCCGCTGCGCGACCGCCCCGGCGTGGACGGCATCATCCAGGCCGCCAGCGGCTTGATGAGCACCCTGGGCAGCGCGGACAGCGAACCCATGAAGGTCGCGATTCCCGTCGCGGACATGGTCACCGGCTATCTGGCGACCATCGCCATCCTGGCGGCGCGCAACGCGGCGCAGCATACCGGACAGGGCCAGTACCTGGACATCAGCCTGTACAACGCAACGCTGATGCTGCAGCAGATCGGCCTTGCCTCGTACTTCGCCGCCGGGGCGCTGCCGGCCCGGACCGGCAGCGCGGCGCCATACGCCGCTCCCAACGAGGCCTACCGTACCCGCGACGGCTGGATCATGGTGGCCGCCTACCATCCCCAGCGCTGGCAGGCCCTGTGTGCCGTGCTGGGCGTGCCCGCGCTGGAGCTCGACCCGCGCTACGCCAGCAACGCCAGCCGCGTCGCGAACCGCGATGCGCTGCGCGCCACCCTGACCCCGCTGTTCCAGCGGCGCACCACGCAGGCGTGGATAGACCTGTTGATGCAGCACGACATTCTGTGCGCGCCGGTTGCCAGCTACGACGACGTCGTCCAATCGCCGGAATACGCCGCCAGTGGCATCGACAGCTGGATGCAGCATCCGGTGGCCGGGAAGGTCCGCATGCCCGGTTTCGCACCCGGGCCGGCCGGCGCAATGGCCGGCCAGGGTACCGCCATGGCCGCTCCCACACTGGGGCAGCACAACCGCCAGGTGCTGCGAGAGTGCGGCTACAGCGCGGCCGAGATCGATGCCATGGTCGAAAGCGGCGCACTGGCCATGGCATCACAACCCACGACATGAAAAAGAGGAGACCGCAATGCATTCCGATGAATCCGCAGCACCGGGGCTGATCCGGCAGGACATTGCCGATGGCGTGCTCGTACTGAGCATGAACGACCCCCGCACCGGCAACGCCATGTCGGTGGACATGGCGCAGGCGCTGGCCGACGCGCTGGAGCAGGCGAATACGCTGCCCGACGTGCATTGTGTACTGCTGAGGTCCACCGGCAGCCACTTCTGCACGGGTGGCAATGTGAAGGACATGGAGCGCGGGTCCGACTTGATGCAGGGAACGGCGCTACAGGTGCACGCCAGGCTGAAATCAACGCTGCATCGCATCACCCTGGCCTTGCAGGCATTGCAGATGCCGTCCATCGCGGCAGTCAACGGCGCCGCGGTCGGTGCGGGCTGCGACCTGGCGCTGATGTGCGACCTGCGCTTGGCCAGTACTCGCGCCACGTTCGCGGAGAGCTTTCTGCGGCTGGGACTGGTGTCCGGCATAGGCGGCGCGTGGTTCCTGGCGCGGCTGGTGGGCAGGGCCAAGGCGCTGGAACTGACGCTGACCAGCGAGTTCATCGATGCCGCCACGGCATTGCAGCTGGGCCTGGTGTCGCGCGTGGTGGCACCCGACGCCCTGGATGAAGCCAGTACCGCGTTGGCAAAGCGGATCGCATCCAACCCGCCCCAGGCTCTGCGCATGGCCAAGCGCCTCGTTCTGGACGCCGCCGAATCGACATTGCCGGTGGCGCTAGAGGCAGCCGCGGCCATGCAGGCCATTCTGCTATGCGGAGAAGAACACAAAACCACCGTGCGCGATTTCCTGGCGCGGCGCGCACGCGACTGAGGAGACAACCATCATGACCCATACGTTAATACGCAAGGTCCGCCAGGCGGCGGTTTCGCTGCTTCTCGGCTTCGCCGCCACCTGGCCGGCGCACGCCGCCGATTATCCCGACAAGCCCATCACTTTCGTGGTGCCATTCGGCGCCGGCAGCGCCACCGACCTGTTGGCGCGCGCCCTGTCGGCGTCCGTCACCGAACAGGCCGGGCAGGCCGTCGTGGTGGAAAACCGGCCGGGGGCAAGCGGCATGATCGCCGCGCAGCATGTCGCCCGTGCCCGCGGCGATGGCTATACCGTGCTGATCACCACCAACACGACGCAGGCCGCCAACCCCCATCTTTTCAAGAAGCTTCCGTACGACCCGATGACGGACTTCATGCCCCTGACCGGCCTGGGACGTGGCGGCCAGGTGCTGGTGGTGCGCGCGGACGCGCCATTCAAGACGGTGCACGATGTGGTCCGCGCCGCCCGGCAGGATCCGGGAAAACTGAGCTTCGGCAGCGGCAATTCGTCCAGCCGCATGGCGGGGGAAATGCTCAAGCAGCTGACCGGCACCGATATCGTCTGGGTGGGCTACAACAGCAACCCCAATGCCCTCAATGATTTGCTGGGCGGCCATATCGACATGATGGTCATCGACACCGTCACCGGCTTGTCGCAGATCGAAGCCGGCAAATTGCGCCCGCTTGGTGCATCTACGCATGAGCGCCTGCCGCAACTTCCCCAGGTGCCAACCCTGGATGAAGCCGGCATCAAAGGCTACGACATGGGCTACTGGTTTGCCGCCTATGTGCCGCGCGGCACGCCCACCGCAGTAGCCGATGCCTTGCGACAATGGCTGGTTGCGGCCGTGGGCAGCCAGGGCGCCCAGGATTTCTTCCGCCATTCGGCGACACAGGCCTGGACAACGACCGCTGCAGAGCTGGACGCCTTCCAGAAGGCTGAATTGCGAAAGTGGGGCGGAGTAATCAAGGCGGCCGGGATCAAGCCGGAGTAAAGGAACTGCGCCGCAAGCCGACAGTACAGGCGCCCGCACGGCAAAGCCGTGCGCCGCGCCATTGGGACACCATTATTCCGTGCTTGACAGGAAACCGACCAACTAGTAGATTGGGAATCTATGACATTGGAACTTTCCCCCCGCGCTGCCGAAATCGCCGAGCACACCAAGGTGCTGCTGGCGGCTGGCGGCTATAACGGGTTCAGCTACGCTGACCTATCCGCCAGGGTGCGCATCGGCAAGCCCAGCATCCACCATCATTTCCCAAGCAAGGCGGAACTTGTCCTCACCGTCGTCACCCTGCACCGCCAGCAGGCGCGGGAAGGACTGGCTGCGCTGGATGCCCACGTGCCCGATCCACTGGCGCGGCTGAATGCCTACACGGAATACTGGGCCAAGTGCATACGCGAGGGCACGGCGCCCATATGCATCTGCGCCATGCTGGCGGCCGAAATGCCCATGATTCCGCCAGACATCGCGGACGAAGTCAGCGGCTATTTCGCCGACCTGACCGCCTGGATCGCCGCCGTGCTGGAAGAAGGCTCGGCCAAGGGGCAGTTCCAGATGAGGGACAGCGCCGCCGCGGAGGCCCGGACATTCATGTCCACCGTGCACGGCGCCATGCTGACGGCGCGCGCGTTCAATGACCCCGCGGCCTTCCAGGCGGTCTCGCGCGCCGCGATTGCCAGGCTGTCGGCGGCTTCATCGGGGTGAGCCCCTTTTTTTGCATCATCAATCGACCAACTAGTTGGTTGTTAACTGAACTTCGTCCCGCTTTATCGGAGCACTCATCAAATGCCGCATCCTCTTTCCACCCTTGGGGCGATTCACACCCTCGTCAGCGCCATTCCCTTTTTGGCGGGCGCCTACAGCTTCTGGCGCTATCGAGGAATCGAGCGCGCCAGCGTTTCGGGAAAACTCTACCTGGGCGGCCTGGTGCTGGCTGTTGTGACGTCGTTCGGGCTGTCCACTACCGGTGGATTCAACGTGGGCCACGCACTGGGCATCCTGGCGTTGCTGGCCATAGGCGGGGCCTTGGTCGCACCGCGGCTGCCGGTGCTGGGGCGCGCACAAACCTATCTGTCCCAGTTGGGATTCTCGTTCAGCTTCTTCCTGCTGTTGGTGCCCGGCATCAACGAAACTTTGACGCGCCTGCCGGTTGCGCACCCTCTGGCCGCCGGGCCGGAATCACCCATCGTGCGCGGCACGTTGGCGGCATGGTTGCTGATCTTCGCGCTGGGTTCGGCACTGCAAATGTGGGCCATTCGATCCCGACGCCGGCACGCCCCGCGACCCTGATGCCGGGGCCCGCCCCCAATGCTTTCGAGAGTTTGCGCGGCGTGCCTTTCGATTGTTGTCCCTGCTTCTGCGCCGCGAAGTTTCACGGCGATGCCCAATCGCCAAGGAGAATCCGCATGACCATTTCACGAATCCGCAAGTTTGCCGTTGGCGCGATGGCTGGCACCGTCCTGGCCGTCGGCGGCCTAGCCACGATACCGGCGGCCCAGGCCGCGGACCAGGCTACCCGCGTGCGAGGCACGGTGGTGGCACTAAAGAATGACCAGTTGCAGGTGCAGTCGCGCGAGGGCCAGGCCGTGACTGTGACACTGCAACAAGGATGGATGGTATCCGCGGTGAAGAAAGCCCACATCAGCGACATCAAGCCGGGAGACTTTGTGGGCATCGCATCGTTACCAAAATCCGATGGCGGCGACGGCGCGCTGGAAGTGCTGATTTTCCCGCCTGCGCTCAAGGGGCGCGGTGAAGGCAGCTACGGCTGGGATTTGAAACCCAATAGCACCATGACCAACGCCACCGTGGGAGACGCCGTCAAGTCAGTGGATGGCAGTGTGGTCACGGTGAGCTACCACGGCAAGGAAAAGAAGATCGCCATCCCCAACGGCACGCCGGTGGTTACCCTGGCGCCAGCCACGGCCGCCGATGTCCGGCCCGGCACGGCGGTCTTCATCCCTGCACAGAAGGGCGCGAATGGTGGGTTGTCCACGACGCAGTTGATCGTGGGCAAGGACGGCGTCGTCCCTCCGATGTGATCCCCCGTCCTTGAACACACTTTGCCGACTGGTCAATACCGCCAGCCGGCATGCACACCTGCCATGAATATCGCTAAACCTCCACATCCGGCCGCGCCGCCGGCGCATACGGCGTCCAGACAACTCATTGCGCGGCATTCATTGACAGTGCGGATCACGCACTGGGTGAATGTGCTGTGCCTTTCCATCTTGCTGATGAGCGGGCTGCAGATCTTCAATGCCCATCCCCGCCTGTACTGGGGAAAATACGGAGCGGATGCGGACCCTGCCGTCATCGCCGTGAATACCCTTCCCGGCTGGCTCACCATCCCGTCGTACCACGATCTGGGGGCTGGCCGGAACTGGCATTTCCTGTTCGCCTGGCTGCTCGTCATCAATGGCCTGCTGTATCTTGCGCACGGCCTGTGGCGCGGCCATATCCGGCGCGACTTGCTGCCCAACCGCGACCAGCAGCGCCTGCGCCACCTGTGGCGCGAAGTGCGGGACCATGCGCGGCTGCGTTTCCCCAAGGGCGACGAGGCGCGGCGCTATAACGCCCTGCAGAAGGCCAGCTACCTGCTGGGGGCGCTGGTGCTAATTCCACTGATGGTGTTAACCGGCCTGACCATGTCGCCCGCCATGGACGCCGGCTTTCCCGTTCTGCTGGACCTGTTCGGCGGGCGGGCCTCGGCCCGCACGCTGCACTTCATCACGGCATCCCTGCTGGTACTGTTCGTGGTGGTGCACGTGTTGATGGTGGTCTTGTCAGGCTTCTGGAACAACCTCAGGTCCATGATCAACGGTCGTTACGCCATCGACCGCTCGGAGCACACATCATGAAACCAGACCTTGCACGCCGCAAGGCCTTGCTGGGCTTGTTGTCGGGCGCCGGCGCCAGCCTGCTGGCCGGCTGCGACGCCGTGACGCAAAGCGCTGGAATGGGGACCGTGCTGCGCAATGCCGAAAAGCTGACGATGGGCGCCCAGCGGCTGGCCGTGGGCCGACACTCACTGGCCCGTGAATACAGTGTGGCCGACCTCTCCCCCGTATTCCGCGCCAATGGCACTCAGGCGCCGGATTCCGAAGAATATGCGCGCCTGCTAGAAGGCGGTTTCGCCGAGTGGCGGCTGCGAGTGGAAGGCCTGGTCCAGCAGCCCCTAAGCCTGTCGCTCGCCGACCTGAAGCGCATGCCGTCGCGCACCCAGATCACCCGGCACGACTGCGTGGAAGGATGGAGTGCCATTGGGCAATGGCACGGCGTTGCCCTGGGCCGCATACTGGACCTCGCGGGTCTGAAGCCCGGGGCGCGCTACGTCGTGTTCCACTGTGCCGACGAACTGGAAGTCACCTTCGACGGCAGCGGCCGCTACTACGAAAGCATCGACCTGCTCGACGCCTATCACCCCCAGACCATTCTTGCGTACGCCATGAACGGCGCAGCCCTGCCGGTGGCGCATGGCGCGCCGCTACGGCTCAGGGTCGAGCGACAGCTGGGCTATAAGCATGCAAAGTACCTGATGCGGATTGAAGTCGTCTCTGCATTCGATACCCTATGGGGAGGCCGAGGAGGATACTGGGAAGACAGGGGCTATGAGTGGTATGCCGGCATTTGAATTTGACGCCGAAACAACGCCACGAGGTATCGATTGAAAATCTGACGGCAGCGGCAACCGGATACTGTTATAGTGAAGGGACGTTATCCTTCTTTTCTGGTAACTTTCCCAATGGTTTCGTCCGCGCACTTCTGCCCGTCTGTTTCGGTCGCGTCTATCGTGGCCCAGGACGTGCCGCGCGCCACGAATCTCCCTCTCGCCTCATCTGTCGCGCCGCCTCCGGCGGCGGCCATCGTCGTGGCTGGCGTTCATCCGCCACGTGCGATTGCATTGGGCTAATCCAGCCCGCTCTCGGCCCCGACCTCATGGTCCGGTTCAACGCTTTCTGAATTTGGCATGGCGCTTTGTGCCATGCCGAAGGTTGGGGCTTGTTCGTTTATTCGACAGGTGAAACGACATGACTTCCAAACGCTTCTCGTGGACGGCTTTCGCCGCCATGTCAACGTTCGTGCTGCTATGGGGCAGCGCGGCCATTTTTACTCGCTGGGCGCTCGACCATAGCTCCGTGATGGCGGTGCTGATTCTGCGCTATGGCCTGGCGCTCGGCGCTTTGTTGCTTATTGGGCTATCAACCCGACGCTGGCTACCCAAGCCGGGAACGCGCTGGCCGGTCGCCAATACGGGGCTGCTGCTAATTGGCGGCTATTCAATCTGCTATTTTCAGTCAATGGCGCATGGCGTTACGCCCGGCTTGCTGGCCACCCTGCTTGGCGTACAACCAATCCTGACACTGCTACTAACCGAACGGCGCTTTTCGATCTGGCGCATTCTTGGGCTGCTGCTATCCCTTTCGGGGCTGGTCCTGGTGGTTTACCAAAGCCTGATATTGGCCAAACTGTCCACCCTCGGTACGGTCTTTGCGTTGGGCGCGTTGCTGTGCATGACCTTCGGGGCGATGATGCAAAAGCGCATCCAGCAAGCGCCCGCTGAAGTCCTCCCGCTTCAGTATCTCGTAACGCTATTGCTGTATCTGTGCTTCGTGCCGTTCCAGCCGTTTCACTTCGACAGGAACCCGGGGTTTCTGGTACCCCTGTTGTTCCTGGGGCTGGTCATTTCCGTGGGCGCGCAGCTGCTGCTGTATCGGCTGATTCGCGGTGGCAACCTGGTCAACGTCACCAGCTTGTTCTACTTGGTGCCCGTGGTTACGGTGATGCTTGATTACCTAGTCCTAGGCAATGCCATGCCAACATTGGCGATAGTCGGCATGGCAGCAATCCTGGCCGGGTTGGTTCTCGTTTTCCGGAAGCAACAAGTCAAGAGCTGCTAATCAGTATTGCCCCCTCGTTGTTATCAACCGCCTCCTTCTCACGCAGGGGGCAGCTTTTTCCCGCTCTTAGACGTGCGCTTGAACCCCGATTTCCGGCGATAAATTATCTAAGAGAGCCTTGGTTTCAGCGTGGCGACAAGCCAATCGACAAACAAGCGTACCCGCTGGGAAAGGTGGAGCTTGTTAGGATGGAGGACGGAAATCGACGTCGGAGGTGGTGCAAATTTGCCTAGCACTTCCACAAGCCCCCCGAACCCAAGTCCTACTCGAATCGAATTCGCGGCGCCTACGCCAGGCCGAGCCCGAAACGCGCGGCTCCCGCCTTCATGTCCGCGCCCGAGACCAAAACATGCGATGGCAGCGCGCACTCGACAGTCTTGCCATCCAGCATGAAAGTCAGAGACATAACGCGATCGTCTCTCTGGGCGCAGTTTCGAAATTTTGTTCGTCAATGCCGGAATCGCGAACACGATATCAGCAGGAAACCATTATCGACGTAAGCACGGAGGAGTTCATGCGCTTCATCGAAGCGTTGCAAGATCTTGTGCCTATCGATGGCCTGGTTGTGACCTGCCGGGTTTCTTCGGACCACTGGATACTTGGAAAACGACTTCGGTTAAGCGGCGACCAGGCCGCACTGTAATCCAAATGCGTAAGGGGTAAGGTTCTTCAGGCTGGAATGCGGTCTG
>Ga0182743_1003524_pt1 | contig 12506 bp, 12 predicted proteins | sample eDN3rd30CKraftOP_FD_128522 | JGI IMG/M metagenome (GOLD analysis project Ga0182743, IMG submission 128522) | Enriched Organic Plus compost microbial communities from Emeryville, California, USA - eDNA 3rd pass 30_C Kraft OP (version 2) (version 2) ... | reverse complement strand
TCGACCTGGCGCAGCTTCGCGACGATCTCTTCGGGCTTATGCTTCTTCTGGGGCATTCAAACGTCCTCTCCAACGGCTCAATAGCCTACTTCAGGGAGGACCACTTTTCAGGGGGCAGACCAATCCGCAAGGCGGCTGCCCAACGGCGGTTTCTGTCGTACAAGGAGTTGGCCGATGAGAGCCGCGCGGAGTGGTCAAAGGTGCGATACGCCGTCAACAGCCATCTTGGTGACTTGATCGACTATGCTCATGGGAAGGGCTGGCCGTTGCTCAGCGCCATCGTTGTCAATCAGCCAAACGTGGCGACCGGCGCCATGGAGCCAACGACGCTCAAGGGGTTCATCGAGGCGGCCCGCGCGCTAGGGTATGCCGTCACCGATGAGAGAGCATTTCTGCGCGAACAGCAGGAGCGCGTATTTGAGTGGGCAGCGGCGGACGACAAGGCGCCTGAGAGCTGATTTGAGAGGAGTTCTCAATGCCGGATTTCACGGTGATAGAGGGTGGTGGCAAAGAGCGAGATTGGGATCGAGAAATCGCCCAGCGGCATTTCGAGGACTTTGTGGTTGTCTTACTTCGGAGCCTCGCCGCTGGAGACGCGTCGTATCAGTTGACGCAACAGTTCTTTAGGTTTCTAGAGCACGCTCGGGAAAGCGAAGTTCCAATCGGGCCGGTGTTTGATGAGGCGATCAGAAATTTGCATGCTATGGCGTTCGATATCGAGAACGCCCCATTCTATGAGGTGGAGCGGAAGGACATCACACAGGCGGCTTTGCGTGTCATCGCGGAAAGTATGGCGACGGACAACGCGGCTCGCGCCCGCCGCTCAAAACGCGAGGATAGCTTGAACCAAGCTATCGAGAATAAAATCCTCGGCTCTGAAACCCGCTCCCGCGAGAACGGTTGGAGCTATGTTGGAAATCTGACGAAGGGGCTTGGAAAGCGGCCGACACGCAAAAGGTAGAGAAACTTTGATACAAGCATGCCGAATGTGAACCCAGAAATCCTGCGATGGGCACGTGAGACCGCCGGGCTGACGCTCGAAGAGGCGGCGGAGAAGCTCAGCATCGGTGACGCTAGAGGTGTGCCGGGCAACGAGCGCCTGGCGGCATATGAGGTGGGCGAAGCTGAGCCATCCCGTCCGGTGCTGCTGCGGATGTCGAAGCAGTACCGCCGACCCTTGCTTGCTTTCTACATGTCCTCGGTCCCGCGTACCGCCGAGCGCGGGGAGGACTTCCGTACCCTGCCGCCGGAGCATTCGCGGTTTCAGGACGCGTTGGTGGACACTCTAATCCGAGACGTGCGTGCCCGGCAGGAAATGGTCCGGGCGCTCCTTGAGGAAGAAGACGAGGCTGTACCACTACCCTTCGTTGGCTCGATGTCCATGCGCGATGGCGCAGAGGCTGTCCTCCAATCGATCCGAGAAACCCTCGATTTGCATCTCGACCACTATCGCGGACGAGGAAATCACGGTCTCAACGGCTTCGCATATCTACGCGAGCAAGCGGAGAAGGCGGGGATTTACGTTCTGTTGATCGGCAATTTGGGTAGTCACCACACCAGCCTCGACGTGGAGATCTTCCGAGGCTTCGCGCTTGCTGACAAGGTAGCGCCCTTCGTCGTTATCAACGACCAGGATAGCGAGAAGGCTTGGGCGTTCACGCTCTTGCATGAGCTTTGCCATATCTGGCTAGGCCAGACGGGGGTTAGCGGCACGAGCGCAGCGAATGCAGTGGAACAATTTTGCAACGATGTCGCTGGGCGCTTCTTCCTGCAGCGAGAGGAGCTTGAGCCACTGAGCTATCTGCAGGGCAGTTCGTTCGATGATGCGGTCGCGGCGATCAACGATTTCGCAGAACAGCGAAACGTTAGCCGCTCGATGGTTGCCTACAAGCTGTTTCGGGAAGGCATTATCGACCGCGACATGTGGAGCCGCTTGAGCGGCTTCTACCGCGCGCAATGGCGGCAGGGTCGCGAAGACCAACGCGCGAGGAACAGGGATCGCGAAGGGGGACCGAACTACTATGTTGTGCGCAGGCATCGTGTGGGGGCGGCTCTACTTGGCCTCACGCGGCGAATGCTAGCGGGGCGGGTCCTTTCCCCGTCGAAGGCAGCCAAGTTGCTCGGAGTGAAGCCGTCGAACGTCTACAACATGGTCTACAATGGATCGGGCGACCCTGGCGCTCTCCGTACAGCGCAGGGGTAGCGATTGCTGTATCTCCTCGACGCCAGCGTCCTGATAACGGCGAGCCGGCTTTACTATCCGCTGGAGCGTGTGCCTGAATTCTGGGATTGGCTTGTGCATCAGGGCGAGACCGGCAACGTGAAAATGCCGTTGGAGATGATCGAGGAGATCAGAGACGGGTCAGATAACCTCGCGGAATGGATGTCCGATCACCATCGTCTCGAAGCGCTATCGCTGGGCGAGGACGCCGATGTCGGGCTTGTGAGGCGGGTCATTGACGAGGGCTACGCACCAGACCTCAACGATGTTGAAATTGAAAAGATCGGTCGCGACCCCTTCTTGATTGCGGCCGCATTGCACAATTCGTCTGAACGACTGGTGGTCACAGCGGAGGTCTCGCGGCCAAAGGCTCAACGAGCCAATCGCAAAGTACCTGACGTTTGCGATGATCTTGGCGTTCGTTGGATCGACAGTTTCGGCCTAATCCACGCCTTGGATTTCTCAACCGGGTGGCGGTGAGGTTAGCTCACCCGAACCACGCCAGACCACGTCTCGACGTTTAATCCACTCAATCTGGCTGCACCACTTTTGCATTTAAGAGGGGCAAGAAGTCAGAGTTTTCTCTTCGCGAAACATCAGGTTGCGCAGTCTTTTCACGATAATCAAACCACGCCTTTCCAAAGTCATCTATGAACTCTTGAAGTTCGTCGCCGTGCTCATTTGCTATGGGAACCCATAACTCGTAGGGCACGCCGTCGCCCATATCGTGGTACACGTTAGGAGTGAAATACACGATGCCGTCTCTTTTGCGGTCAGTGAGACGATCAAAGCCTTCGAGGACGACATTCATTAGCTGGACAGGTGGGAAGCCGAAATTGCCACTATTAGCGATCAATACAAGCCCCTTGGCGTCAGGTTTCCCTATCAAGCGCCGGGAGGAAATTATCTGCTTGTTGGCTTTCCTTACGCAATCGATGATTGGGCGCGAGATAGTTGAAAATACCCGTTTATTGACATCATCGGGAAGGTACTTTTTACCAAACAAAAAATCGGTATAGTCGCACAATTTATATCCAAGCCACTTGTAGCTCGCCATAATCCTTCGATCAATTGTCTCAAGGTCGAGAGCATCTATCTCTAATGTCTTTAGCTCGGCGATGACATTATCGTTTGGGAAGTAGTAGTCGGCGTTCAGGGTATTTGTTGGGATGCTCGAAACAAAATGAGGCAGAATGTCACCGCTACGGAATGTCCGAACAAAATCGGTGAAAGTCTTCTCGACCTCAATTGTCGGGGGCAGCATCTAATAATCTCCGCTGAACGCTGTTCCCCATTTTACCCTTCGAGCGCCGTGGGTTCCAGTAGGGCTATGAGAAGAAGCGGAGGTTCACACCCTGCTCATTCAGACCGCCGAATATCAGAGCGTTGTTGAGCAGCTATCGTAGCATCCCGCCACATCCAAGCGCACGCTCGTGTTACCCAAAATGACACCCAGTGCCATTCGGAGCCGGCCACCACGCAAGGCTGCAATACCCATCTATCTGAATTTATTGAAGATTTTTGGTAGCGGAGGACCGTTCTCTCCGTTAGCAACACTGCCGACAATCCCCTTTGAAATCACCGCCGCAGCCTAGAAATCGTAGGGCTTCGCGGGACATTCCGACAACGCGGGGATGTAGCTTTCCCGAGTAGAACACATGATAGGCGAAACCTTCGAGCGTTCAAAGGGTTCTCCCCAAGACCAACGTCAGACGGAAGCGTTTGGATCAGGTGGTCCCCCGCGTGTGAACGAAGGTCCATGTCGCGGAAAGACACGTCGCATAGTGTGTGCGACATCGCCGATGTCTCCGACCTAATCCGTGCCCGGAAAGTTTATGCATTGCGCATGTGCGCGGCGCGACCGACCAGATCGACCACGGCGAGTGCAGCCGTGATGTTGCCCGCCGTGGTGAGGTTAACCATCCAGTCGGGAAGCCCTGAAATCTGGTCGTTTATGTTCGCATGCTCTGGCCATGCCGCCCACGCTTGCAAGCGGGGTCGATGTTCGGCCCTCCCAGCCCTCGGGAGTTTCCGCCATGCACTTCGACCTGTTCACCACCACCGACCCCGCCCTCAAGCCTTTGCTGTCCGACTACGAGGTTCCGACCGTCGAGCCGTTGCCGGTGTCCTCGTGGGTGGCGATGTCGGCGATGCAGAAGGGCATCAGGCGCGGTAATGTCGATCTGGCTTTGCGTGCTGCCGCGACCCTGTTGAAATCCGACCCGGCGAAGCTCTGGCGTCGGTTGTGCGGCATAGTCTTCGAGGACGTGGGGCTGGCATCGGTCGATACGATCCGCCTCGTCGTGGCGGCGACGAGAAGCAAGTCGTTACGCGAGGAGTTCGGTGGCGAGTGGGCTGTGGCCAGCAGGTTGGTCGAGCAGATGGCGATCTCCCCGAAGGACAGAGGCAGCGATGATCTGCTCTGGACCATTGCCCAGCATCATGAGCTTGAAGAGCTACGGGCCTCACTGGCGAGCGTTGACCTCTCGGAGCACCTTTCCCGCATCCGGGAGCGTGGGGCGCTCCTCGGGCTTTCTCTCGCCTCACTACACGCCTCTGGCGTCCGATGGGATGGACAGGTTGCCGGGAAGACCGCCAACGCCGCCGCAACATTCGATGCGATGCGGGTTGCCGGGGTCGATCCCAAGATAGTGATGGCGGCTGAGCAGGGGTTCAGAAAGACGCGGGAGCCGTTGCCGGTCCTGTTGCCACTCCTGACCCTCGCCCTGCCGTCCGGCGTTCTTCCTGCTCAAGACGACGAGTTTCCTCCCGTGGTGATCGCCCGCAGCGGGTTGCCAACATTTTGCTACGACGCATTCTCGTGGGAAGGCAAAGCCGCACTGTCGAGGTTCCTGAAACGGAATACCATCACGGGGCGCTGGTTGCGCAGATACGTTCCAGCCGAGCGCCATATGGCAGTGCTGGCCGGTGCCGTGTTTAGGATCGACGGCGGGCTTGTTCGGCAGCGTGCCCAGTGGCCTTGTGCCATGACGCTGCGCTGGCTCGCGGACAGCGGCTACCACAACATGAAGCTGTCTGATCCTGCCGGGTTCCTCGCAATGATCCGCGCCGATCTGCCCAAGCTGGATGAGGTTCGTCATGACCTTTGAGTGCCAGCACGACGGCGGGATCATGATCCCGATGGCCAATAGTTACAATTTGAATAAAAGTGAAATCAATTTCACAGGCCCCATGAGCGACAATCAGGCGCTGCCCAGCCCTCTCCCCGCTGATGTGCAGCGCCTCGTGACGGCCTCATTGTCCGAGGCGAGCAAAAGGGCGTATCGTCTGGACATCGCCCATTTCGAGGGGACTGGCCGGCGGCTCCCAGCGACCCCGGAAACCGTGGCGTCGTATCTAGCCGAAGGCGCGGAGACCTACGCCGTGGCGACCTTGCAGCGGCGTCTGGCGTCGATCAGTAAAGCCCATCGCGCCCTCGGGGTGGATGATCCGACCAAGGCCGAACTGGTCCGTGCTACTCTCCGTGGCGTTCGGCGCACCCTCGGGGTCAAGCAGCGGCAGGCACAGGCACTTCTCCGCGCCGATCTGTTCGCCGTTCTCGACCTACTCGGAGACCGCCTGAAAGATCACAGGGACCGCGCCATGCTCCTGCTGGGCTGGGCCTGCGCCCTGCGCAGAAGTGAGCTTGTGGCGCTGGATGTCGAGGACATCGAGTTTACCGGCCAAGGTGCTCTGGTCACGATCAGGCGCAGCAAGACCGACCAAGAAGCTCGTGGTCGGGAAATCGCGGTCCCGTTCGGACGGACGCGACATTGCCCCGTTGCCGTCCTGAAACACTGGCTGGATGTCGCGGGCATCGAGAGTGGCCCGGTCTTCCGGGCTTTGGACAAACACGGCAACATCCTCCCCGAGCGTATCAGCGGCGAGGCCGTTACCGATGTCGTCAAACTGCGCGTCGGTGCAGCCGGATACGATCCCGTCGCCTTCTCCGCTCACTCACTCCGCAGTGGGTTCGCGACTTCCGCAGCGATGGCGGGCGCGACCAGCTACAAGATCAGGCAGGTGACAGGGCATCGCAGCGAGGCTGGGCTTGCGCCCTACTTGCGCACCCTCGATCTGTTTGATGACAATGCAGCAGCCCGGGTTCTCTGATTGTCCCTTGGGAACAAAAGTGCTTTGGTAAGGGGATGGCAAGCGCAAGAGGGGGCTGATGCGTGAGCACACCCAAGAGGCATCATTTTGTGCCACAAATGTTGCTACGTCGCTTCTGCGATGAGGACGAGAAGCTTTGGTATTATAACAAAAAGTCACCGCATATCGGCGTCGCTGTAAGTGGAACTCATCGGATATTTTATGAAAATCATTTCTACACTCTAGAGGAAAAAGGAATAAAGGATACGTCCTTAGAGACCTACTTTTCTCAGCTCGAAGGCGCTGCGAACGAGGTCATAGAGAAGATTTGCATCACTTCGAGGGCCGGTCGGAAACCAAATCTGACAGCCGATGAAAAGAAGATATTTGATCTGTTTTTCTACTTTCAGTGGAAGCGGACACCAGACGCCATCAACTCAACGATGAGCTATGCCGATTTTGAAAGGACCTTGGCGAAATCCGTAGCAACGTTCGAGCAGCGTTTTCGGCAGCTTACTGATGAAGAGCGCGAGCGAATTTTTTCCGAGGCAGGCAAAAAGCGTCTTCGCAACCATGCAAGGGTGAAAGCAATAGGCGATCCCGGGGCCATCGTGCAGACCGTCCTCGACAACATGGGTATTGCTATCGCCGTCATCCGCAAACCCAACAAGAGCTTCGTCATAGGTAGCCAACCCGTCGTCAAACTGACCCCGCCGGGCGAAACCGGCCTCGGTCAGCCCGGCGTCGAAGTATGGCTTCCCGTCGCTTCTGATGTGGCAGTTTGTGTCATCCCCGGAAAGGGCAAGGAGATCGTTGGAACCTTGAATGATGATCGATGGCTTCGCAGCTTTAACTCTGCCATGCTGCGCCAGTCCACATTGATTGCTGGACGCTCCGCTGCGCTCATAAAGTCGTTGGTGTCCGCGCGATGAGTGTGATCATCAAGCCGCTGGTACGGGTCCATAGACTGGCGCTTCAACCGGGATAACAACAAATAACTAGAGCTATGAACCGCGAGAAAACGCGGGGTTGTCGGCAGCGTTAGTGCATTGTGCCGCTCACCGCCCTTGTGAAGTTGAAGTGCAGGAAGCGATCATACAGGGCTGTCTTGCGATAGCGGCGGTCCTCGATATGCAGCCGCCGATCATCGTGGGGATGCTGCTCGACCATGCCGAGCCAAAGAAGCGGGCGGATGAGGCGCGATAGCAGATAGTAGCTGGCATCCTGCATCGGGCTGAACCGAAAGTTGGCGATCAGGTCGATTGGGAGACACCAGCCCGCGAGTTCCGTCATCGGCACCCATACATCGAGGCGGTTCTGGATCACGCCGAGGAAATGCACGAAGTCAGGGTCATCATGGTCGATGGGGAAGCGCTCATAGGCCCCATGGTCGAGCGCGAGGAAGTAGGCATCGAAGAGTTCGGCATGTAGCGCGCCGTAGTCGCCGATCATTGCCTTCCCAGCCTTTGTCGTCAGCGCCTTCCCCTTATAGTGCCGAAGCAGACGGGTGCCGATCATCAACTCATGCATGATCGCGAGGGGCATGAAGTCTGGCTCGTTGAGCACCTTGTTGACGGCATAAAGTTCCTCCGGCTCGTGTCCCGGCCATAGGAAGTCTTCGGCAGCCCATGTCACGAATTTCCGGTAGAACGCGCCGGATTTGGTGAGCGGAATACCGCCCTCCTCACTTGCTCGGCTCAACACCTTCATGCCGTTGATCGTCATCGGACTGCCGGACAGGTCGGACACGCCGAGGCTTTCATTCAGCATGACGAACGGTGCGAGGCGCGATTGTCGGATCATGGTCGGGATGCACCCTCTCGTTGCAGCCCTATCAGGTAGGCGACGACATCGGCCTTCTCATGGTCGAACAGCCGGAAGGTCGTCATAGGAAAATGGTCCTCCTGCATGAATTGCAAGAAATAGGCTTCGTCGCGTCCCTCTCGGCGCACGATGTGCTCGAACGGCGGGGCCATGTCGCGGTCTGGTTTGTCCGCTACGCGCTGATGGCACATGCGGCACCATTCATCGACAATACCAGCGCCGCGAGTGGCGGCATCGTCGGCGAAGGCCGGGACGGAAGCTGCCAGCACCATCGTGGCTGTTGTGATGATCGGCCTGTGCCACATTCCTCTGTCACCTCTCCAACGCTGGGCCAATCGTCGCGCAGACCGGCATGGTGGGGCCGTCATGCTCGACCGGGCTTGGCGGATTTTACAAGCCCCAGCCGTTGCCCTCGTGAAAGCCGTGGCGGGTAGCCGGGGGATTTTCTGATTTTCTGTCCCCGGCACCTGTCGGCAGCTACAGCCCGCGCGACGCCTATGTGACAGGCTCCGCGAAAGCACCTGTGGTCGGCTGCGCTTGATCCAGCGTTTCTCCCCGGCACAGGCGCATCATTGCGCCATGAATGCGCTCCGCACGGGCTGCGATGAAGGCGTCGTAGTCCCCGGCGATCAGCGCATCATAGGGCACCATGTGACTTTCCAGCCTGCTCCTGACCTCCGCTTCGCCAAGTTCTGCGTCGGCAGCGCGTGCCGCCAGATAGTCCTTCGGCGTCTTGGCGGCGATCTTTCGGTTGGTCCGCCATGTGATCAAGGCGCAGTTCAGGGCGCGGCTGGCATAGGGACTGTCCCGCTCGACGCCGAGCACGCTTACAGGAAAAAGGTGGTGGTATTCACGCCGCCCGATGTTCTCCGCATTGGCCTTTGCGCCATCGGCGAAATCGTAGCCGCCCCGATGCAGCGACACGGCAAGGATCGCTCGCGACAGCCGATCCCGCCGACCGGGCCAGCCCGCACGAGCGAGTTCTTCCGGTGAAGGCAGCGGATTGGCGATTTCATCGAACAGCTCCGGCTGGTCGGTCACGTCACGATTGGCGATCAGTGCTGCCAGTCGGATATAGTCCGAATAGCCACGGGTCGCGGCTGTTTTCAGATAGCGGTCTGTGAAGCTCGCTCGCCACAGCGCCTTGCGGATCAGGGTTCGCGCCCGTCCTTCGACATCGTGCCCGTGCTGCGGCACCCGTGCCCATAGCGCCGAAACCAGATAGACGGCGACCTCGGTCGGCAGCAGCTTTTCCGCAAAGATCGCCTCATCGCGAAGAAAACCGATGCCGCGCTCAATGCCCGAACAGACCTCCGGCCATACGCTTGCCAGCCCCTCGCCAAAGTCTTTTTCCAGATAAGTCGTCTTGAGCGGCGGCTTCCCAAGCAGAAGGGCAGCGACGGCGAGCGCCAAATCCTCCATTTTCCCGAAATCATGCGTGGCGGGCACCGCCTGCCGTAGTTCCTCGATCATTGTGTGCAGCGAATTGCCGACTGCACCTTCGAGCTGGGCCACTACGATGTCAAAATCCTTGAGCGGCGAGGCCGACGTATTCATGCGGATAAACACGTCCAGTGCCGTTTCCTGTGCCGTCTCGACCGGCAACGAGAGAAACGGCATGGGATAGGCGGCAACGCGGGCGCGGAGCTTGGCAATGCGCAACATAGTCGGCATGTCGGCACCAGCATGTGCGCACCAGTCGTTCATCCGCTGTTCGCCCGCCGAGCCGGGGCAGAGGATATGGACGGGGATCAGCTTGGCCGCCAGCACCTGTTGCGGGCTGTCGAGCCAGACCGGATAGCGCAGACCCTTGCGCTCCCAGCGTTTCTTGATCTCAACCTCAGGTTCGTCATCGCTGTCGCCAAGCTCGACAAAGATCGACAGTTCCTCGTAGCTGTCATTCAATGAGCGCCAGATTGCGGTCATGCGCTGCTGGCCGTCGAGCAGATGCATCTGTGGCCGCCCGTTCAGCGGTGGAGCGCCGACGATGGGCCGTGAATGAAACAGCTCCTCGTCTCCGACCTCCAGCGTCAGCAGAGCACCGATGGGCAGCGAAGGAACCCGCAGGATGTTCTCCAAAACGCCTTCGATCTGGTCGGCCTTCCACGCCTCGTGCCGTTGAAAGCGCGGCAGCGCAAGCTGGCCCTGTCCGATCATCGACAGCCAGCCTTCGATTGTCTTGGTGCGTGCTTCCATCATATCCCCCCGAACTGCTGCGACATCCCGGCATACTTGGATAAACTGCAAATCTCGTTAACGTCGCTATGGCACAAGGTTGGAGCAGGAAAATCAGGTGTAGTTTCGGACGGCTGCTGTAGATTGCCGCCGATGGTCGTGTCTGGGTAGTTGGTGTCGATGGGGGAAGCCGATCCTCCGCGAGGACCTGTTCCAGATGCTCGACTGCATGGGTGACAGCACAAAAGACATTCGGGACAAGGCGCTCCTACTCCTCGGCTTCGCCGGGGCCTTCCGTCGCTCCGAACTGGTCGGCCTCGACATGGCAGACATAGAGCACGTGAGGCAGGGCATCGTCGTCACCCTGCGCCGCTCCAAGACCGACCAGAACGGCGTGGGGCGTAAGATCGGCATCCCGTTCGGCAGGTCGAAGTGGTGCCCCGTGAAGCAACTCGCTGACTGGCTGGACAGTGGCAAGATCGAGATGGGCCCTCTATTCCGAGGCATCAACCGCCACGGACATGTCGCCGAGCAGCGCCTGTCGGGCGAGGCCGTCTGTGTCATCGTCAAGCAACGCGCTGAGGCTGCCGGGTTCGATCCGTCCGGATACTCGGGTCACTCCCTGCGAGCGGGTCTCGCGACGAGTGCGGCGATGGCGGGCGCGAGCGCGTGGAAAATACGCCAGCAGACCGGCCACGCATCCGACACGATGCTCAATCGCTACATCCGCGACGGCGATATGTTCACAAGCAACGCGGCGGGAGTGGCGCTGTAGTATAACGCAGTTGGCTGCGCCGCGTGGTTAATCTTATATTGTCTTGCGTCACACGTTGGGGGGCAACCTGTTGACAGTGAGTTTCCGTATATCAGAACTTGAATTAGACCGCTTTCGGGGAGCGAGAAAACTCAAGATCGGATTTCCGAAGTATGAGCCTCTATACGTTGTTGGCGCGAACAATGCTGGGAAATCGACCATCTTGAGTGCTATCGCATTGGCCTTGAAGACTGGCGGCTTCCATTCCTTCTCACCGGAAATCTACGACTTTCATTGTACCTCTGAGGGTCGGCACACTGACGAGTTTCATATCCATTTGAAGTTCGGGGCAGATGGCGGAAAGCTGCCCGCCGTACAAGGGATAGGGTCCCCGGTTTTCGTGCATGGCGTTCATGTTCGCGGACGAAGAACCAAAAAGGGACCAGAGCACAGCCACTACCTTGTAGATGACGCGGGCGAAACGATCTCGTTCTCACAAACTACCCCGATTAGGGGCGAAATGAAGGAAGTGTTTGCGGGAACTGGTGTGGGCTATCGACCCGTAAACGCTCGACTTGATGACATTCGCGATTTCCTACCTGACCTTTGGGTACTCAGACCCCACGAAGTCGATGCTGCACTCTACACTTGGAAAACAGGGCCGCTTCGTCGTTTGGCAAGCCTGCTTTCCAAAAGGTTCCTTGATACGGAGTGGAGTTTCGACTGGCAGGGGCGACCGAGGTCGATGCCCAGCGGCATTCGGAACGCGCATCAGTTCTTATCTGATGCAGTAAAGGAGTTCCCCTTCTGGAAGGACGACATGCGCCCAAAACTCGAAAAGGCATTGGGAGAGTACCTTGGTGCCCGCTCGTCGTTCGCGTTGACGCCTGACCTTTCGGCCATCGAAGAGTGGCTTGTCCAGCAACTCACAGTCGCGTTCGCAGTCGAGGCCAATGCGCCACCGATGCCAATCAGCCGCATGGGTGATGGGGTTCAGAGCCTCGTTCGTCTGGCTGCTCTTGATGTTATCAGCCAGTACCCGGATTTGATGAAGAATGATCGTGTGGTAATGTTGCTGGAGGAGCCAGAGACGCACCTGCATCCCCACCTTCGTCGCAAACTCAGGACGACATTGGAGGTCCTCGCGGGGCGTGGCTACCAGATCGTCGCTACAACGCATTCGTCGGAGTTTATATCATTTATAGGAAGGCAGCGGATCGTCCGGCTGGCGCGTCGGGACGGGGGGATGGATGCCTACCCTCTCGCTGTATCTCGTATCAAGGAAGAGATCAAACGACAGGAGCGATTGGAGCGAGGATGTTGATTTCCGCTGAGAGCTGACCCGGGATTTTCGCCGAGAAGTGACCCGCCTTCCTGTATGGTTTGGGTCTCAGGATTTGGTCAAGGGTGGGGCTTTCTCCTTCTTTGTCTCAGTGACCT
>Ga0182743_1003522_pt1 | contig 12514 bp, 14 predicted proteins | sample eDN3rd30CKraftOP_FD_128522 | JGI IMG/M metagenome (GOLD analysis project Ga0182743, IMG submission 128522) | Enriched Organic Plus compost microbial communities from Emeryville, California, USA - eDNA 3rd pass 30_C Kraft OP (version 2) (version 2) ... | reverse complement strand
GCGCGCCCGTAGCTCAGCAGGATAGAGCATCAGATTCCTAATCTGGGGGCCACAGGTTCGAATCCTGTCGGGCGCACCATAAAATCAATGACTTAGTGATTAATCGCGTGGGTTTCTGTGTTGCAACTGGTGACACAGAGTTTCAGCGATTTTCCGTGATTTTTAGAGAGTTTCGGCCAGTCGATGCAACATGGATGCAACACGAAGAGGGTTATTTCCCTCGGCGAATTACCCGAGATTTATCGATCTTGATTGGCCGCCGACGGCGGGCTCGCTCGATCATTCGCGGGGCTGTCGCAGGCGCAGGCGCAGTTTCAGGCTCTGGCGCCGGTGCTTCCGCGTAAGTGGTGGCCTCTTCGAAGCGTACGACCTCGGAGGCAGGAATGCGGATCAACGCGCCGATACGAAAGCAGCCCAGCTGCCCCTGATTTATGAGCTTGCGGATCATGCTGTCGCTGCACCCCCAGCGCTCGGCCAGTTGTGCGATCGAATATGGCCGAACATCGTGCTCGGGCAGGATGTGGCTCCTTTCAGTCAAAGCGTGGCCGCCTTTTCGGTTGGCACGCTTCCCAAGCCCGCCGGCAAGCTGCCTCGACCTCTGGATCTGGATGCGGGCGCGGATATTGCGCCCTGTAGGCTTTCTCCATGGCCTCTTCCCGCTCAGCTTTCCTGACTGCAATACGATCCTCCGCCAGGTTGCGGGCCCACTCCGCGGCCGCCTTGGAGAGAGCATCATATCCTCCCATTGCGACAAAAAGATCGAGGTCGTCGGCCGAAAGCGTAAGCGTTTTGCGACGTTCGATTTTCTCCGAGAATCGACGATAAAGTTCGGCCGGTGTTGTCATATCAACGCCCCTTACGAGATTTGGGTTTGAGATGCGCCCCCTCGGCCAGTCGCTTCTTGGCCCGGTCCAATAGCGCATCTGTCTCGGCCTTCTTGGCTTCTTCTGCTTTCCATCGGTCGTAATCGCTCAGCAGCGCCGCCGGCGCCTCATCGGTGCCGAACTGATCGGCAATGAACTGGTCGAGCTGGACTCGCGCCCACAAGACGCTGCCGCCCTCCTTCACCCCGACGGCCCTGAACCGCTCCAAGAACGTGGTGTGCGAGACACCCATATAGGCCGCGGCGATCGGGGCCGTCATGCGGCCGGGCCAGTCCGGCATCTGCTCAAGACTTATCTTCACTGCCGCCATCTCCTTGCCTTCTATCCGGTCGTTCAGGCTTGTCCACGCGGTCCTGCGGGGCGGGTCACGTCAGTGCAGACAGCGCGAGCAAACTGCCGCTGATAAAGCTCACCATGCTAGCGATCGCAGCGAGAATCCCCACTACCAGGGCGATGTTGCCTCGCCTCATTGGTCGAGAGACGTCGTGCTCGCTCCCGGCCCCCAAGGCTGCCGACTGAGCGTTCCACGCTTGGCTTTGGGTGGCATCATAGAAGAAATACTGCGTGAAAAATCCCGCCGCGTAGGCGATTAGGACGCAGGCAAGCCCGGCGCCATAGACGGTGAAGGCGGAACGCATGCTCGCCGGATCGACTTTCGAGCCGGTGTTCCCGATGAAGGTTAAGAGGGCAAGGATCGCGCCACCGTTCCCCACGGTAAGGCCATTCAGGAGCGCCTTTGAATAGTCGACCTGATACTGAAGGCGCGCCATCGCCTCCGCGGTTTGCTGCTCGTAATCTTGAAGCGCGACCGCGCGCCCCGTCTGGTTATCCGTCATTTTCCGCCCCCGACTTTCGCTTGGCCGACGAGTCGGCTTCCGCTATACTGAGGGCAACATACAATCCGCCTGTCCCTCGGGTGGCAAAAAGATAATCCGGTCCAGAATGCCGCCCCGCCTAACTGGGGCTGCCGCAAATGGCCAAGGCTAACGAATTTCCTGCATTCCTATCCGTCGATTTCGACGCCGGTACCGGTTTTCGCGACTTCGTCATGGGAGCGGAGCGCGCCGGGAACGCCGTTCGGCGCCAGTTCGAAGACGACATGGGCGAGATCCAGCGCGTCATCAATAAAGCGCTGTCTAAGGGCGTTCAGGGCGGGCGGCTCGATCTCGGCGTCTCGTCGCTGAAGCAAGCGCAGGCGGAAGCTCGCCTTTATGGGGACGCCCTCACGACTACGCTCCGTTCGGCCCAGCTTCTTGCAAAGGAAACCGGCGATAACAGTACTGAGACGCGCCAATGGATAGTCGCCCTTGAAGCCGCGTCGCGTGCGCAAGACGAAAATCGGCGGGCCATCGATGCGGAGATCGCGACCTATACTCGCCTGCAGGCGGCGATGGACGCGGCATCGGACGCGAACAGTCGGCTCGCGCAGTCCTATCGCGCGACGTTCGCGGAGGCGGCGCGCATGGCGCAGCTCGAGGTTGCGAACAGCCGATTTGGCGCCTCCATCGCGCCAGCCCTTTCATCGCGCGCTACAGACAATGGCGCGGGATATCGCGAGCTTGAAAAAGCAGCTCAAGCGGCAGACCAATATGAGCGCCAGCTTTCGGAGCTGCGCCAGCAGGTCAACCCGCTCGCCTTCGAGCAGGCTCGCGTAAACAAGGAGCTGGAGTTTGCTGCGGTCGCGTTCCAGCGCGGCGACATCACGGCGGACCAGCTGGCAGCGCGTACCCAACAGCTCAACGCGTCGCTATCTCGAATGCGGGGTGGTTTCCAATCCACGCGGCACGGCATGGTCCAAGTCGGTCAGCAAATGCAGGATGTGGCCATCAGCTTCATCTCTGGCCAGCGCGCCGGCACTGTGCTCGCGCAGCAGCTTCCCCAGCTTGCGTTCGCGGCGAGCACCTTCGGCGGCAAGATCGGCCAGGTTGCGACGACACTGTCAGGGCCGTGGGGCCTTGCGCTGGTTGGCGCGTCGTTCCTGGCCGGCAGGTTCATCGACAAGCTGACTGACGCTGACGAGGCGACGAAGAAGACTGGGAAGGCCGTCGAGACCTTTGCGGATCTGCTCGACCGCGAGAAGCACAGCCTCGAAGGGGTCAACGAGGCGCTCAATGACTATTACAAGGCGAAGGAACGCGCCCGCGAAATCGACATCCAAAGCGCTGGACTCGCCGCGCAGCGCATTTCCGACAATCTCAAAGAAGCCATTTCAATTCGGCAGGTTTTGGCAGCGCAACTTGAGTCGCTTACCGAGGAAGCCCTGCGCGCGCGCGGCGCAGGTGGCGAAGGCGCGGGGATGGCGATTGTAACGGCCGGAAGCGTCATTCAGTCCCGGATTGAAGAGAACAACGCGGAGCTCGCTAAACTCACCCAGCAGGCCGGCGATGCCGTGATCGACGTCGCCGAACAGATTGCGACAATCCAGTCTGACAACGCAGCGAAGATCAAGGCTGGGTTCGCCATCCTCCGGAAAGAAGCGCGCGAATCGATCAAGGATGTCAGCGCCCTCGCTGCCCGGCTCACCGAGCTCAACAAGTCCGAAAAAGCCGCCTTGGACGCTGACCGCGCGTCGAGGCGCACTCCGCGCAGCACTGACGCTCGCGACGCTTCGCTGGGTGACATGATCGCTCTCATCAACCAGCTATTCCCCGGCGCAAGGATCACGTCGACCACGGGCGGCCGACATGTGAAGGGATCCGACCACTATGCTGGCCGAGCGATTGACTTTGTCCCCGGTGGCGGCGTTGGGCAGTACAGCACCGCTGAGGTCGAGCAGATCCTCGAAGACGCTGGCGTCGATATTCGACGCAACAGGCAGGGGGTGAAGCAGATCTTCGGTCCTGGCCGCCCGGCCAGCAAGCCTGGCGATCACAATGACCACTTCCATTTCGCGTTCGAGGGCAAGGCGCCGGATCCCGAGCGCGTCTTGCAGGCGCAGGAGCGCGCCGCCGAGAAACTGCGAAACCAGATTGAGCGCACCGTCGAGAGCGTGGCGCGCCTCCGCGGCAATTTCGACGAAGCTCCGCGCGACATCGATCGCGCCGCCGCCGCGGTCATGGATCTCGACCAGGCGATTGCCGACATCGACCGCAAGCTGAAGGCCGGCGGGCTCTCCGCCGAACAGCGCGCGGTGCTCATTGCGACGCGTCAAAGCGCGGTCGAAACCCGCGACGAGGTCATCCCCGAATTCCTCACCCGCCCCATCCGGCGAGAGATATCGGACCAGCGCGAGCTCATTGACGGACAGGCCCTGCTGCTACAGGGGCGCCGAGGCGAGTACGAGGTTCTGCAAGACACGATCGATCTTGCGCGGCTGCTCGGCGCTGAGAGCGCGAAAGAACTCGGCACGCAGATCCAAAAGCGTGGCATTACCGAAGATCAGCTCGATATCTATTACCGACAGACCGCAGAGTTGCGCCGTCAGTCGATCGAGCTTCAAATGCAAAACGAGCGGCAACAGAAGCTGCTCAGCGTCGTTGACGAAGTGTCCGAGTCGCTGAGAAGGGGGATCTACAATGTGCTCGACGGCCGCGGGCTGGGGGCCGTAAAAGGCCTGCTCAATGACCTTTACGAGACGCAAAAGCGCGCGGCTACCGAGGATATCTTCACGCACATTTTCGGAGACCATTTTGAGCGGCAGAAGCTCAAAATTCTTGGCCTCGACCAGGTCGACGAGACCGGGAAGGCAATGGCGCAAGCGATGGCGGCGACGGTCTCGCCCATTGACGAACTTGGCAAGGCCGCGGGTAACGCGGCGGACGTTCTTGCCCAAATTGCGGCAAACGACAATGGCGGCTTGGTCAGCGACCTCCGAACGCAGCAGGCCGTGGCCGACCAGGTGCAAGGAGCAATTGCCGGCAGCGAGATTGTCGTCACCGCCCAAAAGTCGGTGCAACGCGAGTTTAACGATGCGCTGAATACGCTGTCGAAAGACTTATTGGGGGAAAAGTTCGCTGACCAGCTCGGCAACGTCATGTCGACCGTCTTGAAGGGCGCGGCCTTTGGCGAAGCGTCGTCCGGCATCTTGCGCAGCCTAGGCATCAAGCAAAGCAAGACCGGCGCGCAAATCGGCGGGGCTATTGGCAACACCTTCTTCGGCCCCGTCGGGGGAGCGGTAGGCGGGATCATCGGCGGCACGATCGGGGGCTTCTTCAAAAAGACCCCCAAGGGGGCTGCCACGATCACCGGTTTCGACAATGATGTCGGCTATTCGGGGTCGAAGAAGCTGCGTGAGGGCGTCACCGCGCTCGGCAACAGCGTCCAGGGCACGCTCAACAATATCGTCGACGCGCTCGGCGGTGACTTCGGCAATTTCGCGGTGTCGATCGGGCAGCGGAAGAAGAAATTCACCGTCGACCCGACTGGCCGCGGACGTACCAAAGGCGCAGGCGTCCAGAAGTACGATTCCGAGGAAGAGGCAACGATGGCCGCGATCCGCGACGCCATTCTCGACGGCGCGGTTAAAGGCATCCGCGAGGGGGCGCAGCGTCTTCTCCGCGCGGGCAAGGATCTCGACAAGCAGCTTCAAAAGGCCGTCGACTTCCAAGGCGTATTCCAGCGTCTCAAGGAGCATGATGACCCAGTGGGCGCGGCGCTCGATACGCTCGACCGCGAGTTCGAGCGCCTGAAGGACATCTTCAAGGAAGCTGGCGCCAGCGCGGCAGAATATGCGGACCTCGAACGCCTGTACGGCATCGAACGGGCAGCGGCGATCAAGGAAGCGTCGGCGCGTGTCACCGCGAGCCTCAAGTCGCTCTATGACGAGCTGACCATTGGCGACAACGGCCGCTCGCTTCGTGACCGCCTCTCCGCGGCACAGGCGGCGTATGACCCGCTCAAGGCCCGCGTGCTCGCCGGCGATAAGACTGCCTATGATGATTTCGCCAGCGCGGCGCAGTCGTTGCTCGAAATCCAGCGCCAGTTCTCCGGCTCGCAGACGCCCTATTTCGATCTTCTCGACGAAATCACGCGCGTTACGAAGGAGCGGATCGACGCGGAATCGCGCGTGGCATCGATCGCAGAGAACCGGGACACGCCCTTCAGTTCCAGCGGCAAGGCGACGGGCGCAGCGCCAGATAATTCGGCCGTTGTCGGGGCGATCGGGGAGACCAATGATATTCTCCGGAACATCGGGCGCATGATTGCTAGCGGTTCGGGCACGCAGTTCGGTGGCCGGCTGTTCGCCACGGAACCCTTCTTCTGACGGGCCTTGTTGGCCGGCAGGCCGAGCCAATGTGACTTCGGAGTGGACGACATGGGAAGTGTAAAGGTGCAGCTCCGGATGCCGCCTCGCTCCGCGTTCAACAAATTCGAGCGGGAGACACGAGCGCGGCTTGAGGCTGCTGCATTGAACGCGACGCACGTAGCGGCCAACCAGGCGAAAAGTCTGATCCGGCGCGAGATGGCCGCCGCCGCTCTTGGCGCCTCGGAAATGCTGTCGACGGTGGCAGCGATTTGGAGAAGCATCGTGCCCCCCGTCGGTCGGCCGCGGGCTTCGCTGCATCGGGTTGGGTGCATATTCGAAGCCAATCAGACCGCACCCGCGGCGCCATTGAGGCCTACACCGCCGGCGCCGACATTGCGCCACGCCGCGGCCGCTATCTGTGGATTCCCGGTGATGATATCCCCGCTCGCGCCGGCCGCGCCCGGATGACGCCGGAAGCATACTACCGGGCAGGGCTCGACAAGAAGATCGGGCCGCTCATTCCAATTGTGTCAGATGGTCGGCCGCTGCTCATCGTGGAAGGTGCGAGCGTCAGCGCCTCGGGCAAAGCGCGCTCAGCGAAGGGCCTGACGAAGCGCGGGAGACTGCGGAAGGGCCAGATTGCGAAGCCGGTGATCGTGGCCTTCATTGGCATTCGCCGGACGTCGCGACAGGCTCGCGTCGACGTGCCCGCCATCATGCGAGAGATGCAGGCGAAGGTTCCGGGGTTGGTGGCCGAGCAACTGAAGCGACGTTGAGGGTGCCGCTCTTCGCACCTGATGCCGCTACCATCGAAGCGCGGTCGGCAGATCGGACGGGCGGCAAATTTGCACCGGCCTTCGGCGATCCCCCGATCAATACCAACTCTCGGCGGGCGGTCGACATCCCCCGCAATTGGGGGACTCGCTGATGGTTTGCCGGCGCGTCGACCTGCCAGGCGGAGGCTCTGCGATCGTCTGTGGACCGCGGCAACGTAGGCGTAAATGCTGCGGCCGATCCGCGGACCTTCTGTGCGATTGGAAGGTAAGGACCAAGTGCTCTGGCGCATGCGACGCGTCCATCTGCAATCGATGTACGCACATTCCCGCGTCCGACAAGGATTTGTGCCCGAAGCATGCGGCGGAATGGAGGGCGAGGCAGGCCGGACGATGATCCTCAGGTTGTGTGGCAACCAGCAGAATGACCCTGCGCGCTCCGCGCGATGCTTTAGGTGGATTCTCCTTTCTTGCCAAAGGAGACCACATGCCCCTCTCGCGACCCTATTCACGCAGCACCAAGGATAAGCATCTGTGGAGATCTCACACTGACTGCGGGTCGCCGGGTGATGGCCGTCTATGTCGATCGTGCCCGCAATCTGCTCGGCCGCATGGTCTTGTGCCATATGATCGCCGATACCCTCGATGAGATCTGCGCGAGGGCGGCGAGCCGACCGGGAACCCCCTGTCCTAACTCGCCGCCGTACGCGGGGGTTATCTATACCAGTTCCCGCAACCCGTTCCTTACATCATTGCCACCCATGAAAAAGGCAGGGCAAACCGAAGCCGCCCCGCCCTTATCGTCCCGGTTGCCGATGCGATCAGGCTGCTACGCCGGATCCGTGATTGACCATACCATAGTGGAAGAGGTCATTTTGCGCCGGGTTCACCATCGACGGCACGATCGGCAAGCCTTGGCGAAACCACATTTCGCGCGCCGCCATCTGACTGAACGTCTGCCGCGCCTCGGTGACGAGGCGCAAGCGCTCATTAGTCGACGGAAGTTCATCGGGACCGCCCTCGATATCGGAGATGCCCTTTCGACTATCAGCGAAGTGCTCGTAAAGCACCTGATAGCACTCACGCTGATAAGTGATCACCTTCTGACGGACTTCCTCGTCCTTGATTCGGCTGCTGTCGATGCCAAAAAGCCAGCCGTTGACCAGCTCGAGCTTGATGCAGACGCAATCCTGCGCCCCGCCGCGACCGAAGGGTATATGCATGACACATATACCTTCGGACAAGACGGGGTCGCGTTTCACGCGCTGCTCCTGCCCGGACCAGTTCAAACCCATTGCTTCCACCATCGGTTTGAGGGCCAGGAACGTCCCATCGTCCTGCTTGAAGCCGTAGAGGTCATCTCCACGGAAGTTTACGGTTACGATTTCACCCATTATGAGGGCTCCTGCTTGGCGCTCTAATCGCCGATGCTAAACGGGAACCGCTGGACCTAATGGTTTAGCATGCACTGGGTCCGGCGGCTCCCCAAATCCAGCGTTAGAGGCGCCGGATCTTCCCTTTCGGGATTTCGTTCTCGCGATGGTCGCGAGTCTGAGAATGCCCAGTCACCATCCGGCATTCCGAACAAATAGCCAACCATGAACATCGGCCACTTCCACCCGTTCGTTGCGTGCGCGTCAGTCACGGGACCAGCAATAACCAAATTGAGGGCATCTCGATTCGTCATCGGCGCCTCAATCAGTAAGATGCTCGCGGCTGGTCGGCTCTCGTCGTGAGATGCGCGAGCCTCAGGGCGCGACCCTTGGCGCGCTTCCGTTGCGAAGTGTGGTTTCGAACGCCAGCGGCTATCCATGATCCGCCATGAGTCGCGACTATGTCTATGAGCCGCGCGACCTCGTTGATGCGGGAACGATGCACTACGACGTGCTTGCGCGCTGTCCCTGCGGGCACTTGGAAGTCACTGAGAGTATCGATCTATGGGCGCGGCTTCGGCGGCGGATGGGAGATGCGCCTCTATGCTGTGCACGGCACGGAACACGGATTTACCATCGCTGGTAAAAATCCTTGACGTTTTACCTAAAATGGTATAAAAGGGGTTAACCACAATGGGAGCCTGCATCATGAGCAATCTGAACCACGATCCCCATAAAAAGCCTTCTAAAGGGGCGCTGACGCCGTTTGGCGTCGAATGCCGCCGCATCCGTAAAGAGAAGGGATTGTTTATGGGTGACGTCTGCGAGAGGATCGGAATGACGCCCGGCTTTCTCAGCCAGGTTGAAACCGGCGCTAAGGCTATTCCTGACGATCTGGTTGGCAAACTTATTTCGGCGTTGGATTTGCCCAAGAGCGAAGCGGAACTGCTTGAGGAAGCGGCAGCTCTGTCTGCACGCGATTTCCGAATTAGGCTTGATCGTCATGCCGGATATGATGATCGCCGCCTAGCCCGCGCCATTGAGATTGGCTTTGCCAAACTGAGCGATAGCAAGAAGGCCCGCCTCTACAAGTTGCTCAACGAGGACAATGGCAATGGCTGACATCTGCAAGGCGGTTCTGCCCCGGACAAAAGCTCAAATTTTTGACGCGGCGGACCGGCTTCGCGTTGCCTTGCGCCTCAATCCCTCGCAGCGAGTGCAAATGGTGCCGCTTCTTGAGCACGTCCTTCCTGAAGTACTTGAAGATTATCTGTTCGAGGTCGTGCCGGACGACATGATGGCAGGAATTGAGGGTACAACCGATATATCGCTACCCATTATCCGACTTGCGGATCGCACTTATACCAAACTGCTTCGGTCAGACCCGGATGCGCGATACACGGCCGCACATGAACTGGGTCATCTGGTTTTCCATTCAGGCGCACATGTTCAATATGCGCGCCGCAGCGGCTTCGATTGTCGAACGGATCCCGAGTGGCAAGCCGACCGATTTGCAGACGGATTTTTGATGCCGCTCGCGGCAGTCCTGCAGTGTAGGTCGGTGGAACAGGTTGCAGCGAAATTTGATGTGCCGTTTGACGCTGCCAGGCGTCAATATTGGGTGGCGCAGACAGTCCGTAAAGTGCGCAAAAACAAGGGGAGCATTTCGATGAAGCGCTCCCCCTGAATTTTCCTGCACAGAACGTGGCCCCTGTGACAGGTGCGCGATCTGCGAAGGGAATGTGCAACCGTGCATTAGCACGGATTCCTGCAGACGCAAAGGTTGTCGGGCCGCCCTCTTCATCGAGGTGACACATGGCTAAGTTGGCTGCGCCTCCGGGCAAGCGGTTGATCTTTCGTCCGTGGATCACGGTGAAGGGAAAGCGCGTATACGCTAGGTCGTACGGCAAGCGCGTCTTCCCTATCTACGTGGACTACTAAGAAAGGTTCCCCCGATCGTCCGTTGCACCGCGGGAGATCGGGGGGCCGTTTTGCAGTCAGCAATTGGCCAGTGTCCAGAAAAGAAAGGATTGGTCATGAGCGGTAAAAAAACTCCGACGCAGATCTCCCACCGCAGCTCGCGGTCGGGTCGGTTCGTGACTGAGCGCTATGCTCAGCAGCACCCGAGCACGACTGAGCGGGAACGCATAAAGCATCCCGAGCGGAAGTAACTTCCTAGTTTTGGCTGGGCCAAGATAGGAAAGCGAAGGGGCCGGGCCTTGCCCGGTCCCTTCCACAATCGGTTGACCTGGGCGAGAAAGGCCAGATGAGTCGCACTTGGATCAGCGCCGCTGCTAAGCCGATCGCCCCATGGGCCGGGCTCGTGCGACAGACCGGGAAATGGGGCAACGCCTATTCAGGGTTCATGTGCGACGCGACGCCCGAGATGATGGAGATCCACGACCGAATGCCGGTCATACTTCACCCCGAGGATCATGAAGCCTGGCTGCGCGCCCCGGCGGAAGAAGCGATGAAGCTGGTTACGCAATACCCGGCGGACCGGCTCCTGGTGAACCGGACCAATCAGACTTGGTTCGCGAGAAGGAGCTGAATAAGATCAGCCAAGCTTATAGTTTGGGGGGGCGATGACCTATCAATGGGCCACCTGCCGCTACGCCGGCCCCATGAAGGCGGGATATGAAGATAGAGAGATTGCCGAGTGCATTTCCGGACGTGAACCTGTTCCGGACGATGTATTCTGTTATCCCGATGTCGCGCTCTGGCGGGATCGCGTCTGGGACATGCTTGACGACATCCTCACCGATCCTGTCAAGCAAGCCTTCAGATGCAGCCCGCCCGAATATGTCGTCTCGGACGACTTAAGTTGGCTCAACAACATTGTTCTCTCGGCCAGCGGTGGTGACGTCGATATGAAATCGCTGCTCGCGGAGCGCCTACGACAAGAATATGGTGCCTTCCGCGCTGGGCATGCCACACGCACCGACGATCTAGCGCCTTTCTACGTTCAAGGTTTGCGATACCTGCGCGCGGACGAAGCCGAAGACAGAGCGCGCGCGCTCTTCTTAACTCCCGAGTTCCAACACGCGACCGAACCATTGCTCCAAGCCGCGATCGCTGACCTCGATGCGCGCAGTCCGTCGGGTGGCCGCGAAGGGCGGCTTTATTTCTGCGCCGACGAACGCAGTCTGATTGCGAGCCACGGCGTCTCTGGCCATTATCTCATTTACGGTGGAGAGTATCTGCAATGCCTCGGCACGCGCCTGATCGGCAGGGCTGAATCAGACCGCGTCCTGAAGTCGGTCGGCCGACCCACTATGTTCGTCTGCGATATTCCAATGCGCGTGATACATGATGCAACCCTGGAGCGTTTTGCCGGGCAGATACTCGAAATCCTGTTCTGCGAGATCATCGGCGAGCAGTCGCATGCGCTGGGACGAAGCGCCGGATCCGGCCTCAGTTTAAGCGTCGATCTCCCCGGCGAACATATCGTGGGCCATTATCATCCCGCCAAAGTCAGCGACCCGCGCTGACGCCGTTATGCAGAGCTTTTTGGACATCTTCAGAGTTTGCTGAGTGCTTTAAGCATTCGACTTGATCGGTCCTAGCTGCTCAGACCGGAGATGTCTGACCTGGCAAGTCCAAATCAAAGCTGCTTTGTGCGTCCTCGGGCGGCAGCGGCAGCTCTGCAATACCGATCACCGCCATTTCACTGGACACCAATTTGCGGATGTCGGAGTCGTCGGAATATATCTCCGTCGCTCCATGGAATCTTGCGATGGCCACAATCTGCTCATCGAACTTTGCTTTCGCACGCGGCGAGGTGGAACCGCGGGCGGCTCGCTCACGGGCTAACGCCGCACATTCCACGGCGGCAAGCTCGTCAAAGGCGACGATCTGGATAGCTCGCTTATTGCGAAGGCGCGCCATCCATTCCGGGCCAGCTGCACCGGCTCCAACCAGCAATTCTGACAGCACGGGAGTAGGAATGAGCAAACGTCCGCCGCTCTTGGACATGCGCTCAACGAGATAATCTACACGCTCCTTGCAGCGGTCGACCTGCTGCCCGTCTTGGCCTAGCGGCGCGCTGATTTCGGGATCGAACATCAGCAGCAGCACCGAAGCGTCAATGGCCGCAATCAATGTGTGCTCTCCCCGCCTTTTCGCTCTCGCGACAGGACGCCGATAGGATCTTCAACCTTCCGCCAGTCCGAGGCCGGCGCGGTTCGGATGCTGGCCACGGCCGCGCTGAGGGGGCTGTCGTCCAACTCTTCGAAAGTATCGATCGAGAACTTTCGCAATTCCCAGGTGCCGTCCCCATTGCGGTACCACGTGCCATTC
>Ga0182743_1003520_pt1 | contig 12520 bp, 12 predicted proteins | sample eDN3rd30CKraftOP_FD_128522 | JGI IMG/M metagenome (GOLD analysis project Ga0182743, IMG submission 128522) | Enriched Organic Plus compost microbial communities from Emeryville, California, USA - eDNA 3rd pass 30_C Kraft OP (version 2) (version 2) ... | reverse complement strand
GCGGCCATTGCCGTCCATGATGATGTCGTTGATTTCGCCGAGGGTCTCATCCTTGCTGTTGTACACGGTCGAACCGATCAGAAAGTCAGCCGACCATTGGTTCGCCTCTTGACGCTGCATGAATTTGACGCTGCCAGATTGCGCGGTGGCCGCCATCGGCTTTTGTGTCTCCTGCTGAGCCTGCGGCTGGGCCGGCTGACCCGCCGGCGGCGTTGCTTGAGCCAAGGCTGGACCGGCCAGCATCGTTGAGAACAGAAGAACGGTGAGATGGCGCCGCATGAGATTCTCCTATGGGCATGGGGTTGTCATCCGTCCGCCAACGCATCGCCTCGCACGTCGTTCCACCACATTGTTCCACAATGCGTTGTTCCCAGGTGTGACACAACGCGTCACCCGCCCATCGGAGCCATGTTTTTCGAAACATTTCGTCGAAAACGTTCAGTCGCCCGAAGTCACTTCGGCGTGTCGTCTATTGCAAATCCCTTTGTGGCCACATCCGCAAGATGAACCAGCGTGCGGCGCAGCCGGTCTGCTTCTCCCAAAGGCAAGTTGCTTTCCATACTCGCATGGACCCGCGTCCAGGTTGGAACGGCATCGGCCAACAAGAATCGCCCGGCATCGGTCAGTCGCATGACACGGCTGCGCCGGTCGCGGGGGTGTTGCATCACGTCGACGAGGCGGCGCCGTTCGAGCGGCTTCAAGGCGGCCGTCAGGGTCGTGCGATCCACCGCCAGCAGGGTCGCGACGCTGCCGATGGTCGGCGGCTCGGGGCGATTGAGCGCCATCATTAAAGAGAATTGACCGCTGGTCAGGCCGAGCGGCCGCAGCGCCTCGTCAAATCGACGCGCCAAGGCGCGGGCGGCGCGCTGGGTGTGCAAGCACAGACAATGGTCTCGCACAAACAGCGTCGTTTCGAATTTTACGGGGGCAGGGCTGGACATGACCTATATATGTTGATATCAACGTTTACTGTCAATGGACGGGGCGCCAGCGACCAAAACGGACTTTCGTCCCGGCCAGAAGTAGCCGAGTCATCAAAGGAGTATCGAGATGACCGCCGAAACGATCACCGCATCTCCACCCCGCCCCGATGCCGCCGTCATGAAAGGCGTGATCCCCTATTTGGGAATGGACGGAAAGGCGGCCGAGGCCGCGGACTTCTACTCCCAAGCTTTCGGAGCCCGCGACATCGGACGTGTTCCCGATCAAGAGAATCCGGGCCGCTTCATGCATGTCCAGGTCGAGATCAACGGCGGCTGTGTGATGATGACCGATTGCCGCGATCCAAGCGTCACGGAAACGCCGAAGCCACAAGGCGTGCACATGCAGCTCATCGTTACCGATGGCGACACATGGTGGTCGCGCGCGGTCAAGGCCGGCTGCACCGTCACCGTTCCCTTCGAGCGTCAGTTCTGGGGCGACCGCTGGGGCATGTTGCGCGATCCATTCGGCATCGATTGGGCGATCGGTGAACCCGCAGAGTAAACCAGGAACAGTCCGATGAGTTACGTGGATGGATTCGTAGCGGCGGTGCCGACCGCCAACCGGCAGAAGTTCAAGGAGCACGCGGAGATGGCCGCGGCCATTTTCCACGAATTGGGCGCGCTCAAGGTCGTGGAATGCTGGGGCGATGACGTCCCCGACGGACAGGTCACTTCGTTCCCCATGGCGGTCCAGCGGCGCGACGATGAAACCGTCGTGTTTTCGTGGATCATCTGGCCGTCGCGCGACGTGCGAAACAAAGCCATGAAGGCGATGATGGCAGACCCGCGGATGCAACCGGATGTCAATCCCATGCCTTTCGACGGCAAGCGGATGATTTTCGGCGGCTTCGAAACAATCGTGGACGTCTGAAAAGCGTTTCTCCGTCGCGGCACTCTCCGCCGCGCCCGCTGCTCTGTCCTATATCAGCCCGTCCTATGCGACGGGCACGGTTCATCGTTCCCAAGGAGCGATCAGCCCGCAACGATGAACCGCCCTCGTCCATGGCGTGACGCATCGTGCCGTCACACATGCCTGAACAGGCATGGACTCGCACGCGTCACGCGATGCGGCCAGCATCAGGAATCGCAAGCACCATCGGCGGCGAGGAGCGCGTCCCAAACCGCTCGCAAGCTGCCCTGCTGGATTGTATCCTCCTGCACACCCAAGCCTTCACACCCAAGCGGCCGCGTTGCCGAATCGGGTGGGTGGGTTATTTCGAAGGAAACAATCATAGAGGGAGGAATGACCATGACCACACGCCGTGAGTTTCTCTCGCTCGCCGGTGGCGCGTTCGCCATGCCGGCCTTCGCTCGGTTGGGCCACGCCCAGGACAAATGGCCGACGCGCGCCATCCGGGCGATGGTGCCGTTCGGCGCCGGATCCAGTATCGACGTTGTCGGCCGCATCGTGTTCGATCCGATGTCGCGTGATCTCGGCCAAAGCATCGTGGTGGACAATCGCGGCGGCGCCGGCGGCTCGATCGGATCGAGCCTGGTCGCACGCGCCGAACCCGACGGCTACACGATCCTCGTCAACGCCTCGGCGCACTCCGCGGCGCCTGCGGCGTTTCCGAACATCAATTATGATCCCGCCGCCGATTTCACCGGCGTCGCCATGATCGGAACCGTTCCGAACGTCACGCTTGTTTCGGCGTCTTCCGGGATCAAGTCGCTCGATGAATTGGTCGCGCGCGCGAAAAAGAGCAAGCTGACATTTTCGTCCGCCGGTGTCGGCAGCGCGACCCATTGGGCCGTGGAACGATTCCGGCTCAGCGCGGGCTTCGAAGCCACGCATGTGCCTTTCAAGAGCGGACCCGAGGCGACGACCGCGGTGATGACCGGCCGCGTGGACTTCTGCTGCATGGGCATCTCATCGGCGCTGTCCTTTATCAACGAGAAAAAGGTGGTTCCGCTCGCGGTTTCAACACCAAAGCGCTCCAGCGCCCTGCCGGACATCCCGACCACGCTCGAGGCCGGCTACAAGGATTCAGACTACAGCTTCTGGATGGGCATTCTGGCTCCCGCCAAAGTGCCGCGTCCCATCGTCGAGCGGTTGCGGGAAGCGACATTGAAAGCACTGGAAGAGCCGATGGTGCAGAAGCGATTCAAACCGCAGGGGATCGAGCCGATGCCGCTGACGATCGATGAATTCAACGCGCTGATCCGACGCGAAATCCAGGCCAACAAGGAGTTGGTGAAAGCCGCCGGCTTGAAGTTCGGCTGATCCCTCCGCACAACAGCATCAAGCACCGCCGGCCGGAGACTGATCCCCGGCCGGCGGTGCTGCTTTATCGTGCTTGAGACAAAACCGCAGATCGCTTCCACCACAATCGAACGACCGAGGCACCGCAGACATGATCCCCTCCGACATCGATCCGACCTCCGGCTTTCGCCTGCCGCTCCCCGACCGGGACGACCTCGACGACGAGCGCCGCGCGCTCTACGACCGCGCCCTGACGCCCGGCGTCAAGACCGTCGGCTTGCATGGTCCGGCCGGCGTCCAGCTTCACACCAAGGCCGGGCCGATGCTGAGCGCGCTCAACCGTTATCTGCGTTTCGAATCCGGCATTCCGGGGCGGGTGCGCGAAACGGCGATCCTCTCGACCGCGCGCGAGATGGACAGCCAGTTCGAATGGGTGCAGCACGAGCCTGACGCCATCGAGGCTGGCGTGCCCAAAGAGACGATCGAGGCGATCAAGCACCGCAAAGCCACGGCTGGCCTCGATCCGACGGATGCCCTGGTGATCGAGCTGAATCGCCAGATCTGGCGGGATCACAAGGTGACATCCGACATTTTCGTGCGCGCCAAGGCGGCGTTCGGACCGGCCATGCTGGTCGATCTCGTCATTCTCATGGGTGCTTACGCGAATACGGCGGCGCTTTTAGCGGCCGTGGATATGCAATTGCAGGAGGGACAGGAGCCGCTGTTGCCGATCCCCTAAACGGCGCGGGACGGCACGGCATGGGGAACCAACGGCCCTATGGGTGCCTAAACGGCTCTCGGGCAGCAAACGGGCATCCAATCGCTTGGCTCCGATCGGCAGGCCCGTCGGCCCCATTTGGGAACCTGACGCCGAATTGATGGTTTTCTACGGACGTCTGGCCGCCCGTTCACCGGGCATTCAGCGATCCGCGCCCAACATGACGGCTGGATAATCGCTGGCGTTCGGCCAGTGGCTTTGGAGGACGTTATGAAAAAGTCCCTTCTCGCACTTGGTGTCGCGGCTGTCGTGGCGGCGTCCGCCATGGTGGCACCCCATCCCGCAGAAGCCCGTTCGCGCGGCGGCGCGGTGGCTGCCGGCGTGATTGGCGGCATTGCGCTGGGCGCCCTGGCCGGCAGCGCCATGGCCGGGCCCCGCTATTATGCGCCGCCGCCACGTTATTACGATCCCGGCCCCGTCTATTATCGGCCTCGGTGCCACTGGGAACGTGAGCGTGTTTTCGACGGCTATGGCTGGCGGGTTCAGCGGGTTCGCGTCTGCTACTGAGCTGTAACAACGACGACAAGGCCCGCCCCGGCTTGCCGAGGCGGGCCTTGTTTTTTCCGCTTGGACAGCGACGGATCAGCCTCCGCCGATCCCGGCCTCTTTGAAAATTTTGGTGCGGTTCGAGACCTCTTCGGCGATGACCTTGTCGAAATCGGCCGGCCGATCGGAATGAGCGGTCAAGTACTGGGTCTTCAGCCTTTCCTGAACGCGATCGGATTTCAGAACCTCGGCCCAATCATCGGCGATCCTCTCCAGGATTTCGCGCGGCACCCCTGATTGGGCCACCAGGCCGAACCAGGAATCATAAGTGAAATCGAGTCCCGCCTCCTTGAATGTCGGAACGTTGGGCAATTGCGGAATTCGCTTGGGCGTCGCGGCGGCCACAGCCAGGATCTTTCCGGATTCCGATTGATCCCTCGCAAGATTCACCGGCGCGAAATAGATGGCGACGTCACCTCGCATCACCGCCGTCACGGCGTCCGGCGAGCTTCGATAGGGCACATGCACGAGATTGATGCCCGCGGTCCGGCGAAACTCCGCACCAGCCAGAAAGGTGGTGCTCGCCAAGCCGGGAGACGAAAAATTCAACTTGCCCGGTTGCTGCTTTGCAAGCGCGATGAACTCCTTGACCGACCGCGCTTTCACATCGGGATGTTGAATCATAAACAATGGCGCCGAGGCCAAACGGGTGATGCCCGAGAAATCCTTCACCGGATGGAATGTCGGATTTTTCGTGACAAGATGGCCGACCGTATGACCGTTCGAGGTCACCATCAGCGTATGGCCGTCCGGCCTTGATTTCGCGGCTCGCGTGGTCCCGGCAAGCCCCGGCTGATTCTCCACGATGACCTGCTGCTTCCAACGCGCGCTCATTTCTTCGGCGAAGATGCGCGCCAGAATGTCGGTCACGCTGCCCGCTCCGAACGGGACCAGAATCACCACCCGGTCCGTTGGCCAATTCTGAGCCGCAGCCGGTTGAACGGTCGCAAACGCCGCAACCACCACGGCGCCTATTGCAGCGCCGAGGCCGCACCAGGCTCTTTTCATGCCTTTCATGACGTCCTCCCTCATATATTTTGACATTATCGACTTCGGGCATTGGTTTTGGGCCGCGAGCCTGGAGCGCCCGCCCTGGCTTAGAAGGGCACCCATTGCACGGCCTCGTTGAACTTTTTATCAGAAGTTGACCCGGATAACGAGAGCGTTCCAATCCATCTTGAAACGCGCCCAATGGGCGCCCACTAGAAGCAGGACAAGCCGCCGGCCCAATCAGGCGTCGCCGACCGCAGCCGTCCAATACGATCCACGCCTTGCCGAGATACCCATGCGCACCGAAGAGCCACGACCCGTCCGCCTTGCCGAATATCGTGCCCCCGATTGGCTGGTGGACACGGTTCACCTCGATGTCAGGCTGCATCCGACGCAAACGCCGGTAAAGGCGGTGCTGGCCGTGCGCCCCAATCCGGCGGCAACCGCCGCCGCTCCGTTGGTGTTGGACGGCGACGGGCTCAACCTCGTGTCTCTCAAGCTCGACGGCCAACCACTACCGACGGAGCTGTACGCGGCAAGCCCAGACCAGCTTACGATCCCGCAGCCACCGAACCGTGCCTTCACCCTGGAGATCGAAACGCTGGTCGATCCCACGGCCAACACCAAACTGAGCGGGCTCTATCGCTCCAGCAAAACCTGGTGCACCCAATGCGAGGCCGAAGGCTTTCGCCGCATCACCTATTTTCCCGACCGGCCCGATGTAATGGCGGTCTACACGACCCGCATCGAAGCCGACAAAGCCGCAGCACCGGTTCTGCTCGCCAACGGCAACCTTGTCGAGACAGGCGACCTCACGGACGGTCGACATTTCGCGGTCTGGCACGATCCCTGGCCGAAGCCCTCGTACCTGTTCGCCATGGTCGGCGGACAGCTCGGTCATATCGAGGACCGCTTCACCACCATGTCCGGCCGCGGGGTGACGCTGCGCATCTATGTCGAGCCCGGCAAGGAGGGCCGCGCCGGCTATGCGATGGACGCGCTCAAGCGTTCGATGCGCTGGGACGAACAAACCTTCGGTCGCGAATACGATCTCGATATTTTCATGATCGTGGCCGTATCGGACTTCAATATGGGCGCCATGGAGAATAAGGGGCTGAACGTCTTCAACGACAAATACGTCCTGGCCTCACCGGAGACGGCGACCGACGCCGATTACACCAATATCGAGGCGATCATCGCCCACGAGTATTTCCACAACTGGACCGGCAACCGCATCACCTGCCGCGACTGGTTCCAGCTCTGCCTCAAGGAAGGTCTGACCGTCTTCCGCGACCAGGAGTTCACTGCCGACGAGCGCTCCCGGGTTGTGGCGCGGATCGGCGACATCCGGGTTCTTCGCGCGCATCAGTTCGTGGAAGACGCCGGCCCCCTCGCCCATCCGGTCCGGCCCGACACGTATCGCGAGATCAACAACTTCTACACCGCCACGGTCTATGAGAAGGGCGCCGAGGTGGTGCGCATGATCAAAACGCTCCTCGGCGCCGACAAATTCCGCGAGGGCATGGACCTCTACTTCGCGCGTCATGACGGCGAGGCGGCGACCATCGAGCAATTCGTGCAATGCTTCGCCGAAGCGAGCGGCCGCGACCTCACACAATTCATGCACTGGTATTCACAGGCCGGAACGCCGGAGGTGATCGCCACCGGCATCTATGACGCGACCGCGAAAACCTATCGGCTGGAATTGGCGCAAGCGCTTTCGCCCACGCCGGGACAGCCGACCAAGGAGCCGATGGTGATCCCGCTTGGCGCCGGTCTCGTCGGACGCAACGGCGAAGACGTGCCGCTCGTTCCCGCTGATGGTCGCAAGATCGAGCGCGGCGTGATCGTTCTGGACAAGCCGCAGGACACCTACGTTTTCACCGGCATCGAGGCGGCGCCCGCCCTCTCGCTCAACCGCGAATTCTCGGCGCCGATCAAGCTCACAGCCAATCTGCCGTCGGATGACCTGCGCCGCCTGGCTGCCTCAGACAGCGATCCATTCAACCGTTGGCAGGCGGTGCAGACGCTCGCGACCGCTCTTCTTGTCGGCAATGTCGCGCGACTTCGCGCCGGCCAGGAGCCCGATGCGGACGAAGGACTGCTGGACGCGCTCGCCGCCATTCTGTCCGATGAAACCCTTGAACCCGCGTTCATTGCCGAGGCACTGGTGCTGCCCAGCGAGGCCGATATGGCCCGCGAGATTGGACGCGATGTCGATCCGGACTCGATCTTCCAGGCCAGGACCGGCCTTCGCGCACTGATGGGCCTTCATCTCAATGCCAGACTGGCCGAGACCTATCGGGCCATGCGCGTATCCGGCCCCTACAGTCCGAATGCCGAAGCGGCCGGCCGTCGCGCGCTGCGCAATGTCTGCCTGGATCTCATGGCGGCGACCGGCGAGCCGCACGCGATCGGCCTGGCAGCGGCGCAATACGAAGCGGCCGACAACATGACGGATCGCATGGCCGCCCTGGCCACGCTCAATCAGCACGAGGGCAAGGCTCGCGATACGGCGATGAATGATTTCTACAACCGCTTCGAGGGCGATCCGCTCGTGGTCGACAAGTGGTTCATGCTCCAGGCCGTGGCGCCGGGCGCGGATACGCTCGAGCGCGTTAAGGCCCTCACCGCACACCCGGCCTTTTCCATGACCAATCCGAACCGGGTTCGCTCACTGATCGGCTCATTCGCGCAGGGCAATCAAAGCGGCTTCAACCGAGCCGATGGCGCGGGTTACGAATTCCTGGCCGACACAATCCTGGAGCTGGACGCCGCCAATCCGCAGGTTGCCTCACGCATGGCCACCGCGTTCCGGAGCTGGCGCGCGCTGGAAAGCGTGCGTCAGGCCAAGGCACGGGCGGCGGTGCGGCGGATCGCCGATCATCCGAGCCTGTCGCGCGATGTCAGCGATATCGTGCAGCGGGCGCTGGGCGACAGCTAGAACAGCGAGCCCTGACGGTCGTCGTGAGCCGGCTTTGCAGGGGCGGCGGTCACCGGCCCCGGCGGAGCCGTGAACGGCTCAAGCAGATCGGGCGAGTCGTTCGCCACCTTGTTGACGGCCGGCGCGACCTCGTAGACATCCATCGTCCCGTCAGGCGCGGGTCTCAAAAGCTCGGATGCGGCACGCACACCGAAGCGTCCGCAATCCATCCAGGTGTCGAAATCCTGCGGCGGCACGATCACCGGTGCGCGGTGATGAATGGCCGCCATCTCGGCGTTGGCCTGGGTGGTGACGATGGCGGCGGTCTCCATCTCCTCGCCGTTCGGTCCGGTCCAGGTCTCCCACAGACCGGCGAAGGCCACCGGCCCGTTCACGGCGGGCCGCGCCACATAAGCGCGCTTGCGGCCACCGACATTTTTCCATTCGTAAAATCCATCCGCTGGAAACAGACAGCGGCGGCGCTTCATGGCGTTGCGGAATGCCGGCTTCTCGTTGACGGTCTCGCCGCGTCCGTTGATGAGCAGCGTGAAGGCAGCCGGGTCCTTGACCCAAGACGGCAAGAGCCCCCAACGCACCAGAGCGAAACGGCGCACGCCCTCCGCCATGCGCACGATCGGAACCGGCTGTGTCGGAGCCACATTGTAGCGCGGCGGAAAGTTGGGCTGATCCGGGTAGCCGAACAGCGCCCGAAGAACCTCCGGCGGAGAGGCGATCAGGTAACGGCCGCACATCCTCCTGCCCTTTCGATGCTCTTTGTGTGAGGCTTGCCCTTTTGCCGGCGCGCCCGTTTACTGCCGCTGACCGATCAGCCAAGCCGTTGGATGGTCGTCCGCTATACTCTGCCTGCCTTCGCGAACCCGGCACCGTCAAGGCGACCCCGCCGCTATCCACCGCTTCGTTCCATCACACACAAGGATCACAGCAACAATGAGCGTCGATCCCCGCCACTATCCGGCCCGCCCGGTCGTCGCCGTCAGCGCCGTGATCGTGCGTGACAACAAGCTGTTCCTGGCGCGGCGGGCCTACGGCCCCGCCCTCGGCCGCTACACCATGCCCGGTGGCGTCGTCGAGGCCGGGGAGACGTTGACCAAGGCACTGACCCGCGAAATCCTCGAAGAAACCGGCATGACCATCGAGCCCGTGACGCTGGCCGGCCATCGCGAGGTCGTGGCCCGCGACGCCGAGGGGCGGATCGAGCGGCATTTCGTCATCCTGTGCTATGCCTCGCGCTGGCGCGCCGGCGAGCCGACGCTGAACGAGGAGCTGTCGGAATTCCACTGGATCAGTCCGCAAGAACTGGCCGGCTTCGACACCACCGAGGGCCTTTCGGAAATCGTGGACGAGGCGTTCGCGAAGCTGGGCGTTCAGGGATGACCTGAGCCGCTTGCGCGGCCGCCGGGTCCGGCGCATATGTCGGCCATGCCCGTCCGCCCCCTTGTCTTCGGATTGCTTGCCCTCGCGGTCGTATCGGCCAATCCGATGCGCGCCGCAGAGGCGCCGCGCGCGCCATTCGAGGGCGACCTGTTGCGTCTGTCCGAAATCCTCGGCGCGCTCCATTATCTGCGCGACGTCTGCGACGCGGGCGATGGCGATCGCTGGCGCAAGGAAATGCAATCGCTCATCGAAGCCGAGGCGCAGGACGACGAGCGCAAGAACCGAATGACGATCAGCTTCAACCGCGGCTATCGCGTGTTCCAGCAGACCTATCGCGTCTGCACGCCGGCCGCCGAACTGACGATCCGGCGGTATCTCGCCGAGGGCTCCAAGATCGCGCGCGAGATCACGGCCCGGTACTCGAACTGAACCGGGCCGCGCCGCCTTTGCAACGAACGATCAGAACCGAAGCGGCTTGGCCTGCTGCACCTGCGGCAGCGCCCGCACCTGAGCCAGCACCGCCTCGGGCAGTTCGCCATCGACCTCGATCAATGCGATGGCGTTGCCGCCGGCCTCCTCGCGACCGACATGGAATGTCGCGATATTGATTCCGGCGTCGCCGAGCGTCGAGGAGAAGCGGCCGATAAAGCCCGGCTTGTCGAGATTGGTGATGTAGATCATCGAGGGACCGAACTCCGCATCCATGCGGATGCCCTTGATGTTGACAATGCGTGGACGGCCATCGGCGAAGACCGTACCGGAGACGGCGCGAACCTTGTTATCCTGAGTCTTGCTGTCCATCGTCACCTCGACGGTGATCAAGCTCTCGTAGTCGCCCGCCGCCTCGCGGGTTGTTTCCTCGATCACCATGCCGCGCTGACGTGCAACCACCGGCGCCGACACCACGTTGACGTCCTGGAGCATCGGCCGCAGCAGACCCGCAATGGCGGCAGACGACAGGGCCTTGGTGTTCATCTTCGACACCGCGCCCTGGAAAGAGATTTGCACCTTGCTGATGCCGCTCTCCGTGAGCTGGCCGGCGAACGAGCCGAGCCGCTCGGCCAGATCGATGAACGGACGAAGGCGCGGCGCTTCTTCGGCCGTGATCGACGGGAAATTCACCGCGTTAGAAATCGCACCACGCAGGAGATAATCCGACATCTGCTCCGCAACCTGAAGCGCGACATTCTCCTGCGCTTCGGCGGTGGATGCCCCCAGGTGCGGCGTGCACACGACATTGGGAAGCTCGAATAATGGATTGGACGTGGCTGGTTCCTCGACGAAGACGTCGAACGCGGCCCCCGCGACGTGGCCGCTTTTAAGCGCATCGACCAGCGCCGCCTCGTCCACCAAGCCGCCACGCGCGCAATTGATGATGCGCACGCCCTTCTTCATCTTGGCCAGCGCATTGGCATCGATGACGTTGCGGGTCTTCTCGGTCAACGGCGTGTGCAGGGTGATGAAATCGGCACGGCGCAACAGATCGTCCAGTTCGACCTTCTCGACTCCGAGCTGGAGCGCGCGCTCCTGCGACAGGAACGGATCGTAAGCGATCACCTTCATCCGCAGACCGACGCCACGATCGGCAACGATCGATCCGATGTTGCCACAGCCGATCACGCCGAGGGTCTTGCCGAAAATTTCCACGCCCATGAAGCGGTTCTTTTCCCACTTGCCGGCGCGCGTCGAAGCATCGGCATCGGGGATCTGACGCGCCAACGCGAGCATGAGAGAGATCGCGTGTTCGGCCGTGGTGATCGAATTGCCGAACGGCGTGTTCATCACGATGACGCCACGGGCCGTCGCGGCCGGAATATCGACGTTGTCGACGCCGATGCCGGCGCGGCCGATCACCTTCAGGTTGCCGGCCTGCTCCAGAATCTTCGGCGTCACCTTGGTGGCCGAGCGGATCGCCAGACCGTCGTAATTGCCGATGATCTCGGCGAGCTTGTCCTTGTCCTTGCCAAGCGTCGGCTGGAAATCGACCTCGATGCCACGGTCCTTGAAGATCTGAACAGCGGCGGGAGACAAGGCGTCGGAAATAAGAACCTTCGGCATAGCTGCGATCCAATCAATGGGATGGGTTCTGTTTTTTGGTCGTCGCCGGCGGTCTCACCCATGGGAAACCGAAAAGGCGGCGGACGGCCGGGTCCGACCCGGCCGTGACGATGCAAAGGGGGAGCTAGGCTGCCTTGGGCATCAGCTCGCGCGCGTTGGCGAAGGCCCAATCGAGCCAAGGCGTCAACGCTTCGAGATCGGCGCGCTCGACGGTCGCGCCGCACCAGATGCGAAGGCCGGGCGGCGCGTCGCGATAGGCGTCGATGTCGTAGGCGACGCCTTCCTTATCGAGGGAAGCGGCCAAGCCCTTCACGAACTTGGCCTGATCCTCGGCGGGCAGCGCCAGCACCGCAGGATCGACAATCTTCAGGCAGACCGAGGTGTTGGAGCGCACCGCCGGATCGTCGGCCAGGAAGGCGACCCACGGCGTGCGTGCGACCCAATCCGCGATCACACCGGCATTGGCGTCAGCCCGTCCGATCAGGCCCTTGAGCCCGCCGACCGACCTGCCCCATTCCAGCGTGTCCAGATAATCCTCCACGCAGAGCATCGACGGCGTGTTGATCGTCGCGCCCTCGAAGATCTCGGCGTTCAGCTTGCCACCCTTGGTCATGCGGAAGATCTTGGGCAGCGGCCAAGCCGGC
>Ga0182743_1003518_pt1 | contig 12528 bp, 10 predicted proteins | sample eDN3rd30CKraftOP_FD_128522 | JGI IMG/M metagenome (GOLD analysis project Ga0182743, IMG submission 128522) | Enriched Organic Plus compost microbial communities from Emeryville, California, USA - eDNA 3rd pass 30_C Kraft OP (version 2) (version 2) ... | reverse complement strand
GCGTCCCAGCGGCGCGACCAGATCATGGAATAGCGGCTGACGGGCACCCCCGGCGGCAGCTCGGCGATGGCCAGCGGGAAATGCGAGGCCACCTGCCGGGCCACGCGCCGCGGCAGCGTCGTGGCGTAGTCGCTGCTCATCAGGATGTGCGGCGCCAGCGCCAGGTTGGACACCAGCAGCGGGAATTCCCGCTTCAGGCCCAGGCCGGCCAGGTATTCGTCCAGGTCGTTGGGGATACCCTGCATGGCCGTGGTGGTCAGGAATTTCAGCCCCACGAAGCTTTCGAAAGTCAGCGGCCGGGCCAGCACCGGGTGGCCCTGGCGCACCACGCACACGCGCTGGTCCACCGCCAGGTGCCGGCTGACGCAGCTGGCCGGACAGGAGCGGAAGCGTCCCACGGCCAGCTGCATCTCGCCCGTTTCCAGCGACTCCTCCGGCGCGACCGCCGCGCGCACGGCCGAAAAGCGCACCGTGACGCCCGGCGCCTGCTGGCTCAGGGCGCCGGCCATCCAGCTCGACAGCGTCAGCTCCACCGAGCTGTTGCAGCCGACGTGGAAGTCGTCGCGCGCCTGGGCCGGGTCGAACTGCGCCGAACCGGCCAGCGTGGAATCCAGCTCGGCCAGCGCCGCCTTCAGGCGCGGCCACATGGCCAGCGCCTGGGCGGTAGGCTCGAGCCGGCCCTGCACCTTGACGAACAGCGGGTCGCCCAGCATGTCGCGCAGCCGGGCCAGGTCGCGGCTGATGGCCGGCTGGGTGCGCGCCAGCAATTGCGCGCTGCGCGTGGTGCTGCGCGTCTGCAGCAGGGTTTCGAAGACCGGCAGCAGGTTCAGGTCGACCCGCCGCAGTAGCCGCCAATCCATGGTGTTCCCCTTGTGATGTCATGCCCGGCATGCGGCGGCCGGCGCGCCGGCCCCGGCCGATTCGTCATACCCGATACGGTATCAGGAATCTCAAATTATTCATTATGCGCATAGCCCTCGATTGCGTAGCCTGTCGGGACCGACGACCCCGACCCCACACGCATCCGCCATGTCATTGCGCATCCTGTCTTTCCAGTTCAGCCACGAGTGCAACACCTTCAGCACCACGCTGACCGACCGCGCCGCCTTCCAGCAGCGCGTCCTCGTCGAAGGCGACGAGGCCGTGCGCGCGCGCTTCGCCAACACCCGCACCGAGCTGGGCGCCCACCTGGACGCCGCCGCGCGCTACGGCTGGACCCTGGTGCAGCCCTTCGCGGCCCACGCCACGCCTTCGGGCCGGGTCACCACCGACATGCTCGACTTCGCCGTGCGCACCGCCGTGGCCGCCTCGGCCGGCGTGGACGGCGCGCTGCTGGCGCTGCACGGCGCCATGGTCGCGCAGGAAGAGGAAGACGCCGAAGGCTGTCTGCTGCAGGCCCTGCGCGCCGCGCTGGGCCCGGACAAGCCCATCGTCATCACCCTGGACCTGCACGCCAACGTCACCCGGCGCATGGCCGAGAACGCCAACGCCATCATCGCCTTCCGCACCTATCCGCACATCGACCAGTACGAAGTGGGCACCGAGGGCGCGGCGCTGCTCGACCGCATGCTGCGCACCGGCGAGCTGACCTCCACCTACCTGTTCAAGCCGCCCCTGCTGGACGGCTGCGACCACGGCCGCACGCACGGCAGCGGCCCGATGCCGCGCCTGCTCGCCCAGGCCGAGGACATCCGCAAGCGGCATCCCGGGCTGGGCCTGGACGTGATCTCGATCACCGCGGGCTTTCCGTGGTCGGACATCGCCGAGGCGGGCCCGGCCGTCACGGTCAGCACCACGGCCGGCCGCGCCGAGGCGACCCGCGCGCTGGCGCCGCTGATGGACGAAGTCTGGCGCACCCGCGACGAGCGCTCGATCCGGCTGCTGGACCTGGACGAACTGGTGGGCACGCTGCGCGAGGCCGCCGGCGCCGACCGCCCGGTGGTGGTGTCCGACTTCAGCGACAACCCCGGCCACGGCGCGCCCGGCGACGGCGTCGCGGTGATCAAGGCCCTGGTCGCAGGCGGCATCCGCCAGGCCGCCGTGGCCGCGATCTGCGACCCCGAGGCCGTGCAGCAATGCCACCGCGCCGGCGCGGGCGCCACGCTGGAGCTGGAATTCGGCGCGCGGGTCTTCCCCGAGATCTACGGCGAGCCGATGCGCGCGCGCTGCCGCGTGCTGCGCGTGGGCGACGGCAAGCTGACCCAGCTCGGGCCGATGCGCAAGGGCATGCAGATGTTCCTGGGCCCGACCGCCACCATCGAGATCGAGGGCGTGCAGGTGGTGCTGGCCACCCACAACCTGCAGGTGGCCGACCTGGCCTACTTCTACGCCAACGGCATCGATCCCCTGCAGCAGAAGGTGCTGGTGGTCAAATCGCAGCAGCACTTCCGCGCCGCCTTCGAACCCATCGCCTCGCAGGTGCTGCTCACCGACAGCGGCGGCTTCGTCTCGCCCAACCTGTCCAAGCTGCCCTACAAGGCGGTGCGCCGGCCCATTCACCCGCTGGACCGGGACGTCGCGCCCGCGCCCTATCTCTGATCCGCGGCGCATCGCCGCCGGATCGCGCGGCCGGGCGGCCCGCCGCGGGCGCCAGGCCGCAAACCGCCCGCGCAAGCGGGCGACAACATCCAGTCCATAACTTCACAAGGGAAAGCATCATGAAACCGCAAGCACCTTTCCGCCGCCGCCTGGGCGCCCTGCTGGCCGCGGGCGCGCTCGCCCCGGCGCTGTACGCGCTGGGCAGCGCGCCGGCGCGCGCCGCCGACGAGGCGGCCGACTGGCCGTCGCGCCCCGTCACCCTGCTGGTGCCCATCGCCGCGGGCGGCGGCACCGACATCATCGCCCGCGCCGTGGCCGACAAGCTGGCGCCCGAGCTGGGCCAGCCCATCGTGGTCAAGAACCAGGCCGGCGCCAACGGCTCGGTCGGCACCGCCGCCGCCGCGCGCGCGCCGGCCGACGGCTACACCATCCTGGTCGGCTCGATCGGCACGCACGCCGCCAACGAATGCCTGTACAAGCTGCCCTACGACGCCGACAAGGACTTCACGCCGGTGGCGCTGCTGGCCAAGTACAACAACGTGGTCATGGTGCCGGCCGACTCGCCCATCAAGTCGCTGACCGACCTGGTCGAGCGCGCCAAGGCCAAGCCCGGCCAGATGACCTACGCCATCACCGTGGTGGGCAGCTCCGCCCACCTAGCGCTGGAGCGCTTCAAGTTCGACGCCGGCGTGCAGATGCTGGGCGTGCCCTACAACGGCGCGGTCCCCGCCACCGTGGACGTGCTGGGCGGCCGGGTCGACTTCATGCTGGACACCGTGGTCTCGCAGTTCGGCAACCTCAGCGCCGGCAAGGCGCGCGCCCTGGCCACGACCAGCCGCGACAAGCGCTCGGACGTGCTGCCCGACGTGCCCACCGTGGCCGAGCAGGGCTACCCCGAGTACGACGTCGCAGGCTGGACCGGCCTGTTCGTGCGCTCGGGCACGCCGGACGCCATCGTGCAGAAGATCGCCGCCGCCCTGCGCACCGTCTACGCCACGGGCGAACTGCAAAAGCTGCTGGGCACCAAGGGGCTGGACGTCACCACCACGACCCAGCCGGAATTCGCCGATTTCGTCGCCAGCGAGCGCAAGACCTGGTGCGACGTCATCAAGGCCGCCAACATCAAGGTCGACTGATCCCGGGTCGACCGGGCATAGGGAGAAAAACCGGATGGACGCCAACACGCCAGCCAAGACCGAACTGCCGCCGTCCCTGCGATGCGCGGTGCTGCTGACCATAGACTTCGACGGCCCCTGTCACGAAGTCGGCCGCGGCATCGCGCCGCTGGGCATCAACTCGTGGGGCCGCTACTCGGCCCGGCGCGGCATCCCGCGCCATCTGGACATGCTGGCGCGCAACGGCGTGCCGGCCACCTTCTTCGTGCCCGGCTACGACGCGCTGCACTACCCCCAGGTCGTGCGCGCGATCGACCAGGCAGGCTGCGAAGTCGCCGCCCACGGCTATCTGCACGAAGCCTGGGACGTCCCGGCGGGGGAAGAGGAAGAACTGCTCGCGCGCACCGACGACATCCTGCGCCAGACCCTGGGCAAGCCCGTCCACGGCTGGCGCTCGCCGTCGGGGCGCAAGAGCGACCTGACCATGCACGTGCTGAAGTCGCTGGGCTACATCTACGACGCCAGCGACAAGGACAGCGACCGCCCCTACCGCATCCGCTTCGGCAAGGGCGCCGGCGACACCCTGGTCGAGCTGCCCAACAACACCTACAGCCTGGACGACTTCCCCTTCTTCAAGTTCAGCCACACGCCGCCCTCGGAAGTGCTGGCGCAGTGGAAGGCCGAGTTCGACGGGCTGTACGACAACGAGCGCTATTTCATCCTGACGGTGCACCCGCGTTCCGGCTGGGGCAGCGGCACGCCCTCGCGCACCCGCATCATGGAAGAGCTGATCCGCTACATGAAGTCGCGCGACGGCGTGCAGTTCTTCACCGCAGAGCAGTTCGCCCGCTGGTGCCTGGCCAACCCCACCCATCTCGCGGAGGCAAGCCCCGTATGAAAACCGGATTCCCCTGGCCCCAGGGCGCCCAGGCCGTCGTCGCCCTGTCGGTCAACTTCGACGCCGACGCCTACGACCTGCTCTCGACCACGCCGGACCGGCTGTTCGGCCGCTTCTCCTATGGCCGCTACGGCGTGCAGACCGGCCTGCCGCGCCTGCTGGCGCTGCTGCAGGACCTGGCCATCCCGGCCACCTTCTTCGCCTGCGGGCTGGACGCGCAGCGCCACGGCGGCGCCCTGCGCGAGATCGCCCAGGCCGGCCACGAGCTGGCCTCGCGCGGCGCCGGCCTGGGCCCCGTGCCCGGCGACGCCGAGGAGCTGGACGCGCTGCGCCGCGGCGTGGACCTGCTGCAGGAAGCCGCGGGCGCCGCCGTCGCGGGCTACCGCGCGCCCAACGGCGAGCTGGGCCCGCGCACCCTGTCGCGCCTGGCGCAGCTGGGCCTGGCCTACGACGCCTCCTTCCAGGACGACGACGCGCCCTACCGCATCGCCACGGCGCACGGCGAGCTGGTCGAAATCCCCATGTGCTATGCGCTGAACGACGCCCACCCGTATTCGGCGCGCCACACCAACGCCCGCGTCATGCAGATCTGGCGCGAGGAAGCCGACGCGCTGCGCGAGGCCAACGCCCTGATCCCGCTGACCCTGCAGCTGCGCGGCGACTTCGGCTCGACCCGCGGCTCGCGCATCGCCGTGCTGCGCGACTTCCTGCAGTCGCTGCGCAGCGACGGCGGCCTGGCCTTCCTGCGCCACGACCAGGTCGCGGCGCTGGCGAACTCGGCCGGCCTGCCGGCCGAGCCGGACCCCTTCCCCGCCCACGCCGAGACGCTGGCCCGCACCGAGTACCGCGGCGACCTGGCGGTGCGGCCGCACTGAGGCGCGCGCGTGGCCGGCCGCGGCCCGGACGAACGGGCCGCGGCCGCCGCCCTCAGTGGGAAGAGACGTATTCCGACGCCTCATGAGCCGGCGCAAGCGCGAAGCTTTCCCGCATGCGCCGGGCTTCCTCGGCCGGCGGCAGGCCGAACAGGCGCCTGAACTCGCGGTTGAACTGCGAGGGGCTTTCGTAGCCCACGGCGTGGCAGGCGGCCGTGGCCGTCATGGCCTGGCGCACCATCAGCAGCCGCGCCTGGTGCAGCCGCGTCGATTTCACGTACTGCATGGGCGGCATGCCGGTGATGGCCTTGAAGTGGCCATGGAAGGTCGGCACGCTCATGCCCGCCTCGCGCGCGAGCTGCGAGAGATTCAAGGGCTGGGCATACGCGGCGTGGATGCGCCGCAATGCCTTGCCTATCCTGCCGAACTGCCCCTGCATCGCCAGGGCCGAGCGCATGGCGCTGCCCTGCGCGCCGGCCAGGACCCGGAAGTACAGCTCGCGCACCAGCGCCGGACCGAGCACCGCGGCATCGAGCGGCTTGCCGAGCGCCTCCAGGAAGCGCAGGACGGATGACCTCAGGGCGTCGTCCATCGGGCTGGACATCATGCTTTGCGGCACGGCCGCGGCCATGGGGATGCCCTGGCGGTCGATCTGGATCATGAGCTCGGCCGCCACCTGGAAATCCAGGTGCATGTAGATGGCCAGCAGCGGCCGCTGCGGCGACGCGTCGGTCTCCATGACGAAGGGCACCGGGACGGAGACGGCCAGGTAGTGCTGTTCGTCATAGCGGTATACCCGGTCCTTGAAATAGCCCCGCTTGCATCCCTGGCACACGATGACGATCCCCGGGTCGTAGAGGACGGGGGTGCGCGACAGCGGGCGGTCGGAGCGCAGGATGCGCACGCCCGGCAGCGCCGTCGGGTTGTAGCCCTCCTGCGGGGCGAGGGTCCGCAGCAAGGCCGCCATGCGCTGCCGGTCGCGCCGCGCGCCCGGCCGGATGGAGGTCGCGCCTTTCATCTGAGAAGCTATCGGATCATAAGAATAGGCAATAAAAACAGAATATAAGGCCTCGAAGACCATGGGCCGTGAGAATAGTATGCCCTTGTCCATTTTCCGGTTTCAAGGGGCTGCCCATGTCATCTTCGAAAACACTGCTCATAACGGGAGCGAGCAGCGGCTTCGGCCGCGCGCTCGCCCGGGAAGCGCTCGCCCGCGGCCACCGGGTCGTCGGCACGGTGCGCAGCGCCGAGGCGAAGCAAGCCTTCGACGCCCTGGACGCCACCCGCGCCTTCGGGCGCATCCTGGACGTGACGGACTTCGATGCGATCGAGGGCGCGGTCGCCGAAGTCGAGGCCGGCGTCGGCCCGGTGGACGTGCTGGTCAACAACGCGGGCTACGGCCACGAGGGGGTGATGGAGGAGTCCCCGCTGGAGGAAATGCGCCGCCAGTTCGACGTGAACGTATTCGGCGCGGTGGCGATGACGAAGGCGGTGCTGCCCTGCATGCGCGGGCGCCGCCGCGGCCACATCCTCAACATCACGTCGATGGGAGGCTTCATCACCCTGCCCGGCATCGCCTACTACTGCGGCAGCAAGTTCGCCCTGGAAGGCATCTCGGAAGCGCTGGGCAAGGAGGTCGAGCCCTTCGGGATCGCCGTGACGGCGGTGGCGCCCGGGTCGTTCCGCACCGATTGGGCGGGCCGGTCCATGGTCCGCACGCCCCGGTCCCTCGCCGACTACGACGCCTTGTTCGACCCCATCCGCCAGGCCCGCGAGGCAAAGAGCGGCAGGCAGCCCGGCGACCCCGCCAAGGCCGCCCGCGCGATGCTGGCGGCCATCGACAGCGCGTCGCCGCCCAGGCACTTGCTGCTGGGCAGCGACGCGCTGGGCCTGGTCCGCGAAAAGCTCGCGGCGCTCGCGGCCGAGATCGATGCGTGGGAGAGCGTGACGCGCTCCACGGACGGCTGACCGGCCGGCCTTGCCCAGCCGGCCGGCGCGGCCGCCGGGCGGCCTAGGCGGCCGCTTCCTCGCGCAGCTTGCGCGCGGCCTGCACCATGCCGGCCAGCGCCGCCTTGGTCTCGGGCCAGCCGCGCGTCTTCAGGCCGCAGTCCGGGTTGACCCACAGGCGCTCGCTGGGCAGGCGCGAGGCGGCCTTCTTCATCAGCCCCACCATCCAGTCGACCTCCGGCACGTTGGGCGAATGGATGTCGTACACCCCCGGGCCGATGTCGTTGGGATAGCGGAAGTTCTCGAAGGCGTCGAGCAGCTCCATGTTCGAGCGCGAGGTCTCGATGGTGATCACGTCCGCGTCCAGGGCGGCGATGGAGTCGATGATGTCGTTGAACTCCGAATAGCACATGTGGGTGTGGATCTGCGTTTCCTTGCGCACCGCCGAGGTGGACAGGCGGAAGCAGTCCACCGCCCAGTCCAGGTAGGCCTGCCAATCGGCGCGGCGCAGCGGCAGGCCTTCGCGGAAGGCCGGCTCGTCGATCTGGATCACGCCTATGCCCACGGTCTCCAGGTCGGTGACCTCGTCGCGCAGGGCCAGCGCCAGCTGGCGGCAGGTCTGCTCGCGCGGCTGGTCGTCGCGCACGAAGGACCACTGCAGGATGGTGACCGGGCCGGTCAGCATGCCCTTCATGGGCCGGTCGGTCAGCGACTGGGCGTAGGACGACCAGCCCACCGTCATCGGCGCGGGGCGGGCCACGTCGCCGAAGATGATGGGCGGCTTGACGCAGCGCGAGCCGTAGCTCTGCACCCAGCCGTTGCGCGTGAAGGCGAAGCCGGCCAGCAGCTCGCCGAAGTACTCCACCATGTCGTTGCGCTCGGGCTCGCCGTGCACCAGCACGTCCAGGCCGGCTTCCTCCTGGAAGCGCACGACCTGCTCGATCTCGGCGCGGATGGCCTTCTCGTAGGCCGCGTCCGACAGCGAGCCGGCCTTCCAGTCGCGGCGCAGCGCGCGGATTTCCGGCGTCTGCGGGAAGGAGCCGATGGTCGTGGTGGGATAGGCCGGCAGGCCGAGCTTGGCCTGCTGGCTGGCGATGCGCTCGGCGAAGGGCTCGCGGGTGCGCGACAGCGCGGCCTGCTGCGCCATGCGCTCGGCCACCGCGGGGTTGTGGATGCGCGGCGAGCTGCGGCGCGCGGCCAGCGCGGCGCGCTGCGCGGCCAGCAGGGCCGGCTGCCCGCCGTCGATCGCCTGGCCCAGGGCCTGCAGCTCCTGCAGCTTCTGGCGCGCGAACGACAGCCAGCCCTTCAACTCGCCGTCCAGCTCGGTCTCGTTGTCCAGGTCCACCGGCACGTGCAGCAGCGAGCACGACGGCGCCAGCCACAGGCGCTCGCCCAGCCGCTCGCGCAACGGCGCGAGCCGGGCCAGCGCGGCGTCCAGGTCGCTGCGCCAGATGTTGCGCCCGTCTATGCAGCCGGCCGACAGCACCTGGCCGGGCCGCAGCGCGTCGGCCACGGCCTGCAGTTGCTCCGGCGCGCGCACCAGGTCGACGTGCAGGCCGGCCACCGGCAGCATGGCGGCGGTGACCAGGTTGTCCTGCAGGCCGCCGAAATACGTGGCCAGCAGGATGCGCACGGGCGCGGCGGCCAGGCGCTGGTAGACCGCGGCGTAGGCGTCGCGCCAGGCCTGGGGCAGGTCCAGCACCAGCGCCGGCTCGTCGATCTGCACCCACTGCACGCCCTGCTGCGCCAGGCGCTGCAGCACCTGCTCGTAGACCGGCAGCAGGTTCTCCAGCAGCGCCAGCTTGGCCGGGTCGGCGGCGCCTTCGGCGTAGGCGTCGCCCTTGCCCAGCCACAGCCAGGTCAACGGCCCGGGGATGACGGGCTTGGGCTGGTGGCCCTCGGCGATCGCCTCGGCCACCTGGTCGAACAGGGACTCGCGGGCGATGCGGTAGGTCTGGCCGGGGGCCAGTTCCGGCACGATGTAGTGGTAGTTGGTGTCGAACCACTTGGTCATTTCGCAGGCGGCCGCCGGCGTGCCGGTGGGCGCGCGCCCGCGCGCCATGCGGAACAGCGTGTCCAGCGACACCGGCTCGCCCGGCTGCTGGCCGAAGCGCGCCGGCACGGCGCCCAGCAGCGTGGTCCATTCCAGGATGTGGTCGTACCAGGCGAAATCGCCCACCGGCACGAAGGCCAGGCCGCTGTCGGCCTGCTGGCGCCAGTGCAGCTTGCGCAGTTCGCGGCCGGTCTGCTCCAGGGCGGCCAGGTCCTGCCGGCCGGCCCAGTACGCCTCCTGCGCGCGCTTGAGCTCGCGCTGCGCGCCGATGCGCGGGAAACCGAGGTTGTGCAAGATGGTGCTCATGGATGCGGTCCGTTGTTGCGTAGGTAAGACCGCCATTGTCCGCCGCGCATTCAATGAATCAAAATCAATGTGAACAAGTATAATTTGAGAAATATTCAAGGAATATCCATGCTGGAAATCCGCCACCTGGAAACCCTGCAGGCCGTGCGCGACGGCGGCAGCCTGCTGGAGGCCGCCGAGCGCCTGCACGTCACCCAGTCCGCGCTGTCGCACCAACTGCGCGACCTGGAAACGCGCCTGGGCACGCCGCTGCTCAACCGCCGCACCCGCCCCGCCCGGCTGACCACCGCCGGCCTGCGCGTGGTGGCGCTGGCCGACGACGTCCTGCCGCGCCTGCGCGCCACCGAGCGCGAGCTGGCCCGCCTGGCCCAGGGGCGCACCGGCCGCCTGCACATGGCCATCGAATGCCACTCCTGCTTCCAATGGCTGATGCCGGCGCTGGACGCCTTCCGCCAGCAGTGGCCCGAGGTCGCGCTGGACCTGTCGGCGGCGTTTTCCTTCGCGCCGCTGCCGGCGCTCGTGCGCGGCGACCTGGACCTGGTGGTCACGTCCGACCCGCAGCCGCTGGAGGCCGTGCAATACGTGCCGCTGTTCCGCTACGAGCTGGTGCTGGCGGTGGCCGCGCAGAACCCGCTGGCCCGCCGGCGCCACGTGGAGCCGGCCGACCTGGCCGACCAGACGCTCATCGCCTACCCGGTGGACCGCCAGCGCCTGGACGTATACACCGCCTTCCTGGACCCGGCCGACGTAGAGCCCGCGGCGCTGCGCACCGCCGAGCTGACCCCCGTGCTGGTGCAGCTGGTGGCCAGCAACCGCGGCGTGGCGGCGCTGCCCAACTGGGCGCTGACGGAATACCTGGACCAGGGTTGGCTGCACGTCTGCCACCTGGGCCCGCAGGGCGTCTGGCGCACCCTGTACGCCGCCCTGCGCGCCGAGGACGTGGACGCCGCCTACGTGCAGGACTTCCTGCAGGTGGCGCGCGAGGTGTGCTTCCGCACGCTGTCGGGGATCAAGTCGGCCAAGGGGTGATGGGCAGCGAGGGCCGCAGGATGGGCCGGCCGGCAATAGCCGCCGGATGCCACGCGGCCCGTCCAGGCAGGCAGCGACAGCCCTCAATCCCCGGCGTCGGCGCCGCCCTCGCCCAGGACCCTGCGTATCGTGTCGTGGCTGAAGCCGCGCGCGGCCAGGAAGCGGGCCTGGCGGGCGTAGTCGGCCGGCGTGGCGGGCGGCTCGCCGTAGCGCTTGCGCCAGGTGTCCCGCGCGCGGTCCAGTTCGGAGCCGCGCAACTGGTCGCGCACCTCGTGCAGGCGGTCGGCCGCGACGCCCTGGCGGCGCAGCTCCTGCACGATGCGCGCCGCGCCGTGGCCGCCGGCGCGGCGATGCACCACGCTTTGCACGTAGCGCGATTCGGACAGCCAGCCTTCTCGCTGCAAGGCGTCCAGCACGGCGTCCAGGTCGTCGCCGGGCTGGACGTGCGGGGCCAGCTTGCGCGCGAGCTCCGCGCGCGCGTGCTCGCGCCGGGACAGGTACGCCACCGCGCGCGCCTTCAGGCTGGGCGCGGGCGCACGGGGCATCAGTCCTGCTCTTGCTCGGCGGGCTCGGCCTTGTCCGCCTTGTCGGCCTTGTCCACCCGGCCAGCGCGGCCTTCCTTGGCGGCCGGCGCGGCTGCCGCGCCCGCCACTTCGCCCGCGCCGGGCGCGCGCAGCGCCACGCCCAAGTGCTCGCGCACGCGGTTCTCGATCTCGAAGGCCAGCGCGGGGCGCTCGCGCAGGAATTCGCGGGCGTTGTCCTTGCCCTGGCCGATGCGCTCGCCCTTGTAGCTGAACCAGGCGCCGGCCTTGTCGACGATGCCCGCCTGCACGCCCAGGTCGATGATTTCGCCTTCGCGCGAGATGCCGGCGCCGTACATGATGTCGAACTCGGCCTGCTTGAAGGGCGGCGAGACCTTGTTCTTGACGACCTTGACGCGGGTCTCGTTGCCGACGACTTCCTCGCCCTTCTTGATGGCGCCGGTGCGGCGGATGTCCAGCCGCACCGAGGAATAGAACTTGAGCGCGTTGCCGCCGGTGGTGGTCTCGGGGTTGCCGAACATCACGCCGATCTTCATGCGGATCTGGTTGATGAAGATGACCATGCAGTTGGTGCGCTTGATGGTGGCGGTGAGCTTGCGCAGCGCCTGGCTCATCAGGCGGGCCTGCAGGCCGGGCAGGGAGTCGCCCATCTCGCCTTCGATCTCGGCCTTGGGCACCAGGGCCGCGACCGAGTCGATGACGATGAGGTCGACCGAGCCGGAGCGCACCAGGGCGTCGGTGATTTCCAGCGCCTGCTCGCCGGTGTCGGGCTGGGAGATGAGCAGGTCGGTGAGGTTCACGCCCAGCTTGGCGGCGTACTGGACGTCCAGCGCGTGCTCGGCGTCGACGAAGGCGCAGGTGCCGCCGATCTTCTGCATTTCGGCGATGACCTGCAGGGTGAGCGTGGTCTTGCCGGAGGATTCCGGCCCGTAGATCTCGACCACGCGCCCGCGCGGCAGGCCGCCCACGCCCAGGGCGATGTCCAGCCCCAGCGAGCCGGTGGAGACGACCTGGATGTCGTGCTCGACCTCGTTGTCGCCGTAGCGCATGATCGAGCCCTTGCCGAACTGCTTCTCGATCTGGGAGAGGGCGGCCGCCAGGGCCTTGGCCTTCTCCGATGCGGCGGCCTTGCTGGTTTTGTCGTCCATGTGGAGTCCTTGACGTGATCGCGTGGTCGGGCCGGAACCGTCCGGCCGCGGGGAAATTCGTTCGATTATGGCACCGGATT
>Ga0182743_1003517_pt1 | contig 12535 bp, 9 predicted proteins | sample eDN3rd30CKraftOP_FD_128522 | JGI IMG/M metagenome (GOLD analysis project Ga0182743, IMG submission 128522) | Enriched Organic Plus compost microbial communities from Emeryville, California, USA - eDNA 3rd pass 30_C Kraft OP (version 2) (version 2) ... | reverse complement strand
TTACCCCTGCTCAGGCGATTCCGCCTCGGCATCGTCGCGGATTCCCAGGCCGGTGATCCGCTTCACCACAATCGTCGCGTACGAACCGCGGGGGAGCAGGAATTTCAGCGTCAGCTTCCGTTTGCCGGGGTACAGCTCGTCGTCGTCCGCCGTGCAGCCGACTTCGCTCGGCCGAAACAGGACGCGGCGGTCTCCCTTCGAGAAGAAGCTGTCGCGCGGATATTTCACGCGCAGCTCGCGCGGCGCCATGTTTTCCTCAGCCAGCACCTGCTCGGCCAGTTCGCGGGCAACGCCTTCGGTCCAGCGCGTGCGGGCCGAAGGAAGCGGCAGCTCGAAGGCGTCGAGCGTTTGCTGTTGCTCGGGGTCGAGCTGGCGAAAGAACACCACGCGCCGCGGGCCGATGTCGTGTTCCACAAGCTGCTCCGGCCGACAGATGCGTTTCAACAGCCCGGCGAGCATCCGATTCCACAGATCGCTCTGAAACGCCGCGAGCCAGATACTCCGCAGGTCTTGCCGCACCAGCGCCAGCGCCCGCTTAAAGTCGGTCGGCTTGTCGGCGAGAAACGTCACAATGCTGCGCCGGTGCGACCGCTCGAGCCGATTCTTGCACTCAGCCCAACGGCCCCAGAAGTCGCGCAAAATCCGCTTCTGCTCGCGCTCCAGCGGCCGATCGTGGACGTTCGGCTCGGCCAGCGCGAGCCACAGCGCCCGTTCGTAGTCGCCCAGGCACCACGGCTTGCCGATGAATTCACCCGATTCGCCCAGCGAGCCGAAGCGCTGCTCGTCGAAGTAGTTGGCCACGCCGCTCGCCGCCACGTTGGCCACCGCTTGCTCGGCGGTCGCCAATTCCGCGTCCGACATGTCGCGCAAGACGATCGTAAAGCGGTTCGCCTCGATGTCGCGGGCCTGGACGGGCCGGTTCACCTGGCCGCGATAGGCGAGTTCGAAATTGGTCTGCTTGAGATTCTGTCGCGGGCCGCCGTCAATCGTGACGAACTGCCGCGTCAGAGCGTGCCGATCTTTAAGGCCGGCAAAACCGATCTGACTACGCGCGAGGTTCCAGCGCTGCGCGACCGCATCGACGGCTTCCGGCGTGCCGAGCGACTTCTTCGTCAGCTCGTAGAACGCAAATCGTCCTCCTCCCGGCCGCAAACGGATCAGTTCTTCGACCTGAAAATCCTCCGGCACGCACTTCAGCTTCATACCACTTCCGTTCGCATCCAATCCACCACCGGGTACGCTCCCGCCTGCTCCAGCCGAAGCAGCAGCGCCGGCCCGCCACGCGTACGAGCATAATCGGCTTCGGCTTCAGAAATGGCCGTGACCTGGAAAAAGTCGAAATTTCCGCTGTGCTGTGACGCTTCGAACGGCAATTGCCGTGGCGGACCAAGCATCAGCCAGCGCAATTGCGATCCGATCAGATCCGACGAATCGAGCATCGGAACCCGGTCGAAATCCCCCAGCGGATCGGTTTGCCTCACCTGTCGGCTGGCCAGCAGTTGCCACGCCATTAAGTAATGCAATTGATCGGTTGCCAGCGTCGACAGACTGCTGGTTTCCAGAACAAATTCGCAGCCGAGCCCAGCCAACCGGTTGGTCGGCGGCTCGTGCTCGAAATCGTCCGACATTCCCGACGTCACATACAGCCAACTCGGCCGCGAGGCGGTCGGTTCGAACAAGTGCACGCCGTAGGTGAGCCAGTGCTTGGGATAGCCATTGCGCGCGCCGAGGTAGCCCAAGTGCGTCGGCGTTAGCGGCGCGGGGTCCCGCTGCTGCGTCCCGAACAGCTCGGGATAGAGAACCATTTCGCGATATTCGCGCACTTTGTCGCCCCAATGCCGATATTGGTTTACGTCGGTCATCGCAAGCCTCGACTTCTTGCCGCTTTCGTCCGACAAATCTGCCGGCCGGCGTCAGCCGCTACCTTGCGCCCAATTGCCGATCCCTCGCTCACCTCGGTTGGGCCGAATTACCCCCCTACCTGGTTAGAGACTACTTGCCCGCCTGCTTCGCGAGCGCCTCGACCAGCGCCGCCACGCCGGCGCCGCCAATCTCCGCGTCTTGCTCGCCCGTCGCGCCGCCGACGCCTACCGCGCCGATCACCTGCCCCTCGACCACAATCGGCACGCCGCCATAAAGGGCCGTGAACTTGCCGCCACTCGCCGCGGCTGCGTTCTGCAAGCTCAGGCTCAGCAGCACATCGGGGGTTGGGCTGCCAAAGGGCGCCGGACGCGTCGGGGCGCGTAGCGTCGCCGAAGCAGTCGCCTTGGTGATCGCTGTGTACGCGCTCGCCGGCCGAGCCCCGTCCATCCGCGCAAATGCGAGCAAGTGACCACCGTCGTCGACCACGGCAATGTTCACCGTCAGCTTCATCTCCTCCGCCTTGGCCTTCGCGGCGCGCAGCACCGTTTCGGCCCCCGCGAAATTCAAACGCAACTGGTTGCGCGTCACCAGCGGCGCGCCCGTTTCCGACTGCGTCGCCGCGGGCTGCTGCGCAAAGGCGGCAACTGGCGTCAGACCAAACGCCAGCAAGGCCAACAAGCTCCAGCGGCGGAGAGAAGCAAAGGACAAGCTCATGAGAACCTCCTGTTTGGGCGGTGAACAAAGTGGACAATCAAGGATTCGCAGCCTGCCAGAGGCGCTCCATGGGGATCCCCGCCAAGTTAACGACTTCGGGGGGCATGCCAACAGCCCCGCGTTTGTGGAAACCGCCGGGGCGCACTGTGCGTCTAATTAAGGCGCACTTCGTGCGTAAGGTCAAACGAGGGTCGTAAACACAAGGGTTCGCATTCCCCTGCCGCCGACGGAGGTAGGAATCTCCGTATTGAATGTTTCAACGAGCTATCGCCTGGCAAAGAGAGACAAGAGTCCCGGCAGGACTACCAGGTTCCCCGCCAGACCGCCAAGCATCGTCAGGCTGACAAGCGTCCCGAAATAGACCGTGGGAATGAACTCGCTAATCGTCAAAACGCCAAAGCCGACAATCACGGCCAGCGTGGTGTAGATCATCGCCTTGCCGACGTCGGTCTGAGCTTCGCCGATCGCTTCGGCGAACGACTTGCCGCTGCGACGGGCTCGCTGAAAGTCGACCAGGTAATGCATCGAGCTGTCGATCGATAGCCCCATCGAGACGGCTGCGATCATCGCCGCCCCCATGTTAATCTTTAACCCCAACAGCCCCCACAAGCCCATGACGAGCAAGATCGGCAATACGTTCGGCGCCAGGGCAATCAGCGCGAGCTTCAGGCTTCGCAGCGCCACCAGCATCATCAGGCCAATGCTCGCCGACGCCACCGCGAACGTGATCCACTGATCACGCAGCATGCTCTCGACGATGCTCGTGAGCAGCACGAACAGCCCCGTGACTTGCGCGCCTTGCGATTGGTCGCTCGGAGGAAACTCCTCCTGCACAATCCGCGTCACCTCGTCGATCAGACGACGCTTCTCCTCGGCCGGCTGACGCTCGTGCGCCCGCAACATAATCCGCAATCGGGATTCGCCAAACTCGTCGGCCGTTTTGCTGCGCAGGGCCAACATGAAGGCGGGCAATTTCTCGGCGAGCAGTTTGGCCCGCAATTCGGCCGGCGCAATCGCAGCCATGCGGTCGCCGCTCGTCGCGTCGAGCACGTCGGCCAGGCTGATCACTTTCGTCAGCCCCGGCCGCGTTCCGTTTCCATCGAGCGCCGGCAGCTCAATCGCCCGCAAGCGATCCTCCAGCTTTCGCACGCGGTCGAGGTAGACCGGATCGAGCCGTTCCGGGGCTGGGATCATCACATCCCATACCCCCGCGCCGCCCAGGTTCGACTCGACGAACTCGTAAGCGTGCACAATGCGGCTGCCATCGCGAAAATTGCGTGTAAAGTCGGTTTCGACGCGCAACCGGGCGGAACCGACCACCGCAATCAGGGCAAGCACAAACGCCGCGGCGGCAATCCAGATCGGCCGGCGCTGCACAAACTCGATGAGCCAGGTGAGCATCCGGTTCAATTGCCGGTCGAGCCAACTTGTCTGCTGATGGCTTGCCACTGTCGCCGAACCCTCGTTCGTCTTCGACGATCCATCTCTGCGGCCGATGAGGATCAATCCGGGCGTGAGCATCATCAGCGCAAAGAGCACCAACAGGGCGCCGAGCCCCATCATCGTTCCGAAATCGCTCACCGGCCCGACCTCCGCCCAGCGCAGCGAGGCGAAACCGGCCACGTCGGTCGCGCTAGCGCCGACGATCGGCCAGGCAAGTCGCGTCCCCGACCGTCGCAGCGCCTCCTCAGGCGGCGCCCCCTGCTCGCGCAAATGCTGAAAATGCACGATCAAGTGCACCACCGCCGCCACGCCAATGACCGTCACAATGGCGGTCAGCATCGAGCTGACCATCGTCAGCTGCATCCCCGACAGGACGAGAATCGCCCGCGTCATCAGCAGCGCCCACTGCACAACGAGGATCGGCACTACCAGCCAGCGAATGCTGCGGAAGCAGAGCAAGATCGTCAGCCCCAAAAGCAGCGTCGACCAATAGCCCAACCGTCGGCCGTCGCGCTCGAGCATGTCGAACCCTTCGACCACCATCACCGGTTCGCCGGCCAACACGCCCGGCTGCAGACCATCGCCGGGAGACTCGATGATCCGCCGCATCTGCTCGATCGTCTCGGCGCGCGGGGCGCCCGGCGGCGGTTCGGGCGTGAGGATGCACACCACGCCCACCGTCTGGCCGTCGCTCGAATGCGTGTAGCCCTCAAACAGCTCGCGAAAGCGTTTGGCCGTCTCGCTCTTGGGGTTCCAGACTTCAGGACCGGTCCACTTGTCCCCGCCCCCGCCGAACAGGTTGAGCAGCCCACGCCCGCCAACCGTCTTCAGCTCCCCGAGCAAGTCGCTGATCTGCGGCAGGCTGAGGACTTCCTGCACGCCCGGCACTTTCGCCAGCTCGTCGCTCACCTTCCGCAACCGCTCAAGCCCGTCTCCTTCGGGATCAAAAACGCTCGGATCGCGATAGACGGCCAAAACCACTTCGTTGCCCCCGAACTGCTCCTTGAGTTCCCGATAGGGGGGCAGCAGCGGATCGTCGCCGGGAAACATCCGCTCGACGCTCCGGTCAAACTCCAGCCGACGCGACGGCTCAAAGCCGATCGCCGCCAGCACGGCTGCCAGAATCAGCAGCGGCCAGCGAAAACGAATCAGCGCGTCCACAAAACGCGAAGTCGGCCTGGGCTTGAGAACGTCCATGAAGCGTATTCGATACGCGATCGACGTTTCTCGCAAGGAAGGGCTTCGAATGCGGATTTCGGAATTACGAATGCGGAATTGCTGTCCGTCATTCCGCATTCCCTATTCCGCATTCCGCATTTGCCTCACCTCCGTTCCAGCAGCTCCGCTATATGCAACACCTCCACCCGGTGTCCTTCGCGGTGCAATCGGCCGCCGATGTTCATCAGGCAACCGGCGTCGGTCGAGACGACGGCGTCGGCGCCGCTGGCGAGGATGCAGGCCATCTTGTCGTCGACCATGTTGCCGGAGATTTGCGGATAGCGGATCGAGAACGACCCGCCGAAGCCGCAGCATTGGTCCTGGTGGCGAAGCGGAACCAGCGTGGCCTCTTCGACGTTCCGCACAAGCGTTTCCACCTCGTCCGTTTGCCCCAGCATTCGCAAATGGCAGGCATAGTGATAGGCGACCTTGCCGCTATATCGCGCGCCGACGTTCACAACCTTCAATTGATTGACCAGCAAATCGCTGAACTCGAACGTCCGGGCGGCCAGCCGCTCGGCCCGCTCGCGCCACTCGGGCTCGTTTTCCAGAAGCCGCGGATACTCGACCTTCACCATCGCGGCGCAGGAGCCCGACGGCGTCACGACGGGCAAATCGCCGTCGAACACGCGAATCGTGTGTTTGGCCTGCTCGCGGGCCAGCTCGGCGTAGCCGCTATTGAACATCGGCTGGCCGCAGCAGGTTTGATCCTGCGGAAACTCGACCTCATGCCCCAGCCGCCGCAACAAGCGAACCACCGCCTGCCCCACACTCGGCCGCACGCAATCGCCGAGGCAGGTGATCATGAGTTGGAATTTCATGTCGCTGAGCTTCGCGAGGCGGCACTCGCTATGGCGGCGCGCATGACCTCGGCGTACGAGACTGCTTTCCCTGCGCCCCGCAGAAATCCTTCTCGCCGGCGGTCGACTTCCTCCATCCACGCCTGACGGACCGCTTGCTGCTCCTCCTCGCTTACGCTGGAGAGAAGCAACCCAGCCAATTCCACGCGATCGGCGTCGGAGAGCTGAAGGGCTTCGTTGAAGAGTGAGTGCAGCGTCATAGCGGATCTGGACTTATTCGCCCCAATTCTATCCTGACCGGTCGGAGCGCATCAAAGATGATCCGGCAGATTCCCCGCGGCGTCGAACGGCAGCGGTCGCGGCTCTTTGAGCACCGTGAGATCGGGCCGGTCTTTGGCCTCCTCCCAGTAGGCGGCGCTGCATTCAACCTCTGCCAGTTCGAGCGTGTTGTGGATCCACAGCAGCCGAGCGTCGGCCGGCGGCGTCAGGCCGATGGTGGGAAGGGCCGCGTCGAGCATCTCGCGGTCGGTTTCGTAGTCGAGCGGCAGCATGGCAGCCGTCGGATGGCCGCCGGTGAGGCAGTTGATCCGCGTGATCCGCTTGTCCATCTTCTCGATGCAGCGCGTGCGGCAAAACTCGGCGATGCCGATCCCCGTCGCGTTACCGTGCGTCGCGTCGGTCAGGTCGCGAACGGCGATGCGCTTCACCTTCGGCCATTCGTCGGGCCAGGCGACGTGGTCGTTGTACTTGCGGCCGACGACGTTCGTATCCATCCCCGCGCCGCTGATGTTCTTGCCGATCTGGTCGACCAGCAAGATGTCAGCCGTCTTGAACGGCAGCCGCGGAATCCAGCTTTTCGCGAGCACCAGCAACTCGCGTTCGCGCTCTTCGAACTCGTGCGCGCCAACTGCCTGAATCTTGGCCGTCTGATCGTAGGCGTTCTCGACGATGCCGAGCCCCGCGACAATCCGGCACTTCGCCAGCACTTCGCGGGCGACGCTCCGCACGATCTGGCCGAAGCTGTAGTTCATGATCGCGCGATGATAGATCTTGGCCCCTTCGTGCTTGCCGAGGCCGATGAGCATCATCTTCATCAGCCCGCTTTCGACCTCGCCGACGAAAGCGGTGTGCGGCTTGATGCGGCCGATGACGAGCACGTGATCGGCGCCGAAGGCGTGCTTGTCGAAATGGACCGGAAAACCTTCAGCCGCCTGACAGACAATCACCGTCTCCATGCTGGAGCGAATCGGGCAGCCGATAAACTCCTCGGTGATGCCAAATCCCTCGATCAGCTTCCGCTGCCCTTCGGCGGTGCCGCCGCCGTGGCTTCCCATCGACGGCACGATGAACGGCTGAGCGCCCAGCCGCTTCAGATGGTCGACGGCTGCCTTGATGATGTGCTGAATGTTCGCGATGCCGCGACTTCCCGCGGTAACCGCGACCGTCTGCCCCGGCTGAATCTTCTCGCCGAGCTGCAGCCGACTCAGCTCGGCTTCCACCGTGGCCGGAATATCGTCGACTCGAGGCGCTTCGAAGGTCTGACGGACGCGAAAGATAAGCGGATAGTTCGCCATGCGAAGCAACTCAAGGAGACGACGCCATTTCGGCAATGATTCCTCGTTACGACGCTCTGCGTCGTAACGCAAGTCCGGACGCTCCGCGTCCAGTGTTTACACAAACCAGGGGTCGAGAGTACGACGCCGAGCGTCGGTAGGGGCGTTCCCACGCGGAGCGTGGGAACGAGAATCGTTGTCAGCCGCAGAATCTACTTGCTCCCCACCAACTGCTGGCGCTTGTTGGCGATCGTCTTCAGCAGCAGCTTTTGGGGGTCGGCGAACTTTTTGATCCCTTCCTCCATCAGGGTCGCTTCCATTTTCTCGATGTCGACCTTCTGATGAATCTCGTCGAGCACGGCTTGGGGCGGCATCACATCAACCTGGCGGGTGAAGGTGCGTCCCGATTTCGCGACGGCTTCGTTCGTCGCCGGCGGATTGGTCTGAATGTCGCTGCCGGCGAACGCTTCGACGTACTTCCACGGAGCATCTTCCGGCTTTTTGGTGCCGGTGCTCGCAAAGATCATCTCTTGTTGCAGCGGCAGATTCTTGTCGGCCCAGAACTGCTTGTTCTCGCGCCAGATTTCCTTCGCGTTGACGATGCCGACCTGCCCTTGCGCCGCAGGGGCCAGTTCGGGGACGTGCTTTTCGGTGTAGACGTCGACGCGCGAGACAAAAATGCTGTAGACGCTCTTGAACTTCGACAGATCGGTTCGCTTCTGAGCGCCGCGCCAAATCGCGTCGCGAGCCGCTTTGTATTGCCGCATCGAGAAAATCAGGGTCACGTTCAGCGTTACCCCCGCGGCTGCGAGCGCCTCGAGCGCGTCGAGCCCAGCCGGCGTGGCGGGCACTTTGATCATGCGATTCTGATGGCCGCTGCTCCAACGTTTACCCAGCTCGATGTATTGCTCCACGCGCTGCGAGTGGGCCATGTTCAGGTTCGGATCTTCCAGCAGCGGATCGAGTTCGAAGCTGACGTAGCCGTCGTTCCCCTTGGTTTCCTCCCAGACCGGCAAGAACACCTCCTGGGCGTTCTGCACGAGCTGATCGGTCAATCGCCAGGCGAGTTCGTTGTCGGAGAAGCCGCCGCTGGCGAGCTTTTCGATCTGGGCGTCGAAACGCCCCGTGTTAATCAGGTCGGATACGATGATCGGGTTCGACGTGGCGCCGGTCGCCCCTTCAGCCCGATTCTTGACCACGAGATCGGGATCGATCGAATCGAGCCAAAGCTTCGTTCCTGTGGCAACGAGAGATTGCAACGGAGTCATGGCGACTATTCCTACGGCGAGAACGGGAGATAGAAGGGACTACGCCTGGACGAAGGCCCTAAGGCCAACGACCAGACTGCCTGGTTCGTCTAGCTGCAATTCTCGCACATGCGGAATGCCGAGTGTAGGAGGTAGCGCAAAGCCTGTAGCGTCGGCCACTAGCAATCGAAAATAGCCGGAGGCGAACCGCCTCCAGGCAAGTCCCGCGGAAAGAGCTTCCCGCGCACGTTCGTCACGCCAATCAGAGAGCGTCCCCAAGAGCGCACCCAGGGGGCTGGGCAATCCAAGAGAGATGGCGAGATAGCGTCCGCTCGCTGTTCGCCCGGAGGCGGTTCGCCTCCGACTGCTATCCATGCGAAGGGCGTGCGCTTAGAGCAGAGCCGACGCTTCGACCTTTTCGAACTCGTACTCGCGCACGAGCGCCGTTTCGAAGTCGTAGACGTCGTCGAAGTCTTCGCGGCGGTCGCTGGGCGACTTGCTCATCGTGCCGATCTTGATGAAGTTCCAGACGATCTCGCCGAAGTCGCTGGTCGAGCGAATGCCCCAGTCGGCCAGCACCAGCTTGGCCATCAGGCCGTATTCCTGGTGGGCGTAGATTCGCAGCGCGTGGCAGAGATCTTGTCCGCTCACGTGGCGAACTGCGCGCGACCGGCCAGTATTGCGTTTGGCGCGTCGTCCCGAGCTATCGACGACTTCGCCCCCCATGCCCAGCACGTCCTGGGCGAAGGTGAGACCTGCCTGCACAAATCGGTAAGCTTCCAGCTTATAGCGCCGATCTTCGCACAGCAGCTTGACGAGCGGGTGAGTGTCAGGGCTCATGTTTCGGGCCACGAAAGGACCTTTACTCAAACCGAGGAATTATTGACAGAACTACGACTTTCAGGAAAGAGCAACCTGCCAGCGTTCCAGCCGGCATGGGCCTGCTTTTCCCAACTTCACACCAGACGGCTTACGGCCGAAAGCTCGAATGTCGAACTTCAAAGGTCGAAAAGAATGACGAAGCACGAAAACCGAAAAGGTTCACGCTTTGCGCGTTTCCCTTTTTGGCATTTGATTTTCGGACTTCCTTCGACCTTTGAATTTCATCCTGCGACATTCGCCCCTCGGACGCTGCGCCGACGAAATCCGTTTCTCCTGGGATCTAGTTGTGATTGCTGTTTTTTCCGCCGCGGCGGGTCACCGAGAGCACTTCGGAAACTCCGACGAGCACTCGGCGACGATCTTCGGTTTCGACGAGCAGTTGCTGGGTCAGGATTTCCTGATTCAGCACGCGCGCCTTGCCCGAAGCGGTGACAATGTCCGCGCCGATCGGCGGCAGGTTCTTCTGCAATTCTTCGTAGGTGTCGTACTCGTAACGCAAGCAACATTTCAGCCGGCCGCAGCGTCCCGAAATCTTCGTCGGGTCGAGCGTGGCCTTTTGCAGCTTGGCCATCTTCATGCTAACCGGCGGCATCTCGATTAGGTGAGTGTTGCAACATACCGGCTTGCCGCAATCTCCGTAATCGGCGAGCAGCTTTGCCTCATCCCGCACGCCGATCTGGCGCATCTCGATGCGAGTCTGGAACTCGGAGGCGAGATTCTTTACCAGCTCGCGGAAGTCGACCCGTTCTTCCGACAGGTAGTAGATGACGACTCGCTCGCCGCCGAACAGGTGCTCCATGTCGACCAATTGCATCGGCAAGCCGAGGCGGGCGACGTGCTTCTTGCAGAGCTCGAACTCGTCCTTGGTTCGGTGCTGAATGTGCGACAGCTCGTTATGGTCCTCTGCCGTCATCTCGCGCTGGATCTGGCCGCCGGGAGCGCTAGCGAGCGACTGGGCGACGGCGTCGCTGGCTTCGGAGAGGACCTCGGCTGCCTCGAGGCCGCGATTGGTGCGGGCGATTACCTTGGCCCCGCGCGGCAGGCGCAGATCGCCACGGGTGCTGAACACCCCCAGCAAGCGCATCACTCCGTAACGGACAACGTAGCGGGGCATGTTAGGCAGGCCTCTGTCTGGCAACACAACCGGCCCGCAGGAGAGTCAGCCGCCCGGTAGTCCGAAGCGAATGCCGGGCGAGCCTTCTCGCCCGGTCTGCAATCCCTGCAAGTGGCTGCTGGTTTCAACCCATCCCTGTCGCTGTGAAGCGTCGGCCCTGGCGTCTTTCGCACGAGGAGCAGCCAACGCGACTGCTCAATATACTTCGGTCAAATTGGAGCCGAAAGCAGCCGAACCTCGAAACGTTTGGCGCGCCGGTGGGGGCACTTTGCGGCAATCAGCACCCGGCGCCGACGAGCGCAAAACCGCGCAGGTGGACGGCGGCGGCGGGCCTGCGGTTAGTTACCGAAAGCCCCCAAATCGTTTTTTTGCATTCCGATTCGACGGCATTTACACTTGGGGGACAAAACCCACCAATCAGGTGCCCCCCATCCATGGCCACTGTTCAGATGAGCCGGTACGCCGCCAAGGCCGGCTGGGTACCGCCGGTGTGCATCTGTTGCGGCGCCAGCGCGCAGGTGCAAGTACGACACACGTTCTACTACCAGCCCACCTGGCTGGTGCTGATTTACGTTTTTCTGCCACGCATTTTGAAGTGGTATTTCTCCAGCAAGCCGGCCCAAGTGCCGGTGCCGCTTTGTGCAGCCCACCGGCGACGGTTGTACTGGCCGACCTACCTCGGCTGCCTGCTCGTGGCCGGAGCGTTAGTGCTGGTTCCAGCCATGGTTATTTCGCTGTACTCCGAGATGCCCACCCTCATGAACGCGCTTGCCGCGCTCATGGTCATTTGGGTGCTCGGGCTTTGGCTTGCGTACATCCTGGTTGCGATCGCAACGCCGCGGGCCCAAGCGTACACTGCCTCACAAATCACGCTGACCGCGGTCTCTCCCGCCTATGCGCAGGCGGTCGCCGCCCGCGGAGTGGGCGTGCAGCAGGGATTGCGACCGCTCCCCGCCCTCGGAGGCGTTCAGCCGGCCTCAGGGATTCGCTTCGGCGCGACATCGCGCGTTGCCCTGGGCGTCTGTGGACTGGGGGTAATGCTGCTCTGCGCTCGTTTGTATGTCATGCTCAGTCGCAGCTCGTCCCCGTCGCGCAACTTCGCCCAGGCTTCGTCCGATTTTCACCCGCCGCCACTGGCGTCCCCCAGCTTTCGTCCCCCAGCGCCGCCGAGCTATTCCGACGTAAGCAACAGCTTCGCCGCGAGTTCTAGCTCGCCAGCCACGCTTACCCCCACCTACGTGCCTCCGCCACCTCCACCGCCCCCAACCACGCCGGCTGAGACGCCGAGCAGTTCATCGCCGTCCGCCGCCGACGCTCGAGCAACCACGGATTCTTCGACCACAGCCACCACGCCGGACACTGCCGCTACGCCGGACGCTGCCGCTACGCCGGACTCAGCCACCACTCAGGCTGCTGCACCGTCGCCGCCTCCATCGTTCCCCACCTCGCCAATCGCCAGGGACTTCCAGCCGCCGCGCATGCGGGAATTCGACGAGCCAGGACCGCCGGAAACTCCTTGGGACCCGGAGGGAGCAAGAATCGCGGCGAAACTGGGACCAGGTCTTGAACCGACGGTGTTCCCCAACAACTCGATCCCGGTTGGTCCCGGCACGCCACTCGCGGTCGGCGATCGAGTTTGGGTGCTCCAAGGAATCACGTGGGTAGCGGGGACCGTCCGAGAGGTGTTTGAGCCGTTTCACG